>Ga0185317_100411_pt1 | contig 10526 bp, 2 predicted proteins | sample DevilsHole_FD_128020 | JGI IMG/M metagenome (GOLD analysis project Ga0185317, IMG submission 128020) | Groundwater microbial communities from Devils Hole, Nevada to study Microbial Dark Matter (Phase II) - Devils Hole (SPADES assembly)... | ecosystem: Environmental > Aquatic > Deep subsurface >...
GGTGCCACCGGCTCTCAGTTGCTGGGTGATGCCGGCAAGGGCGTCTGAGCCACCGGCATCTTTTAGCCGCAGGTAGATGAAATTGGCGTCACTTGGCCACACTTGCAGGGCCGGCATCTGGGCTAGGGCGTCTCTCAATTTGTCGCGCTCGGCAATAATTTCGGGCACTGACGCCAGCAGTTGCTGCCGGTGGCGCAGTGCGCTCTTGGCTGCAGCTTGGGTGAAGCTGGGCAAATTGTAGGGAAGGCGGATTTTTTCCAGGGCGGCGATCAGTTCTGGATTGCCGATAGCATAACCGATTCGGTGGGCTGCCAGTCGGAAGCCTTTGGAAAATGTCCGCAATATCACCCAGTTGGGGTGCCGGTGCAGCTCACCCGCAACCGTATTTCTACTGAATTCAAAATACGCTTCATCAATGACTGCGAGAATTTGCGGAGGCAAACTCCTGAGCCAGTCGAGTTCAGCGGGCGTGAGGGCGTTGGCGGTGGGGGAGTTGGGGTGGACGACGAATACGGCACGCACCGGCGGGTTTTGGGTTTTTTCGATCGCCAGCTGCGCCGCCCCCATGTCGATTTCAAAGTTTGTGGGATTGCGCCCCACCGGCACCACGGGCACGCCGAGGGTTTCTGCCAGAATGGCGTACATGGAGAAGGTGGGATTGGCGACGAGGACAGATCCTTCTGCGCGCAAGCAGGTGGCAATAATTAGGGAGCGGATCAGCTCGTCGGAGCCATTGCCGGCGGTGATATTGTCTGGGGTGATGCTATCTGCTGGGGAGGGAGTGGCTGTTTCGCAGACGTATTCGGCGATGGCTTGTTTTAGGGCGGTATAAGTGCCGTCGGGATAGCGATTTGACTCTATTTCCTGCAGGTAAGTCCAAGCCTGCTTTTGTTTTAAGTCAAAGGGCAGGTCATAGGGGCTTTCGTTGGCGTCAAGCCGGTCGGGGGAAATGGGAGCCGGTTCGTCTGGGGTGCCGCCTGGATTGGGGGTGTAGGCGCTGAGCTCGCCTAAGTCGGAGCGGATAAATGGAAGCATGGATTTTACAAGACGCCTTTGGAACTGGGAATGGTGCCGGCGCGGCGGGGGTCGATTTCGGTGGCCATGCGCAGGGCGCGGGCGAAGGCTTTGAAGGTGGCTTCGATGATGTGGTGGGAGTTAATGCCGGAAAGCTGGCGGATGTGCAGGGTGATTTGGCTGTGGTTGACGAGGGCGGCGAAGAATTCGCGCACGAGTTGGGTGTCGTAGGTTCCGACGCGCTGGGTGGGGATTTGCAACCCGTAGCTGAGGTGGGGGCGTCCGGAAAAGTCGAGGGCGACTTGAATCAGGGCTTCATCGAGGGGGGCGATGAAGTGGCCAAAGCGGACGATGCCTTTACGATCGCTGAGGGCTTTGGCTAGGGCTTGTCCTAGGGTGATACCGACGTCTTCGTTGGTGTGGTGGTCGTCTATTTCGATGTCGCCGGTGGCGCGAACTTCCAGGTCGATGAGTCCGTGGGAGGCGATCTGGTGCAGCATGTGGTCGAGGAAGGGGATGCCGGTTTTGGCGGTGCAGGTGCCGGTACCATCCAGGTTGAGGGTGACTTGCACGTCGGTTTCGCCGGTGGTGCGGCGGATGGTGGCGGTGCGTGCCGGTGGCTGTTCTGGGGTGGGGAGGGTTTGGGGGTTGCGGTCGCGTGTTTGCATGGCACTTGCAGGCTAGGGGAGGGCATTACATCCATTATCTACCCTGGGGGTGCTGTCGTCTAGAGGAATTTTGACCTGGGAATTGGGAATTGGCAATTCTAATTCAGAATGCGGCGCTGAGAGGAATTGGGGTGAAAATGAAATAGCCGCCCCTATTGGTGAATATTTTTGAAATAATTGCTAAGCAACACGGCGAAAAATTAAGTTTTATTAATCAGTGGGTTTTGCTGCAGTTTTACCCCTGAAAGTTCCGTATTGTTTCGGATTACATTGGCTGGTTCCGGAGCGTATATTGTTAGATGATGGCCTCGACAAAGCCGGCCAGCAATAGCGGGTAAATTAGGAAAGCAATACGCCCGCGCCCAATTATCTCGGCATTCTTCCCCGTTACATTATTAGGGTGTTTCCGATGAAATCCTTTGCTGCAAACCTCAGTCTGTTGCTTGCTGTTCTTCCCTACCTCGGGGCGGTAGTCACCGCAACACCGGCATTCGCCCAACCCATCGCACCGGCACGCGACGGCACCGGCACAACTGTCACTCCCCAAGGCAACACCTTTAACATACAAGGCGGTTCTCTGTCAAGAGATGGCGCGAATCTTTTTCACAGTTTCCAGAAATTTGGCCTGAGTGAGGGACAGATTGCCAACTTCCTCTCCAATCCCGATATCCGCAATATTCTGGGGCGAGTAGTTGGGGGAGACGCTTCTTATATTAATGGGTTAATCCGAGTCAGTGGGGGAAATTCTAACCTTTTCTTAATGAACCCAGCGGGCATCCTATTTGGCCCAAATGCCAGCTTGAACGTGCCGGCATCCTTCACCGCGACAACAGCCACCGGCATCGGGTTTGGTGCGGGGTGGTTCAATGCGGTTGGTAGCAATGATTACAATATCTTAGTGGGGACGCCGAGTGCGTTTAATTTCTCGGTACTGCAGCCGGGGGCAATTGTCAATGAGGGCAATTTAACCTTAACGTCAGGGAACAATATGACCCTGTTGGGCGGGACAGTGATAAACACCGGCACCCTCGCAAGTCCTGGGGGTAATATTACCATTGCCGGTGTGCCGGGTGAGAGTGCGGTGCGGATTTCTCAAGAGGGGCATTTGTTGAGTTTGGACATCTCCCCAGCGGCGTTGGGGGGAGGGACAGGCGGGACGCCTGTCCTACAAGATAATAATGAAAAGCTGACACCTTTGTCTTTGCCGCAATTGCTCACCGGCAGGCCAGATTTTGGCCACGCTTCCGCCCTGAGTGTTAATGAAAAAGGCGAGGTGTCTTTGACGGGTTCTGGGGTGAGGATACCGGCGGAATCGGGGATGGCAATTGTTGCGGGTGGGATAGATGTGTCGTCACCCCTCACCCCCCAACCCCCTCTCCCACAAGGGGAGAGGGGGAGCCGGAGTGGTTTTGGCGGTGCGGTGAATGTTTTGGGTTCTCGCGTCGGAGTTATTGGTGCTAATATTAACGCTTCTGGCGTATTTGGGGGCGGAACTGTACTGATTGGGGGCGATTATCGGGGCGCGGGAACTGTGCCAAATGCCTCACAAACCTTTGTCAGCAGTGATTCGGCAATTAATGCGGACGCCCTATTGAATGGAGATGGGGGGCGTGTTATAATTTGGTCAGATAAGACGACATATTTCTTGGGTAATATCAGCGCCAGAGGTGGGAGCAATTCTGGCAATGGCGGATTTGTGGAAGTGTCGGGGAAAGAGAACCTGATTTTCCGGGGCAGTGTTGATGTGAGCGCGGCATTTGGCACACCGGGCACCTTGCTGCTAGACCCAGAAAATATTATAATTGCGGATGGAGATGGGGGCGAATCCGACAGCGAAGTGACAGACAATCAAGTCCTGTTTGGGGAGGGCACCGGCACGTTCACAATTTCGGAGGCGAAGCTGGAAAGTCTGGATGGGAATGCGGATCTCAAGTTAGAGGCGAGTAACGATATTACTGTGGCGAAATTATCTGGCAATCAATTAACTTTTAAACCGGGCACCGGCACGATTACCTTGACAGCGGATGCGGATAAGAATGGCACCGGCTCATTTTCCATGAATGCGGGGGACACTATCCGGGCGTCAGGGAGAAATGTTACAATTTCCGCAGCGGCGATAACTGCCGGTAATATTGATACGAGTTCTGAATCGGGGAATGGCGGGGCGATTAGCTTGAATGCTACATTAGATATTGTAACAGGTTCGTTGCGGTCTGCTTCCTCGGGCACCGGCAGTGGGGGGGAGATTAGTGTGAGTAGCAGTGCCGGTGGGATTAATACGAGTGCCGGTGCGTTAGATTCTAGTTCTGTTGATGGGGATGGGGGTTCTGTCACCCTGACTGCTTCTGGGGATATGAAGACAGGTGACATCATGTCGTATTCTCAGGGCACCGGCAGTGGGGGGAATATCGCACTCAGCAGCAGTGCCGGTGGGATTGATACCAGCAACAGCGAATTCCCCACGCTAGACTCTTCTTCAAGTCAGGGGAATGGGGGTACTGTCACCCTGAATGCTTCTGGGGATATTAAGACAGGTGGTATCTCGTCGTATTCGTATGGCACCGGCAGTGGGGGGGAGATTAGCGTGAGTAGCAGTGCCGGTGGGATTAATACGAGTGCCGGTGCTGTAGATTCCAGTTCGTTTGATGGGAATGGGGGGAATGTCACCCTGACGGCGGAACGAGATATTATAACAGGTGCAATTTTCTCGGATTCGGTTGGGGAAATCGTTTCAACAGGAACTTATGATGAATGGGGGAACGAGCAGTTTTCATCTCAGGGTGGCACCGGCAGTGGGGGGAATATCATTCTCAATAGCAGTGCCGGTGGGATTGATGCTGGCTTGGGCTGGCTATCCTCTAGTTCAATGCAGGGGAATGGGGGTTCTGTCAGCCTGACGGCTTCTGGGGATATTAAGACAGGTACAGGTGACATCATGTCGTATTCTCAGGGCACCGGCACAGGGGGGAATATTACCCTAGAAAGCCGCAGCGGTGCCATTGATACCAGCTTAGGTCAACTTTTGTCTTATTCTTTGGAGAGTAATGGTGGTTCTGTCACCCTGAGTGCTAGTGGTGATATTAAGACAGGTAACATCTTATCTTCTTCAGGGTACTTAGACCCATATACAGGGACGCAGCTTGGCACCGACACCAGCAGTGGGGGGAAGATTTCCATAAGCAGCAGCGGAACCATTGATACTACCAATAGCAGGCTTAACTCTTATTCTGAGCGTGGAAATGGAGGTCCTGTCACTCTGACTGCTTCGGGGGATATTAAGACAGGTGACATCAGGTCTTCTTCTAATGGCACCGGCAATGGGGGAAATATCACACTCAATAGCAGTGCCGGTGGGATTAATACTACCAATGACTGGGTGAGTCTATACTCTGGTTCAGATCAGGGGAATGGGGGTTCTGTCACCCTGACGGCTTCTGGGGATATTAAGACAGGTGAGATCTCATCGTCTTCGCGCACCAGCAATGGGGGGAATATCACTATCAGCAGCAGTGCCGGTACGATTGATACTGCCTTGGGCATGCTATACTCTTCTTCAATTCAGGGAAATGGTGGTTCTGTCACCCTGAGTGCTTCTGGGGATATTAAGACAGGTGATATCTCATCGTCTTCGCGCACCGGCAATGGGGGGAATATCACTATCAGCAGCAGTGCCGGTACGATTGATACTGCCGGTGGCACGATACGCTCTTCTTCTGAGCAGGGGAATGGGGGTTCTGTCACCCTGAGTGCTTCTGGGGATATTCAGACAGGTGACGTATCTTCTTATTCAGGTGAAGTAGATCCATATACAAGTACGCCGATAGGCACCGGCAGTGGGGGGAATATCATTCTCAATAGCAGTGCCGGTGTCATTTACACTACCAATCACAGGCTAGACTCTTCTTCAATTCAGGGGAATGGGGGTTCTGTCACCCTGACGGCTTCTGGGGATATTAAGACAGGTGGCATCAGCTCGTACTCGTGGGTATCCGGCACTGGGGGGAATATCGCACTCAATAGTAGTGCCGGTACGATTGATACTAGCTTGGGCGGACTATCCTCTCATTCAGATCAGGGGAATGGGGGTTCTGTCACCCTGACGGCTAATGGTATCATCTTTACAGGCAACATCAAATCCTCTGGCTTATTGCATGGGGGCGATATTAGCATCACCAGTCAATTGAGTGACATTATTAACAGGGGATTCCTCGACCCCTCTTCTAAAAATGGCACTCCAGGAACTATCACCATAAATGCTTATACCGGCAGCATATCCACAGGAAACCTCAGCGGTGCGCGAAATGTCACGATTGCCGATGGGGGGAAAGACGATCCAATCGGTGCTAGCGCAGATGCCAGCGTCACTTCCGATGCGGACAAAATTAAAACTCGCAGCGGTGATGTCACCCTGAACGCTCACAACGATATTACCGTCAGTGAACCCATCAAAACTTCTTCAGTTTCCAATTTAGCACTCAATGCAGGGCGCAGTATCAACATCAACGCCGACATTGACACCTCAGGCGGCAATGGCAATATTACTTTGCGAGGGAACAATAACGGCGCGAACCCCAATTATCGCGGCACGGGTTCGGGGAACGTGACAATGGCACCGGGCACTACTTTGAATGCCGGCAGCGGCAACATCGCGATAGAATTAGGTACGATCGGGCAAGTTGGCAATATTACCCTGAGCAATATAAACACTACAGGCTCTCTCACGGTTAATGCCGCAACGGGGAATATCCTGCGCAGCTCAGCTGACTCGTTAATTACAGCTGGGCGTGCTTTCTTCCAGACATCAACATCAGGCACAGGCGGGATTGGGTTGCAGGCAGAACCGCTGCGCATCAGCGTCAACAATTTAGAAGCAACCGCAGGAAAAGGTGGGGTGTTTTTCGACTCTCCCGAACGGGGTGTGACTGTGGGCAACGCTACCAATTTACCGATAGGGATTATAACCTCAAATGAGGGGAACGTCTCAGTGAGTGCTGCCGGGGACATTACCATTATCGAACCGATCAGGACTGTTAGTATCTTATCTGGTAATGCGGGAAAGATCGCCTTGAATAGTACCGCCGGTGCGATTGATACTAGCAGAAGCACTCTCAACTCAAGCGCCACACAAGGAGATGGCGGAGAAGTCACTCTCACTGCTTCTGGGGATATTAAGACTGGTGATATAAGCTCGGTTTCGGACACCGGCAGTGGCGGAAATATCGTCATCAATAGCAGCCTGGGTGCCATTAATACTATCAATGGCAGGCTCTCCTCTTCTTCAAGTAAGGGAAATGGAGGTTCTGTCACCCTGACTGCTGCTGGGAATATTCAGACAGGTTACATAAGCTCTAGCGGTCTAGGTTACGATAACCCGCATATATCTAGGTCGCTGATTTTAGGCTCCGGTAGAGGAGGGGATATCTCCATAAAGAGCGGTGGTGAGATTGATACTACCTCTGGCAGCCTATCCTCTGATTCAAGTCAGGGTAATGGGGGAGCTATCACCCTGAATGCTTTTGGGGATATTAAGACAGGTTTCATCTCTTCGTATTCGTCAGGCACCGGCAATGGGGGGGATATCGAACTCAATAGCAGCAATGGTGAGATTGATACTACCTTGGGCGCGCTAGACTCTTATTCGAGTCAGGGTAATGGAGGTTCTGTCACCCTGACGGCTTTCGGGGATATTAATACAAGCAACATCAGTTCGTATGCACGAGGGAATGGAGGGAATATCGCTCTCAATAGCAGCAATGGTGCCCTTGATACTACTAATTACGGGAATGGCGGCACCCTATCCTCTTTTTCAAGTCTAGGGAATGGAGGAGCTGTCACACTGAGGGCTTTTGGAAATATTAAGACAGGTAACATCGAATCCGGTTCGACAGGTTATCAGGACGAATTTACAAGAACGCGGGTTTTTGGCACCGGCGGTGGGGGGGATATCGAACTCAATAGCAGTGCCGGTGGCATTGATACTGCCGGTGGCACGCTATCCTCTTATTCAAGTCAGGGGAATGGGGGTTCTGTCACCCTGAGCGCTTCTGGGGATATAAAAACAGGGCAGATTGCCTCAATGGCGGGTTTTGAGAAAAACTATAACCCTGAAAACTCCCAGGTGGAATTCACCGCAATTCCGGGTAGCACCGGCACCGGAGGAGACATCAAAATACAAACCAGCGGTGGTATTGTAGATACCAGCACCGGCTCACTCAACACCATGTCTTCCGGAGGCACTGCCGGCGATGTCACCATCAATGCCGCCGGACATATTTCCACCAGTAACATCCGCTCAGACGGCTTCTTGCACGGCGGCGATATTACCATCAACAGCGACAGCCCAAATAGTATCAATGTCGGGGGCAACCTAGACACCTATTCAGACAGTGGCACAGCCGGCACCGTTACCCTCACCAGCCCGGGAAGCATCACAACAAGGGAGATTACCTCCTATGGCAGCACCCAGAGTGGGAATGTTACCTTGACCAGTAATAATAGTAACATCACCACAAACAATATCCTCACCCAAGCAAATAACGGGCCCAGCGGCACTATCAAAATTACAGCCCCCGGTTTCAACGGCAATATTTACACGGGTAATCTCAGCTCTGTGGGAACTTCTTCCGGCAGTATTATTAACACGGCGGGTCAGAACCTATACACCGGCAACCAAACCACCAGCGCCACTAACGGCGATTCCGGCAACATCAATAACAGTGCCGGCGGTGACGTGACAGCCGGCGAGCAAACCTCTTCTGCCAACAACGGCAATTCCGGCAACATCACCAACACCGCCGGCAACAATATAACCACCGGCAACCAAACCACAACTTCCAATAACGGCAATTCCGGCAACATCAATAACAGTGCCGGCAACAACATCACCACCGGCAACCAAACCACCAGCGCCACTAACGGCAATTCCGGTAATATCACCAACACCGCCGGCAACAATATAACCACCGGCAACCAAACCACCAGCGCCCAAGGTGGAACTGCCGGCAACATCACCAACACAGCAGTTGGCAGTATTACTGCAGGCAATATCACCTCCACCGGCACCAATGGAAGTGGAAATATCACCCTCAATAGCGCCACCGGAGAAATTAACACGGGTGCAGTTCACACCGATACGGGAGAAGTCAATATTAATGCTGGCGTCAACCCACTCCCGGTGCCGGTTCCCGCAAACCCCGTGCCGGTGTCTTCCTTAACCCAAACCCAGCCGGTGCTGACTAACTTAATTCAATCCGTAAGTTCAGATAGCAGCACCAATCCCAACATATCCAGCAGCAAAACTTCCACCCCCGACAATAACGATCCCACTAACAGCAGCAATACCCAACAACTCTTAGCAAGTCTCAATGTCCTCAACAGCAGCCCCCTGGCGGGAAATTCCACTCAAATCATAGCGCAGTTAGAGCAAAGCCGGGATAAGGAATTTGCCGATTACTTCGGACAAAAGCTTTCTACAGAAATGACACCAGAAAGCATCCGAGACGCCTTGTCAACCATTGCTTCCCAAACCGGCAACCGCTCTGCTATAATATATGTTACCGCACTGCCAGACGAATTGGAACTCGTGATCTTCCCGCCAGAAGGGCACCCGGTACGCAAAACTGTTCCCGCAGCCTCTCGTGAGGAACTCCTCAAACTTGTCGCCGAATTTCGGGATAAATTGACAAACCCCGTCAATCGCAAGTCTACCAACTATTTGCCCTTGGCAGCTCAGCTATATCAGTGGCTGATTGCCCCAATCGAACCGGAATTGCAAGCCGCTAAAATTGACACACTGCTGTTTAGTATGGATGCGGGATTGCGCAGTCTGCCGGTGGCGGCGCTGCACGATGGCAAACAGTTTCTCATCGAAAAGTACAGTCTCGCCCTCATCCCCAGCGTCAGTTTAATGGACACCCGCTACCAACCCCTACAGGGGAAACAAGTCCTGGCAATGGGTGCCAGCGAATTCCCTGACCAAAAACCCTTAGTCGCCGTGCCGGTGGAACTTTCTGAAATTACCCAGAAGTTGTGGCAAGGCAAAGCTTTATTGAATCAGGACTTCACGCGAGACAACCTGATCGAACAACGCTCTAATTATCCCTATCCGATGATTCACCTGGCAACTCATGGCGAATTCAACCCCGGAGATATCAGCAATTCTTACATTGCACTGTGGAACGAAAAGCTGCGCCTGGATGAGTTGCGCAACCTTCGCCTCAACAATCCGCCGGTGGAGTTGCTGGTTCTCTCTGCTTGTCGCACTGCAGTCGGCGATGAAAAGGCGGAATTGGGATTTGCCGGTTTTGCCGTGGCGGCGGGAGTCAAGACAGCAGTAGCCAGTTTGTGGTACGTTAGCGATGCGGGAACTTTGGGGCTGATGGCGGAATTTTACCAACACCTGAAAGATGCTAAAATTAAGGCGGAGGCGCTACGTCAAGCGCAACTGGCGATGATTCGGGGAGACGTGCGGATAGAAAAAGGTGAGTTGCGCCAAACAGGGATTCGTGGCGGCGTTTCTTTGCCGGCAGAATTGCTCAAGGAGGGGAGCCACAATCTCAAGCATCCCTATTATTGGTCGGGCTTTACCATGATTGGCAGTCCGTGGTAGCCAGAAACCGGGTTTCTGCGACAAACCTGGCATCTCATCCGAGAAATGTATTCAGAAACCCGGTTTCTCAACCCCCGCAGCCAGAAACCGGGTTTCTGAGAAAACTTTTGCCTCTCACCCGAGAAATATATTCAGAAACCCGGTTTCTCAACCCCCGCAGCCAGAAACCGGGTTTCTGCGACAAACCTGGCATCTCACCCGAGAAATATATTCAGAAACCCGGTTTCTCAACCCCC
>Ga0185317_100412_pt1 | contig 10518 bp, 7 predicted proteins | sample DevilsHole_FD_128020 | JGI IMG/M metagenome (GOLD analysis project Ga0185317, IMG submission 128020) | Groundwater microbial communities from Devils Hole, Nevada to study Microbial Dark Matter (Phase II) - Devils Hole (SPADES assembly)... | ecosystem: Environmental > Aquatic > Deep subsurface >...
GTCCTAGTACGAACCTTTTGGGCTGAAGTCCTAGTACGAACCTTTTGGGCTGAAGTCCTAGTACGAACCTTTTGGGCTGAAGTCCTAGTACGAACCTTTTGGGCTGAAGCCCAACTACGAACCTTTTGGGCTGAAGTCCTAGTACGAACCTTTTGGGCTAAAGCCCAACTACGAACCTTTTGGGCTAAAGCCCTACTGCGAACTGGGCATTGCCACCGCCAATGTGACCGGCATCACTCACAGGTGCGCTTCCAGTCACATCACCCCCAGCCTGCCATCACGCCGCTGTCAGGGAATTATCACATTTACCTGAGCCGCCGGTCACAGACTGTGATATAGATATCAGTCACACTGGTAAGTAAGAGAAAGAGAGACAGCACAATTGAGGAAACCAAGTATGTCTTACGATCACAACCAACAATACCCCGCATTCGTTAAGATCGTCTACAGCCAAGTCAGAGTCAACGGTAAAGTCGAGCTGGTGCCAATGGAACTGTATACTGACGGGACTGTTAAGCGCAGCGCCTGATATTTAACCAATCCCTGCAATATTCTATCCACACAGGTCTTTTCCAAAAGCGCTAGGGCAGCTCACCAATGAGAGGCATCTACAATTACCGCGCTTATTGCTCTTTGTTAGGCGTTCGCAAAAATTCTGGTATTTCTAGATAAAAGAATAACTTAATTATGAGCGATGAAACGGAAGTAATATTAAGTTACAGTCCCCCGGCGGAAACAGCCGGGGGACTGTCTTTTGGCCCTCTTGTCGCAACCGCTGAGTGGCTGGCATCCATTTTTCTACAGCATCAAGAAACCAAGTTGGTTGAGGAAACCTGGTTTCTGGCTGCCGCCATGTTAGGCTGAAGTATGCCGGCACACTTGCATCAAATGGGGCTAACTGTAGACAAACGCTATGGTGTCGAGAAAATCGAAAAGGCTGTTCTTGATATCCGCGATTTCCTCTTCAAGTGGGCCGGGGGTTTCCTCGTCCCAAAAGTGGCGCTGAGCGGACACCGTGTAACAGAAGTCGGCAGCAATAAAAGAGACAAGCCCCCGGTAAGCATTCATGGGAACTTCAGAACCGTCTTCGGTTTGCTTTGATATCGTTGAACCCTGGGGCATATCGACGGCAATGAAGTAAGCGCCATGCATCAAATCATCGATATACTCTTCCCACAAAATCTTGGAGCCGGGGAAATGGGCGAGAATGGCCTCGGAGACGTAATTACTGAGAAACGTTTTGAAAAATTCTTGCTGGCCAACTAACTGTATCCGGTCGCCCACTTCAGCGGTAAAAGGGCTATAATCAATTCTCAGGAGAGTGCCAAAATCGTCGGAAAACGCGACAGACCCTTCTTGCGAGCTGATCAGGCCGCCTTTTTCTGGGTCAGTGGGCACCGGCACGGTGAAATTGCCGAGCGGAGACTCATACAGCTCACTGTCTGCCGGTTCCTCATAAACTCCCACTGCAATTTCCGCCAAATCTCTATCCGTTGGGCTGAGTTGGAACGTCCGCACCTCGTTTTCTCCCTCTTCCCCCTCTTCCCATTCTCCCGACAATTCCTCAATCACCTCATCTAAAATTAGATCTGCCTCTTCATCGTCAATATCCAAAGCTTCTTGCAAATCGCAGATAGCCTCAACTTCTTCATCAGAAAGCTCTCCCTCTTTCTGAGCAGCAAGCATCATAATTGAGAGCGCAAAAGCATCTACCAAATGCTCATAACTCAGGGAATCATAAGCCTGATTAAACAGGGCTCCCAAACCCTCAATATCCGCCTGATTGGCGAGTTTATTCACCAAGCTATAAACCTCCTCTTCTGAGTATCCCTCAAACAGATCGAAGGCTAGCAGTATACGCCCCGCCCTTTCAAGCTCCTGGCGATTGTTTGAGGTGGCCATTTTGGTGACGGTAGCAATTGCAGCCACAGCTTCCTCAGGAGCCAGGGTGAATGTGGTTGTGTCTTCAGTATTGAATACAAAGTCAAACTTGCCCATAGATTTTTTACGCCTGGTTTTAACCTTGCTATTTTTATAGCAGATTGCCAGCCTCTATGTGCGGGTTGCCAGCATATCTTAAGGAGAATTTAAGGTGCCGCACCTAACACCTCCAATCTTCCTTGGCGCTCGTTCACGGGGGGGGTTTAAGGCCCTCTTGGCGTCTAGGGCGATTTAATCGATTATACTCGTAGTTGTTGGATTGCTTATCGTAACACCCATTCCCATGACATCAGACTCCCAACTGCTGACCGATCCATTCCTGCAACTGCCAACTCCGACTTCCGTGAGGGTTGTGTGGTTTACCGAGTTTGCCGGCACCGGCCACACGGTACAATATGGCAAACACCTCAATCAAGAGGCAACTGCCACCACCAGCAAGCTGAGCCGCATTCGCGAAGACCAAAAATCGCGGGTGGGTTCCCAGACTGAGGATAACCTGGTCTATCAAAAGCCAACCCTCCGACATATCTGGCGTCACGAAGCGGAAATCGGCGGATTGACTCCCGGAGAGCGAGTGCCTTATCGTGTCACCAGCGTGCGAGAAGACGGGGAAAGTTTCAGCAGCGCCACTTTTACTCTCGCACCGGCACCCTTACCGGGAACTCCCCTAAAAATCCTGCTGACATCCGATCACCAGCTGATGCCGATGGTGGCTGCCAATCTCCAGAAAGTAGGGGAAACTGTCGGTAAAATAGATGCGGTTTTCTTTGCCGGTGATTTGGCAAACATTCCAGATCGCGCCTCGGAGTGGTTTGACGACAGTCGCGGGAATGCTTTCTTCCCCTGTCTGCAAGGTCTGGCAAACTACGAAATGGAAAAAAATGGCATTAAAACAGTGTACACCGGCTCCCAAATAATCCAGCACGCGCCGCTGTTTCCGGCAGCCGGCAACCACGAAGTGATGGGGCGCTTTTCCACGGAAAGTAACCTCAACTACCAGATTTTTGATTCCTTCCCCCGCGCTGCGGCGGAGGAACTTTACGCGAAACATGCCGGTCAGCTGAACCCCAGCGGCGATCCGGAGGTGCGGGAAGCTTGGCTGAAAGACAACTCCTTCAATACTAGCACATACGAAGAAATATTCAGCTTCCCCAAAAGCGGTAAAAGAGGGCAAAAATACTATGCTGTCACCTTTGGCGACGTGCGCTTGGTGACACTTTTCATCACGAACATGTGGCGCATTCCCAGTCTCGACGCCACAGCAAAGGGAAGATACCGCGAGCGAGAGGAGGATTTGAACAGCCCAACTGCTTGGGGTTACGGGCAGCACATTTTTGAGCCAATTGCCAAGGGAAGCGAGCAGTATGAATGGCTGGAGAAAGAAGTCAACAGCGCAGAATTCAAGCAAGCGAAGTACAAAGTTGTGATGTTCCACCACCCGGCGCACACTCTGGGCGACAATATCGTGCCGGCTTTTACCGAGCCGGTGCAAATAATTGAGCGTCATGAAGATGGCAACATCAAAGCAATCCGCTACGAGTACCCGAAGGATAAGGATTACATTATCCGAGACGTAGTGCCAATGCTTGAGAGTGCCGGTGTGCGGCTGGTATTTTTCGGGCACTCGCATTTGTGGAACCGATTTGTCAGTGATGCCGGCACGCACTTTTTGGAATCCTCGAATGTCGGCAATTCTTACGGCGCTGCTTTTGGGGAAAATAAGCGGGTTGTGCCAGAGGGTTATAAAGAGGAGTATGTTGCCCTGGGCGATCCGAACGGGTTGGAGCCGGTGGTGCCGGCAATTGCGCCGCTGCGGGGTGAGAATGGCGAGCCTTTGCCCTATATTGCCAGTAATGATATCACGGTTTTTAGCATTCTTGATACCGGTGCCGGTACGGTGAGCAGTTATTATTTTGACACGCGGGAGCCGCAATCGGAGGTGGTCAAGTTTGATCAGTTTGGGGTAAGTTAAAATAGGCGGAAAACCTGGGTATTTGGAGGGCGGCCACGGGGGCCGCCCCTACAGGTAGCCGGTGAATGGAATGATGCTGTTGGCGAATGGGTGTGTCAGTCGGTCGGGCACTATGCAGCCGCCCCTACTGCCTGGGAAAGCGCCTCAGGAGGCTCTGCCTTGAAAAGGTTTGTAGTTGGGCTGCACGCCCTACCGAGGACAGGCGAGAAGCCTGTCCTACGCCTTATATTTGTTTCCTCGTTACGGGACTCTGACTTGAAAATGTTTGTAGTTGGGCTGCACGCCCTATCGGATCGCTTGCGGTGGGCCAAGTTTTCATTGGTGGCGGTGTGCGCGGTTGTAGCGCAGCGGCTCCGCAGGAGCATCGCGACTGCCTTGAAAATAATCTTGTAGGGGCGACGCCAAGAGTGCTCGCCCCGCCCCGGGTAAAATCTGCCTTTATCGTAAAGATATATTGCAATTTACCGCTGCCCTATGTATTTTAGCTAGCGGAGGGGTATACTGTCAAAAAGAAGGAGAAGCCGGGTTCCTCACCGGCTCTCTGAGGCGCTGACATCGCCCTATTCCCAAAGCGGGGAAGCATCATGGAATTACTGCACCAGTCGGGAGAAATTATCGCCTCCCGGTATCGCATCCTAAACACCATAGGCTCTGGGGGGACTGGGACTACTTACCTAGCCCTGGACTTGCAAAACAACCAGCAAGTGGCGTTGAAAGCCCTGTCACTCCACATGCTGACAGACTGGAAAAAGATAGAGCTATTTGAGCGGGAAGCCCGCACCCTGGCCCAACTCAATCATGCCGGTATTCCGCGCTACTTGGATTACTTTCAGGTGGACACTCCTGAAGACCGTTCCTTCTATATTGCCCAACAGCTAGCCGAGGGTAAATCTCTGGCTGCGCTGGCAGAAAGAGGCTGGCGCACGAATGAAAATGGAGTCCGTAAGATAGCAACTCAAATCTTAGAAATCCTCGTCTACCTGCACAGTCTCAAACCCCCCGTCACCCACCGGGATATTAAGCCGCAAAACATTATCCGGCGAGAAGACGGGCGGGTGTTATTGGTAGATTTTGGGGCGGTGCAGAACACTTATTATAACACGTTCATGCGGGGGAGTACAGTGGTGGGAACCTACGGCTATATGGCACCGGAACAGTTTCGGGGACAAGCCGTGCCGGCAACGGATTTGTACGGGTTAGGAGCCACTGTGCTGTTTTTGCTGACGCACCGCTCCCCCGCAGATTTGCCCCTAGATGGGCTGAAAATTGACTTTCGCTCCCGGGTGCGAATTTCTGAAAAGTTTGCTGACTGGCTGGAGAAGATGCTAGAGCCGGATGTCGGAGACAGATTCTCTTCGGCAAAAGAAGCGCTAGCGGTGCTGCGCGGCGAGCGGAAGAGGGAGAGCGCCACATCGCGCCCATCTGTAACGTGGAAAGCAATAGCAGGAGTGGGAATTGCTACAGTTGCTGCTGTTACTGTATTAAATTCCTTCAAATGGGCTATCTTGGGCCGCCTCGGATTTAAACCGGCAGGAATGTGCGAGGAGATCAGCCAGGGAGAGAGCCATACTGTGAGGGATTATCTCAACCAAGGTGGTGACGCCAACGCTCTAGAGAGCGCTCAGGATATTCCTGTGCTGGTGTGTGCGTCACAGTTGGGCAAGAAAGACGTGGCAGAGTTGCTAATTGCCAAGGGGGCAAATGTCAATGCCAGGGACAGCAATGGCCAGACCCCGCTGCACGTGGCGCAATCTGAGCCGGTGGCGCAGTTGCTAATTGCCAAGGGGGCAAATGTCAGTGCCAGGGACAGCAATGGCCAGACCCCGCTGCACATGGCGGAATCTCAGGCGGTGGCGCAGTTGCTGATTGCCAAAGGCGCAGATGTCAGTGCCAGGAACAGAAATGGCCAGACCCCGCTGCATTATGGGCGAGATCGGCAGGTGGCGCAGGTGCTGATTGCTGCCGGTGCGGATGTCAATGCCAGGGACAGCACGGGCCAGACCCCGCTGCACCGCGTGCGAGTTGTGCAGTACTACTTCCAATCTGAGAAGATAGCGCAGGTGCTGATTGCTGCCGGTGCGGATGTCAATGCCAGGGACAGCACGGGCAAGACCCCCCTGTACTACGCACTATTTCCGTATCGACGGGCGCTAGCGCAGGTGCTGATTGCTGCCGGTGCGGATGTCAATGCTAAGGACAGCGATGGCAAGACCCTGATGTACTACGCAGTATTAGTATCTCACCCAGTATCTTCGCATTGGTGGGCGGCTGCGCAGCAGCTGATTGCAGCGGGTGCAGATACCAATGTTAGGGACAGCCAGGGCAGGACCCCACTGCACAATGGGCTTAATATGGGGTGGGTAGAGGATCTGCTGATTGCCAAGGGTGCAGATGTCAGCGCTAGGGACAATGATGGCAATACCCCACTGCACTACCCGCAATCCAAGGAGAGAGCGCAGAAGCTAATTGTCATAGGCGCAGATGTCAGGGCCAGAAATAAGTTTGGCACGACCCCGCTGCACCACGCGCAATTTAAGGAGGTAGCGCAGATGCTGATTGCCAAAGGCGCAGATGTCAGTGCCAGGGACAGCAATGGCCAGACCCCCCTGCACACGGCGCAATCTGCGGAGGTAGCGCAGTTGCTGATTGCCAAGGGCGCAGATGTCAATGCCAGGGATAAAAATGGCCAGACGCCGCTGGAGGTAGCATCTGCCAAGGGCAATATCGATGTCGCCCAACTCCTCAAAACTTACAGCAAGAAAAAGTGAGTGCCCCCGCGTTACCGCTACAGGGGACAGCTCACAGCTTTTTTGCTAGAAAAATCTAGCACTCGCCCCTGAAAAACCCTCAAATTATCAACTCCCGCCAGGAGAACCGGCATGGAACTGCTGCACCAGCCACAAGAGATTATTGCCCAACGCTATCGCATCCTAGACATCTTGGGACAGGGAGGAGTCGGGACAACCTACGAAGCCGAAGACCTGCACACCGGCCAGCGAGTGGCTCTCAAAGCCCTCTCACTCCGCCGCATGGCTGACTGGAAAAAAATGGAGTTATTTGAACGAGAAGCCCGCACTCTCTCCCAGCTGAATCATCCCGCTATTCCCCGCTACAAAGACTACTTCCAAGTAGACACCGACCGAGACCGCAACTTCTACATCGCTCAACAGCTAGCGCCAGGGAAAACCCTCGCTAATCTGGTAGAAAGCGGCTGGCACCCTGATGAAGCCACCGTGCGAAAATTAGCCACTCACATCTTAGAAATTCTCATCTATTTGCACAGCCTCACCCCCCCAGTCATTCACCGCGATATCAAGCCGCAAAACATTCTTATGCAACCGGAAGAGGGGAGAGTTTTCTTAGTTGATTTTGGGGCGGTGCAAGACACCTATCACCATACGGTCACCGGCGGGAGCACAGTAGTCGGAACTTACGGCTATATGGCCCCCGAACAGTTTCGGGGGCAAGCCGTGCCGGCAACTGATTTGTACGGGTTAGGAACCACCCTGCTTTTCCTTTTGACCCGGAACTCGCCCGCCGATTTGCCCCAGCGCCAGATCAAAATTGATTTCCGCTCCCGCGTCCGCGTTTCCAAAGAATTTGCCGGCTGGTTAGACAAACTGCTCGAACCCGTCATAGAAGACCGCTTTCCCTCAGCTGAGGAAGCCTTAGCCGTGCTGTCCGGTAAGAGATCCCTTGCGAATTTCTCCGCTCTAAAACCCCGCAAGCCCAAACACACTCCCATCAGCTTAACTCATACTGAAAAGCAGCTGGCTATAGAAATTCCACCTGTTTGGCTGCGCAGCGAACACAGCCGGCTTTTTGCACTCATTACCCTGATTTGGAATGGATTTTTCTTGCTGATGCTCTGGATAATCGCGGCATCTGGCTCTGCCCTCACCCCCTTGGGCTGGGTTTTTTTCAGTGTCTTTGGCGGGGTTGGGCTGTGGGCGCTGGGCGTTTTCTTCTTAAGTGCGGCATCTCGCACGCGACTAGAGATTGACCGGGAAAATTTCCGAATGCAGCGGGGGGTGCTGAGGATTTGGAATCAAAAAAAAGCCGGAAATGCAGAGGATATTTTTCAGATTAAACTGAGCGGTATTGGGGTGCAAATGAACAAAAAAACGATTGCAGTCTGCGTGCTGAGGTCGAGGTTGCGCAAGTATCGTTTTGGATCGTTTCTGACGGAGGGGGAGAAGGAGTGGCTGGTGGGGGAGATCCGGGATTTTTTAACGAACCGCAGAGACGCAGAGGGCGCAGAGGGGAGTTAGGAGAAGAGGATGATGCGGCGGATGTCTTTTTTGGTTGTGTCGGTGGCGCGAGGGTAGGTGAGGGTTTTTTTTTATTAACCGCAGAGACGCAGAGGGCGCAGAGAGAATATTAGGAGGAGAGGATGATGCGGCGGATGCCTTCTTTGAGGACAGGGACGTTGAAGTTGATGAGAAGAGCGAGGGAAAGGCCGGTTATTTTCAGATAGGAGATAACTTGGGCTTCGTGAATAGGAGCTAAATTTTGCACAGCTTTTAGTTCAACTAGGAGCGCACCAGCTACTACAAAGTCTACTCTGCATTCCCCCACCAGATAACCCCTGTACCTCACCTCTACCGGCTTCTGCGGCTCAAACGGTATCCCCCTCTGCCGCAATTCTATCTCCAGCGAATTCTGATACACCGACTCCAAATACCCCGGGCCCAACTTTCGATGCACCTCCATCGCCGCCCCAATCACAGCATAAGTCTGCCGACTCATCTCCTCCCCCAACTCTCCTCCCTCTGCGCCCTCTGCGCCTCTGCGGTTCATTCCCTCTTCCCCCCCTATCCCTATGGCACAATCTTAATATAAACCCCAATATCCTGACTGATGACTCCAACCCTCCCCTCCCAGTACGACCCATTCGCTACTGAAGCCAAATGGCAACAATACTGGGAAGAACACCAAACTTTCAAAGCTGACCCCGCTGCCGGCGGGACGCCTTACTGCATCGTCATCCCGCCGCCTAATGTCACCGGCAGCCTTCACATGGGCCACGCCTTCAATAACGCCCTGATTGACACTCTCGTGCGCTACCACCGCATGCGCGGCGACAACGCTCTCTACCTTCCCGGAACTGACCACGCCAGCATTGCAGTGCAGACGATTCTGGAAAAGCAGCTGAAGGCGGAAGGCAAAACCCGCTTTGACCTCGGGCGCGAGAAGTTCCTGGAACGCGCTTGGCAGTGGAAGGCAGAGTCCGGCGGCACGATTGTTGGCCAGCTGCGCCGGCTGGGTGTGTCGGTGGACTGGTCGCGGGAACGCTTCACGATGGATGAGGGCTTGTCAAAAGCGGTGCTGGAAGCTTTTGTCCGCCTCTATGAGGAAGGGCTGATCTACCGGGGCAAGTATATGGTGAACTGGTGCCCGGCGTCGCAGTCGGCTGTCTCGGATTTGGAGGTGGACAGTCAGGAGGTGAATGGCCACCTCTGGCACTTCCGCTACCCGCTCACGGATGGTTCGGGATTCCTGGAAGTGGCGACGACTCGCCCAGAAACGATGTTGGGCGATACCGCTGTGGCGGTGAACCCTAATGATGACCGCTACAAGCATTTAGTCGGCAAAACAATTAAATTGCCGATTATGGAGCGGGAGATTCCGGTAATTGCCGATCAGTTGGTTGACCCTGAATTCGGCACCGGCTGCGTGAAAGTGACGCCGGCACACGACCCGAATGACTTCGAGATGGGCCGCCGCCACGCGCTGCCGTTTATTAATATTATGAATAAGGACGGCAGTTTAAATGAAAATGCCGGGCCGTTCGGGGGTCAGGACCGGTTTGTGGCTCGCAAGAATGTGGTGCACCGGCTGCAGGAAGATGGCTTTCTGGTGAAGGTGGAGGATTACAAGCATACGGTTCCGTACAGCGATCGCGCTAAGGTGCCGGTGGAACCTCTGATCTCTACGCAGTGGTTCGTGAGAATTCGCCCTCTGGCTGACCGGGCTCTTGCTTGCCTGGACGAGAAGAACTCGCCGGCGTTTGTGCCTGAACGCTGGACAAAGGTCTATCGCGACTGGCTGGTGAAATTAAAGGACTGGTGCGTCTCTCGCCAGCTGTGGTGGGGGCACCAAATCCCGGCTTGGTACGCGGTTAGCGAGACGGGTGGGGAGATAACCGACGAGACGCCGTTTGTGGTGGCTGGCAGTGAGGCGGAAGCGCGGGAAAAAGCAATAGCACAATTTGGGGAAAATGTCAAACTGGAGCAAGACCCAGATGTGCTGGACACTTGGTTTTCTTCCGGGCTGTGGCCTTTTTCGACGCTGGGCTGGCCGGAACAGGCGGCGGATCTGGCTTGCTATTACCCGACGAGCACTCTAGTGACGGGATTCGACATCATCTTTTTCTGGGTGGCGAGAATGACGATGATGGCGGGCCAGTTTACGGGACAGATGCCGTTTAAGGATGTGTACATCCACGGGCTGGTTCTGGATGAGAATGGCAAGAAGATGTCTAAGTCGGCGGGGAATGGCATTGACCCGCTGCTGCTGATTGACAAGTATGGCACAGACGCCCTGCGCTACACGCTGATTAGGGAAGTGGCGGGTGCCGGTCAGGATATCCGTTTGGAATATAA
>Ga0185317_100413_pt1 | contig 10494 bp, 6 predicted proteins | sample DevilsHole_FD_128020 | JGI IMG/M metagenome (GOLD analysis project Ga0185317, IMG submission 128020) | Groundwater microbial communities from Devils Hole, Nevada to study Microbial Dark Matter (Phase II) - Devils Hole (SPADES assembly)... | ecosystem: Environmental > Aquatic > Deep subsurface >...
GTCCAAGCACCCCACCCCCCCAACCCCCGATTGCCGGCTGCGGGGAGGGGGAGAGCACGAAGGGATTGGATATCCCTGCTGATCTCCAGTTAAATATGCTGTTTTTGTGATATAATTACTGTCCAGCATTGCTGCCATCACTGTCATCTTCATGCCTTGATTTCACAATCTCTCCTCACCCCTTCAGAACCAGTGAAGGCATCCAATTACAATACAAAAGCAAAAATTATCAACGCTGGGTTTTAATAGGGACTTCAGTTTCTACCCGTAAGGGTTATGGGTACTGAAGTCCCCACTACAAACTGCTCTCAAGGGAGACGAGGGGGAAAGGCGCACTTGCCACTCTCCCGAATCAGCTCAATCAGCTTCCGACCGGCAGGTCTGCATAGCGTCACTGTCTCGTCTTTTAATCCCATTTAACTCATAGCAAATCTCCTTAATTTTTGCCGGTGACAGACAGCCCCCCCACAATCAGAGACGGCGTATAGCAAGCACCGTTCCAGTCAGCATCGCCTCCTAATTCAAGCAGCTGCTTGAGAGCTGTGTACACATTACCGGCAACCATTGTGTCCTTAACCCGCCCGACAATCTGGCCATTTTTCACTCGGTAGCCGAGATCGACATTAACAGAGAAATCGCCCGAAATCCCGGCACCGCCACCCAGCATCTGATCCACCACCAGTCCGTCATCCAGTTGGCCAATCAACTCCTGCAGGGAAAGGCTTCCAGGCTGAATCAGCAAATTAAACAGCCCGGGTGTGGGATAGCTGCCCAAACCGGGGCGAAAGCCATTGCCAGTGGTGCCGCCCCCCAGCAGCCGACCGGTGCGGCGGTCAGTATAGAATAGCTGCAACACGCCGTTTTGGATAAAGACGAGAGATCGCGTAGGAGTTCCTTGATCGTCAAAAGGGCAGCTAAACGGGCCGGCATCAGGTTCCTGGCTAACCGTAAGAGCGTCGGAAATCACCTGCTGTCCCAACAAATCGTTCCAGGGAGAAGATTTCTCAATTACCAGTTTGCCATTCAGAGCCGACTGGACAGTGCCCCAGAGCATATCCGCCGCTTTGGCGGTAAACAGCACCGGCACGCGACCGGTCGGGGGCGCAACGTTTTCTTTGGCCCACTCCAGGCGCTGCAAAATGTGATTGGCCAGCACCGCCGGCTCCAGGCTGCAGCGCTGGGTTTGGCCATCCCCAACGCTCAAAAAATCATCGCCCCGCACCCATTCAGCTGAAAGGTAGCAGCTGAGAGTGGTGTCTGTATAGCGAAAGTCCAGCCCTTGGGAATTGATCAGGCGGGTGGTTTCCACCTCGCAATCCCACTCAGCGGAGCAGAGGATTTCTGGATAGGCGTCTCGAACCCGGGCGATCGCCTCTTTTCCCCAGTCCACCAGCACTTCGGCATGCACCGGCGATCCCAAGTCAGCATAGACAGTCTGGCCATTTGCAGCCAGTTCTATCGTTTCCGGTTCATTGAGGTGGCTGAGCGCCAGAGCTCGCTCCACCAATTTTTCAGCGTCCGCAGGTCCGCAGGCTACCGCCAGCCCCGGACGACCGTCCCGCCACAGCCGCAGCGCTGTCTCTTCTGACTGGGCGCTTTCCAGCTGTTTGAGCCGGTTCGCCTCAAAAAACACTGGTCGCGACAGGGAACTCACCTGAAACACCTCAGCCGCTTCCGCCCCCGCTTTGGCCGCTAATTCCAGCAGCTGTTCTGGCGACGCCTCAATTTGAAAATTTTCTGACCCCATGACACCTTGCTCGCGATTAGCTGGCTCGCGATTAGCCATTAGTTAATTGCTAACAGCTAACAGCTAATTGTTCTGCATTCACTTTACGCCAGATTGAGTTCCTGCAGCAGCCAAAAGCCAGCAAAGCTTTCTGATTGCGGACTGGACTGAACTGCTATAAAATGCAAATTTTGGGCTTTTTGCTTCCCTCGCTCAAATTTCAAAGCTTCCTCCTGAGTTTGTCGGTCTGGCAGATTGGCCAGAATCCAGCTCTCACTGGCTCCGGTTTCCAGGATCAATCTCGCGGGCGGGTTGCCGTCAACCTTGAGGAATGCCAGTTCCAGCCCGGACATCCAGCCGGCCAGCGCTAGGGCGCGGTTTGAAAAAACGATGAAGCCTGGAATGGCCGTCTCTGGCGCGATCTGGGAAACGCTTGCGTCTGCTGACCGCAGCGGGAACCCCTCGCCAAAGCTAATCTCCCATTCGTGCATTTCGTCAAAGGCACCGGCTTCCAAGGTGACGAACGCCCACCTGTCGCCCAGCAAGGCGTCTGGCAAGGGCAAAGGTTTTGCCGTCTCGTAGCGCACCGAAGGTGACGCCGCAGCAGAAGCCTGATATCCTGGTTGCTTAGGGTAGAAGTCCTGCATCCGCTCAAGCAACCACCGGTGCAGGGTGACTGTCCGCCGGCTCGGGCTGGCTGCAATCCCCAAGTCGTTGCACGCTTTGGTGATCATATTTGTCATCTGCCTGCGGAAGAAGCGAATTTTTGTCGGCGGTGCCGGTGCGGAGGCTATCGCTTCTTTTATGGCATTGCCCAGCCAGATTGAATTCACCTCATTCGCCGCACAAAATTTGCTAAACCGAAACAGCGATTCATTACTGCGGCGCGTTTCCAAAGGACTCTCGCATATCAACACTTCCCAACGTTTTTTCTCTTGCTCGTCCAAAAGTGGACGGCTGTAAAAGTCAATTTCCCAAATCGCGCCCATGTTCCTCAGTACAAATCTCGCTTCTTTCCTTCTTCCTCCATAATACGGGTGAAGGGTCAAAGCGCTTTTTTGCCTTTTTGTGGCTTTCGGGTGCAACCCACCGCGCGGCGCAGCATTGGTGTCAGGGGAGCGGTCACTATGCAGCCGCCCCTACAGCTGAACTGGGCAGTTAAAACCGACACTGCCAAAACCCCGCACTTCGCGTCTCGGGTGACAGCCCACAGCTCTCTCATTTACGTCCAATTACACCATTAAATTTTCTCTCCCTCTTCCTATCTCCTCTTTCTTATTGGCGCACAGGCGCGTCGGGCGCGGTTTATCATAAAACTAAATCAATCCAACGTAAAATTTACCGCCCTCGCTCCGGCTCACTCCAGCAACGGTTTGGATTGATGCCCCTCGTGACTGCCCAGTATCCAGTAGGTTTCCAATCACTAATCAAAATTCCTTATGATTGTCATCGACGGTTCCTATGGCGAAGGCGGCGGACAAGTGCTGCGCACTTCGCTCAGTCTCGCCGCGATCACCGGCACCCCGATTCGTATTGAGCGCATCCGTGCCGGTCGCTCCAAACCGGGACTGGCTGCCCAACACCTGACCGGCGTGCGGGCTCTTGCCGCTGTCTGTCAAGCTTCGGTGCGGGGGGATAAGCTGGAATCAACATTTCTGGAGTTCATTCCCGGCGCTCCCCCCCAGGCGGGACAGTACACCTTCGAGGTGGGGACAGCCGGCGCTGTCAGTTTGGTTTTGCAGACAGTGTTGCTTCCGCTGGCGAAAGCCTCTGGCGACTCGGTGGTGACGCTGCGCGGCGGAACCCACGTTGCCTTCAGCCCCCCAGTCACCTACATCGAACAGGTATTTCTGCCTATGATAGCCCGGATGGGGGTGCGGGCGGAGGTGCGCCTCCGCGCTTGGGGGTGGTATCCCAAAGGTGGGGGAGAGGTGGAACTGCGCGTCACCGGCAACAGTAGCATTAGCGGGCTGAACCTTCAGGAGCGCGGCGCGTTGCAAAAGGTGCGGGGTTTGGCGGCGGTGACGGAATTGCCTTCGCACATTCCTAATCGGATGGCTCACCGCGCTGAGAATTTATTGCGCGAGGGGAATATGAGAGCGATTGTGCAGCCGGTGCGGGAGCGAGGTGTAGCGCCGGGGGCGGGAATTTTCCTGACGGCATCGTATGAGAATAGTTTGGCTGGGTTTAGCGCTTTGGGGCGTTTGGGGGTGGCGGCGGAAAAAGTGGCGGAAATGGCGGTTGAGGAATTTTTGGAGTTCCATAAAACCGGTGCGCCGGTGGATATTCACTTGGCAGATCAGTTGTTGCTGCCGGCTGCTTTGGCGTCGTCGGAGCGGAGTCAGTACCGCGTGGCGGATATTAGCACTCATTTGACGACGAATGCTTGGGTTATTGAGCAGTTTGGGTTGGCTGGGATAGCGATAGATGAAGCTGAGAAGGTGGTGGCGGTTGCGCCGGGAGGATAGCCGGTTTTGGGGGAGCATTAGCCCAATCCGGGTTTGTAGTTGGGCATTAGCCCAATCCAGGTTTGTAGTTGGGCATTAGCCCAATCCAGGTTTGTAGTTGGGCTTTAGCCCAATCCAGGTTTGTAGTTGGGCTTTAGCTCAATCCAGGTTTGTAGTTGGGCTTTAGCCCAATCCAGGTTTGTAGTTGGGCTTTAGCCCAATCCAGGTTTGTAGTTGGGCTTTAGCCCAATCCGGGTTTGTAGTTGGGCTTTAGCCCAATCCGGGTTTGTAGTTGGGCTTTAGCCCAATCCGGTTTGTAGTTAAGCATTAGCCCAATCCAGTTTGTAGTTAAGCATTAGCCCAATCCACCGGTGGGTGCCAATCACAACCGGCTACAGCGCAAAGCCGGTCTAAAAGATTCGGGCAAAAAGATTTGGACAAAACCTTGTACGCGCTTAACGCCACGCCCGGTTGCCTCCAAGGGTAGGGGTCATATCCGTGGGGGGTCTATCCCTACAATCCTGTGATTTTGGCCAGCTATATAATTAATCCTGAGATTCACTCTTCACCCTGACTCAAGAGAGATGAAAATAACCGGCATCAAAAAACACCTCCGACAGGAAATAAACCGCCTTAGCGAAGAACAGCTCAAACAAGTCGCTGATTTTATCGACTTTCTCAAATTCCGCGAACAGCACCTTCCTCAGCCAGCCGGTGATAGTCAGCTGGCAACTCCCCACCCCCAGAGTCAAAAGGCAAAGAAAAAATCACAGGAATCCTCCCAACTCGAAAGTCAAGATAGCCAACCTGTCCGGTACAACAACAATCCGGGCTACCAGCCCACCGGCGAAATTTTGACAATTGAAGAAATTTGCAGCCGCTACCCGCGCCAGTGGGTGCTGATTGCTGACACCGAAACCGATGAACATTGGAATATATATCGCGGTGAAGTCTTAGCTCACTCAGCAGAACAATCAGAAATTTACGAATTACTGTCTGCCTTTAAACATATCAAGTCAATCGCCATCGAATATACTGGCGCTATTTCTGAATATTGCGCGGTGGTGCCATGACTTCACAAACAATTTATCGATGTTCGCGATCCGCGAACTTATTACTGCTACAAGCAGCCGCCGCCAGAAGGCACTTCTTTCCTTGGCGCTTTAAGAAAGCGGGAAGCCTATAAAGTGCGTCTATGGCGTCTAGGCGGTTTTACCAAAACATAATTGTCTGTGAAATCTGTGAGGGGCTAGAAACCCGGTTTCTTTAAGAAACCGGGTTTCTACCTTTTCACAACTCGAAGATAAACTCTATACATAATTAACTCAAGTTGCTATAGCAGTAGCCACTTAGGTTAAGACATGGGCATTGGGCATCATCGCAAAAGGGCATTGCTGTGAGTCTTTTCCATGCGCCATGCGCCATGCGCCATGCGCCATGCCATTAATGACTTCTAGGGCGCAACTTGGGTAAATTAATCCTAACAGATTGCCGGCCATAAACAACCGCCAGAAACCAAGTTTATTAAAGAAACCTGGTTTCTTGATCAGCGCAGAAAAAGCGCCGGCGCAGGACAGCCGTCAATTGTCCTCCGAATCACCAACTCCTCTCCCGACGCAGGGAAAGCGCCGCCGCCGGGAAAGCGCCGCCGCAGAACCGGCGTGCCGCCTCTCCTCAGCATCGCACAAGCCAGCCACCTGTATGCTATAATAACGTGCTTGCCCATAACAAAGGATAACAGCGGATGACACGCAGCGAAGCAGAAGTACGGTCGCAGAAAGTAGATGAACTGCGCGGGCTAGGCATAAACCCCTATCCCAGCCAGTCTTACCAGCGGTCGCACACCACACAGCAGGTGCACGACATATTTACCCAACCCAGCAAAGAACTCCAAAACGGACAAACTGACCCAGAAGAACAGTCTCTGCGCCTTTGCGGTCGGATCGCCTCCAAGCGCGACAGCGGCAAAATTTGCTTTATTGACCTCAAAGACGCCGCCGGCAAAATTCAGCTCAAAATCGAAAAAAACCTAGTCACCGGCGACACCGGCTTATCTTTCGACCAGATTAAAAAACTCCTCGACATCGGCGATTTCGTCGGCGCAGAAGGAATAGCCTGTCGCACCCAGCGAGGAGAGCTCTCCATCCAGGTGCGGGAATTGCAAGTCCTCTCAAAAGCCACCATCCAATTTCCCGACGCCTATTACGGAGTTAATGACCCCGAAACCTGCCGCCGGCACCGCGAAATGGACATGGCCGGCAATCCAGAATCCTTGCAGCGATTTGTCTTGCGCAGCCGCATCCTGCAAAGCATTCGCACCTACCTGTGGGATGCCGGTTTTTATGAAATAGAAACCCCCACCCTGCAAGCCATTTATGGCGGAGCCGCCGCCAGACCTTTCATCACCCACCACAACGCCCTGGACGTAGATTTGTACCTGCGCATCGCGCCAGAACTGTTCCTAAAGCGGGCAATTTGCGGCGGTTTCGAGCGCGTCTTTGAACTGGGGCGAGTCTTCAGAAACGAAGGCATTGACAGCACCCACAACCCGGAATTTACCTCCCTGGAAGTTTACCAAGCATACGCCGACTACTTGGACATTCTGGCTGTCGTAGAAGAGGTTATCTGCAACGCAGCCGCTGCTGTTTTTGGCGACCGCAAGCAGATAGAATTTGAGAAGCAAACCATCAATCTAGAGCGCCAGTACGACCACACCGGCACCTATCCCACCTTCACCGGCAAGCACTGGCAAGTCCAAACAATGGTGGGAGCCGTCAAAGATAAAACCGGCTTGGATTTTGACAGCTTGCAATTGCCAGACGCCATCGCCGCCGCCGAAAAACTCGGAGTGCACCTCTCCAGTCTGGAAAAGCAGAGTTTGGGTTACGTCCTCTACACCGTCTTTGACAAGCAGGTAGCGCCAACTCTAATCCAGCCGACTTTCATCACAGACTTCCCCGTCGAAGTCAGCCCCCTCGCCAAAGGACACCGCAGCAAGCCCGGTTTTGTCGAGCGGTTCGAGCTATTTATTGCCGGCACAGAATGCGCCAACGGTTTTTCAGAATTGAACGATCCGAAAGAGCAGCGCAAGCGGTTTGAAGAACAGCTGGCGCAGAAAAAAGCCGGTGATGAAGAAGCGCACCCAATGGATGAAGACTTCATCCAAGCTTTATCCTTGGGAATGCCCAATTGTGCCGGTATGGGAATCGGAGTAGACCGGATCGTGATGCTGCTGACAGACACGCTCAGCATCCGCGACGCCATCTTATTCCCCACCATGCGTCCCGTCAAAGACGCTTAAGCGATACGAGGTAATAACCCTCACCCCCCAGCCCCCTCTCCCATAAAGGGAGAGGGGGAGTTTTTTTCTCGTTCCTTTTTCTCGTTTCCAGGCTCAGGCTGGAAGGGTATAGCTTTTAATTTTAACCGCAGATGGACGCCGAAGTAGATGGACGCAGATGAATCATGCAAATATCTGCGTTTATCTTTGTACTTTTACGGTTGAAATAACAATATTCGTCTTGTTCCCCCTCTCCGCACTTCGGAGAGGGGGTTAGGGGGTGAGGTTTCAGTTACGGCACCTCAATCGGAATCAGACCGTTTTCCGGCAAATAATCACAGAAACGACCGGCATCCGAAAGCATCAAAATCACCCGCAGCGACCAGTCCGGATCTACCGGCAAATCCGCCCAGGGAATCGCCACCTCCACGCACTTGTTGACCGCCACTTGAGCGCGACCGGCACGGACATGCCATGTATGGTACTCCCCAGCCTCCTGAAACACAAACGAGTGCGTCAGCAAGTTCACCTGCAAGTGGTTGCGGAAAAAATAGTTCACTGGCGCTTCATCCGGAACCTCGGTTAGAGGCGCACGGCTGTTGTGCATGGGCCGGTCTGGATAGTACCACAGCAAATTCAATTCCGGCGGACAGTCTTTACCCGGTCGCGTGCCGGTTTTGAAATCAACACGCAGGTAGAAATTCAAGTGATCTACCCCGTACCAGAGACGCTGGATAGCAGAACTGCGGTGCATAGTCCCCCGCGCCCCGCCAACTTCGATGCGACCGGCTTTGTCCCAGTCTTGCTCGTCGCCCACGCCATCGATCGCCGGATGAATAAAGCTTTCAGGGCGGTGATCCCCCCGCACCTCGTGAACTTCCACCCCACGGTACAGCTGTTCGGGAACCGGCTCGTCCAGCGCTTGGTAGAGAGCGATCAGGTGCTCCCGGAACAGCTGGTCGAACATGGCATCCTGGTTGGAGGAGTGACCTTCCCCGAACCACCAGAACCAGTCAGAACCCTCCGCTGCGTACAGCGCCTCCCAAGCTTCCGGATTGCTTTTTTCTGTCGCTTCCGGATGATTCGCCAGCACTTGTCGCGCTTGAGCCAGCAAATCCCAGGCCCGATTTTTAGCCTTGTCGCCAATCCAGGTTGTCAGACTGCCATCCACCCAAGAACCGCTGTGCAGCTGACTGGGGGGCAGGGTTTCTGTCGGCGGGAACTGCTCAATAAACTCGGAAACCGTCACCAGTTTGATATCTTCAGCGTCGCTGAGGGTTGCATAGAGCGCTTCCAGGAAAGGTTTGCCGTCTTCGAGGTAGTGCTCCCAGCAATTCTCGCCGTCGAGGGCAATGGTCACCAGCCAGGGCTGTTCCAAGGCTGTGCCCCCTTCGGGCTGGCGCTGTTTCAAACAGCGGGAGATCGCCTCCAAGTGGCCCACCAAGTTAGCCGCCGCCCGTTCCGGCTTCATCGATCCGTAGGTAAAGCCAATCAAATCCGACAGTCGGTGATCGCGGAAGACAATTGCCAAGTCACCGTATTCAGTTGGCAGCCGGTAAGGCCGGTACAGCGCCTCCGGTTCGCAGACATTACCCGTAGTGTCTCGGTGGAAAAAGGTTTTCAGCGTCCAGCCCAAGATCGCCTCATCCGAGCAAATCCATTTGAACCCTTGATCGGCAATGTGGGGCAAAATTGCAGGGCTGACCGCCTGCTCCGATGGCCACAACCCGCGCGGCTGCCGGCCAAACCGGTCTTTGTACATATCCCAAGCTTTGCTCAAGTGGCGGGGAATGTCCTCCTCCCACTGGAAGCGCTGTTCCGGCAAAATCATGTTCGGAATTGCCACCCGACCGGCATTGCTATCTGCCAGCAGCGGTAAAATCGGGTGAGTGTAGGGAGAAGTTATCACCTCCAACTGGCCGGCATCTTGCATTTTCCGGTGTTGTGGTATAATGCGCCCCATAATTTCTCGCTGCTTGGCATAAATCTGCTGCCGGTCAGTAAAGGTAAAATTCTTACCCTGCTTTAACCACTGAGCAATTTCCGGCTCATCCCAGAACAGCGGGTCGAACCAAGCCAGGTTGTGCCAAGCTAGCAAATCGCTATAATCTGGCGGGAGCCAATTTTCCCGACACCACGCCCATCCCTTTTCTTGCCGCTGGCGGTACAGCTGTGCGTAGCGGGGGTGGGGGTCAACTAAGGTGTGGTGGTTGGCATCAAAGAAATGCTCAACAATAAATTGTTGCTGAGCTGTGGTCAGTTCCTCGGTTGGCGTCAGCGCCGCTGTCAGGTAAGGATCTTTCGCCGTGCCGGCAACGTAATCCTCGATCTGCACGATCAGCGAGGGAACCAGATTAACCGTTTGGTGCAGCTTTGGATAGCGTTCCAGCAGCAGTACGAGATCCAAGTAATCTTTCGTACCGTGCAGCCGCACCCAAGGCAGCCGGTACTCTCCCGCCGTGCGGCTTTTGTAGAGCGGCTGGTGCTGGTGCCAGATGAAAGCGACGTATAGCGGATGGGGCATGGGATTGCGCTTAAAAACAAACAGGAAAAAGCAGCTTGCTCTCCCTGTTCAATGTATCAGTTTTCCGATACTTTTTTGCGTGCCAACCTTTGACAGTCGCGCTCCTAATACCGGAGGGGCGGGTTTATGCAAAATGTCTCTGGGAAATTCAGATGCTGGTAAACCCGCCCCTACTTTAGCTCTCAACCAAGGCGTATCAACCAATGCCCGCAGGAAAATCCCGCGAGCACAATGTCCACTCACCCTTGATTTTGGGCTAGAGTGGTGCTTTTCAGAGCAGCCACCTGCCGAGTGGTTCTCAGGTTCAGGCGACTGTCTTGAGCAAAGTATAGCATAACTAGGAAGAGGGAACGCAAATCGCCTGCTGCTGTCAGCCCCCTATGATGCGTCAGCTGTCTCTGAGCTGTCAGGTGTGGGGTGCGGTGCCGGCTGTCGCCTCATATCCGGTTGGTTAACTGCTATTAGGAAGTCGGGGCGGGCAATTAATTACCCCCAATACCCCGCGCCGCCCCCGAAG
>Ga0185317_100414_pt1 | contig 10476 bp, 7 predicted proteins | sample DevilsHole_FD_128020 | JGI IMG/M metagenome (GOLD analysis project Ga0185317, IMG submission 128020) | Groundwater microbial communities from Devils Hole, Nevada to study Microbial Dark Matter (Phase II) - Devils Hole (SPADES assembly)... | ecosystem: Environmental > Aquatic > Deep subsurface >...
GTGGCGGTACTGCAGGTGGGCCGCCTGTCCCCGGCATGCGCATCGTTGGTGCCTGTCCCTGAGTGGCCCCAGGCACTCCCATACTGCCGGGAGGAGCCGGTGGTCGCCCACCTGGTGGGGGTGGCATGGGTGGAATACGAGGTACACCAGGAGGTGGTGGAACGGGAGGACGATTGGATTGTGTCATAGAGCACTATTCTGATTGACCGGCAAAGCTTTAAAATGCAAACGACTGATCGGAGTCTGGGTCTTAGCCCATAGATGCCCTCAGAGCCTGTACACAAGAATCTGTTGATTCAAGTTGTTTGACACCCAGCGATGGGTGCCGTGCCTCAAGACTAAATTGAACAGATCCTGATTTCAAAGGTTATTTTCACGGTTTTTCCGGCGCAGATGTAAGCACTAACAATTCTCCAGGCACCATATTATCTAGCGTTCCCAAGTTTCTCCGCCCCGCATCAGTTCAGTGGCAAAATTGCGGCAAAGCGCCCGGATGCCATCTGTGTCGTGGGAGTGCCAGCCACAGGACTTGTTCTGGGTGGCAGCATGAAAGTGCGCCGCAGTCAAGCTATTTTTCTACTTTTGTGATTTTATTTAACAGAACTGGTGGGGCTAAAGCCCAACTACAAACTTTTGGGCTAAAGCCCAACTACAAACTCTGGGGCTAAAGCCCAACTACAAACTCTGGGGCTAAAGCCCAACTACAAACTCTGGGGCTAAAGCCCAACTACAAACTCTAGGGCTAAAGCCCAACTACAAACTCTGGGGCCCTTGACCGCCTGCTGTTCTGTAGAAAAGAGGATACAAGCCGCTCACCTCCTTACATCCGTAAAATTACGGAATTTTTGTTCTGTGCCTGGAGAATCCTGCTGATTTTTACCCGATCTGCGCCTGGATCGTCCCGTTTTTGCAAGTCCCGCCAAGAAGCGGGGTGCCGCCGGCACAGCGCCCCAAAAAGGCGGGTACCAGCTCAACCCCCTTTGGATGTTTATTCCTGCGTGGCAATCTTAAGCAAGAGGACATAAATAAACGGAACATCGCGGAACATCAAGAAACCCGGTTTCTTAAAGAAACCGGGTTTCTCCATACCTCACAAAGTATGAAAAACGCTATATACAGAAATTCCTGAAAGCTGGGAGGGGTTGTGGGATGATAGGAAAGCCAGTCACGGGCTGATTGCGCTTTAATCCCTGAACCGGATTGAGCATTAGCGCTTTCCGCACCCCCTGTTTACACCCTATTATTTGACAGGCTCGAACAGTCGCTATCCTTTGGTAAATTGGTATCCACTTCAATGCTGAAGTCTCCTGTATCTGTCTGCATCACTCTGGGAACCCGTCCAGAAGCTATTAAACTAGCGCCGGTCATCCAAATGTTCCAGAGTTCCCCATATTTTAAGACGCGAGTGGTTTTAACCGGCCAGCACCGAGAAATGGTTGAGCAAGTCATGCAACTGTTCCAGCTGAGTGCCGACCGAGATTTGGCCATCATGCTTCCCCGGCAAACTCTCACCGACATTACCTGCAGGAGTTTGCAGGGATTGGAAACATTATTTCAAGAACTGCAGCCGCAACTGGTGATTGTCCAGGGAGACACCACCACCGCCTTTGCCGCTTGCCTAGCCGCTTTTTACCAGCAAATTCCTGTTGGCCATGTGGAGGCGGGACTGCGGACAGATGACCTGTTCAATCCCTACCCAGAAGAGGCGAACCGGCGTCTGATTTCGCAGCTGGCGCAGCTGCACTTTGCGCCCACTTCCCAGGCAGTAGAAAACCTGCGCCGGTCAGGGGTAACGGGAGAAATTCACCACACCGGCAACACCGTAATTGACGCCTTGCTAGCAGTGGCTAAGCGCCAGCCAGAGTGCGATATTCCCGGTTTGGACTGGAATCAGCACCGCATCCTGCTGGCAACAGTCCACCGGCGAGAAAACTGGGGCGAACCCCTGCAAGATATTGCTCGCGGATTCCTGCAAATCTTAGACAGTTTTCCAGATACAGCTTTGCTTTTACCGCTGCACCGCAATCCCACAGTGCGCGAACCGCTGACGGCGCTTTTGGGCGAACACCCCAGGGTTTTCTTGACTGAACCTTTGGATTACGCACAACTCGTCGGGGCAATTCAGCGTTGCTATCTATTGCTGACAGATTCTGGCGGATTGCAAGAAGAAGCGCCCGCACTCGGCAAACCCGTACTCGTGTTGCGAGAAACCACAGAACGACCCGAAGCAATCGACGCCGGCACTGCCAAACTTGTCGGCACCAACCCAACCCAAATTGCTGCTGTCGCCAGCGAATTGCTGAGCGACTCAGCTGCCTATCAAACGATGGCAAACGCTATCAATCCTTTTGGAGACGGTCACGCCGCCGAGCGCATCCTGCAAATTGTGGGGAATTACTTCAAGCAATAACTTCCCAATTTATCCTCTTCTCGTTTGCTGTTGCTCCTAGGACAGCCTTGACGGCTGTCCTACGCCTTATATTTCTCGTTACCAGTGATTCTTCTCGTTCCCAGGTTCTACCTGGGAACGAGATATCAAAAATTATCCTAACACCTCTCTAACTATGCCAATTGCCTCTTCAGGACTCTCAGCCACAAAAACATTTTCTGGCGAAAGCCTTTTGAAAAAAACCTGACTGGATTCGTCATCATTTAATAAAATAACTTTCTTATTCGCCTTGATGGCGAGGGCAATTTCTGAAGCAGTCCCCGCACCCATACCGCAGGCAATCACCACATCACTCGAAAGAACATTGATATTATTGCGAGCGCTGCCCATGCCGGTGAAAATGGCAATATCCACTGCGGTAGAAATAAGGCCGGTGCCGTCCGCCGGCAGGATGCCGACAGTAAGGCCATTAGCCTCTTTGGCACCAATATTTGCGGCATCCATGACACCGGCATCCCTACCGCCGGTGAGCAGAACCCAACCTGATTTGGCGATAATTTTGCCAATTTCAAAGGCATTTTGCATGTCAGCTGCTGTAGCACCGGCACCCGGTCCCATCACTCCAATCACAATTTTTTTCATCCCATAAATACCACCGCTTTTGCCATGCCGGCATTCCAGATGCCAGTCCTTCATCGGCGTCCATCTGCGTGCGTCTGCGGTTCCTTATCTAGTCAAAATTCCTATAATCATGCCGGCGAGTAAAATAAAGCCAATCCAGACATTCTGGGCAAATATCTTCCCGTAGACTGGTTTTGGGAGATTTTCATTTCTCAGCTGGATGTACTGCCAAGTCCAGATGGCGACAGAGACAGCCAAAGCCATCCAAAAAGTAATGTAAAGGTGCATCAGCCCCCCCATACAAGCTAGCATAGCGGCGGTGCCGGCAAAGAAAAAGGCCACAGCCTCGGCGGCGTACTCGCCAAAGAACAGGGCGCTGGAGTTAACTCCCAGTCGCTGGTCATCTTCGCGATCGCTCATTGCGTACACAGTGTCGAAGCCCAAAGTCCAGAAGACAGTAGCCGCCCAAAGCAGCCAGGTTTGCAATTCTAATGTGCCTGTAACTGCACTCCAGCTGATCAAAACCGCGAATCCCCAAGCTATTGAGAGTACAAGCTGTGGTACTGGAAACATTCGTTTTGCAAGGGGGTAGAGGACAATCACCGGCACGGCGGCGACGCACAGCCAGAAACTCAGGGGAGTGAGGTACAGCGCCAGAACGGCGGCGCAAGCCAGCGAGAGAATGGCCAAGACGATGCCGGTGCGAACGCTGAGGGCGCGGGAAGCCAGGGGGCGATTGCGCGTTCTTTCCACTTGCGGGTCAATATCTCTGTCCCAGAGGTCGTTGATCGCGCAACCGGCGGCGCTGGTGGACATAGTGCCCAAGACAATCACGCCCACCAGGGGTGCCGGTGGCTTCCCGCCGGCGGCCAAAAACACAGCCCAGAGGGCGGGAATCATCAAAATCAGGCGTCCTGAGGGCTTGTCCCACCTGAGAAGTCTAACGATCCTCAGCCAAATCGGTTCAGCTTTGCCTTCTTGCTCGGTCAGCATGGTTGTGTCTAAAGTGCCTGCAGGAGAATTCGGAATTAGGAGACTCACTGGGCTACTGTAGCCCGACTTAGTATATCATTGGTTTGTGCAATTTTCACGCTCAGTCGCTAGAACTTTTTCGGTGGGCCGGTGCCTGAAGGCTTCCCTGTGGCGGAAGCTGAAATTTGGCAGGCTTTGCAGGACTCTTGGCTGGGATAGCGCCGGACTGTCCAAGTAAACCTCAGGGGAATTGCCGACATCACCCCTCACCCCTGTCGCGGGCGGAGCGCAGAGAGCGTGACAATAAGCGCCAGCCGAGCGGAAAAAGACCCCTTTTAAGATATGCTGAATCTGGAAATATGGGCTGGGGTTGTAACCCTAGATATACGGTAATGGTCAATACAGTTCCTTTAGTTAAGATTCCCGCTCCATCTGTGGAGCAAGACCGGATTATCGCTGCCATCGATTTGGGGACTAACTCCCTGCACATGGTGGTGGTGCGGATTGAACCCAAACTGTCAACTTTTACGATTCTTGCCAGAGAGAAGGAAACGGTGCGGCTGGGCGACCGCAGTCCGGAAACTGGCGACTTGAAACCGGCAGTGATCAAACGCGCTACGGACACCCTGCGGCGCTTTCAAGAAATTGCCAAAAGCCTGAATGCGGAAACGGTTGTGGCTGTGGCAACTAGCGCCGTGCGCGAGGCTCCGAATGGGCGAGACTTTTTGCAGCAGGTACGAGAGGAGTTAGGTCTGTCTGTCAGCTTAATCTCCGGTCAAGAAGAAGCCCGGAGAATCTATCTGGGCGTCCTGTCGGGGATGGAATTCAACAACCAGCCCCACATTATTATTGATATTGGCGGCGGCTCTACAGAATTAATTTTAGGGGATGGGCACGAGCCTCGCTCCCTGAGCAGCACCAAAGTGGGCGCAGTTCGGCTGACTGCGGAATTCATCACCACCGATCCGATTAGCAATGCTGAGTTTCAATACCTGCAAGCTTTCGTGCGCGGTACGCTGGAGCGCCCGACTGACGAGTTGCGGGCGCATTTGCAAGCAGGGGAGCAACCCCGTTTGGTGGGCACATCTGGGACGATTGAAACCTTGGCAACGATTATCGCCCGCGAAAAGTTGGGCGTGGTGCCCAGTCCGCTCACCGGCTTTCAATTCAGTCTGAAAGACGTGTCTAACCTGGTGAATCGCTTGCGCAAGCTTTCCAATTCGGAGCGTTCGGCGATTCCAGGGATGTCAGATCGCCGGTCGGAAATTATTTTAGCCGGCGCTCTGATTTTACAGGAAGCTATGACGCTGCTGGGGGTGGAGTTGCTGACGGTCTGCGAGCGCTCGTTGCGGGAAGGCATCGTGGTAGACTGGATGCTCACCCACGGTTTGATTTCAGACCGGCTGCGCTTCCAGAGTTCTGTGCGCCAGCGCAGCGTTATCAAAATCGCCGAGAAATACGAAGTTCACCTGGAATCCGCTGAGCGAGTGGCTGCTTTTGCCCTCGACCTGTTTGACCAAACTCAGGGCGTTTTGCACAACTGGAGTTCGGAAGAGCGGGAACTCTTGTGGGCGGCTGGTATTTTGCACAACTGCGGCTTGCACGTCAGTCACTCTTTCCACCACAAGCACTCTTATTATTTGATTCGCAATGGCGAGTTGCTCGGTTACACGGAAACCGAGATAGAAGTAATAGCTAATATCGCCCGCTACCACCGCAAGAGTGGGCCGAAGAAAAAGCACGATAACTATCGAAGTTTGCCTAGCAAACAGCACCGGCAGATGGTGAGTCAATTGAGCGCTTTGCTGCGGGTGGCGGTGGCGCTCGACCGGCGGCAAATTGGCGCTATCGCCCAGGTGAAGTGCGAGTTCCGTCCGGCGCTGCGAGAATTGCTCTTGCGGATTCTGCCGGCACTGCCTTCGGATGAGTGCGTTTTAGAGCGCTGGAGTTTGGATCAGAAGAAACAGGTGTTTGAGGCGGAATACGGCGTTAAATTGGTGGTTCGCTTGGAGCCGGTGCCGGTGCCGGTTGGCTGAGTTGAAAAACCGGGTTTCTTGAAGAAGTTGGCGGTCGTTTCAAAACCGGGTTTTTTCAAAAAACCCGGTTTTTTTGTAGAGGGGTGCGGGGGGTGCGTGGCGTTTTTTGCAGATATGCCCTGCCTCTAAAAGACTGTTTATAAGAGAGTGTTTATAAAGACAAAGTGAAGGTTCTAGAAACCGGGGGCAGTCGCCGGTAGCCGCCCTGCGGCTAGGAGCCTAAAAGATGAGTTCCCCCAGCAAAAGAAACCCGGTTTCTCACCCCCTGCAGACTTAACAATTACTTGATAAACAAGCTCTAAGAGATTGTTTATCAATAAAAAGTGAAGGCTGCCAGAAACTGGGGCAGGCCGGTCCCGCCCCTACGGCTGTGAGCTATTAAATGTGAGTGGGGGCGGGTTCACCCGAAATGTCTGCCGCCAACAAAGAATGTCTGTAAACCGCGGCGACACAGCGCGAAACCCGGTTTCTCACCGGCGGCGGACTTAACAATTAGTTAATCAACAAGCTCTAAATCGGCGCTAAAAGCTGGCTGAAAATTTTCTCTGACCCAGCGCCCCTGTCGGCAACTGCTCTGAACCGCACTCAACAAATTTATTGAGATATCCCCTTTTCAAGGCAGTGAGCAGCAAGTAAACTCAGCGTCATTCAAAGCAGTGTCATCACCCTTTCCCTGTGAGGGCTCAACTTTTGTCTTTATGCCACAAATTGCCGAAGCCGGAGGACAAGTTTTTAAGCTTGACCATCCCCCCCAACCAAGTCGAGCGGAAGCAAACCTTTTCCCGTCTTGACACAGAAATTCCGCATCAACAGCGCCAGTATCATCGCCGCTCCCTTGAGGTCCTTCAATTCTTAACTGCACACCAGTTACATACTTATCACCACAATTTCCAACATTTATTTTGTCTCCCCACCCTCCAGTTCCAGATGATATTTCTGTTACACTTCCTTTGTCTTCAACTGTTCCGCACAACAAATAAATACCATTGAGGGCAGTATCATCACCTGTCTTCTGTTCTGGCTCTATCTTCAGCGAAGCACCTAACACCCACTGTCCCGTTGGACATCTTTCCTCGGTCGTCCAATCACCATAGGGACCCCCAAATGGCCCAATCTTGCCAACAGCGACATAATCTCTCTTTGGGGGCTTTGGCGGTTCTGGTGCCGGTAGGATAATTGGTAGTGCAGCTTGATTATTTCGTTGTTTATCTGGGTTAACTCCCACATTCCGCCCGCCCCACTCAAGTACGATCTGCGGTCCTTTATTTGGGTTCATTGCCCGAATAACCTGTTTCAGTTCTGGACTTTGCAGATCCACTACAAGCTGATAGTTGTGAGGAATTGCTACAAAGCCTACTGCTTGCTTACCCGTGCCATCTGCATATTGCAGATAAGCATTAAATGGTTTGTCTGGTTGATTAAACTCCTCCTGAAAATCGAATCCGTAGAACACTAACAAATTGGTAGCTAACGTAATGCTATCGGAGGGATTAGTAGAGCAAATGACTGGAAATATATCAGGAGCTGGAAAACGAGCTTTATCTAGTTTATGCCCAATTTTCTGCAGTCGCTGCTCTAGCCGTATAACAACGAAATCGGACCGGCAGGAAAATTCACTGCCTGTTTGACCAGCGATACTATTGTAGGTCGAACGAACTTCCTGAGCCACTTGCTTCGCTACTTTGTTGCTTGACTCTTCCAACTGTTTAACTGTGGCAAGCATCGTTTCCTCCCAGCGATCCGGCTGTCGCCTTAACTCCTCAATACCTTGTTTTAAAACATCTAGAGTTTTACTGTCAACTCCTACTTCTACATCCGCACCGCATTTTGCACCAGACATTACGAGCATCAGGGCAATCCAACAGATAGGAGCCTTTAGCTGGGATTTTAACTTCATATCATTTTCTCTTCTTAGTAATTGACATTCTCCCCACGGCTATAAGCCAGGGTATTCCAAGAGACAGCCTTCTTAGGTTTTCTGTTACTACGAGTTGGCTGGCGAGAGAGCAGTTGCCTCACTCATGTTTTCGTTCCCCTGTGCCGCATTCCAGGTCGAGCTATTATTAGCTCCTCCTTTGTAGAACTGGCGAACCCAGGGCCGGTATTGCGCGATCTGCTCGTCGTCCTTACTGAGCAAGGGATGGCTCCGGTAAACCTTGTTGTTCCAAATTCAGATGTCCTGTTCGAGGTCTGCGCTCACCTCCGCCATAGTGTTTTTCTCTAAATCGAAAGTTCGATGTTAGCGAACCAGTATAACTTTTCCCATCCCCTATGCCCTAGCACCTGTTCCCAAAAATTGCTGCAAGCCTTTCTCTGGGCGCGTCTAGCGATCGCAACAGAGCAATAAGTCTGCCCCGGTCAAAGGAGCGGTCATTAGATTGGCCCTCTTCTGTACGAGATTAAGTTTTGCGCCAGATATATGAGAAGCATTGCCTCTTGTTACGACCATTCTATTGGGCAGCCATTTGGCTGTCAAGCCTTTTTTGTAAAATTATGTTACATTCAGAAAATAATTGCTAGCTGGTGAGCTGCGAGAGTTTTGTCAATACCCGCATGAAACCCATATATGGCAGTAGTGTGGGTTGCAGCTGAAAAAGGAGTCACAAACCAGAACACAGAATGAGCCAGCCCCACCACCGTTCGAGCTCGGAACTCCATCGCTGGAGGTAGGAGCTCCATCAACCGAGCAAGGGAACTCCATCATCCGAGCTCCCTTGCTCCATCGGTCGAGCAAGGGAGCTCCATCGGTCGAGCAAGGGAGCTCCATCATCCGAGCTCCCTTGCTCCATCGGTCGAGCAAGGGAACTCCATCATCCGAGCTCGGAACTCCATCATCCGAGCTCTCAACTGGGACTGTGGCGTTTCTGGAATAGCCAAAAGAACGAACACTGGGAGGCTCTGCCACAATTAAGTTGTAGTTGTGCGATAGTCCCCCCTTGAGTGAAACCAATTCTAGATCCAGCCTGGGATTGTGGTTGCAGCGCTTGCTGGCTGCTATTTTTCTCGCAGGCCAAGTAATCGTGCACCTGATTGCCGGCAAGATTCACCGGCGCAACACCCTCGACCAAATGGCAGCAGTGGGCCCGGAGTCCCTCCTGATCGCCCTCCTCACCGCCACCTTTGTCGGTTTGGTGTTCACCATCCAAGTTGCGCGAGAATTTATCAACTTTGGCGCAGCCAGGGCGGTGGGAGGCGTTCTGGCCCTCTCCCTCACCCGCGAACTCGGCCCAGTCCTGACAGCCGTGATCATTGCCGGTCGCGTCGGTTCCGCCTTCGCCGCAGAAATCGGCACCATGAAAGTAACCGAGCAGATTGACGCCCTCTACATCCTCAAAACCGATCCGGTTGATTACCTGGTGCTCCCCCGCACGATCGCCTGCTGCGTCATGCTGCCGGTTTTGACAGTGCTGTCCCTGCTCACCGGCATGGCTGGAGGGATGCTGATCGCAACCACCATGTACGGCATCTCCGCAAGAGTCTTCATCGATTCCGCCCGCAGCTTCCTCGATGTTTGGGATCTGTGCAGCGCCGTCATCAAAGCCGTCTGCTTCGGAGGCTTAATCGCCGTAATTGGCTGCAGCTGGGGTTTGACCACAACAGGGGGAGCCAAAGGCGTCGGACAGTCCACCACCACCGCAGTAGTCACCTCCCTGCTGGCCATCTTTATGTTCAACTTTTTTCTCTCCTGGCTGATGTTCCAGGGAACCGGCAGCGCCGTCATGCGCGGCTTGTGAGGATTTAACCCTCTACAATTAAAAGCAGAGAAAGGTTACTTTACATAAAGCGGGATTAAAGTCTGTGACTGCTACCACGTCCTCTCCCCTATCGGCACAAACCGTTGAACTGGCTCCCAGCTATACGCTGCCGGTCGTGTTAGCGGTGCTAGCCGTTCCCCTGCTGCCGGTGCAACCTTGGGCAGCAATCGCCATCGCTATACTGGGGCTGTTTCTCCTGTTCCAGACTGCCACCATTCGTTTGAAATTCACCGAAACCGCCTTGGATGTCTGCCGAAATGACAAGTTGCTCCGGCGCTTTCCCTACCAGGAGTGGCAAAACTGGCGGATTTTTTGGCCCCCAGTTCCCATTCTCTTCTACTTCCGAGAAGTAAAGAGCATCCACTTCCTGCCGATTTTATTTGACCCCAAAATGCTGCGAACCTGCCTGGAGTTGCGCTGTCCGCGCACTTAGCAATCCGTACCGCACGCCGGGAGGACGCGCAGGCGGGAAAGTGGGACAGCCAGATCCGAGCGCCCTGGAAACGAGGTCGAGGATTGAAACTCAATGCCTGCATGCGGAGAACCCCACGCCCTGTACAGCGCCCACTTTCAATGGGGGTATCCCACAAACAGCGCCCGCGCAGGCACAGTTTAATATCAGAGCAGCCCGATTTAAATTACCCCGGTATTTGCAAAAATGGGATGCTCCCCTTGATCGCTCGAAAAGCGCCCACTTCCCCCC
>Ga0185317_100415_pt1 | contig 10459 bp, 5 predicted proteins | sample DevilsHole_FD_128020 | JGI IMG/M metagenome (GOLD analysis project Ga0185317, IMG submission 128020) | Groundwater microbial communities from Devils Hole, Nevada to study Microbial Dark Matter (Phase II) - Devils Hole (SPADES assembly)... | ecosystem: Environmental > Aquatic > Deep subsurface >...
GCTCCGCTGCGTGCGCGGTGTTGAGCTTCGCGATGAGGTCGAGGTTCTTGCGTTGCCGCGCCTCGCTGACCCCGGCAGGCGGCGTGAGATCGAGAATCGGCGAACCTTTTGCGCGCAGCGGCGTGCCTTGAAAGCTCGCGGGCAGGTAACCGTTGCTCCAGTTCGCCGCGCCCCCCTGCGGATAGCTGACCTCCGGCAACACGATGAAGCCGGGCAGGTCTTGATTGAGCGTGCCGAGGCCATAGGTCACCCACGCGCCGATGCCGGGATCGCCGCCGAAGCGGTTGCCGCAGTTCATCTGATACATGGCGGTCGGATGATTGACGCTGTCCACCGTGCAGCCGCGGAAGAAACAAATGTCGTCGGCGACCTTGGCCAAGTGCGACCAGTTCTCCGCCATGTCCGCGCCGCTCCGGCCGGCCTTGACGAACCTGAACGGGCTTTGCACGTAGTAGCGCTTGCCGCTTTCCATCGCGGATTTCTGCTTGCCTTCCCGCACAAACTCCTTGAGGTGCATCTTCGCGAGCATCGGCTTCGGGTCGAAGGTGTCGATGTGCGACGGCCCGCCCTCCATCATCAGGAAGATGACGTTCCTCGCCTTCGCTTCGGGAAAATGCCCTTGCTTCGGCGCGAGCGGATTCTCCTTTGCCTCCTCGGCGAGCAACGCACTGAACGCCACGCTGCCGAGGCTCGCGCCGAGGCTGTAGAGGAATTCGCGCCGTGGGATAGGCATCCTGCCTGAGTAGCACGGACTTCCAGTCCGTGCTGCTTCCTGAGCGGTTTTCTTCCATCCGTTGGACGGCGAATGCACGGGCTGGAAGCCCATGCTACGGATGCTTGAAGATTCAGTAGACATACGCAAACTCGTTGGAGTTAAAGAGCGCGAGGCACACGTCGGCGAGGGCGCGGACGTGGACCGGGACGTCGGCGGGTTGCAGGTCGGGGACAAACTCGGCGTAGGCGTGCAGTTTTTCGTCGAAGGAAAATTTCTCGCCCGTGTTTTCCTCGATGGCGTCGCGGCGGACCTCGAGCGGCGGCTTTTGCGCGGGGGGTGCTTCGCTGCCGATGAGCGATTCGATTTCGCGCCAGTGGGCGAGGCAGGTTTGACGTTCCTCGGCGCTCGGCGGGCGCGAGAACGCCAGCGCGAAGATGCGGGCGATGGCCTGCTCGTCGCTCGTGGTTTCCTTCACGGCGCGATTCGCCAGCGCGAGCGCGCGGGCGTGCGTGGCCTGGCCGTTGAAGAGGGAAAAGACCTGTGGCGTGACGGTGCTGGCCTCGCGGCGTTCGCAGGAAAAATCGGGCGCGGGGGCGTTGAAGACTTCCATCGCGGGATCAGGCATGCCCCGCAGCTTCAGCGCGTAGATCGAGCGGCGGTGGCGCTGCTGCGGCAGCGGATTCGGCGTCCACGCGGCGGCGAAGGTGCCCATCACCTGGCGCGGTTGCAGGGCGGCTTCGAGATTGATCTCAGGCCGGTTCGGGATGCCGCCGAGAGTCGGATTCAGCTCACCCGTGACGGCCAGCATGGCATCGCGCAGCTCCTCGGCCGTGAGACGGCGCGGCGTGAAGACGAGATAGTCGCCTTTCGCTCCGCGAAAGGATGTGCTTTCGCGGAGCGAAAGCCGACTCTCATGGGTGCCGCGGCGATAAGTTTCCGAGTTCATGATCAGCCGGTGCATGGCCTTGAAGCTCCAGCCATTTTCCACGAACGTCGCGGCGAGCCAGTCGAGCAGTTCGGGGTGCGTCGGTTTCTTGCCGGTGCTGCCGAAGTTGTTCGGGTTGCCCGCGATGGGCTGGTCGAAATGCCAGAGCCAGATGCGGTTCACGATGGCGCGGGTGGTGAGTGGATTCTCCGCGCTGGCGACCCACTCGGCGAAGGCCTTGCGGCGGCCTTCGATCGTTTCGGGAATGGGCGTCTTTTGCGCCGCGGCGAGCACGCTCAACACGCCGGGCTTCACCTTCGCGCCCGCGCTGAACGGGTCGCCGCCGGTGAGGATGCAGGTCTCCTCCAGCTCGCCCGCGTTCAGGCGATTCTGCGGCATGCGGAAGGGCGCGACGACGCTCGTGACCTGCGGCGTACGACCGTTGTAAACGGCGAGCGCCACCGGCTGGTAGCGATCGAGTTCCCATTGCAGCCGTTCGAGCCCTTTGCTGGCGATGCGCTCCAGGCCGATCTCCTCCGGCGTCCAGCCCAACATGCGCGGCGGGAACTGGTCCTCCGGCGCGCCTTGCTTGAGCAGGATGTTGCGGGCCGCGCCGAACAGTCCGCCGCGCTTCTTCTGCCCCTGCTGCTCCGCTTGTCGCAGCGCGGCGTCCCACTTTGCGGAGTCGAGTTTTTTGTCGGCAAACCACGCGGGCACGGCGGCGAGTGCTTTTTCGTCCAGCTTCGCCAGCATGGCGAGATGGTCGGCGCGAACGAGTTCGAGGAACTTCTTTTCCTCAAAGCCCTGCGTGTTTTCGTGCTTGAGAAACGGAGCGGATCGCTCGGCGATCTGCGTCGTCGCGAACACGGCCTGGAGCGAGTAGTAATCGCGCGTCGGGATGGGATCGAACTTGTGGTCGTGGCAGCGGGCGCATTGCAGCGAGTGTGAGAGGAAGGTCTCGCCGACGCTGTTGCTCACGTCGTCGAGGAACCGCTGCCGCGCGATCTTCGCCACTTCCATGCCCGTCAGTTCCCACGGCCCCATGCGCAGGAAGCCGGTGGCGATGAGCATCTCAGGATCGTCCGGATCGATCTCGTCCCCGGCGATCTGCTCGCGCACGAACTGGTCGTACGGCTTGTCGGCGTTGAACGACCGCACGACGTAGTCGCGATAGCGCCACGCGTTGCCGCGTTCGTAGTCGTTCGCGAAGCCGCTCGAATCGGCGTAGCGCGTGACATCCAGCCAGTGCTGCGCCATGCGCTCGCCGTAGTGCGGACTTTCGAGCAGCCGATCCACCAGTCGGTTCACGGCGGCATCGGCGTCGCGGGCGAAGTCCGTTTCAAACGCGGCGACTTGCTCCGGAGTCGGCGGCAGGCCGGTCAGGTCGAACGTCGCCCGCCGAATGAACGTGCGCGGATTGGCCGGCGGCGCGGGCGTGATGCCGGCCGGCCACCTGGCTTCGATGAAAGCGTCGATTGCGGAGCCGTCTTTAGTACTGCTCCACATTGAGACGGGTCCGGACTCGTTTAACCCGCAGCCGCAGGCGAGGCACAACAAACGCCAGCCATGCCTCGCCTGCGGCTGCGGGTTAAACGACCGAAGTCGATTTGAGACCCGATTCAATGCGGCACAGTGCTTAGCAGACTCGGTTGTGGCCGAATCGCTCCGCGGCTCGGTGCCGAGTTGCGGAGCAACTCGGCCACGTTTCGGCACCTCCGGCTTTCTCACCGGCTGATACGCCCACAGCCCCTCCGGCTTGTACTTGCGATTCGTCCATTCCGCCGACAGCCCGCCGCTCGTCTTCACCGCGACGCCATCCTCCGCCGACCAGCGTGATTCGTTGGCGCGAGCAATCTCTTTTTGGCGAACTTCATCCGGCCACGGCGCACCGCCGGCAATCCAGTCTTTCAGCCAGCCGAGCTGTTCGGCGTAAAGCTTGTCCGCATCCTTCGGCGGCATCGGCGACCAATCGTCGTGCGTGCGAGTCGCCGCGAGATAGAGCGGACTGTCGTCCGGCTTGCCGACCACGACCGCCGGCTGTTCGCTGTCGCCCCCTTTCAGCATCGTCTTCAACGACCGCAGGTCCAAACCGCCCGCGATCTCTTTCGGATCTCGCCCGTGACAACCGAGACACTTCTCCTGCAGCAGCGGCACGATCCGCCGCACGAATAGCCGCTCGGCGTCGTCTTCGGCCGCGACCGCGCTGGACGCGAGACCGACAACAGCTCCGATCCAGCAGAAGATCGCCAACAGGAATCTGTTATCGTGAACTGGTTTCACCGCGTGACCTCAACTCGCAAAACGCCTGTGTTGTTGCATCCTTCGTTTCACCCGCAGCCGCAGGCGAGGAAAAATGCCCTCCTCGCCTGCGGCTGCGGGTTAAACGACTGACTTCAGCATTCAGCACTCCTTGTTCGTCACTCGCCATTTGCCTTGGCCTTCACGGCGATGCCGTATATCGCGCTGGGAACCTCGGACTGATTATCGCACGGCGGGCCGAGCTTCACCACTGCAGCCGATGTCACGCCCCACTTCCAGACTTCGCACGGGGTTGTGCCTCGCCTGCGGCTGCGGGTTAAACGAATTCAAATCCCTTTCAGTGCGGAGCGGTACTTAGCTCACATCCGTTGTCTACGCGCCGGTCTAATCGCAGCAGGAGCAGGATCGGCGATGGTGGTGCCGACAGCCTGACTTTCCGCTGCCGAGCACTTTCACGAGGGAGAAGACTAGGTTGCGGCCTTCGGGGCGGTCCCACGTCCCAGACTTTGTTGATGTTCTTGCCCAGGCCCCACTCGATGTGAAAATCGTCGCCGGGACGGATCGCGATCTTGCTCCGCTCGCTGTTGGTTTCGTAGCGGGCCAGGGCGGACGCCGACCAGGTCTTTTCGCAGTCGAGGTAGTACGTCGCGCCGAGCGTGAACATGCCGGTCCAGAAGTTCTTGCCGACGTGGGCGGCACAGCGGTTGGCGCGCAGCTATTTCGATTGGGAATCGCTGGGGCCGCAGCGCTGAAAGGGGTCGGGCAGAAGGAACTGTTCCGCGTCACGGCGGAGCGAGCGGGAGCCAGCCGCGTCGACTCTGAGCCGGCCGGACTCACGCCGCTGATCGGCCGCGACCGCGAAGTCGGCCTGTTGCAAGAGCGCTGGGAACAGGCGACCGAAGGGATGGGCCAAGTCGTGCTGCTGATCGGCGAAGCGGGACTCGGCAAGTCGCGGCTCGTCCACACGCTGAAAGAACACGTGGGGCAGGCTTCTTCCGTCGGGCAGGCTTCTTCCGTAGGGCAGGCTTCCAGCCTGCCGTTTGCCGAGTCCGTAGGGCAGGCTTCCAGCCTGCCGTTTGCAGAGAGAGCAGACCGGCTGGAAGCCCGCCCCACGGCCGCGATTGTCGAATGGCGCTCCTCGCCGCACTGATCCAGGACGCGGCGTACAACTCGCTGGTGAAGAAGAAGCGGCAGGAGTTTCACCGCCGCATCGGCGAGGCGCTCGAGGCCGGCTTTCCCGAAACCGCGGCCACGCAGCCGGAACTGCTCGCACTGCACTTCACCGAAGCCGGCCTGGCGCCGCGAGCCATCGACTATTGGGACCGGGCCGGCACGCGGGCGCTCGAACGCCGCGCGCACAAAGAGGCGATCCAACATTTGCGCAGTGTGTTGGAACTGCTCGCCGCGCAGCCGGAGTCGCCCGAACGCTTCCGCCGCGAGGTCAAACTACACACCGCGCTGGGCGTCCCGCTGCAAGCCACGATCGGTTACAGCGCGCCGGAAGTCGAGCAGACGTATGCCCGCGCGCACGAACTGTGCGGGCGACTCGGCCTGACCACCGAACTGTTCCCAATCCTGTACGGCATGTTTCGTTATTACATGCTGCAGGCGAAGTACCCCCAGGCGCGCGCGTTGGGCGGGCAGCTCTTGGCAATCGCCGACCAGACGCAAACGCCGCACTACGTCGTCGCCGCCAATCGCGCTCGCGGCGGGCCGCCGGTCTACGAGGGTCGGCACAACGAAGCCCTGCCGTTTCTGGAAAAAGTAATCGCGATCGAGCCGACGGCCGAACTTCGCCTGGAAGTCTATCGCTACGACGTCGTCGATCCCTGGATTGCCGCCCGCAGTTACTTTTCCTGGGCCTGCTGGCACCTGGGATATCCCGACCGCTCGTTGGCACAGAGCAACGAAGCGGTGCGGATTGCCGAGTCGCTCGACCACTCGTTCAGTTCGGCGCTGGCCCTCAGCTTCTCGCAATGGGCCCACCAGTTCCGCCGCGACGTAGCCAAGACGCGGGCCACGGCCGAACGAGCGCTGGCCATCTCGCGCGCGCACGGCTTCGCGTTCTGGTACGGCTGGTGCGGAGTGATGCGGGGCTGGGCCATGGCGCAGCAGGGCCAGCACGAGGGCGCGGTCGCGGAAATTCGGCAGGGGATCGTCGATTGGCGGGCGCAGGGATCGGAGCTGGGTTCTCATTATTATTATGCCCTGCTGGCCGAAGCGTGTGCCGCGGCCGGACGGATCGACGAGGCGTTCGCCGCGCTGGGCCAGGCGAGCCGGTTCGCCGCTGACACCGGCGAAGGATTTTATGCGCCGGAAATCCCGCGGCTGCGCGGCCGACTCCTGCTGAAACAAGGCACTGCCGCCGGCGACGAGGCCGAATCGTGTTTCCGTCAGTCGCTGGCGCTGGCCCGCGAGCAACAAGCCAAATCGCTGGAGCTGCGCGCCGCCCACAGCCTCGCCCGCCTGCTCCACTCCCGCGGCGACACAGCCGCCGCCCGCGAAACACTCGCTCCCGTCTACCACTGGTTCACCGAAGGATTCGACACGCACGATCTGCAACAAGCAAAACAAGTGCTCGACTCACTGGAATGACAGAAGCAAACAAAGAACCTGTCCAAGAACAACTCCGTGTTTTTGTATCGCGGACTTCGGCGGCAGCCCATCGTAGGACGGACTTCCAGTCCGTCGATGAAGTGACGGACTGGAAGTCCGTCCTACGAACTTGTTTTTGAACAAGTTCAAAAGAGACGAAGGAGAGAAATTCATGCAGAGGGGCAACACGCAGGCGAGTCTCGCCTAGGCCCGCATGATGGATAGACCACACGCGGCAGGGTGACTCGTTTAACGCGGAGCCGTGTATGTCGTCCGTGGGATTGGCCTCCAGCCTGTCGGATGCCAGAATGTTTCCTGACGGGATGCAACCTCGACAGACGAGATGCATGTCCCACGCCAAGACACAACATCACGGAGTCAGAATGCCGCGAACTCAATTGCGCATCACTTTGCTGCTTGGGGCGGTTCTCGGGGCGTTCGTCGCGGCGGTCGAGGCACAACAGCCGCTGGCTCAGCCGTGGCAGGGAGCGTATGCGGGTGGGGACTCGAACGGGCCGCATGTCATTGGGCACTGGCGGTTCGAGGCGGGCGAAGTCACGAAGGATTCGGGGCCGCGCGGGTTGGCCGGAAAACTGGAGGGTGCGGTCGCGGTCGAGAACGGAAAGGTCGGCGGTGCGATTGAGTCGTTTCCCGGTTGGCCGATTGAGGACAAACATCATGCGGTTGTCGTCGGCAATCATCCGTCGCTGAGTCCGGCGGGCGCGTTCACCGCGGAGATGTGGCTGCAAGCGAAGCCGGAGTTGGAGAAGGCGAGTCTCACGTATTTGTTGGACAAGAAGTATGCGTCGCATCACGACTTTCAATGGCTGCTGGGAGTGCCGGAGAAGTCGGGAGCGCGGCGCGTCATCGTGAATCTCGGCTTCGGGGCCGACTCGGAAAGTTTTGCGACCGAGCCGATCACGTTCGCGCCCGGAACGTGGCATCACATCGCGTTCAGCTACGATGGGGCCGGAACGGTGCGGTTCTATCGAGACGGCTCGACGATCGGCAGCGTGTCGCGGCCCGGTCGGCGCGGCATCGCGGCCGGTTCGCACGGGCTGAGCATCGGCGATCGGTTGGGCAGCAACTACGGTGGCTTTCCCGGATTCATCGACGAGGTGCGGCTGTGCAACGGTGCGCTCGAATTCAGCCCGGCCTCGATCGCGATGTCCGCCGAGCGGCTGACGTGGATTCGCTTCGAGAAATCACCGACCGTCAGTATTGCTGTCAGGAATTTGCAAGCTGCTCCGCTGACGAACGCGAAGCTCTCGTTGTCCGGGACCGCGCACTCGCTGGACTTGATCGACGTGCCGAATCTCGGACCGGGCGAGATTCACGTCTTCAAGAAGTCGCTCGACACGTCGCTGCGGCCCGATGACTATGAGTTTCGCGCACGGCTGAGCGTCCCTGGCGATCCGCCGATGCAGCGCGACGAAATCTTGACGCTGAAGCTGGTCGCGCGACGGTTGCCGCATCGCATGCCGGTCTTGATGTGGGGCATTGGCAGTCCGACCGAGTTCGCTCGCGAGCTGCCGCGGTTGAAGGAACTGGGCTTCAATCACTGTCTGGGATTCGGAGCGGACCTGGACGCGATTTGGAAAGCGGGCCAGCCGGTCGCGGCTGATTCGGCGACCGCGGCTGACGGCGTGCTGGCGACTCGGCGGATGCTCGATACGGCATTGGCCAACGACTTCGGCATCGCGGCGCAGCTTTATCCGGGCTACTTTTTGAAGAAGAAGCCGGAGCTGGCTCGCGTTGATCGCAACGGCCAGCCCTACGCGCGGCACGACTGCAATGCCGCCTTGCCCGGTCTGGCCGAGTTCTCGGAGAACGTCGGCAAGAGCGTCGGTTTGACTTACGGGGAGCATCCGGCGTTCGTCGCGGCGCTCATCAACAGCGAGGTGCGTGACGATTCCGAAGTGAGCTTTTCGGAGATCGATCGCGCGGCGTATCGCCAGTTCGCGGGCCGCGACATCCCGGACGAAGTCGCCACGAAGTGGGGCGTGTCCTGGAAAACGATCCCGGACATCCCCGCCGACCGCGTGATCCCCGACGATCATCCGCTGCTGCAGTTCTATCGCTGGTTCTGGACGGTCGGCGATGGATGGAATCGCCTGCACACGGCGTTGCATCGCGGTTTGAAGTCGAGCGGCCGCGAAGACATTTGGACCTGGTACGACCCGGCGATTCGCGTTCCCAGCATCGGCGGCAGCGGCGGCGACGTCGACGTGCTCAGCCAGTGGACGTACACCGAACCAAGTCCGCTGCGCGTCGGCTATTTCGCCGATGAAGTCTTCGCGATGTCGAGGGCCGCGCCGTCGTCGCGACCGCCGCGCGTGATGAAGATGACGCAGCTCTTTTGGTATCGCTCGACGAGCGCCCCGAAGAGCACCGGCTCGAATCACATCGCCAATCCGTTCGACGATCACGATCCCGACGCGGCGTACATCTCGATCGCCCCGATGCATCTGCGCGGCGCGTTTTGGTCGATGCTGTCGCGCCCCGTCAGCGGCTTGATGTATCACGGCTGGTCGTCGCTCGTCTCGACCGACGGCACGCACGCTTACAAATTCACGCAGCCCGATTTGCAGACCGAGTTCCGCCGCCTGCACCGCGACGTGCTTGAACCGCTCGGCCCGATGCTGCTGCAAGTGCCCGATCGTCGCGGCGACGTCGCCTATCTCAACAGCTTCACGTCGCAGATGTTCGCGCGGCGCGGCAGCTACGGTTACTCGCACGACGAGGCGTACCTCACCCTGCTGCACGCGCAGTTGCAGCCCGAAGTGATCTTCGAGGAGACGTTGCTCAAACGTGGCCTCGACGGATTCAAACTGCTCGTGCTGGTCGATTGCGATGTGCTGACGAAATCGGTGGCCGCGCGTATTCACGAGTTTCAAAAACAAGGCGGCATCGTTATCGGTGATCCGAATCTCGCTCCCGCCATCAAGCCCGACATCGTCCTGCCGCGATTCACGCGCACCAAGAAAACCGCCGAGGACAAAGCAGTGATCCTCGCGAACGCCGCAACGCTGCGCACGGCGTTGGATGCTCGCTATCAACGGTTCGTGGAATGCTCGAATCCGGAGATCGTGACCCGCGTGCGATCGAGCGGTCCGGTGGCGCACGCGGATCGCGTGCAGGCCAATCCGAAGTCAACCGCCGATTCGGCGGAATCGCACGCGAGCCGCGTGCGCCACAATGATACCACGAGCGATTACATCTTCGTCGTGAACGATCACCGCGAGTTTGGCACGTACGTCGGCCAGCATGGACTGGTCATGGAGAACGGCCTGCCGAGCGACGGACAAGTCACGATCCGCCGCAACGCTGGGCACGTCTACGATCTTCTCAGTCATCGCAAGGTGAGTTCTACCATTCGCGACGAGACGCTGCGTTGGCCTGTGCAGCTTGGCCCGTGCGACGGCGGCATCTTTCTGGTGACGCCGCGACCGATCGAGCGAATCGACATCGCCGCTCTCGAATCCGCACGTTGCGGTGAAAGGATGGACGTCCAGATCACGATCGCCGACTCAACCGGCGCTCCCGTCCCCGCCGTGATTCCGCTGCGAGTGGAGATCACCGACCCCGCCGGCCGCCCGGCCGAAGGGAGCGGCTTCCACGGCGCCGCCAGCGGCACGCTGAAACTGAAACTCGACATTGCCGACAATGACACGGCTGGCGTCTGGCAGATCCGAGTCCACGAACTCGCTTCGGGGCTGATCACGTCCCGTTTTGTCCGCGTGCGGCACGATGGAAAGTAGGGGCTAGTCGTGTTGAATCACGTCCTCGTCGAACAACCGGGCGTGAAGGCTGCCGACAATTGGATCAAGCTCGGCGCGGACGAGCTGCAGCAGTACGCGGAAGACGCCTTGCAGCGCGGCGCTCGGCGGATGTTCTTCGCCGAGATGGTGCAGCCCAATCACCTCCAGGCCGGCCCGGCCGGCAACAGGTTTCGGCGCGCGGGG
>Ga0185317_100416_pt1 | contig 10453 bp, 9 predicted proteins | sample DevilsHole_FD_128020 | JGI IMG/M metagenome (GOLD analysis project Ga0185317, IMG submission 128020) | Groundwater microbial communities from Devils Hole, Nevada to study Microbial Dark Matter (Phase II) - Devils Hole (SPADES assembly)... | ecosystem: Environmental > Aquatic > Deep subsurface >...
AGGGCCGATTTGCGCCAGTGATGCTCGTTCGGAACATTCAGCGTCGGCGATCTACGTCGCGTGCCGGGAATTCGTGCTGCTACTGCGGCGGGAGGAGTGACAGCGATGTTCTTCGGCGCCTAGATGGAAAACCGGCGCGGCCCACTACCACTCGACGTCCACCCAGCGTCGTTCGGACCAGGAACGAACGACCGCGTCCATCACTGCCTGACAGCGGGCGCCGTCCCCGAACGACGGGCGGGCCTCACGGCGTTCGCGAATGGCGGCGACAAACTCGGCCGATTGGTCGAATCGCCAGACCACCGACGGATCGCCTTCTCCCGCAGTTCGCAGCGAGTGGGGCAGCTTCCAGAATCGCTCCGGAACCATTATCGTCTCGAATCGGCCGTTGCGCCGACCCAGTTGCAACTCGTACGGCTTGCGCAGTTGATATATGGCCGACGCCTCGCTGCCGTTTACTTCCACGAAGTCATGCCCGTGTCCTCCGGACCCATGACCTCGCGCAAGCTTCGATGATTCGATCACGCCCGTGACGCCGTTAGCAAACTCCAGGATCAGCGCACACCAATCGTCGGTGTCCGAGGGTCGAACGGGTGCGCCCTTGGTGTCGCTGTCGCGCGGCACATACTGCTTCATCATCCCGCAGACCGACTTGACCTCGCCGATCAGAAACCGGCCATAGTCGATGCGGTGCGACGCCATATCGCCGAGTTCTCCGGTGCCGGCAGTGTCGCGCCATTGCCGCCAGCCCAACGAGTGCACGTGCCAGTCCTGAAAGCGCTGAGCGCGGAAGTGCAGCGGCTCGCCCAGGTCGCCGCGATCGATCAGGTGTTTGAGGAACTGCATTGCGGGAACGAACCGATACGAGAACGCGGTCATGTGTCGCACGCCTGCGAGATCTGCGGCGGCAAGCATCTCGCGCGCCTCGGCAAGATTCATCGCCAGCGGCTTCTCACACATGACGTGCTTGCCCGCCCGCACCGCCGCCAGCACCAGTGGGCGGTGCGTGCAGTTGGGCGTGGCGATGACGACGGCGTCGAGACCAGGCGTGCCGAGCAGTTCCGCCTCGTTGTCACACGCACGCACTTCCGGCCATTCCGATTGGCGCTGGGCGAGCAGCGCTGGGTCGGTGTCCGTCATGGCCACGACGCTTGCGCCCGCCGCGTTCGTCAGCCCCGGATAATGCGTGAACGCCGCAATTCCGCCCACACCGACCAGTCCCACGTTCACAGGTTGCACTTCTGACATCGCTGTCCTTCCTCCTCGTCGTTTACGATCGGTCGCCCACCTCGACCAGCGTTTGGCTCAAGCCCTCCTGCACCACGTTGCCGGCCTGATTGATGAGCTGCCGTTTCCACGTGACCAACCCGCGTCGGCCGCGGCCCTGCAGTTCCTTGGCCGTGATTTCAGTGCGCACACGCACGGTGTCGCCGATGTAGATCGGCTTCAGAAAGTTCCACTCGCAGATGCGCACAAACGCGACGGTGCGCATTAGCGGGCTGTGACTGCCCAACCCTGCGACGAACGACAGACCCAACAGACCGTGCGCGATCGGCCGTCCGAACGGCGTGTTTCGCGCAAACTCGTGATCTACGTGCAGCGGATTGTAGTCGCCCGTCAGGCTGGCGAAATTGACTACGTCGGTCTCCGTGACTGTACGAGCGGGACTTTCCCAGACGTCGCCCACCTCGACTTCCTCGAACGCGAGCGGCTTTGTCTTGTGTCGGGCCATCGCAGCATGAACTCCTTGCGCTAGACGCTTTCCAATCGGGCCGACGCGGCCGAGCGATAGGCGGCGTCGAGCAGTTCGACCGACCGCATGGCCGCCTCTCCGGGCGCGCGGTTCAGATCGGTCAACCCCAGCACCAAATCGACGACGTTGTTGGGCGGCCCGTCGCAACTGTACGCACCCGCGTCCGGCGTCAGGGGCGCGGTGTAGTGATCGCCGTCGTTGCGCCGAATGTGCAACCGCGCCCGCTCGCAGTCGAGCAGCAGACAGCCGTCGCTGCCGAAGATGCGCAGGTCGACCTGGTACCGCGCTTGCGGTTCGGGAACGGCGCCGGCCCCGGAGACGCTGCCGATCGCCCCGCCGTCGAAGCGGACCGTAATCGCGTCGTACAATTCGACGGGCGCGGCCGGTGCGGCCATCATGGCGAACACGTCGCGAGGCGCCAGTCCGGTGAGCCAGAACATCATGCCGCTCGAATGAGAAATCTGCGCGTGGCCGTAGCCGCCACCGGCGATCGTGGGATCGGCCCAGGTCGGCGCTTCGGGTTGAAACAGCTCCTCGCCGGCGAATCCAGCCGCGCGGCCGGTGCGCAGGCCATGGCCTGTGAGCAGACTGCGAATCGGCGACGCCATGTGGCAGAGCACGTATTCGACGCGGCCCACGGCGCCCGAATCGAGTCGCCGCTTGGCCTCCTGCACGAACGGCTTGTAATGCCAGCCGTACGGGACGAGCAGGTGCCGCTGCTTCTCTCGCGCGATCCGCACGAGTTCGCGGGCGTCGGCAGCTCGCGTACACATCGGCTTCTCGACCATCACATGGCAACCCGCTTCGAGTGCAGCTCGGGCGTGCTCGAAGTGCAGCGTGTGCGGCGATGTAACCACCACGGCGTCGAGTTCGCACTGGCGCAACAGTTCGCGGTAGTCTTCGGTCGCAAAGCGAAATCCGAACTGGGTCTTCACCTTGGCCAGGTCGGCGGCGCCCAGGCGGCATACGGCCACGAGGTCGACATCGGGCCGCGCGGCCATGACCGGAATGTGGTTTGCGGTCGCCCACCAGCCTGCGCCGATGAATCCGATTCGAGCCTTGCGCATGATTCACACCAATAGTTCGACGACGACGCCGTCGGGGTCCTCGAAGAAGTACGGCTTGCCCGGCTCGTGCGGCAAGAACTTGTACCCGCGCGCCGCGATGTCCGCGACCGCCGCGGCCGTGTCGCTGACGCGGAACGCAACGTGCGCAAGACGCCAGCCGGGATCGGGTGTCTCAGCGTCGGACATCTGGATCAGTTGAAGACCGGGAAACCAGACTTGGGCCGGGTTCTCGGCGTCAGGTAGGGCGCGCCGCAGCTCCAGCCCCATCACGTCCCGATAGAACGCGATGCTGCGGCGAATGTCGCGAACGCGAATGGCCACGTGATCAAGTGAGACGGTCCAGGTGCGAGCCATCGGTGTCCTCGGCTGTGTGGCATGTGCCTCGGGCCGAAGTATAGGGCGTGGCGAATGCGCGAGCAAGCCGCGGCCACGGCGGGAGTTGCGGCAAACCGGGTTTACACGATTCGCGATCGCTCTACAATCAGCGTAGTACTCTGTAGATGAATCTGGAACTGTCTGGCGAAAGGAGCCAAGTAGTGCTGTTCATGCCTGGACCGATGTCGGGGGCGATTGGTTTGGCGTTCCTTGCCTGCTTTCTGCTCGGGCTGTACGCAACGTTCAAGACGCAAATGACGTACTCCAAGTACAGCCGCGTGCGCTCGCGTGCCGGTCTAACGGGCGCCCAGGTTGCTCGCGAGATTCTCGACCGCGCCGGGGCGGAACAGTGGGCGGTCGAGAAGGAAATGCGCGGTGAGCCGACGACGCTAGCAGTGCGAGTCGAGATGGTGCCCGGCATGCTAGCCGACCACTATGATCCGATCCATCGCGTGCTGCGCCTTAGTCCGGACGTGTACGGCGGTAGTTCGTTGGCTGCGTGCGGCATCGCGGCTCACGAAGCCGGCCACGCCGTGCAGCACGCCAAGGGTTTCGCGCCGCTGCACATGCGCACGGCCCTGTACCCGTTGGCCAATCTGGGCTCGCAAGCCTGGATGTGGCTGGTGTTGCTTGGGTTCTTTTTCGGCGGCATGCAGAACCTTGGGGTCATCCTCACCATCGGCATCGGCCTGTTCGCGTGTGCCGTGGCGTTCTATGTGATCACGTTGCCCGTCGAGTTCGACGCCTCGTGGCGGGCCCTAGGTTATCTGAGCGAGTACGGCATCCTAGCTCGCGACGAGATGGGCGGTGCACGCAAAGTGCTCTCTGCCGCTGCGCTGACCTATGTGGCCGCCGCACTTACGGCCGTCGTGCAACTGATCTATCTGATCTGGCTGCGGCGCGACGAGTAGACGCGGGCGCGCGATCCACGCGGCCGCCCTCACGTTCGACAAAACCGGCATGACCGGCAAATCTTGCCAAGTTTCTTCTGGCGCGGGCCGATAAGACTAGAGCAAACCGTGCTAACTGTCTTCGGAGCCAAGACATTGCGCCCGTTGCCCACTGCCAGCTACTGTATCGCCCTGACGCTCGCGCTGGTCGCCGTCGGCTGTCACCAGCCCGATCACCTGTTCGGCGACGCTTGCGACAGCACAATCGGACTGCCGTCGAGTCTGCTGCACGAGTCGGACTGCACGACCGCGTCGATTGACCACATCGCCGTCTCGGTGCCGGACGCGATGCCGCCTCGCACCACAACCAATCCCGAGGCCGCGGAGGTCTGGGAGCTGAGCCTGGCGCAGGCGCTGCAAATCGCGCTGGAGAATTCTGACGTGGTCCGCACGCTGACCGGGTTCGGCGTGTCGGCGAACCTGACGACTGCGTTTGACCCGGCCATCGCCGAAACTCAGGTGCAATCGGCGCTCGCGGCGTTCGACACGACGTTGGCGACCAGTCTGTTCTGGAACCGCAACGATCAACCGCCAGGCATCACCTTTGGCGGTGGCATTCCAATTCCCAACCAGCGCGACCAAGCCAGTTTCACTTCGTCGCTGTCGAAACTATTGGTGACCGGCGGCACGGCCGAGGTCGCATTCAACACGAACTACCTCTTCATCCCGGCGTTCAGACGGCCGCCCGGACCAGACGGAATTATCGGGACGCCCGATGACATCGTCAGAACGCCAGCCCAGTATTCGCCCAACGTCGAGTTCTCGCTGCGCCAACCACTGCTGCGCGGAGCCGGGGCCGACGTGCAGCGATCGGCGGTCGTGATCGCTCGACTCCAGTCGGACCAGTCCCAGTGGGATTTCAAGCTCGCGATGCTCGAACTAGTCCGCAGCGTAGAGCAGGCCTACTGGGAACTGCACGCCGCGCACGTCTCGCTCCGCGCCATCGAACGTGTCGTGCCGCTGGCCCAGGAAGTCGTGCGCATCGAGGAATCCCGATTGGAATTCCAGAAGGCAATTCCCGCCGACGTCGCCCAGGCCAGGGCCCAATTCCACGAGTTCCGCCAACAGCGGGTTCAGGCGCTGAACGCCGTACTGGAGCGTGAGGCGCTGCTTCGCAATCTGCTCGGACTCGTGCCGTCGGACGAGCGACGCATCGTGCCCTCCGACGAGCCTGCACGCAGCCCGATCATGATCGACTGGTCCAGCACGCTGACCGCCGCATTGAACGAGCGGCCCGACGTGGTCCGGCAGCGATTGTCGGTCCGCGTTCGTGAGTTGCAATTGATCATCGCCAAGGACAGCCTCCGCCCGCAACTCGATGCACAGGCCCTCTGGAGAATCAGCGGACTCGATCGCCAGCTCGACGAAGCGATTGGCGTGCTCACGGACAATCAGTTCACCGACTGGCAAATCGGCGTCACTCTGAATGTGCCGCTCGGATTCCGCCAGGCGTCGGCCAACGTTCATGCGGCGGAACTGACGCTAGACCGCGACCGCGTTCAACTCCGACAAGCCGTACATGCCACCAGTCACCAACTCGGTGGTATCGTTCGCGAGTTGGAATCGTTGTATCAACAGTATCAGGCCGCCGCCGAGCGGCTGGAAGCCAACAACCAATGGCTCGACGGCGCACGTATTCGATTTGAAAACCCACCGCCGGCCGGCGAGGGCCAGGACTCGCTGCTCCAGGCACTGAGCGTCTATCAAGTCGCCCTGTCGAGTTGGTCGCAGGCCGCCGTCGAAGTCAGCCGCCTCTTGGCGCAGTACAACACGGCGCTCGCGCGACTTGAGGAAGCCAAGGGCACGCTGCTCGCCGCCAGAAACATCTCACTGCACGAAGATCCCTGTGCGCGTGTGCGTATTGCCAACCGACTGTTCGCCGACCTCGCCCACCCAAGTCACTCGCACGATCCGACCGAACCCATCCTGACTGAGCCGACCCTAGTGCTTCCCGAGCCCTAGCGAGCTCGAAGAAACGACCTAGGCATTCTGGGCAAAAGAAAACAGGTTTAACTCCTGTAGCGATTCTGTCGATAGTACCGGTGCGCGGGTGATCGGCACGTTGACGCATCTTGTTTGGCTTGGAGCTAACTCCATGAGGCGGCGCATCTTGCGAGACCAGCACGAACTAGTGGTCATCACGGGAATCGGCTTGGTGACCCCACTGGGTAGCGATCGTGACTCATCGTGGCAGGCGATGCGGGCAGGTCGCTGTGGGTTGCGCGCGGTGTCGATGGGAGATGGGCTCACGGTGGTCGGTGGGCCGATGGCGCTCGCACATGAGGAACGTCCGGACATGATCTCGGTTCTGGCCGAGCGAGCGTGCGACGAGGCCGTCGTGGACTCAGAGCTGGACATCGCCGAGTTGGACTGCGATCGCGCGGGCTGTGTGATCGGAAGCTGCGGTCCGCCGAGCGAACGAACGCTCAGCGCGATCCGCGAGAATCGCATCGACGCAGGCCTGTGTTGGGAACTGGCGATGCCGGATCAGGCGGTCAAGCGAATCAGCGGTCGCTATGGACTGTATGGCCCATCGCTCAGCCCGGCGGCTGCATGCGCCACTGGGCTGATCGCCGTTCTCCGCGCGGTCGATTGCATTCAGGATGGGTTCTGCGACGTCATGTTCGCCGGGTGCGCCGACGCATCGCTCGACCGTCTTACGGTCAGCGGCTTCAGGAGCATGCGGGTCTTGGCCGACGGCGAAGATCCCAACGCCGCAATCCGCCCGTTTGACAAGGATCGCCGCGGATTCGCTATCGGCGAGGGATCGGCCATGTTCGTGCTCGAACGCATCAGCCACGCGCTGCGCCGCCGAGCGCCGATCTACGCCGTCATCGCCGGCGGCATATCCGGCGGCGACGCCTATCATGTCACGAGTCTGAACCCCGATCCGTCGAACCTTGCGTGGCTGATCAACAAGGTGCTGTACCAATCGGGCGTGACGGCCGACGACGTCGACTATATCAACGCGCACGGCACCGGTACTCAGCAGAATGACCTGGCCGAGGCGCAGGCGATTCACAAGGCGTTCGGCGCTGCGGCGGGAACGATTCATGTAAGCGCGGTCAAGTCGATGATCGGCCATCTACTGACGGCCGCCGGCGGGGTCGAACTGGCCGTGACCGCCCTGGCCGTTCGCGACGGCTTTGTGCCGCCGACGATCAACCTCGCCACTCCCGATCCAGATATCGCCCTGAACTGTACGCCCCATCGCGGCGTGGCCATGCCGATCCGCACGGCGCTGAAGCTGTCGATCGCATTCGGCGGCCACTTCGGCGCGGCAGTACTGCGACATCCGGCGTGTTACGGACTTGCCTGCAGACGGGCGGCCTGAGTTGCTAGAATCAATCGCCATGTCCGCCGCGGAAAAGCTCAGCCCTCGCGACAAGGTCCGCACTTTCCCGACGACGCCCGGCGTCTATCTCATGAAGGACGCCCAGGGCCGAGTCATCTACGTCGGCAAGGCGCTGAACTTGCGCAGCCGCGCGGGATCTTATTTTCACGAGACCAGCAAGTCCGACCCGCGCGTCGCTGACATGATGCCGCTCGTCGCCGACATCGACTACCTGGAGTGCGACAACGAAGTCGACGCCTTGCTCACCGAAGCGCGGCTGATCAAGGACTTGCAGCCGACGTTCAACGAACGGCTGAAGGACGACAAGTCGTTTCCATACCTTGAGATCTTCCTGCGTGAGGATTTCCCGCGAGTCGAGTTCACGCGCACGCCGAGCGAGCGGGGCACCAAGCTATACGGTCCGTTCGCGTCGGCCAAGAGCCTGCGCGGAGCGATCGCAGTGCTGCAGAAGATCTTCAAGTTCCGCACTTGCTCGCTGGAGATCAACGAAGGCGACGACAAGTGGCGATGGTTCCGTCCCTGCCTGTTGGCCAACATCGGCCAATGTACGGCGCCGTGCAACCTGCGCATCTCGAAGGACGAGTATCGCAAGGACATTCATCGGCTGCGCATGTTCCTGGAGGGCAAGAAGGCCGACCTGTATCGCGAGATGGAGTCCGAGATGCGCGAGGCCGCCGCGGCGCTCGACTTCGAGCGGGCCGCACGCATCCGCGACGAAATCGAATCGCTCCGCAGCCTGAACCTGCGCGGCGAACTAGACAAGCACGTGCAGCCGGAAGTCTTTTACATCGACCCAAAGAAAGGGCTAGCCGGCTTGGCCAAGGTGCTCAAGCTGATTGAGACGCCGCGCACCATTGAGGGCGTCGATATCGCCCATCTCGGCGGCGACGAATCGGTCGGCTCGCTCGTGCAGTTCATCGACGGCGTGCCGTTCAAGCCGGGCTATCGCCGCTTCAAGATTCGCTCCGTCGAAGGCGTCGACGACTACGCGGCGATTCGCGAGGTCGTCGCTCGCCGATTTCGCGGCCTCAGTGAGCGCGACGAGGTCTTCCCCGACATCCTGCTGATCGACGGCGGCCGCGGCCAACTTTCGGCCGCCCTCGACGCCTTTCAGGCACTCGGCATCGATCCGCCCACGACGATCTCGCTGGCCAAGGAAGAGGAAGAGGTGTTTCGCCCTGGCAGCGACGCTCCGCTGCGGCTGAGCCGACACGCCTATGCACTGCGACTCCTGCAGTACGTGCGCGACGAAGCCCACCGGTTCGCCCAGCACTATCACCACATCCTGCGCCGTAAGCGGACGATCGGCGAATAAGACTCAAAGCTCCAAATCCCAAGCCCCAAGTCCCAAACAAATCCAAACTTCCAATATCAAGACCGGGTCGCTGTGGTTCATTGGAGCGTTGGGTTTGAGATTTGTTTGGGATTTGGTGCTTGGAGTTTGGAGCTTTCGCCGCGGCACCTGCGTACATTATGATTCGCCGTATGAACAGACTTGTTTGGAGTTTGGTGCTTGGAGCTTGGAGCGTTGCCGCAAGTTCCTGCTCGCCGCGTGGCGGCGCCCCGCCGGCCCCGATCGCGATTGAGGCCGAGCAGCCCGCAGCGCCGCATGTGAACGACCGCGAGCCGCCCAGCGCTGCGCCTGAAGGCATGGTTTGGGTGCCGGGTGGCGCGTTCTGGATGGGATCGGACGATGGACAACCCGACGAGAGTCCGCCGCACCTCGTTACCGTCGCTGGTTTCTGGATGGACGCGACCGAGGTGACAAACGCCGAATTCGACCGGTTCGTCAAGGCGACCGGGTTCGTGACGCTTGCCGAGAAGAAGCCCGAGGCGAAGGACTATCCCGGCGCACCGCCCGAGAACCTGGTCGCCGGCTCGGTCGTGTTCCGGCCGCCGCCCGGCGAAGTGCCGCTCGACAATCACTACGTCTGGTGGGACTACCAGACCGGCGCGAACTGGCGGCATCCCGAAGGGCCGGATAGCTCCATCGAGGGCCGCGAGAAACACCCGGTCGTACACGTCTGCTGGGACGATGCCGTGGCGTACGCCCGATGGGCAGGCAAGCGGCTGCCGACCGAGGCCGAGTGGGAATTCGCCGCGCGCGGCGGACTCGACCGGCAGCCCTACGTCTGGGGCCGCGACAAGGTTCCCGCCGGACGCTGGCAAGCGAACATCTGGCAGGGTCGATTCCCCAATCAAAACACGCTCGACGACCAGTACATGACCACCGCCCCGGTCGGGTCGTTTCCGCCGAATGGGTTTGGCCTCTACGACATTGCCGGTAACGTGTGGGAGTGGTGCGCCGATTGGTACCGAAACAACTACTACGCGCAGAGTCCCGCGTCGGATCCGCACGGCCCCGACAGCAGCTTCGATCCTCAGGAGCCGGGCGTGGCCAAGCGCATTCAGCGTGGTGGGTCATTTCTCTGCAGCGATCTCTACTGCACCGGCTACCGCCCCAGCGCCCGCGGCAAGGGCGCCCCCGACACCGGCACACCCCACGTCGGCTTCCGCTGCGTCCGCGACGCGAAGTGACGAGAGCTATCAGCGGCCTAGGTCGTCAGTTGGGCGGGCCGCCGTTAGGGCCGCGAAAGTGGCGTCGTCTCGATGGACAACGCGACGAGACTGCCCCAAGTAGGGCATACGGTTTTGCCAGGTACTTGAAGTCCCATCTCGGCGCGGGTATCCTGCCGCGCGGCGCGGGTGGGTTGATCTTGAAGCAATTTGCAGCCAGGCACTCTGTGCGTCGCTCGACGCCTTGCTGGCGTCGAAGGTCCGCATCGCGGACAACTGATCACTGACAACTGACCACTGGCCACTGATCAAAGGGAGTACACGCATGCGCTGGGTCATGAAACATGTCGCGCGGTTCCTGCAAGTCTGTGTGAACGGGGGGGGGGCGAAGGATAGGCAAGTCGGAAGACGGGCCGCTGGTCGGGCAAAGCGGGGA
>Ga0185317_100418_pt1 | contig 10383 bp, 9 predicted proteins | sample DevilsHole_FD_128020 | JGI IMG/M metagenome (GOLD analysis project Ga0185317, IMG submission 128020) | Groundwater microbial communities from Devils Hole, Nevada to study Microbial Dark Matter (Phase II) - Devils Hole (SPADES assembly)... | ecosystem: Environmental > Aquatic > Deep subsurface >...
TGGTGTCTTTATTCGAGGCAGAGAAAATCATTCATGGCCAAAAAGAGCATGATTGAGCGGGAAAAGAAACGCCAGAGACTGGTGGAAAAGTACGCTCAAAAGCGGGAAGAGCTCAAGGAACAGTTCTCCCAAGCCGAAACGCTGGAGGATAAAATCGAAATCCACCGGCAGCTGCAACAGCTGCCTCGCAACAGCTGTCGCCACCGCCTGCGCAACCGCTGCTGGCTCAGTGGACGCCCCAGAGGCTACTATCGGGACTTTGGCCTTTCCCGCCACGCCATTCGCGAAATGGCCCACAAAGGGTTGCTACCGGGCGTCGTCAAGTCCAGCTGGTAGTTGGGATGCAAAGATTTTGGATTTTGGATTTTGGATTGGGAATCTAAAATCTAAAATCTAAAATCCAAAATCTAAAACCTTACTGTCCGCAGCACCGGTCTATGCCCAAACTCTCCAGCAGCAAGTCGCTCACCGCATTGGCAACGGCAAACTCGCCATAGAAACTTTTAGAAAAGTCAAACGCCTGCATTTCCGTGACAATTGCGATCGTGAGAGCGCCAACATCATTTTCCCCTTCCATCCGGTGCCGGACATAGATTTGGGCAGCTCGGCGGGCAATCTCCTGGTTGACCGGCTCTGGGATAAACTCCTGGTTGAGCCAGTTGTGCAAGGTATCTTGCAACCATTCGCCTTCCTGCTGGGCATTTTCAGCAGGGGGCAGTGTTATGGGTGGAATTGGTTCAGGCATAATCATCCTCTTAATTTATTTGTCAAGGGCAGTGTGTCTTGCGGCTAGCGTGACTGCTATTGCTGTGCGACCAAAACAACAGATGGGATTTTCTTACTGTCTTTATCTGAAGGTTGAGAGCGAAAGTAATCCGTCATTTTCTCTCTGATGAGTTGAGCGAACCTTTTATTAATCGATGCCAAAATCGAATTGTTGGATGGTTCTTTGTAGCAAACCTGATAAATTTTTTCTGTGTTAAATTTCCTGTTTGCCTTGTTATACAATCTGTTAATTTTTGTCCCTACAAACACTGATGCCTGAGAGCTGCTGTACCAGTACAAACGGAAAAAATGACTTTCATCAAAATAGAGGGTGAGCATATTTTCCTCGCTGCCAGCCAGACGCAAGACATAGATATTATCATCCTTTTTTTCGACTCGTAAATATCCCCAGTCTTTCTCCGTTTTATTGAGCAGTTTGCTTAAGGTACTGTCCAGCAGCGGACAATTCTCAAATTCTTCCATAGAACCCCAGATCGTCTTCAAAATAGCGTTTAATAGATATAGCGGCTCTCAATTGGATGAACGTTTGGCCCAGAAACCCGGTAACTTTGACGAAACCGGGTTTCTCAGTCCCTCACAAAGGATGAGAAACGCTATAAAGTTACTGGAACATTGTAAAAATAATAGCATATTTATCTGATGCTGCAATTTGACATTCCGGCGATTGTCCAGGGGTACGCTCAAGGCTACTTCCTGATGGCCAATGGCTCTGACCGCAAATTGGGCTGGTATTCCAGCCGGGAGAGGGCGCTGATTCCCCTAGACGAGCGATTTCGCTACCCGCGCTCGCTGCAGCGCGTCCTCAACCAGGAGCGCTTTACAGTTGCCGTCAGCCGGGACTTCCCAGCCGTAGTGGAAGGTTGCGCCAACCGGGAAACCACCTGGATATCCCCAGAACTCAAAGAGATTTACCGGCAGTTGCACCTCGCCGGTATAGCTCACAGCTTTGAAACCTGGCTGGGAGATGAACTTGCCGGTGGTATCCTGGGAATTGTCATCGGCGGAGCCTTCATTGGCGAATCCATGTTCTACCGGATTCCCGAAGGCTCCAAAGTCGCAATGGTCAAATTAGTCGAGCGACTGCGAGAGCGGCAGTTTCTCTTTTTCGACGCCCAAATGAGCAACCCCCATCTGGAGCGATTTGGAGCTTACATTGTCAGCAACCGAGAATATAAAACCCTGCTCAAAAAAGCATTGACACACCGCTGCTCCCTTAACTGAGGGCGAGCCTGCTATTCGCCACCGGCCCAAAGCTGACAGCCAATAACCATCCTATCACTTACCTTTGCACAAGCACCGTGCATGCGTCTGCACCTCCTCTTCACAAGGGCGCTCGATCAGCGATCATCAAAACATTCAAACGGAACTGAAACTATAGAAACCGGGTTTCTTACAGAAACCCGGTTTCTGCACCCACCCAGCATCTAAAATCAAAAATTGCTACTAAGCCACTTTCCGCTCAGTCACCAGAGTCAGACTAACCCACTCCCCTGTTTCGCTATACCGGCGAATCAGGCGCTGGCGCAGATTGGGTTCAATCAGCCAGCCCAACTCCAGAAACAGAGGCTGGCGCAGCTGAACCTTTTGCGGACAAGTAGCAGAAGCCCCATCCGGGAGCAACAACACTCTCACCGGCACAGCAGCCAACTCCTCAAACCTAATAATATTACCCTCAACCCAACCAGTAGAAGACACAGAGCCGGTGCCAAAACTCAGCTGCTGCGCCACCCGACCGGCACCTAAATCCTGCAATTTTAGCACAGTCGAATAAGTATCAGCCGGTCGCCAGTCTGGGTAGAGAGTAATCGCCTCTCCGTGCCACTCTCCTAGCAGCCCGTCGAGCGTCAGGGGCGGGCGTTCCGCCGCATCAGATCCCGCCCGCTTTTCCCGAATCAGAGTCAAAGAAGCCAACTCCCCATCCAGATTAAATAGCTGCACCAGACGCAGGCGGCGGTTGCCGGCAATCAAACCAAACTCCCCTCCAAACTCCGAAAAAGGTGCCAGCTGAATCGTGCCCTGAGAGAAAGCGCCGCTCTCAAAAAACAGCATATCCCGTCCGATAGAGCGGTATTCCCGCACCAGCTCCCTAACAGGAGACTCAGCGTAATTTTCATCTGCCGGCGAGAAATGGCGGAGCGTCAGACGAACAGTCTTGTTTGACTCCAACCCTTCCAGAGACAGGATAGTAGGAGAATTTCCCAAAACCTCACCTCCTGGTGATATTTTGGTAAAAGAACCCCGCCACTCCCCAATATTTTGCAAAAAATTATCCCATTGCGATCGCATCATAAAAACTCTCAAATCTTAATCAAGCATTTTCAAGCACTTAAAAATTATATATAATTATAAATTATTTGCGCTACCCCCTCTCTATTTCCTAGGCGCTCTCTGCGTGCGGTCAAAAAAATCATTTTTCACACCACCCGATAAATAAAACTGAGAGTTGCCCAAGTGCTGACATCGAGAGCGTAAACATCTGCCGGAATACCAGCCAGAAAAGGATATCCCGAGCCAGCTTGGTGCAAATCTTGCAAGAGAGCTTGCGCCACCGGCAAAGGATTGGACAGCACACTAACAGATCGGTAGTCACCCCGTTGCGACATCGCTGCAGCCAGCGCCGCCCATGTGCGGGTGAGGGGGGCGACGCTGCATATCAGTTGAGTTTCCGCAACTCCTGCAGCGTCGCCAATCACCCAAGCCGAGGCAGAAGCAGCGGGTGGAATCGTCACTGTTTGTCCGGGGGGTATAGCACTGAGTTGATGTTGCTGGTGGTTTTGGGCTGCATCTGTCCGTATAATTGCTTCTGACACAAAGCCTGCCTTAGCGCCACCCCTGCTATCTGTGCCCAGGAGGACAAAATAGATAGGGCGGTCACTGTCATTGCGCAGCCGGTACTGGATGCGGCTGCCGGCGGGTAAAGTCAGAACCCCTACCTGGGAGTCCCTTAATTCCCCGGGTGCGGCAACCGCGCCCTCCCCTGTTCCCCGGAGAGTGGCGCGTTCGATCAGCACCTGCGGCTCAGTTCCCCCTAGGATTTCCAGAGTGGCTCGCACTGCCAGACGCGACGATCCCTGATTGGCGGTCAAGCGCCACAACTTAGCTGCCAGAAGGGTTTGCAGCTGGGGGACAAGCCGGCGCACCGCACTGCGCACCGCCTCTCCGCCTTCCCCCACAGTATTGGGGATTAAATCTTGACCGAGAGAAAACAAGCCGTAGCTAGTTGGGGCTAGGGATGGCAAAGCAGCCGAGGGCGTATGAGCCTGGAGCATATCCCGGACTCGAGCGAAAAGAAAGTCAGCCTGCTGCTCGCCCGCCACCACCGGCGACACATAGGGAATACTGGCAAAGGCGCTGGTAGCGTCCACGCGCTCAATTCTTTCCAAGCCCGGAGCGAGGGCCACAGTCAAACTGGTATTGCGAGACAGCACCCGGACAGCTTCTTGAACCAACTGTCCCACCTGCAAAGGCTGTGTGGTGCTGCCCGCATTCCAAACTTGCGCTTGCGCCGTCAAACCGGTGCGGGAGCGAATCTGGAGCCGGGAGGGATTTGTTTCGCGTAGCGGTCGAGCCGGCGCACCGGCAGTGCCGGCATCTGTAACCGCGCTGAGCAGGGAATTCACCCCATAGGAATCCAGCACCCTCGCCGGCAGTCCGCCCAGCCACAGCTGTGCGGTTTTGCCGTCCTCCCCCACCGAAGTCACCGCGCCATCAGCCCCAACATCAGAAGCGTCAAATAGCAAAGAGGAAACAGGAATTAATTCTGCTGTCTGCTTTCCGCCTTCCGCCTTCAACTGCGGCGGTTGCTCAAAACCGGCCATTTGCTCAATCGAGCAAGCCGCCCGCTGGAGGGTGAAAAGCAGGGGAGTTGCCGGTGGGCCGCACCAAAGGCTTTGGGTGAGGGCGTAGGTGAACAGACCGCAGCTGAAGTCATTCCACTGGCTTTCTGCGGCTTGCTGGTTTGGCCCTGCTGCGGTCAAGATAGCCACAGGCATCACACTGCCCCCTGAGACGCCGCGCAATTTCAGCGTTTGACGCCGCAACTGTTCTTGCAAAGCCAGTTCATCGGGCGCAAGCCGTGCCGCCGGCAGGCTGGGGAGAGCGCGAATCCGCAGACTGCCTTGCAAATTGATCCCCGCATAGGTGTAGCTGGTATCGAGGACAGCCAGCACCCGCTCCGCTTGCAGCGAGCGCAGCAGAAGCAGCAGCGTTTCTTCGGGCAGGTCATTAACGGAGGGCGCGTCTGGGGCCAGCCCGCCATCTGCCGGCACCAAAGTATTTTGGGGAGCTACCGCAGTTTCTGAGGAGTTGGCCAAGTTTAAGGCGCGACCGTAGCCGCTGAAGTGGAAAACGACAACATCACCGGCACCCGCCCTCTGACTCAGGTGGCTAGTGAAGGCGTCCTCAATATTCTTGCGGGTGGCTTGGCTGTCGGTCAGCGTCAGGACATCAGCCGGCTGGAAGCCAAACCGGTGAATCAAAAGTTGCCGCTGTAGCTCCACATCCGTGAGGCAGCCATTGAGGGCGTAGCCGCTGCCGTATTGGTTGATGCCCACGAGCAGGGCCAACTTGCGAGTCCTCGGTTGTGCCAGGGCTCGGTAATAGCGATCTGTCAACAGGGCCAGACCCTGCTCAGTTATTCCCAGGGCTGCTAGCGCCCTGCCAGTGTGTTGCAAAAATTCTCGCCGCTTCATAGTCGCTTAAGCCTCAAGCCGCCCTATTTTCGTTCGCCCGCCCGCTGCCGTTACCCGCACGAGTTTGTCAAAGCCTCTGAGAACTTATTCTTCAAGGCCAGCAGATGGGAGCATCCCGTTTTTGAAACTACCCTGGTGAGGGCGAAGCATTCGGATTATCAATTGCTGGTTTTGACCGAGAGATTATTCGCCCGAATTCTTCGCCCCTACATAATCGGGATGCTCACCAGCAGATTCCTTGTGATCGCACAGGCCGGCAGCCCCCCAAAGTGCGGGCCTAACCGGGCGCGGCACCGGAACGAGAGATGAACGAGACTTTTCCCCTGATTTCAAATTTCATAAGTCGTGACGTTCATGGCCTTGGCCAGCTCTAGGGCCACCTCTGGACGGGAAAACTCCGGCGGCGGCAGCTCACCTTGCCGCAGCAGCTGGCGCACTTTTGTTCCGGACAGGTGAATGCGCTGTTCGGGGGTGCTGGGGCTGGTCTTGGTGGTGGCCATGCCCTGAGTTACCTTGCAGTAGAAGGCGTGCTCGAACTTCATCGGCACGATGCCCAGTTCTCCCGGCTCAAACTCATCAAAAATTTTCTGAGCGTCATAGGTGCCGTAGTAGTCGCCCACACCGGCATGGTCGCGCCCGACGATAAAGTGAGTGCAGCCGTAGTTCTTGCGCACTGTGGCGTGGAAAATCGCCTCCCGCGGGCCGGCGTAGCGCATGGCCGCTGGGTTGATGGCCATGATCACCCGGTCTTTGGGGAAGTAGTGCTCCAGCATGATTTCGTAGCAGCGCATGCGCACGTCTGCTGGAATGTCATCTTCTTTCGTCGCCCCCACCAGCGGGTGCAGGAACAAACCGTCCACTATTTCCAGGGCGCACTTCTGGATGTACTCGTGGGCGCGGTGGATGGGGTTGCGGGTTTGGAAACCCACTATTGTTTTCCACCCCCGCTGCTTGAACAGCGCCCTGGACTCCGCTGGGTCAATCTGGTATTTAGGAAATTGAGGGTGGGAGTCGCGCTGCAGCAGCCACACCGGCCCTGCTAAATTGACTGGCCCTTGCTCGTACACGACCTTGACACCGGGGTGCTTGAGATCATCGGTGCGGTAGACGTTAATCGCCTCGTGAGCTTTGTTGTAGCGATATTTTTGGGTCAGTTCCAGGACGCCGACAAACCGGCCACTCGGGTCATCCAAACGCACCCAGCTCCCCTCTTTCAGGGGTTGGGCCACTTCTTCACTGACGGAGAGTGTGATTGGAATTGACCAAGGCAGCCCACTGGTTAACCGCATGTCAGTCACAACTGACTCGTAGTCCGCTTGGGCCATGAAGCCGGTGAGCGGACTGAACCCGCCAATCGCGATCAGGACTAGATCCGAGAGACTGCGCTCGTCAAGTTGGACGCTGGCTAAAACGTCGGCTTGCTGGAGAAATTCTTGCCGCATAGCCGCTGTGGCTGTGCGATTAATCAGGTGGCCCCCGTGAGGCGCGATACCGTCTGGATGGTAGCTCAAAGCAATCCCTCTTTGCGTTGACTGCGACTGGTGAGAATTTTCCAATTTTTCCGATCTTTTATGGTACTGCCCAACGCGATCGTTCAAGACAGAACTGCCAAACAAACCCGGTTTCTCTGCCGCCAAAGAAACCCGGTTTCTTTCCGCCCCTTGACGTTATCTCAACTTTGTGTTATAATTCCGCCGCCAAGCAGTACCTCGCCGTCGTACCAAACGGCGGCTTGACCGGGGGTAATCCCGAACTGGGGTTCGTCGAAGACGATGCGAGCACCGGCACCTTCCAGGGGAATGACGGTTGCGGGCACAGCTGGAGTGCGGTAGCGGACTTGGACTTGGGCGCGAATGGGGGCGGAAGGTTCTGGGATGGACACCCAGTTGAGCCGGTGGACGCCGCACTCTGCCTGGTGGGCGCTGGCGCGATTGCCGACAATCACCCGGTTGCGTCCGGCGTCCAGCTCAATGACGTACAGGGGCTCACTGGCGGCGACGCCCAGCCCTTTGCGCTGGCCAATGGTATAGTGGTGGATGCCGTCGTGCTGTCCCAGGACTCGCCCGTCCGAGTCTACAATGTCCCCTTTTGTCGGGGCCAGGTATTTGTCCAGAAACGCCCGCATGGAACCGCTGGCTTCCACTAAGCACAGGTCTTGACTTTCTGGCTTGTCAGCAGTCTTCAGCCCGAACTCGGCGGCGAGACGGCGGGTTTCGGTTTTGCAAAGCTCGCCGAGGGGGAAGACGCACCCCGCCAGCAAGTCCTGGGTCAAGTCGTACAAGAAGTAGGACTGGTCTTTGTTGCGGTCAAGGGCGCGGCTGAGCTGGTAGCGCCCAGTCGCGGGGTCAAATTTGACACGGGCGTAGTGGCCGGTGGCAATTTTGTCTGCGCCCAGCTTTTCCGAAGCGTACTGCAGCATTGGGCCAAATTTTACCGTTTTGTTGCACTGCGAACACGGCAGTGGCGTCACACCGGCACTGTAACCGGCAACCAAGTAATCGACTATATGGGTTTGGAAACTCTCTCGGATATCGACGATGTGATGGGGGATGCCTAACTGTTCGCAGATGTAGGCAGCGTCAACCATCCCCTCCGAGCAGCACTGCCCTTTACCCTTCATCAGCCAAAGGGTCAGTCCCACCACTTCATATCCCTGGTGGTGGAGGGTTGCAGCCGCCACTGAACTATCGACCCCACCGGAGAGGCCCACCACAACTTTGTGCATCGAAGTTTGAATAATTGCAAAGAAGTTCGTTATATCTTTAAGCTAGCACCGGCAAACAAAAACTGTCGCACTCTATGTTACAGCACCTGCAGATTGGCAAAGGGTGCGTGCGAGTGCAGATCGCGGCACAATCCCACTGAGCGCAAAAATGCTGTGACGGGGGAAGAGGGGGGCTTCGGGAGAGGGGCAGAGAAAAAAAATCCCCCATCTGCATGGGGCTGTTCGGTATAGTTACAAAATCGTTACCATCCCCATAGCACAGAAGGCCAGGTGAGCCGGCATGAGTGTCACTGAGCACAACCAACCAAAGCAATTTCCCGGATTGCTGTCTCGATTTTTTGGCAGTGCGGGGCGTCACCGGCGCGATCCCCGGGCTAGCACGCTCAGCAGGTTTGCTGGAGATCCCCCAGGGCATGAGTATAGAGAGGCGTCCTCTGGTTTTTGTCAATCCGCAACTGATATGGCTGAAAGCTTTGTCCCCTTCCTGCGCACCAGAGCTCGCCTGCTTTTGGGGGGGTGTTTGCTGCTGGGGTGGAATACAGCCGCCCTGGCTCAACCTCTCGCAGACACCCCTCTCCCAGAAGCGGGGCAGTCGCAAATACTGGCGCAAAGGTCGAAGAGATACTTGGTTTATGTCAATGGCAACAGCCAGCTGCTGCTGGAACAAGTCCGCAGGATAGAGCCTCAGGCATCGCTGGCCCAGTACGAGGGACGGCTGGTCGTCAGGGCCGGCGTTTTTGACGACAAAGACCGGGCTCGGCAGCTGGAAAAGAATCTGGAAGCGCAGTACATCCAGGCTGAGATCGCCACAATTGAGGAAAGGCAGCAAACACCGGAAACACCGGAGATCCGGGCCAAACCGGAAAGACTCAGTTCTTCACCGGGCTATTTCGTGGTCATTCCCGCTGACGAGAGGGATTTGCAGGCGACTGTAGAGCGGGTGCGCCTGCTGGGACTGGTGAATTTCGGGATCAGCAACCGAGATAGCCGGCAGGGGCCTTATGTGGTGGTGGGGCCATTTCCTAACCGGGATACGGCAGAGCGCTGGAACTTCTATCTCCAGGATTTTGGTTTGGAGAACGCACGGGTTAATTACGGGAATTTTTAGGGTTATCTGCCAAGGTTGGTAGTTGGGCATTAGCCCAAAAGCTTGTAGTTGGGCATTAGCCCAAAAGCTTGTAGTTGGGCATTAGCCCAAAAGCTTGTAGTTGGGCATTAGCCCAAAGGTTAGTAGTTGGGCTAATGCCCAAAGGTTAGTAGTTGGGCTAATGCCCAAGATTTGTAGTTGGGCTGCACGCCTTTGGGATTTTAGATTAATAAAAATCCGATCGCAACCGACTCGCTGATAACTTGAAAATGTTAGCGTTGGGGTAAAGAGGTAAAACAGTGGCGCGGACTCAGGACAGGGTTGAACAGATTCAGCAGTTTGCTGTGACTGCTGAGCAAATGCGTGCGATTGAGGGGCGCGTGTTTGAGGCGGGGATGCCGGTGGCGGCGCTGATGGAAAAGGTGGCGGGATTGGTTGCTAAGCGGATTGTGGAGCAATACCGGCAGCCGCTGCGTGCCGGTGTGCTGGTTGGTCCCGGTCACAATGGGGGGGACGCTTTGGTTGTGGCTAGGGAGCTGCACTTGCGGGGTTTTGAGGTGGCGGTGTATTCGCCTTTTTCCAAGCTTAAGGAACTGACAGGGCAGCACGCCCGGTATGTGGCGAGTCTGGGAATTCCGTTCTATCAGGAAGTTGAGCCGCTGCAAGCTTGTGATTTGCTGGTTGATGGGCTGTTTGGCTTTGGGTTGGAGCGTTTGCTGTCAGGTGCGGTTGCGGCGGCGATTGATCGGGTGAATCGCTGGGGGGTGCCGGTGCTGAGTGTGGATATTCCTTCGGGGCTGCACACGGACACCGGCGAGGTTTTGGGAACTGCAATTCGGGCGGCGCGGACGTTTTGCTTGGGGCTGTGGAAGCTGGCGTTCCTGCAAGATGGGGCGCTAGAGTATATTGGTGAGGCGGAGCTGGTTGATTTTGATTTGCCGCTGGCGGATATCCGGGCGGCGATCGGCGAGCAACCGGCAATCGGGCGCATCACACCGGCAGTAGCGCTGTCGCACCTCCCCATCCCCCGCCCACCGGCGGCGCACAAGTATCAGATGGGGCACTTGCTGCTGGTTTGCGGTTCGCGCAAGTAC
>Ga0185317_100419_pt1 | contig 10364 bp, 3 predicted proteins | sample DevilsHole_FD_128020 | JGI IMG/M metagenome (GOLD analysis project Ga0185317, IMG submission 128020) | Groundwater microbial communities from Devils Hole, Nevada to study Microbial Dark Matter (Phase II) - Devils Hole (SPADES assembly)... | ecosystem: Environmental > Aquatic > Deep subsurface >...
CACCCCCGCCACCCTCCGCCTCAGCGAAACCGCCAGAAAAACCGGCAACTTCCTCGAAACCGGCAGCAACGGCTTCCCCCTCCGGTTCCGCCAAACCGGCAGAAAAACCGGCAAAAGATTCCGCCGACACTTCAGGAGTTCCAGCTTCTGACGCATCGGTAACATTTTTGCTCAATCTGCTAACCACCGGCAAAAGCGACCGCACCCTGGTGATGACTGACCCAGGCAAACAGCGCCAAGAATACGGTTTGGAGCAGCCGGTGGCAACGGTAGAAGTAAAACTGAACAATCAGCAAAGCCATCGCTTGATTTTGGGCAAGCCTGATTTTAACGGCACTTTTTTGTACGCTCAAGCTGACCCGCCGGCAGACCAATCTGAGGCTATCGAGGTGCTTTTGGTTTCTCCGGACTTTCAAAATGCTGTCAATCGCCCCCTGTCTGAATGGAAAAGCTCGGAGAAAGATTCTAAGCAGTCTGAAAACACTTCTAAAGACAAGGACTCTAAGCCGGCTCCTAAGGAAACTGGTAAGGGAATTGGGGGAAGTGCGGACAAATCCGCTCCTCAAGCTCCTAAGTAGCGACTGCCTAGTCTAAAGAAAAGAAAACCAGCTTTCCGATTTGCACAAAGCCGGCAGCCTAAAGACTACGCTGCTTTTAACCTGCTTTTTCCTTGAAAGTCGGCAGAGCCGACAGATGGCGTTCCCAGGCAGATCCTGGGAACGAGAGACATAAGTCCACTATAGATATAAGGCGTAGGACAGGCGTCTCGCCTGTCCATATATCCACAGGGCAAGAATGAGATAAAATCCGATTGATTGCTTTAATTATTTACGGGCAGCCAAAATCTGAAACCCTCTGTGCTGGCGGCTTTTACTGGAGCATCTCGGATTTTACCCCCCGGAAAAACCCAATCTAAAATCTAAAATCTCAAATCGGCACGCCTCCGCGCCGTTGGGGGGTGAGCGAATCGGGTGAGATTGCTCTTGTACTTAAACCGGCAACCCGGTTATCTTGCAGGAAGAGGTTCCATATTCACTCGGGTGCCGAGACGCAGGAATGAGGGATGGCTGGCAAGAATGTTGCGGGACGGTTACAAAAATTGATTGTTGCCTATTCAGCACTGGGGATTTTGGCCACCGGCACGCTCGTTGCTGTGGTGAGCGCAGTGCCGGTGTATCACCATCTCAAACAAAACGAGGAGAGAAATCTGCTGCTAGCCGTCAGAACCCGAACCCTGGCGGTGGAGGAATACCTCAGGCGAACTAAAGACATCGCCAAGCAGATCGCCAGCCGCACCGAACTCCGCAACCACCTGGAGGCGTACAGCAGGCAGAAGCTCAGCCTCAAGCAATTGGTGAATTTGAGCTTGCCCAAACTCAGAGACGCCCTCAACCAGTCTCAGGAATTGGCAGGGATTACCCGCCTCGATGTCTCTGGCAAACTGGCGGTGACGGTAGGGCTGCCGGTGCCTCCCGAATTTTGGCCCGTTCCAGATGCCGGCTCCCAGGAGGCGAAGGTTTATGGCCCAGTGACTCTGAAAGGTGCCCCCTATCTAGTGGTGGGTGTTCCAATTCTGTTTCAATCCCGTTTCCCGGATTCACCGTTTCAATCCCGTTTCCGAGATTCATCCATTGGCCAATCCAGGCGAGTGGGCACGGACATCGTTTTGTTCAAGCTCGACCGCTTGCAGCAGATTCTAGCAGATGACTCAGGTCTGGGCCAAACCGGCCAAACAGTTCTCGGAACAGTGCTCCCCGACGGAGTGCAGCTGTTTTTCCCCTTGAGAGAAAACAAGGGGCGCTCTCCAGCCGTGGGGCAAAAGGCGGGCAGATGGTGGGAGATAAATTGGAAATCCAGTGGGGCTCCAATTTCCGCAGGTGGGGCAGAGGGTGGGGCAGATCGTGAGGGCGCAATTCCAGCAGCAGTAGCACAGGGAACTCAACTCCCCATTCCCAATCCCCAACTCCCGATCCCCAATTCCCAATCCCTGATTCCCAAAACCTCTCTCCTGGGAATAGCCCTGCAAAAGGCTGTCGCTCAAAACACCGGCATCCTTTCGCCATCGGGTGCCGGCGGTGGCGCTGAGATTGTGGCCTACAGCCCGATTCGAGACAGCCAGTGGGGGATCGCGGTCACAGTCGCTGACTCCGAACTCTATGGGCCGATCTACCGCCAGATTGCTGCCACCGGCAGTGCGATTGCTGTTTTGGTTTTGCTGGGCACCGGCGGCACCGCACTCCTGCTGCGCTCGCTTGTCGGCAAGGCCATCGTTCACGCTGCCGAACTGGAGCGGATGGTTGAGCAAAAAACCGCATCTTTGGAAACCGAACAGCAGTGCCGGATATCGGTACAGGAGGCGCTCCGGGAGTGGGAAGAGCGCTATGCGATCGCCGCTGCCGGTGCCAACGACGGGCTGTGGGATTGGAATCTGGAAAGCAGCGAGGTTTATTTTTCGCCGCGCTGGAAAGCTACGCTCGGTTACGGCGAAAACGAAATCGGCACTCACTCCTCAGAATGGTTCAACCGCGTGCATCCCGACGACGTGGAGCGGCTGAAAGCGGAGATTACCGTTCATTTCGCAGGGCTGACCTCCCATTTGCGAAACGAACACCGCATCTCGCACAAAGACGGCACCTACCGCTGGGTGCTCTGTCGGGGAGTGGCAATTCGCAACACCGGCGACAAAGCCTATCGCATGGCCGGTTCTATGACTGACATCACGGCGCACAAGGCTGCTGAGGAAGAGAATATCCGTCTAGCCGCTTTCCCCAGAAACGACCCCAATCCGGTTCTGGCATCAGACCGGCAGGGCAACCTGATTTACATCAACCCAGCCGCACAGCGGGTGCTGGCCCAGCTGGGCGTCGAGGAGGCAACTGGTTTTTTGCCGGCAAATCACCCCAAACTGGTGCGCCGGTGTCTGGAAACCGGATACGGCGAGCGCCAGATCGAGGCGACGGTTGGCAGCCGCGTCTTTTCTTGGACCTATCACCCCATCCCCGCACTGGATGTCGTGCACATGTACGCCACTGATATTACCGAGCGCCTGTGGGCGGAACAGCAGTTGCTCCACGCCGCATGGCATGACGGGCTCACCGGCACCCCCAACCGCAACAAATTTATCCACCAGCTTTCCCAGACCGTGGAGCGGGCCAAACAGCGGCAGGACGATCTGTTTGCCGTGCTGTTTTTGGATCTGGATCGCTTCAAAGTGGTCAATGACAGCCTCGGGCACAGCAAGGGGGATCAATTTCTGATTGCGGTGGCGCGGCGACTGGAAGCGTGCTTGCGCCCCGGGGATCTCGTCGCCAGACTTGGGGGAGATGAGTTTACGATCCTGCTGTCAGAGATTAGCGACGTTAGCGACGCCACCGACTTTGCCGAACGCATCCAGCTCGAACTGATGCAGCCGGTCAATCTCAGCGGGCACGAAGTTTTCACCACCGCCAGCATTGGCATCGCCATCGGCGCGTACCGCCCAGCACCCTCCCAAAGCGAGCCGGTGGGCCGCCCCTACGAGCAACCGGAAGACATCCTCCGCGATGCCGACCTGGCCATGTATCGCGCCAAGGCGCTGGGAAAAGCCCGTCATGTGGTGTTCGACGCCGCCATGCACGAACGCGCCTTAGCGCTTTTGCAGTTGGAGAATGACTTGCGGCGAGCGATTCAAGAAAATAGTGAGGGCTCAATTTTGAGTTCAGAATTGACTGGAGGGAGTGCCACCGGGCGGGCCCAAGTCTACCAGGGGTTTTCAGGCGAGAGCCAGTCGGAGCGACTGAAGGGTGAGCTGTTGCTTTACTACCAGCCGGTTGTGGCGCTGGATACGGGTCGAATTGCCGGATTTGAGGCTTTGGTGCGCTGGCGGCACCCAGAACGCGGTCTGATTTCACCGGCAGAGTTTATTCCAGTGGCAGAAGAAACTGGAATGATTGTACCTCTGGGGGCGTGGGTGTTGCTGGAGGCGTGTCAGCAGCTGCGCCGGTGGCAGGAGCAATTTCCCGACCGGCACGAATTGACGATGAGTGTCAATCTCTCTGGCAAACAGCTCTCCCAACCGGATCTGCTCCCGCAAATTGACATAATTTTGCAGCAAACCGGCATTTCTCCCGCTTATTTGAAGCTGGAGATTACGGAGAGCGTGTTGATGGAAAATGCCGCCGCCGCTGCTGAAGTGCTGGAGAAGCTGCGAGACCGGAATATTAATTTGTGCGTGGACGATTTCGGCACTGGCTACTCTTCTTTGAGCTATTTGCACCGCTTTCCTATCAATACGCTGAAGATTGACAGGTCTTTTGTCATGGAGATGTCTGGGGATGATGAGAACTCAGAAATTGTGCGAGCAATTGTGACCCTTGCTCACAACCTGGGCATGTATGTAGTGGCGGAAGGAGTGGAAACAGAGAAGCAGCTGGTGCAGCTCTGGGCGCTGCAATGCGAATACGGGCAGGGCTATTTTTTTTCCAAGCCCCTGCCTGCCGAGGATGCTGAAGCCTTGCTGGCTGACAATCCCCAGTGGTGAAAGCTGATATATAGCGGTACTGAGAAACCCGGTTTATTAAAGAAACCGGGTTTCTGGCGTTGCACAATTGCGGCGATGTTCCCCACCCCCCAACCCCCTCACAGCAAGCGGTGAGGGGGAGTAAGAGAGGGTTTTGGATGAGTGCAAAAATGGCGAATTGATAGGGAGGCTTACACCTAAAGTGGATCTCTTGTAGGGGCGAAGCATGAGCGCTACTATTTGTGCAATCGGTGAAAGGATTAGATCCGCTCATGCTTCGCCCTTTCCCTACCGCTCCCCGCAGACAAACTCAATAATATGGCTACTTCTATATACCAGGCAACGCCGGTTTTTTTGTACTTCATCCAACTAAAAACCGCTTTAAACTGCGTGACAGCGGAAAAAAGGCAAAAGAAAGATTCCTTTCTTTTTGCCTTTAGATAGGCTAATTTTTGCAGTATAGCTAATTGCTGTGAGAGCCTCGAAACTTTGTAGATGCGTTTAACGCTGCTCTGTGATTTATAAATTATCAGCCCTGCCAACCTAAGTTGTTATTCCGCCACCAAGGAGATAACCGGATTGATTCAGGAGTGCAGTTTGTTTATAGCTTCCAGTGCCTGATTTGGCATCCCAGCTATTTGATCAAGACAAATCCGTCACATTTAGTTTTTGCGGCCACCTGATTGCGGTTCACCGTCGCCGGACTGGTTTACACTCGCATCTCCCTGCTCAGCATAGAGGAATCTATCCAGTTGAGCTGAGCGCTGATCAGCCTTGTGGAAATGGGCTACTAAACCAATCACTAATAGGCTAGAAAAAACAACAGACATGTACTTGAGCATGGTAGATACCTGTATCAAGGTTTGCGTTTATTGATACGGGTTCTCACCTTTGCCATCAGGATAAAAAAACCAGCCGGCTGCAAAAAAAAATCACCAGCCGGTCGCCAAACCGGCACACCGGCATTTACACGGATAGTCTGGATGGCGACAAGCCACTATAATGAGTGAAAATTGCATAAAAGCAGATTTTTCCGATTCAGAGCCGTTTGTTCCTGGCTCCCGGTTGCAGATTGCCAACAGTATCCGACCGGCACTCCTTGCCGGTGGGGTGTGTTGTGGGAACGCACCCCGGCACTCTTGACATCCGAGACGTTATATGTATTCGCCGCTGCCGGTTGCAGATTGCCAACAGTATCCGACCGGCACTTGCCGGTGGGGTGTGTTGTGGGAGCGCACCCCGGCACTCTTGACATCCGAGACGTTATATAGCAGTAGCCAGTTAGGTTAGGACGTAGGACAGGCGTTCCCTCCAATCCCAGAGACCTGGAGGCTAGGGCGAAGCCGTACCAACGCCTATACTGTCGTAGCCTGTAGGGTGGGTTCCCTCCTAGGGAACCGGCATCCACCTTCTTGACATCCGAGACCTTATAGCAGCAGTCATATTGGGCACGGACGTAGGACAGGCGTTCCCTCCAATCCCAGAAACCTGGAGGCTAGGGCGAAGCCGTACCAACGCCTATACTGTCGTACTTTATGCCCTGCAATTCCCTGAGCCGGTTTTGCAAGCATTCAACCGGCTCACTCAACTGCCAAACACTTCGCCCTCCCCTCTCGCCATCGCTTCCAACTGCCGGCGCACCCCCTCTGGGCGCAGCCAACCGTAGCCGGCGCATCCCAGGGTGTGGAGCAAACCTTGAAACTCCTCCTCACTCCAACTGGGGGAAACAGTGGACTGCATGACCGGCAGAATATCCCCACGGCGATCCACCACAAACTCAGGCGTGCGCAGCCTCAAGAATGCCTCAAGTAATGGTCTAGCCCCCTCATCCCAATCTGCAGGATGCCGGTGTTCCAGCTCCCAGTCTAAAACCCACAGTTTCACGGTATTGTCCCAACTCCCCGACGACAGGGCACATCTGCCATCCGGGCTCAGACACACTGAGGACACCGGCTCTGTATGTCCCTCAAAAGTGCGCAAGCACCGCCCCGTTGCCACATCCCACAGTTTCAGGGTATTGTCCAAACTCCCCGACAGGGCAAATCTGCCATCCGGGCTCAGACACACTGAGCGCACCGAGTCTGTATGTCCCTCAAAAGTACGCAAGCACCGCCCCGCTGCCACATCCCACAGTTTCAGGGTATTGTCAGAACTCCCCGACGACAGGGCAAATCTGCCATCCGGGCTCAGACACACTGAGGACACCGGCTCTGTATGTCCCTCAAAAGTGCGCAAGCACCGCCCCGTTGCCACATCCCACAGTTTTAGGGTTTTGTCCCCACTCCCCGACAGGGCAAATCTGCCATCCGGGCTCAGACACACTAAGGACACCCAGTTTGTATGTCCCTCAAAAGTACGCAAGCACCGCCCCGCTGCCACTTCCCACAGTTTCAGGGTTTTGTCCTTACTTCCCGACAGGGCAAATCTGCCATCCGGGCTCAGACACACTGAGTACACCGAGTCTGTATGTCCCTTAAAAGTGCGCAAGCATAGCCCCGTTGCCACTTCCCACAGTTTCAGGGTTTTGTCCACACTCCCCGACAGGGCAAATCTGCCATCCGGGCTCAGACACACTGAGCACACCGGCTCTGTATGTCCCTCAAAGGTGCGCAAGCACCGCCCCGTTGCCACTTCCCACAGTTTCAGGGTATTGTCATGACTCCCCGACAGGGCAAATCTGCCATCCGGGCTCAGACACACTGAGAGCACCAGGTTTGTATGTCCGGTAAATGTGGCACTTTCCCAGCCGCCCAGAAATGCTTTGCGGGGTAAGCGGATATATAGACTTGCCCAAGTCTTGACAGCTTGCTCTCGGCGGCTGTATCCCGGTTGCGCGCGCGCCGTCTGAATATGTCCCGCCGCCGCCGCCCAGTCACCCCGTCCCACAGCCGCTCGTGCCAGTGCCATTTCCCGCTTATAAGTCTGGCTAATTTCGAGAATGGTTTCCGTTGCCACCATCTCGGATAATATCAGCGGTGCTTGATAGGCATTCGTCGAGCCAACTGCCCACAGTTTCAGGGTATTGTCCCAACTTCCCGACAGGGCAAATCTGCCATCCGGGCTCAGACACACTGAGGACACCGCGCTTGCATGTCCCTCAAAGGTGCACAAGCACCGCCCCGTTGCCACGTCCCACAGTTTGAGGGTATTGTCCCCACTCCCCGACAGGGCAAATCTGCCATCCGGGCTCAGACACACTGAGCTCACCCAGAGTCTATGTCCCTCAAAAGTGCGCAAGCACCGCCCCGTTGCCAGTTCCCACAGTTTCAGGGTATGGTCAGAACTCCCCGACAGGGCAAATCTGCCATCCGAGCTCAGACACACTGAGCGCACCGAGTCTGTATGTCCCTCAAAAGTGCGCAAGCACTGCCCCGTTGCCACTTCCCACAATTTCAGGGTTTTGTCCCCACTCCCCGACAGAGCAAATCTGCCATCCGAGCTCAGACACACTGATTCCACCCCGCCTGTATGTCCCTCAAAAATGCGCAAGCACTGCCCCGTTGCCACATCCCACAGTTTCAGGGTTTTGTCCACACTCCCCGACAGGGCAAATTTGCCATCCGGGCTCAGACACACTGATTCCACCGAGTATGTATGTCCCTCAAAAGTGCGCAAGCACTGCCCCGTTGCCACTTCCCACAGTTTCAGGGTTTTGTCATCACTCCCCGACAGGGCAAATCTGCCATCCGGGCTCAGACACACTGATTCCACAAAGTGTTCATGTCCCTTAAAAGTGCGCAAGCACGGCCATGTTCCCACTTCCGACAGTTGCAGGATATTGTCCTCACCCCCCGACAGGGCAAATCTGCCATCCGGGCTCAGACACACTGAGCGCACCCAGTCTGTATGTCCGCAAAAAAAGTTCAAGGAGCGCTTTGAGTTGGGCAATCTTTCTCTTGCGAATTTGAGCGCCGCCTGTACCGGCGAAGTGTTTGCTGAATCACCTTTGACTGCAAGCGAAACATCGTCGCCGAAATGCTTCGCCCCTACTGCGCCTTCCCCTGGAATACTCTCCAGAGTCTGAATTGCCGCCGAGCAATAATCCCGCTCTAAATGCACCAAACCCAGGAGATAGTTAGGAAGCCAATGCCCCGGATGTGAATTCCGCACCCGCTCCAATTCTCTGACGAGGGTGTTATCATTTATCCTAAGAGTGCGCCACAAAATTAAACCCCGGTTGTAAGTCGATTCCGGATGTTGCGTTTCCAGCTGCAGCGCTTTCTCCCACAGCTGCAGCGCCTCCTCCTGCTTGCCCAAATCCACCAGCGACACCGCCCGGTTGTTGAGGCTGTCCGCCATGTCCTCATCGGCACTCGGTTCCTCGCGCGGGTAAACTTCCCCCATCAATTGCTCGTAACTCCCACGCAATTCCTTCGCCACTTCTAACATATTGCGGTAGCGCTCCTGCTGGTTTTTCCGAAAGCAGCGCCGCAGAATCGCCGCCACTGAATTCGGCATTTGCGGCACACCGGCATCCTCTCGCTCCGCCTGCAGGTACGCCTCCAGCACATAGGGGGCGATAGTGCCTTTCTGCCAAGTTCTCTCCCCAACAAACATCTCCAGCACCGACAGCGCCCACCCCCACATATCCGTGCGCCGCGTCAGCTTTTCTCCCCTGTCTTGTTCCGGCGAGCAATACGCGGGAGTCATCCCCATAGAAGTCCCCATCACGCTGCCCAATGCCTCAAACCCCGCCGCAAAAACCGGCGAGTTTCCCTCTTTCTCCCCCCCAGGATAAGGAGCAATTGCGGGGAGTTCTCCCACCGGGGCTGCAATCTTTCCCCTCGCCAGCCCAAAATCCGTTACCTTCACCGCACCCTTAGGCGTCACCATCACATTTCCCGGCTTGACATCCTGGTGTACCAGCTTCTTTTCGTGAGCGTAATGCAGCCCCCACGCAAACTGAATTGCAATATCAAGGATGCGTTTTAAACTGGCACGCTCCCCACCGGCATACAGCCGCCGGTCATAAATCCAGTCGTGCAAACTCCCCCCCGCCACATATTCCGCAAACACCACGGGATTCCCTTCAATCCGCCGCACATAGTAACAGCTTACCGTGTGAGGGTGCAGCCCCAAATTCACCCAAGTTTCCGCCTCGCGCTCAAACTTCTCCACACCCCCCGCCGCCGCCACAGCTTCGGGTTTCGGGATTTTCACCGCCAGGTCAATATTCCACCCCAAGTGCCGCACTTTGCAGACTTTGCCAAAACTCCCCTCCCCCAGAGAGCCGGTGACTTGGTACAAATTAAGGATGACATCTCCGACATTCCACTGGATAGATTCCTGCGGCATGGCACACCCCGCCCCCTCACACGCTATAATGATGGTTTAATGTTAGCAGTTTCGGGGGGTGCCGGTGGGGGGAGTTGCCGGTGCCGGAAAACAGTTATCTTCGCGATTAACCGGAATTAGTTTAATTTTAAGCCGCACGATGCCGGTATATAAAGGGGTTTAGCCTATTAAGTTTTATGGTTTACGTTTAATCACTTTGCTTACACTCCTGTGGGGTCGCAGCCATTGACCGGCAATCGGGAGGCAGCAGGCGGGTGTGCTCAGCTGTGGGGATTGGCCAGGATGCCGGTGAGAGGAAGGAGCGCATGGCCTATGGCGCATGGCCTATGGCGCAGAGGGAAGACTCACAGATGGATGCCCTTTTGCGTGATGCCCCACTCCCGCCGCAATGCCCATGTCCTAACCTAACTGCCTACTGATATACCACACACTTCGTCACCGATGGAGCCGTGACGAAGTGTGTGGAATCTCCCCTGACCACACATTTCGTCACCAATGGCTCTAAATTGTGAGTGACGAAGTGTGTGGAATCTCCCCTGACCACACATTTCGTCACCAATGGCTCTAAATT
>Ga0185317_100420_pt1 | contig 10275 bp, 7 predicted proteins | sample DevilsHole_FD_128020 | JGI IMG/M metagenome (GOLD analysis project Ga0185317, IMG submission 128020) | Groundwater microbial communities from Devils Hole, Nevada to study Microbial Dark Matter (Phase II) - Devils Hole (SPADES assembly)... | ecosystem: Environmental > Aquatic > Deep subsurface >...
GCCGAATTGCCTCAATTGCCGGTTACGCCAGTAGTGCCGGTGGAGTCAGCTGAATTGCCTCAATTGCCGGTTGCGCCAGTAGTGCCCGTCACTCCGGTGGAGTCAGCCGAATTGCCTCAATTGCCGGTTGCGCTCCTCTTTGCCGGTGGAGTCAGCCCAATTGCCTCAATTGCCGGTTGCGCCAGTTGCACCGGCAACTCCGGTGGAGTCAGCCGAATTGCCTCAATTGCCGGTTGCGCCAGTAGTGCCCTTCACTCCGGTGGAGTCAGCTGAATTGCCTCAATTGCCGGTTGCGCCAGTTGCACCGGCAACTCCGGTGGAGTCAGCCGAATTGCCTCAATTGCCGGTTGCGCTCCTCTTTGCCGGTGGAGTCAGCTGAATTGCCTCAATTGCCGGTTGCGCCAGTAGTGCCCTTCACTCCGGTGGAGTCAGCCGAATTGCCTCAATTGCCGGTTGCGCTCCTCTTTGCCGGTGGAGTCAGCTGAATTGCCTCAATTGCCGGTTGCGCCAGTAGTGCCCTTCACTCCGGTGGAGTCAGCCGAATTGCCTCAATTGCCGGTTGCGCCAGTAGTGCCGGTGGAGTCAGCTGAATTGCCTCAATTGCGGGTTGCACCAGTAGTGCCGGCAATGCCGGTGGAGTCAGCTGAATTGCCAGTTGCGCCGGTTGCGCCACTAGTGCCGGTGGAGTCAGCTGAATTGCCTCAATTGCCGGTTGGGCCAGTTGCACCGGCAACTCCTGTGGAGTCAGCTGAATTGCCTTCTGCGCCAGTAGCACCTGCAACTCCAGTCACTGCCGAGTTGCCGGCTGAACAAACTGAACCGGCAATTCCTGCCGATTCAGCTGATAGCGAGGATGAGCCAACTGAGCCGGTGAGTTCAGATGATTCAGCCGCCTTGGTGGATGAGGGGAGTGCTCCTGTGCCTGGTGGCTCCGCAGGGGAGCTTTCCGAAGCGCCTCTGGAGCCGGTGGTGACGCTACCCCAGACGTTAGCTGGGTTGGAGCAAGCGCCGACGCCGCCAAAAGATTTGCCAGAAAATGCCGGTGGGGGGAATTCCAAGAAAAACCCAGCGCCGAAGCATTTGCAGTTCAGCACCACGAAGGAGGAATACTACAGCAATGAGCCTATCCGCCTGACGGATGCTTGGGTGTTTGACGCCAGTGGAGCCGGCGATTTAGACAGGGTGGAATTCTCGGTGCACCGCGAGGGTGAACAGTGGCAAGATATCGACAGCGGTACAAGTTTCTTTACCTCTACTGAGGATGATCGCTGGGGCTGGTTCAACTATTCACTCAGCGGTTTGGCTGCCGGAGATTACCAGTTGAAGGGCTTTGCTTATGATAAGGAGGGTGGCAAGAGCAATGCGGCGGTGGCGCACTTTACGGTGAGCGCCGAGTCTGCGCCGATGCCGTTAATTGGCGTGATTGACACCGGCTTTGCGGCGAATAATCCCGATATTGACTACAGCCGCATCAGTTTGGGGAAAGACTGGGTGGATGGGGATGACAGCCCGTTGCTGGAAGCCGGTGAGGGGAATGATCACGGCACCTTTATATTAGGACTTATTGCCGCAACGCAGAACAATGGCGTCGGAATATACGGCATGAACGACAGAGCGCCGGTGTGGTTGGGGCGTGCGGTGGGTTCTGGCAATTGGGCTGAGTCGCTGATTGAGTTTGTCGATTTTGCCAAAGCGTCTGGCAACCCGAACGCGCTGGTGAATTTGAGTTTGGATTTGACGCAAGTAAACGCCGATGGCAGCGTTACGACGCGCTACGAATTCACGCCGCGCGAGCGAGAAGCGCTGGAATACGCGCGTCAGAATCACGTTTTAATTGTAGTGGCGGCAGGGAATGACGGCGATGTGATGTCCGTGTTGGGCCAAGCGTCGCAAGAATTTGACAATATTATTACTGCCGGTGCGGCGAATGGAATTAACCGGGCGGATTATTCAAGTTTTGGCTACGGTTTGGATATTGTGGCTGAGGGTGGGAGTATTGCGGAGCCGGTGCTATCGACAGCCGGTGAAGATGTGGGTACGATGGCAGGGACTTCTGTCGCGACTGCTCAAGTAACGGGTGCGGCGTCTCTGGTGTGGGAGGCGAATCCGGGGCTGAATTACCGGCAAGTGATTGAGGCGCTTACGTCGAGTGCGACGGATTTGAATGTTGCCGGTTGGGATAGCGAGACGGGTGCCGGTTTGTTGAATACGGATGCGGCGGTGCAAGCGGCGAGGGCGATGGTGCCGGTAGTTTATACGCCGGCGGCTTTCTTGACGCCGACGACTTGGGATGGTGAGGGGTTGGTGACGCCGGAAGAACAAGCAGCGCAACCTTGGAGTCCAACTCCATCGGGGAGGAGATTCTACCACGGTTGGCTCAATGATTCCAATCCATCCGATAGCTACACTTTTAGTGTCGAGCAAGATACGGCTTTCCAATTCTCTGCCGATATAGATGCCACACAAGGGAGCGCGACGCTGACGGACAGTAATGGGACTGTGGTTTTACAAGCCTGGTCGCTGAATGGCAACCTGCACGCCAACGCGAACACATTACCGACGGGTTTATTACCTGCAGGGACTTACACGCTGACGGTTAATAAGGGCAGCCTCCCTGAAAAAGACCCGTACACGCTGAAGATGAATTTCTACCCGAATGCGAATGGAACTGAGCCGATAGCTGAGGAGGTATGGCTGCCAAGACCAACCCCGACTGCCGAGCCGGTGACGACTCCCGACGCTGGAACCAATCCCGACGCTGGAACCAATCCCGATGCTGGAACCAATCCGACTCCCAAACCGAATCCCATTCAGGTTGTAGAACCGATCGCGGCGAAATATTTAAGTCTGGGCGGAAAGAATAGCTGGTTAGGTGCGCCGACTGAGAACGCCGTCGATCTGGGCAATGGTTTCCTCAAGCAGAAGTTTGCTAATGGGTACATTATCTGGAATGGCAATAAAGCGACGGCTTATCAGGGAGGCAGCGGTCTGCCGGTGGTGGTGCGCCCGTCTAACATACCTGTAGAGCCTCCCGACTATGCGGGGAACAGTTTGGCGGCGGCTCGCAATATCAATTCTGAAACCGGCTACTATAGCGGTCGGCACCAATACCCTGATGCTGCCCTTGATTATGTGGGTGTCAAGGATAAGGATGACTTCTACAAATTCACGCTGCCGTCCCTGGACGATGATGAGCGACACTATTTACAATTTGCTCTCCGGGATGCGAATGGCCAGAACATCCCACTCAATCTGGCCGCTCTGAAGCTGCTTGATGCGTCTGGAAATCCTGTCTCGTTAACTACTTCTTGGCCGCCAACTAGCGGTCAAAATGCTACCGCCTATTTACAAGGGGGCACCTACTATGTGCGGGTTAGCGACACTGGCGATAAGGGGACTCAGTATCGCTTGGTGATGAATTTGGACTTAGCAGGGAATACCTTGGGGAACCCTCGCGATCTGGGAGCTTACAGCGGACGGCACCAGTATGATGATTTTGTGGGAGAGAACCGGGGCGATGCGGTTGACTACTACCGCTTTAATGTAGATGCCCGCAGCTTTTTGCAGTTTTCTGCAAGCACTGCTGACGCTCAGATGCAGTTGCTAGATGCAAATGGGACTCGTCTAACTTTAGAGTCGCTTAATGGCTCATACGGGAATCGCCACATTGACCCTGGCACTTATTACATACAAGTCAAGCCCACCAATGCAGAGGTGAGTGCCAACTACCGCCTGACGATGAATCTGGCTCAGGAGTTAGATACCTTCTGGGGGCGGCACGAGTACAGTGGCTATATCGGCGGCAATTATACGGATGACTTCTACCGCTTCAAAGTGGATGCGCCGGGACTGTTGCGGTTTGCTGTCAATACCAACCAAGCTGATGTCCAGCTAATCCGGGATGCCAACGGCAATGGAATAGTAGATGCCGGTGAAAGTGTCCGGAAAGATGCCCGGTACTGATGTCTACGAGTACCAGGTAGAAAAGGATGTCCCTTATCTGATGCGGGTGAATTTAGCGTCTGGTGTTAGCGCGACTAACTATAGCTTGGCAATGAACCTCGACCAAGCCAACCAAACTCGCAACATCGGCACCCTCAGCGATATCGCTCCGTCTAGCGACTATCTGTTTAAAGACTTCGTGGGTGCGGATAAGGGAGATGCCGAAGATCGGTATGAGTTCCAGGTGGCTGAATCTGGCTTGGTAAACTTTGCGCTGAGGAAGCCGGATGGGGACGCTGCTGCCAATATGCTATGGGCCAACATGCAGCTTAAGGATGGGGATGGGAACTTCGTTACTTTCCTCAATCCCGGGAAAGACAGTAACGAGAATAAGGCTGCTGCTATTTTGCAGGCAGGTAAGACCTATTACCTGACGGTGACTCCTAATCCGGGCCAGAAGACGAATTACAATCTGGCCATCGACCCGGTGAAGCCTGATCCAAAAGTAGTTTCAGGTAGCTACTATCCGGAACTGTCAGTCTTAACTAAGTCTGACTGGAATCAACAGAGTCAGGATAACTTATTCTTTGATGGCAATCTCCGCAATGGAGAAAGCCGAACTGAGGTCAAGCAAATATTCAGCGATCTTTATGGCGATATTTTTAACGCCTATATTCCAATGACTGCTGGTTATTTCGACCCGACTAATTACTCAGGCACTCACTATGGTATTGATTTTAACGCCAATCAAGGAACACAGGTAAGGGCTGTGGTGGGTGGCACGATTGTCAATGTCCAACCAGAGGAGTATCAGGGTCGTAAAAACTATTTCGTTGGAGTTAAAGGGGATGATGGAAAGTTGTGGATCTACGGTCATTTGGATGGCCAATATATTTCCAATGGTAAACGAGTAGAAGCTGGCACAGCAATTGGTCAGATTATGAAGCCGGGTTATTATCCAAGTGTCGAAAGATATATAGGTTCGCCACTTGGAAGTTCATGATGGACATAATTATGATCGAAAGAAAACCATAAGTCCTATTCAGGCATATTGGGAATGGAGAAATTCTAAGTCGGGGAATAGCAACACCGGCAGCAACCCCACTGCGGGAAGTACAGGAACTAGCAGTGGCAGTAGTGGTGCTGGAAACCTTTCTAGCACGAGCCAAATTACAAACCCAGGCGCTAATCCAGTTAACCAGGAAAGTAGTGGCCAGACAAACAGCTTTACCGTTTTAGGAATTCCAAACAATTTTGCTTTGGGAAGCCGAAATATAGAATATATGTCTGGCCCTGACTTTACAAGCGGGGACTCCCCAATTTTGAAGGAACTTAAAATTGAAGGATTTATCGAAGCTACCTTCAGAAGACTCGTAGAAACAGGAACTATAGCAGTCAAAGGAAACCCGTCTGTACCCAAACCCTTTTACGAATACTTTATGAGCGGACAAGGTGGGGAAAGATTGGAGGGCTATTTCAGTCCGCTTTCTCAAGAAGCAAAAATTGATTACGGTTTCAAACCAACTTTTGAAACTATTCGAGATCAAGTCACTAACAAAATCAACGACTTAGTTGGCCAACAAGCCAAAAGCCTGTATGTCAATGGGGACACACTCAAAGATCAGATGTATGATGTATGGAGTAATTCCTTACCTCATACTGAATTCAATAGCGGGAATTTGTTCGTAGTTGTCCACGGCACTCAAAAATCAGAGGTAAATCTGAACATTTTTTACCTGCAAACAGCAGAAATAATATCACCGACTCTTGCCAAAGTAGAATGGAGCGGACGTTTTAGTTATTCCCTCTTTGATGATTTTGGGTTTTCTCTATATGAGGATGCCATAAAACCTGTCCGTGAAATTGAATATTTAATTGAAACAGCCCGGAACGCACTGATGTCAAAAAAATTTATATCGGCTTTTGCACAGGCAAAGGAGATAGTAAAAAAAATAGGTGCGTTGTCGGTCACTGGGATTGGCTAGATCCTGCAAAACTACGGATCGGCCAAACCCTACGGTCTGGAAATTGTTGTAGAAGAAGACATTAGTGGTACGGTGATAGTACCTTTCAGCTAAGATTTAAGCCCAAAGACGAATCTCGCTCACAGCGAATTCTAATCCACTTGAATCTATTATACAGAGAAAGTGCTGGCCGGCTAGCAAGTAAGGCTACTCAGCTCTTTGGCTAGGGGAAATCCCCGGTAGCCCCACCCGTTGGCCACCGGCACGGGAGATCCGTCGTGCCCCACCCCCCCTGGTGCCGGTGCCGGCAGTTTGGGCCACCGGTAGGGCGTGCAGCCCAACTACAAACTGGCCACCGGCACGGGGTCGCCGTCGTGCCCCACCCCCCCTGGTGCCGGTGCCAGCAGTTGGGGCTGCCGGTAGGGCGTGCAGCCCAACTACAAACTGGCCACCGGCTCCCTTGCCGCCCCCTTGGCCCCGCCCGACACAAAACTTTACAAAAAAACTTCTAGAAACCCCTTGCCAAAATCAAAATTGCTGTTCTATCATAGAGCTATGCCTTTTATACAAGGCAGTGTCCACCACTCTCTAAATATTTAGTGACCCGTAGAAGCATGTTTACATGCTTCTTACAGGCTAATCCCACGACTAAACAAACAGTCGGGAGGCTACAGCATGATTTTATTGTTGATAGCCCCCCTAAAAAAGAGGCGCATGCATGTTATAGGGGAGCTAATGCTTTAGAGGGTTCATCTACTGAAAAGACGAATCGTATGTCCGCGAATTTACTACAACTAATCGGCACCGGCAACCTGTGGGCAGTGGCCTCGCAAGTCGCCGACATGGTGAAAGTGCAAGCCGAAGATATCGTATCTATGGAGTTTTGGGAGGTGGGAGTCTGGGTGCAGATCCGGCACAAAAAGGCCCGGGTTGTCAGCTATCGCGACTTGCCGTGCTGGATACGCGCCATAGGCTACGGCATCTCAACCTGCACCAACTTAGACCACTTACAGGAGCTGGAATACGCCTTGAGAGTAGAATTCCAGAAGCGAACAGAAACCTACTCCCACGCCAGCAAAAAAGAACTGCTGCGCCGGATAAGGGAGCGGCGCAATCAGCTGGAAGCCAAAACCTACGATCGCCGGCACATGGAACTGGTAGCAGAGTCATACTACTTTATGTTTCGCCGCTGCCGCTGTCAAGCCGAACTGGACTGGGCGAAGGCAGATCTCTGGGCCCGGTATTACTGGCACTTCCAGCCATATCCAGATTTGATCGAGTGGCTGGAGGTGAGCTGGAAGTTGCAGCAAGCGCGTTTGCGAGCTCGCGGTGCCGGCTAGTTTCCAAAAAGACGACATACCATTATAGCACATCTCATACGCCATTGCAAACAGAGCTGGTGCCGGTCTCGGCAGCCCGACTCAACCCTTGTGCGGACAGCCCCACCAACCGGCAATCAAGCATGTCGGCCATCCCCCGATCTGGGCAAAAGACCCACAAACCATTCAGAATGATGCTGTTGGATGGCAAAAATACCCGCTATGCAAGCCGAAACGTTGATCAGCATCGACAGTCAGCCCATCTCCCTGCGCCAAACCATAGGCTACCTGCGAGCCGCCGGCGAACTGCCGCGATTCGTGCAGACTGTGCTGCGCCAGCACCTCCTTGAACAGCAGCTGCAGTCCCGCTCCGACTTAGAACTCGATCCCAGCCAGCTGGAACAGGCGATCGTCAACTTCCGCATGCAGAATCGCCTCGTCACCCAAGAGAGCTTCGACCAGTGGCTGCAAACTCAGCGCATTACCTACGCTGACTTCCGCAACCAATTTGCCAAAGGCATAAAGATCGCCGGCCTGAAAAACCAGCTGATTGCGGCCAAAGTCGAGGAATTCTTCAGCAAAAACAAAGAACAGCTGGCCACAGTGGTTCTCTCTCGCATCGTCGTCGGCGACGTCAGCCTGGCAGAAGAGCTGATGCGGCAGCTGATCGACGACCGCCGGCCCTTTGAAAAGCTGGCCAGAGAGCACTCCCTCACCGACGACCGGCTGTACAACGGCATGATGGGGCGCGTCAGTGTCGCTCAGCTGCCCCAAGCGATTCGAGAAGCGATTGCCGGCGCAAAACCGGGGGACTTAATCGGGCCGGTGGCATTTGAGGGGCGCTATTGCCTGTTTCGCATAGAGCAGTGGCAGCCGGCCTCCCTAGAAGGCCAACTGAAACGGGAAATCGAAGACCGAATGTTCGAGTTGTGGGTGCAGGAGCAGCTGAAAAACAAGAACATCCAGCTGCACCTAGAGTGACACTCCTACCCCTGAGCGCTCATTTATAAACAAAAAGTCAAAGCAGAAGAAACCGGGGTTCTTGTGGTGGACAAGCCGGAAAAATCAGCTTTCCTGCAGCAAGATTCCCCGTTTCTGGCCCCCACTCGTCGCTCAACAGTTACTTTATAAACACGCTCTAAAAGCTGGGGGATTCCCTATCCTCCAACCCAAATAAGCTATGGCGCCGAGACGCTGTGCACGCTTACATCTATATCCCCTCGTTCCCAGGCACCCTTACGGGAAGCCTGCGGCTACAGCCTGGGAACGCCGTCGGGGAGGCTCTGCCTCCAAAGGGCTCCCAAGCAGCATTATTAGCCTAACAGCTTATCCTCTTTCAAAGATTTCCGGGCGCTTGCCGCAGGGGCGGGTATCTGCGGCAAGACTAGCTGCAGGCCCTGCCGCAACGCTTATACGCCTGCCCTCTCCGAACCTGCTGCCTGACAATCCGTCACTATCCCCAGGCTTTCAACCGGCTCTGTGCGGACACTGACTTTCCCCCAGTCCTGGGCAAATTTAACTATCTTGTACTGAAGTGCGCACATTTTACCCAACCGGCACCGGCTTCCCCTGCAATTCATCCCACCCCGTTGAAAGTGCCGGCGCAACCCGATGAAACTGGCAGAACAACTGGCTAAACAATGGCAGTCGCGACTGGCGAGCGACTGTCCCAACCAAAGCCCAGACACAGGCGAAAGCATTATCTGCTGGCTGCAGGGCGAGAATCCCGACCGCTTTGACACACTCGTTGCCGCCGGACTCGGCATAGCCGAGCGAGCGATGGACTTCCGCTTCCGGATTGGGCGGCACCGCTATCTGGGCGTCCCCCCCGAACAGGCGTACTGGCATTTAATCGAGCGCCTGGGCTCACTGGTGCTGCTGCGCCAGAAAGTCCGCACCTGGGTCGCCCTCAGCCGGGACCGGCAGCGGAGTGTGGTGGATGTGGTGCGAGAAGTCATCCAGGAAATGCTGCAAGCTGACCGCTACCTGCAGCGGGCAAATCGCCCCGATTGCCCGCTGCACCGCAGATCCCCGCCTGCGCAACGCCCTGCTGCTCGCCGCCACCGAAGAATACTGCCTGCGACCGGTGTGCAACAAGCCCCTGCTCGTGTACCGCTTTGTCAACTACCTGCGCCGCACACAGCGCGGCGGACTCACCCAAGTGCCGACACTTCGCTCGGCTCCGCCTCGTCTGCGAAGAAATAGCCCCCCCTGACACAGAGGAACCCGTCAACCTCCTCGATGCCAGGGCGATAGCCCACTATCAAGACACCCAAGCTTGGGAAGAGCAGCTGCTGCTTCGCGCCGCCGTGCGGCGGGAATTTGAAACCTACCGGGCTAAAAACCAAGGCCCAGAAGCCATTGACTGGCTGGGGCTCTATCTCCAAGGTCGCTCCCAGGATCGGATTGCCCTGGAGCTGAGTGTGCCGGTCAAGCAAATCTACCGGCTGCGAGAAAAAGTCAGCTACCACGCCATTCGGGTTTTTGCCTTCAAAATACAGCCCGAGTTAGTGGCTAGCTGGCGGCAGACTTCCCTCACCGAACACAGCCTCGGTCTGGCACCGGCCCAATGGCAGCAATACTGGGACAGCCTGACGCCGGTGCAGCGCCAGCTTTTGCAGCTGCTCAAAGCCCGCCAGCCGGTTGAGGCGATCAGCAAAACCCTGAAGCTCAAACCCGCTCAGGTAGCCTCCGAGTGGAGCAAGCTCTACTTAGCCGCACAGACCCTGCGCAACCAGCCCTGACTGCTACCCCTTCTGCGTATATCACAAAATTAAAAATTTGTCAATGGTTATCAGAAAAAATTCTGGCCATGCCTGGGGGAAATTAAGCTGTTAGGCTAATAATGCTGCTTGTCCCTTGAAAGGAGGCAGCAGCCCCCCAAAGGGGCGTTCCCCGGTTGTAGGGGAGGTGCCCCCGTGCCCGCCCCGCCCCGGTACCGGTGCCAGTGGATGCAGGGGCGGGGCACAGCATCGGGGCGCAACAGCTTAAACCAAAGCGGGGACAGGTTGCGGCCACCGGCCCACGGCCTTGCTGATCGCAGCCAGTTC
>Ga0185317_100422_pt1 | contig 10216 bp, 9 predicted proteins | sample DevilsHole_FD_128020 | JGI IMG/M metagenome (GOLD analysis project Ga0185317, IMG submission 128020) | Groundwater microbial communities from Devils Hole, Nevada to study Microbial Dark Matter (Phase II) - Devils Hole (SPADES assembly)... | ecosystem: Environmental > Aquatic > Deep subsurface >...
CTTCCCGACTAGCCGCCTAGCCGCCTAGCGCCCGCCCCCGTACCCCCTACCCGCCTGTCACCGGCAATGGTTGATGAGCTCGCCTTGACAAAACGCCTCCCCTCTCTACCTCCCTCGCTGGAAAGGGATTGCATGGTAGCAAATCCTGACAAGGTCAATAATTCTGAAGCGCCTCTGCAGCTGTTGCTGTTTGTAGACAAGCGTCCGAGTTCCCGAGAACAAATTCGGCAAATCCGCCGTTACCTGCAAGACGCCAAAACAGACTGCCCCTTTGAACTTGAGATCGTCGATGTCGGGGAACAGCCGTATTTAGCCGAACATTTCAAACTGATAGCCACCCCAGCCCTGCTCAAGATCCATCCCGAACCGAAACAAACCCTGGCTGGCAGTAATTTGGTCGCCCAGCTGCATAATTGCTGGGGGCGCTGGCAGCGTTCGGCAGCCGATTACTTGCTGGAGTTAAATGCCAAAACTGAGACTTCAGAACCACCACCCTCGGATATCTGCATCAGTTCTATCGCCTACTCGGCAGAAGTGATGCGCCTCTCGGACGAAATTTTTCGCCTCCAGCAGGAAAACGAAGAACTGCTCGAGCAGCTGCGGTTCAAAGACCGGCTGATTGCCATGCTGGCGCATGAGCTGCGCAATCCGCTCACCGCTGCTTCCCTAGCTCTGGAAACTTTGGAGTCAAACACCGATCCGAACAGCGGACAGAGCCGGCTCACTGCCAAGCTGACGATTCAGTTAATCAAACACGCTCGCACCCAAACCCGCGTCATTGAGCGGATGATCGCCGACATCCTGCAAGCGGAGCGGGGGGCGAGCGCCCAGTTGCGCATTCAGCCGCAAGCCCTCAATATAGGAACGCTCTGTCAGGAGGTTCTCGAACAGTTCAAAGACCGGCTGAGCGCTAAATGCCAGGGGGTGAAAACGGATATCCCTGCGGATCTGCCCCGCGTTTATGCCGATCCAGAGCGGGTGCGGCAAGTGCTGGTGAATCTTTTGGACAATGCCATCAAGTACACTCCTGAGGGGGGCGTGATTCAGGTGTCGGTGCTCCACCGCACGACGCAAAAAGTTCAGGTCAGCGTTTGCGACAACGGTCCGGGCATTCCAGACGAGAATCAAAAGCACATTTTTGAAGACCACTTCCGGCTCCAGCGGGATGAAATGAAGGAAGGCTATGGAATAGGTCTTTCTCTGTGCCAGCGGATCATCCGCGCTCACCAAGGCCAGATTTGGGTGGACTCCGCGCCCTCTCAAGGCAGCTGTTTTCACTTCACGCTGCCGGTTTATCGCCATTAAAAATTAAAAATTTCAACTTTAAAATGGGGTGCGCAGAGTTTTAAATTTCCCTCGTTTCCCTCGTTCCCAGGCTCTGCCTGGGAACGCCCTCTGTCTGCTCCGCCGATTTTCAAGGGAAAAGCAGGTTAAAAGCCTAACAGCTTATAGCAGTAGCCACGCACGGGCGCGGACATTAGACCTTAAGGGTCGGAGGGAACGCCTGCCCTGCGCCTATACCTCGTAGGACAGGCGTCCCGCCTGTCAAGCGTGTCCGCGCACTGATTATCTGCTGCTATACTAACGCCCCCGACTGCTGCGCCCGCAGTCTAGTCCTTGATTTTCAGCGTCCCCCGTCGCAGGCTGTAAAGTATCCGGGTGATGATGGCGCGATCCTCTTCGCTCAGGGAACCCTCTAACAGGGCTGCCCTCAGCCGAAAACAGTTACTGTCTGTAAGGTAGCCTGAGAGCATGCTCTCAGCAAATAATTCTTCGAGCGTGACTCCCCTAAATTGGGTTTTGAAAGCTTCTTGGAAAAAATTACCCTGGGATTGCATTCTTGGTGCGGGAACTCAACATTCTTAGGATGGACGATTGATCTCGAATCTGCTGCGATCGGATACGTTAACTGCTGGTGAGAGTTTCCCGCCACGTCGGTGACGCTGCCTATTGACAAATAGCGCTTCTTAGGGTATGCCACCGGGCGTGACCGCCAATCTAAAATCCGGGCATCTAAAATCCGGGCATCTGTGAGAACCGTAACACCGGATCTTGACAAATAGCGCTTCTTAGGGTAAATAGCAGTGGACAGTCAGTGCCAGGACATTTGGACAGGCAAGATGCCTGTCCTACGGGGTATATATCCCTAGGGACTGCGTTCGCCCACCCTCAATGTCTAATGTCCTAATCAATTTGGCTAGTGCTATACCTCCTAGACTGACCCCCAATCTAAAATCTAAAATCTAAAATCTAAAATCTAAAATCTAAAATCTAAAATTCGCTGACCTGTACCTGCGCCACCGGCTTCCCATCTGAAATAATTAGCAGTGACCGTACCATCTAGAAACAATGAAAAAAATTTTAGGGCTGGCTGTGTTGGGATTTTTGCTCGCTTGCGCCGGCACTTTGCGCAAAGCCTCTGAAGCTAGGGAAAAAGAGCCTTGCTCGGTGGGCTGTGCGCCCGCCTTGAGCCAGACTCTCCCTGACACAAACTTCCCCCTGGAAACTGCTGCTGCCAGACAAATCCCAACCTCTCGCCCAACTCCTGCAGAAAAAGTGGGGGCTCGCCTCGCGACGATCGCAAAAGAGAACAATTTATCCTCCCCATCCCCAATCAAAACTCACCGGCAGCAGGTTGGGGATTTCGCTCAAGTGCCCTATGTCCGGCGCACAGAAGAAGTGGCGCGTTTCCAGCGCCTCATGCAGTACGCACAGGCGGAGAAACTCCACGATCGCCCGATGAGCGAAATCTTGCAGGCGCTGGCTGAGCAATTGCTGGGCGCACAGTACAAGGCGGGATTATTAGACAAGTCAAACACCGAAACGTTGGTTGTCTCTCTGACTCAATTTGACTGCGTGCTGTTTGTCGAAACTGTGCTGGCGATGGCGCGGGGTGTGGCGGTGCGGGATTATTCCTACGACAGCTTTGTCAGTCGCATTGTTGACCAGCGTTACCGGAATGGCCAACTCAACGGATATTGCAGCCGGCTGCACTATTTTTCTGACTGGATTTTTGACAACGAAAAGCGGGGAACTGTTACCAACATTACTCGCACTCTAGGGGGCGTCCCGCTGAATAAAACGCTGAACTTTATGAGCCAGCATAAAAGCAGCTACCCACAAATGGCCAGCGACGACGCCACTTATCAGTGTATTGTTGGCGCAGAAGCCCGACTCGATGGCCTGAGGTTTTATTATATTCCTCAAAGCCAGATTCGCCGCGCCTACGCTCAACTGCAACCGGGTGATATTGTTGCCATCGCCACAGAAATTGAAGGCTTGGACGTCACCCACACCGGCCTGGTTTATCGCTCTCCAGACGGCAGCACCGGTTTGATCCACGCTTCCCCCAGTGGGGCGGTAAAAATTTCCCCCGATTTACAAACCTATGTAGGCAAGGTTGAAAGTTCCACCGGCATTCTCTTGGCTAGACCGGCTGATCCCCGCGCTCTCAACCCCTGATTTGGCGCTGCGGTGAGGGCTCGGCGATCTCCACTACCCTGTACAGCCCGCTTGCGAAACGCCGGTCTCCCCAACAGACCGGCTTTCTGCCCTCCCCGCGCCTTCAGATTAGCATTTATGTAAATTTTGGTAACATTTACCACGATTTAGGGTCTAAACCCTATACAATCATTAGTGGTAAACTTTTCCCTGAAGCGGGGCGAATTGATCGGGCTGTGCGACTGGGGAAAAGCTATTGCGATAGCGTTTCTCATCCGAGGTGAGGTACTGAGAAACCCGTATCTTTAAGAAACCGGGTTTCTGAAGCGTACTTCATCCAACTGAGAACCAAGACATCCAGATCTAAGAGGGAGAAAAATTCGGCATAATCAAACTGCTTTGGCGCGGGAGTGGCAGGAAATCAGGCAGAATTATTATGGCTTTTAGGTGCGATACTCCGGAACGCACCCACTTTGGTTAAACAGTGAAATTGCTGAGAATGGTGAGGGTATGAAAAGACTAAACAGCCGCGTAAAATTTGTAACCTTCTTGAGCGCAACACTTTCACTTTTTTTTGTGACTGTGCTGCCGGGTATCGCGCAGGCGCAACTGACAGAGCAGTCGAAACTATCCATTAACGGCATCGGATCGGTGCTAGTTGGCATGACTGTTCCCGAAGCATCAAAAGCAGCCGGTCGCCCGCTAGTTTCCACCGGCGACAGTGGGGGTGGAAGCAATTGCTTCTACCTGACGCCGGAAGGGGGTCCGAGGGATGTCGGGTTCATGGTCACAGACGGTCGCATTTCCAGAGTGGATATTTGGAAAGATAGCCGCGTCACGACGTTAAGCGGCGCACGGATTGGCGATACGGAAGCCCGAATCAAAGCACTCTATCCCGGAAAAATTCAAGTCAGCCCTCATAAATATGTACAAGGGGGTCACTACCTGACGTTTGTACCGAAAGACCGATCCGACAGCAACTACCGCCTCGTGTTCGAGACTGACGGGAATCGCGTCACTCAGTACAGAGCCGGCAAACTCCCTGAAGTGGAATTTGTAGAGGGGTGTGCGTAACGCTATAGACAGCGGGTCTAAATCATTGGTGTAAATTTCAGAACCCCGGTTTCTTAAAGAAACCGGGGTTCTGGGCCAAGCGCGGTTGCGCCTATCATTTAGCACTGCTATAGCGGTTTGTTATTGAGTGGTGAGAATTATGTTTTTAATAAACCGCCACTGATAGGGTGCCGCACTTTCGCTTACGCACCCTACTGTTATTGAACAATTTCACTGCGAGAGGATTTGCCAATCCTTGCCGCACTGGGAGAGAGCTCTGCCGGTGCGGATGGAACGGCTCCCCACCGGCTCAACAGACTGTTGAGAAGAACATCTTGCTGAGCGCGGAATCCCTCCAAGTTTTCCCCTCCATTCATAATTGCCACCCAGACAGGGCCTTGCTTCTGAGTGGGCATGGCTCCCGCTATGGAAGCGACACTATTCAAAGTGCCGGTTTTCACCACCGATAGGGTGGGAATCTTGCGCTCCTTCAATACCCCTAAATCTTTGCCGGCAATTGCGAACACATCCGCCACTGTCATATTATACGGCTGGAGGTACAGCTCTATTGCCTGAAAGATGGCTACGGCGGCGCGGGGGGAAATCCGATTTTCTTCCCCCAAACCGGAGCCATTGCTCAGCTGAATTTCTGCTGGCGGCACTCCAGCTGCCTCAGCCACTTTTCGCGCCACAACTGGAGCGCCGCCGGCAGCGTCTGCCAGCATTTGCGCCATCATGTTGTTGCTGTACATATTCATTTTTTTCAGCAATTCCGCCACGGGTAAAGAATAATGGCGCACGAGAGGCTGCACTGTGTTGGGTGCTGAGGGCATGACTTTCACTGAACCCTGAATTTCTACTGCCGGTCGCGGCGTGCCCGGAGGCAAACTCTTGTACTGGGTTTCCGCCTCCTCTGGCCAAATTTCACTGTCGATCCCTTGCTTGAGCAAATTCCCTGCTGTCAGCGGATTGGACTCAAAGTTCATGTAAAACTTGCCGGCAATTACCAAATTGCCTGTCACCCGCTTGACGCCCATCTGATTTAAAAGGTTGCCAACGGAGATCGCTTCCTCCCAGACAAAGAAAGGATCTTCACCCCCCTGAATTACCAAGTCACCCCGCAGCACCCCGTTTTGAATCGGGCCGGTTGCGCCAATTTCAGTGATAAATTGGTGGTCGGGGCCGAACTTTTGCAGTGCGGCGAGAGTGGTTGCCGCCTTTGTCACGGAAGCGGCTGGCAGCGGAACTGTGCCCTGGTAATCTGCTAAAAGAGTGTTGCCGGTTTGAATCCAGACGCCTTGATTTTCTTTAGAAAACCCACCGGCAGCTATGCCGCTGATGAATTTCTGAACTTGGGCGTTAATTTCTGGATCGGGATTGCCGGGGGGCAGAAGCAAAGGGGTTTTGAGCTTTTTGGCAGCATCAGGTTTGCTGTCTGCCTGCTGGGAAGAGTCTGGCTGAGCGGATACAGCTGTGACTTTCAGCGAGTCCGAAGGAGAGCAGCCAGCAACAAGTGCTAGCAGGGCTAGGGGGAGCGCTACAGTCAAACGAAGGGTTTTGGGCATTGCTTTTTTGGGTATTTATTCGATGCTGGTGTTCTTGTCGCCCCAATAGCTACGGAGTGAGGAGCTGTTAGTTCCAACCTGTAAAGGTTGCGCGGTTCAGGTGTGCCAGCTGCTTGTTGCGCCGGCACCGGTACTGGTGTGCCGGTGGCAACCCCCTGCTGAATGTGCCTCACTTGATAAAGTTTCACCGGCAAAAGTTTCACCGGCAATTGTGAGACTGTCTAAAACTGCTGGAGGTTCAACTCTGCTGGCACTCTAGCTAGGAATGCGGTTATTTTCGGAACATTCCAACTCGGCAAATATACTGGCAAAAAGGAATAGCGTCAGCTTCCTGTTCAGGAATTTTTTATAAAAGAATAGCACAATCCGAGCTCAACACCAGCGATGTTGCTGCTGCTGCCGCGATGTTGCTCCCGGAAGCCTTGCAAATTTCTATTAATTCTTACACTATTTCTATTTTTATGTGCTATAATGATCAAATTTTATATCTTCCCGTACTGCCATGCCGCAGGAATTTGCGGGGTGCGCTGGAAAGGCACCCCGGAGGAGCGGGGGCTAAGCCGCTCCGTAATAGGATGGCTCGTTACCTGGTTTCCACTTGATATTGCAGCCAATGCTGGGTTTCTGATCGGGGGAAACTGGCTGATCGGCTAGCACGGCATCGATGGCGGAGCGCAAATCTTTGCCTGTGACGGGCTTGTTATTGCTGGGGCGGCTGTCGTCGAGCTGCCCGCGATAGACCAGCTGCCGGTTGGCGTCGAAAACGAAGAAATCTGGCGTGCAAGCTGCGGTGTAAGCTTTGGCGGTTTCCTGGCTTTCGTCGTAGCAGAAGGGGAATGTGAACCCCAACTCTTGAGCCATTTCCTTGAGCTTGTCGGGGGCGTCGTCGGGATAGGCGGCGGCGTCGCTGGCGCTAATGGCGACAATGCCGATATCCTTGCTTGCGAAGTCAGCGCCAATGCGGGCAAGTTCTGCCTGTATGTGCTTGACGAACGGACAGTGCCGGCAGATAAACATTACCAGCAGGGCTTTCTTGCAGGCATTTGTGGCCAGCGAAATGGTCTGTCGGGATACGACATCAGGCAGCTGGAAATCCGGCGCTTGGATTCCTAGCTCCAACATGGTTGAGGGTGTTAAAGCCACTGTATCAGCTCCTTATTGTTTGCACAAATTGCGCTCCGATTGCCCCGGTCTTCGGGGCTGCCTTTCTCAGGATAGCGGGGGAGCCGCTGCAGTGCAAGGGAATCAGCGGCCAGCCCCCCGTATCCACCCCCTATTTTCTGTTGCTGAGGTTGAAATCTACCCTGGGGGAGATTCGCCACAGAGGCCAGGGCGATTATATGGAAATTATCTGACCAATACAGAACAAGGCGATTGCCTGACGCACTTATGGTTGATTTCCCTCGGTACGATACTTCTATGCCGGCAGGGCTAATGACTCCCGCTAGTTTGAGTGTGGGTGCCACCACCGGCACCGAACTCATTCATCTCTCTGGTTCGTGCATGTCTGTCAGCCGGGTGGCTGTGGCCATCTCTGAGGCTATTGAGCAAATCGGGGGCACCCTGGTGCGCAGCACCGCCGAAACCGATGGTTTGAACCGGTGTCTTTCCATCGAGCTGGTGCTGCCGGCACTTTCGAGACTGGAAGCCATTCGCACCGCCATCCACTCAGCTGGCGGCATTATCGAAAGGCTTCAGATCGAGTATGGCATCCGCCGGCCCGCCAGCGAACAGCCAACCGGCAACCCGCCACAACCTCTCCACACCTGGTATGAGTGCCGGCCCAAACCCTGCACCGGCTGCCGCTACTATCACGGCCAATACTATGCGGGCAACTTGCTGGTCTGCGCCATTCATCCCTATGGCCCAGATGGAGACAGCTGCCACGACCGGCAGGACTTTGATTTCTAGCTCATGGGCCGCACAATTGTTAATAAATATTCTTAGATTTACATATATGTTCATGTTTATATAAACTTTAATAAAAAATCAGGGAAAACTCGGTGTCTGAGCGGTGGCGCAATGATCTACGATCCCAAAAGAAAGATAAAGAAATCCTTGACAGGTGCTTGCGATGAATGCTGACCTGATGACCACTTCCAGACCCGGCTTTACTAGAGACGAACTTGTGCAGCGATACGCACAGGGGGCTAGGGATTTCAGTCGGGCCAGCCTGAGCAAAGCTGACCTGAGCCAAACCGACTTGAGTGGGGCATTTCTCAGTGGAGCCGGTTTGAGCAAAGCCAACTTGAGCGGGGCCAACCTGAGTGGGGCCAACCTCAGCGGTGCCAGCTTGAGTGGGGCCAACCTGAGTGGGGCCAACTTGAGCGGCGCGATCCTGACAGGGGCGCACCTGAACTGGGCTGACCTGAGCGAAGCCAACCTGGCTGGGGCGATCCTGACTAACGCAGACGTGAGTGGGGCCAACCTCAGTGCAGCGAAGCTGAATGGCAGCCAGCTGAGCGAAAGCTACCTGATTGGGACAAATCTCAGAGGAGCTGACCTGAGTCAAGCCAACCTCAGCGGGGCTAGCCTGAACAAGACAGACCTGACCGAGGCCAACTTGAGCGGGGCCAACCTGCGTGGGGCGAAGCTGAAGCTGGCCAACCTGAACCGGGCCTCTCTAAATCAGGCCAACCTGACTGGCGCAGTCCTGAATTCCGCCAACCTCAGCGAGGCACACCTGAACGGGGCAACACTCAGGGAGGCGGATCTGTCGCAAACCAATCTGAGTCGGGCCAATCTGAGCAAGGCAGACTTGAGCAAAACAGACATGACCCGGACTTGCCTGAATCAGGCAAATTTGAGTGGTGTCAACCTGAGTGGGGCAGACTTGAGTGGTGCCAACTTGAGCGGGAAACTCCTGACGGGAGCGAACCTAAGTGGGGCGGACTTGAGTTTGGCGAACCTGAGTGGCGCGTACCTGATTCAAGCTAACTTGACCGGAGCCAACCTGACGGGAGCGAACCTGAGTGAGTCGCACATGATTGGCACCGATTTGACTCAAGCTGATTTGAGCGGGGCTAACCTGCACAAGGCCAACGTGGTCAATGCAGAGCGGCACGGAGTCAAGCTCAAGGGAACCACCATGCCGAATGGAAAAATCCACGAATGAGCGGATTTTAGATTTTGGATTTTAGATTTTAGATTTTAGATTTTAGATTATCGTTTCCTGGCAGTCCTCGGACAATCGATCTGGCGGCAATTTTCCCTTATATGATGTCGTTGAACTGCCGCAATTCATTTGCCAATGCCTGATCGCCCAGTGCCCCAATGCCCGATCTTAGAGAGATTAAGGGCCTTCTACCTGCCGCGATCTGAGCGGTTTGTCTGCCATTGGCCGCCCAATTTTATCCTCAGCCATGACATAAGTAAACCATTAGGGGGCAGCTCACTCCACAACCCTGAGCAATCCATTTTGCAAGCCGTCAAATACGCGGGCGATCAGCCGGCGATCTGCTGGGCTGAAGGAATCTTTACAGAGCATGGCCTTCATAAATCGCTGCTGGTCGGCGCGGGTAATTCTGTAACAGGCAAAGATACGCTCTACTAGCTGTTCGATGGAAAGTTGGGGTGCGGTGGCTTGTGCTTGCATCGGACTTGATTAAACTTCTCTCTTTCTTTACTGTGCCGCATCGAACTAAAACTTTGGGTGATTTCAATCCGGGGAAAACTGTGAGATTTTTCGGACAGGAAAGTGATGTAAATCGTCAAGACAATGTGACGAAATACTTGGCTGTGAGTGATGCCGGTCACTGCAAGGGGAGCAACTCCTGTGGTTTCCCGCCCCTAAGGCGAGTGCCGGCAATCAAATCCCGATTCGGGCCAAAAACGATTCCCGATTTGAAATCTCTGGGTGTGGCCAGAAACTCTGAAGGGGGCGGTCTCCGTGCGGTCACCGCCTACGAAACCGGGTTTCTCAGGGATCACAGTTGATATCTGGAAATCTTTGGCAGCTCCTATGTATGCATGGGTTCCCAGGCCGGTTCTGGGAACGAGGGAATCCAAATCAACTGGCACTGATATAAGGGAGCGTTTGTAAAGAAAACCTGAAGTCGGGGCGGGTTTACTAATATCCTGCGCTTCGTACAGACATCTTGGGTGAACCCGCCCCTACGAGAAACCGGGGGCGGCCACGGGGGCGGGCGGCCACGGGG
>Ga0185317_100424_pt1 | contig 10199 bp, 7 predicted proteins | sample DevilsHole_FD_128020 | JGI IMG/M metagenome (GOLD analysis project Ga0185317, IMG submission 128020) | Groundwater microbial communities from Devils Hole, Nevada to study Microbial Dark Matter (Phase II) - Devils Hole (SPADES assembly)... | ecosystem: Environmental > Aquatic > Deep subsurface >...
GTTCAAGAACATGATATTACTCCCCCTCCCCGCCTGCGGGGAGGGGGTTGGGGGGTGGGGAACATCGCTGCCTTTGTGCGACGCCGAACACCCCCTACCCCGCACGATGTAGAGAGGCGACATGTCGCGGGGAGCATCCCTTTTTTGCAAAGAGGTTTACCCTCACCCCCCGTTCCCCCCCTCTCCCAGGTCGGGAGAGGGGGGAAAGAATCAAGAATTCTCCCCTCTCCCCTTGTGGGAGAGGGGTTGGGGGTGAGGGGAATACAAAAATGGGTTGCTCCCCATGTCGCGTCTCTACAACGGTTCACCGGCGCGAAGATTGATTGCTCACATATTTTACCACCACCGGCTGCACCGTGTAAAGAGTTCCACTGCTTTCTTTGACTTTTTCGATGAGGGAGCGCCGCACCAAAGATTCCAGAGCTTTGAGCAATTCTGTCGTGCCTTCTAGCTGCATGTCCTCTCGCAACTGGCAGATAGAAAGGGGCTGCCGGCTCGCGAGCATGGCCACAATCTCTTTTTCCAGCTCCGACAACCGCTTAAAATGCTGGTACAGCAAATATTCAAAATCTCCCAAATACAGAGATTTCTTTAAAAACTCCGAAACGCTGCCCGCAAACACATCCTGAATAGTGGCAGCCACTATTTTTAACGCCAGGGGATTTCCTCGGTAAGCTCTAATCAGTTCTTCCCATCTCTCCTGTTCAGATAAACCCTTTTCTCTGAGGATTTCCTTGGCAGCTTGCCCTAAACCCTCCAGCGGAAAAGAGCGAACGGGTAGGGTTGGGCTTTCCAAAACGGCAATTTCTTTAGGTTTCTCCCAACTCGCCAGCAGCAAGCAGCTTTGGTGGGATGATTCTCCCACCTGCGTGAGCAACTCCCCATACTCCTCATACCCATCCAGATAGTGGCCAGCCGGCTGGCCTGGGCGCAGGACGGATTGCCACTCATCGAACACCACCAGACACCGGTGAGTGCGCAAATAGTCCATCAGTCGCGAGACATCCGTTTCGTGCCGGTTGGCCAAGAATCGTATCAGGTTGGCCACGAGTTCGTTTAGCGGTGGGGCGTGGCGCAGACTTCGCCAGACAATATACTCAAATTTATCTTTGGTCTGTTGCGCCATGCGAGCCGCCAGAGAGGTTTTGCCAATCCCCCCCATGCCCCAAATGGCCACCAACCGGCACTTGTCTCGCACAATCCACTGTTCTAGGGTTGCCAGTTCGCCGGTGCGCCCATAAAAAACCGAGGCGTCTGGCGCACCGTCCCAATCTTGGCACCGGCGGGCTGATGGGCCAATTCTATATGCCGCCGCATCCAGCCACTCAATAACGTCTCTCCAGTTGGAGAGCGTGTTTGGCTCTCGCCCTGTCAGTATTTCCACATAGCGATACAAACCTTTACACAAAGTTGCCTTAAGCCCACTGGGGGTTATACTGATTTGTTCCGCGATTTCAGCTGGACTGCAGCCGCAAAGCAATCCTCGGAGGTGCAGCTTTTCAGTCGGTGTCAGTCCCACTCTTGCGTGAGAGGCCCATTCTTTCTTTGCACGGGCGAGGTTTTCGTAGAGCCTTTCTAGATCCCAGTCATTTGCCACGTCGGCAAAATCCTCTGGAGGTGGCTTTGGGGTAGATGCCATTTCGGGGAATCCTCAGGAAATTCACAACCAAAATACTAACCAAATTGCTAACGGAGGTTGTGCTCTCACTCACAGGTGCCCCAGTTAGGCTGTTATCAGGTTCAGCTAAAACATGCGAGCTTAAGGTGCTATACCGAGGTCAGTGCTATGTTTGACTCTTTCGTGCCATCGTCTGGCAACACTTGGGACAAATCGTTCAACTCTTCCTTCACCAGCGAGTGCGGGAATGCAGAACCGGCTGACGCAATCACTCCCGGGCTGGCCATCAACAATATTCCCGCCAGTGGCGCAACTGGCGAGGTGATTGACATCCCGCCGCCGACACTTAGATCGGCTCTAGGGGAGTCCCCGGACGTGCGCCAAAGGGGATGCAGCCCCTTTTCCTTAGCCGATCTAAGTGAGTGGGAGGAATGAGCAAAGGCTGGTGCCAGTGGCACTCGAGGCGCTTGACCAAGAAGTCTTAGAGGATCACAGCAACGAATTCCACACTTGGCTGAATACAACCCGTTAAGTGTCTCTTGTCGCGCCTTGATCAAAAAAGTGCCATTTTGGCCACCCACCTCTGATTTACTCAGCTACAGTTCATTTAAAGCAGCTTATTGCTGAAATGCCCGGTGACTTTTTTGTTGAAAGCCAGGGGAGATCGCTTTTACAGCAGTTGTCAGTTGCGTAGAGTACAGTTAGCGCCAAACAAACAGCCCTTAAAAAGGGGGGCGCAAGAGAATATTGCCCCCCCCTTTTGTAAGGGCGGATCCACCCACGGAGACCACCCAGGTTAGGGGCTCTAATATCTGTACCTAACTCAGTAGCAATCTGCTATATATTCAGAGAAAAAATGATATGATCGACTCTTTCAATTCATGCAACTTTTCCACCTTAGTGGAGTTACTGCGCTACAGAGCGCTACACCAGTCGGAGCGAACCGCTTACACCTTTCTGCGGGACGGAGAAACAGAAGAAGTCAGCCTGAGTTACCAACAATTGGAACAGCGTGCTCAAGCCATCGCTGCCAAGCTGCAGTTCCTGGCGGAACCAGGGGAGCGGGCGCTGCTGCTTTACCCACCAGGCTTAGAATTCATAGAGGCGTTTTTCGGCTGTCTCTTGGCTGGAGTCGTTGCAGTGCCCGCTTATCCCCCCCGACCTAACCAGTCTCTGTCCCGCCTGCAAGCGATTGTGGCGGATGCGCAGGCGACGCTAGCGCTCACCACCACAGCCGTCTTGTCCAATATAGAGCGAAAGTTGGCCCAGTCTGCTCTTCTGCAGGCTCTGCGCTGTCTGGCAACCGACAGCATTCCTAGCGACTCGGCACAGCAGTGGCTTGAGCCAGCAGGAAGTGGCAACACCCTAGCCTTGCTGCAGTACACCTCTGGCTCTACAGGCAGCCCCAAGGGAGTGATGCTCAGCCACAGAAACTTGCTGCACAACTCAGCTGCGATCCGCCAGTGTTTCAAGAACACGCCCGACACCAAAGGGGTGAGCTGGCTGCCCCCCTACCACGACATGGGACTTATCGGCGGAATATTGCAGCCACTCTACGTTGGGGCGCAGATGGTGCTGATGTCGCCGGCAGACTTCCTGCAGCGCCCCCTGCGCTGGCTTATGGCCATTTCCCGCTACAGAGCAACCACCAGCGGCGGGCCTAATTTTGCTTACGACCTCTGCCTTCGCAAGATCGCTCCCGAACAGCGGGCGAATCTCGACCTGAGCGGCTGGGAGGTGGCTTTCAACGGAGCCGAACCCGTCCGCGCCGAGACATTGGAGCAATTCGCAGTGGCTTTCCAGCCCTGCGGTTTTCGCGCCAGTGCCTTCTATCCCTGCTACGGGATGGCTGAGACAACCCTGATTGTCTCTGGCGGCATTAAAGAAGCCCCGCCGGTGCTGAAAACCGTCCAGGAAGATGCGCTGCAGCAAAACCGGGTGGTTGCGGCGGTGAGAAACAGCGATGCAGCCCGGACACTTGTCTCCTGCGGTCAAACCTGCCTGGAACAGAAGATTGTCATCGCTGATCCCGAAACTCTCACCAGCTGTTCGCCCTTGGAAGTGGGTGAGATTTGGGTGTCTGGCGCTAGCGTCGCTCAGGGTTACTGGAACCAGCCCTTAGAGACAGAGCGCACCTTCCGAGCTTACCTGGCAGATACGGGAGAGGGGCCATTTTTGCGCACCGGCGATTTGGGATTTTTGCAGGATGGCGAACTGTTCGTCACAGGTCGGATAAAAGATTTAATTATTATTCGGGGTCGCAATTACTATCCGCAAGACATTGAGCTGACCGCACAAGAAAGCCACCCAGCACTGCGAGCCGGCTGCGGTGCGGCGTTTTCAGTGGATGTGGATAGAGAGGAGCGGCTGGTCATTGCGTTTGAGGTTGAGCGCCAATACCTGCGGAAGCTGGATGCAGATGCGGTGGTGAAGAATATCCGTCAGGCAGTGGCCGAGCAGCACGATTTAGAAGTTTATGCCATTTTGCTGATCAAAACTAACAGCATCCCGAAAACATCTAGTGGCAAGATTCAGCGCTACGCTTGCCGGACAGGTTTTCTGAATAACAGTTTGGAGGTAGTGTCTGACTGGACGAATAATCCTCGCATGAAAGCCGAGTACCGGCACCTGATTGAGGAAGTAGAAGTTCTGGAGCGGCACCTGCAAAATCGCCAACTAAACAGTGCCAGTGGGGGGGATAATAATGCTGCCGGGACAGCGAGTTGCGAAAAAGTGTGTGAGCGAGCGGAAGCTATTCGAGATTGGTTAGTTTCTAAGATTACCGAGCTGCTGAAAGTTAGCCCTCACGAGATAGATGTGCGGCAGCCCCTCACCAGTTACGGTCTGGATTCGGTAGCGGCGGTCAACCTTTCTGGCCAGATGGAAGACTGGCTCGGGTGCCGGCTTTCTCCCACCCTGCTGTACGAACACCCCACAATTGAATCTATCGCCCAACATTTAAGTTCTGCGCCGGGCTCAGAGCTGCTGGCCCTGGTCGATAATCTTTCAGAAGAGGAAGTAGATTCGTTACTTAACAAGTTATTGAATTAGGAGGTCTTTCAGTGAGCCACAATCAGCAGAAAAATTCCCCCGACATGTCCCTGGAAGAGAAACGGGCACTCCTGAAGCAGTTGCTAAGAGAAAAAACGCATACCTCTCACGGGTTAGGCCAGCCTGTTTTGGCGCAAAACCAGAGCGAATCGCCAACAGACGCTGGTGATATTCTTCCAGAACACTACCGCTTCGAGCTGTACCCGAAATACCAGAATCTGCGACAGCAAATTCTGGAGATGGAAAAGAGTGGGGTTTTAAACCCATATTTCACAGTTCATGAAGGGCTGAACAGCAACACGACCCAGATGGGGAGTCAAAAACTCATCAATTATGCCAGCTTCAACTATTTAGGCATGTCCGGCGACGCCGCAGTGTCTCAAGCTGCGAAGGAAGCTATTGACCGCTATGGCACATCTGTATCGGCAAGCCGCGTTGCGTCCGGGGAAACACCGCTGCACCGGCAGTTAGAAAAAGAGATTTCTGATTTGATTGGCACTGAGGACTGCATTGTTTATGTAGGGGGGCACGCAACGAACGTAACTACAATTGGTCATTTATTTGGTGAAGACGACCTGATATTGCATGACGAACTGATTCATAACAGCGCCCTAGAAGGCTGTAAACTGTCTGGAGCAAAGCGACTTTCATTCCCGCACAACGACTGGCGAGCGCTCGATGAGATACTCCGCAACCAGCGCCGCCGCTACAAACGGGTGCTTGCCGTCATCGAAGGCGTTTACAGCATGGACGGCGACATTCCCGACCTGCCAAAGTTCATCGAGGTCAAAAAGCGCCATAAGGTGTTTTTAATGGTGGACGAAGCTCACTCCGCAGGGGTGCTGGGAAAGCGGGGGCGAGGCGTCGGGGAGCACTTCGGAATCCCTGCAGCTGATGTTGACCTGTGGATGGGCACGCTCAGCAAGTCATTCGCAAGTTGCGGCGGCTATATTGCCGGTGGCAAAGCTTTGGTAGAATACCTGAAATACACTGCCCCTGGTTTTGTTTACAGCGTCGGCATGTCGCCACCCAATGCAGCGGCGGCGCTGGCAGCTATCGAGATGCTCAAGGCAGAACCAGAGCGAGTCGCACGTCTGCACGAGCGGTCAAAGCTGTTTCTACAGCTGTGTCGAGAGCGAGGACTGAATACCGGTTTTAGTCAAAACTCTCCTGTGGTTCCAGTTATTGTCGGCAACTCTTTGCAGTGCGTGCAACTCTCCCAAATGCTATTCCAGCGTGGCATTAATGTCCGGCCCATAATTTATCCGGCTGTTAAAGATAACGCCGCGCGTCTGCGCTTTTTTATAGCTTGCACCCATACCGAGGAGCAAATCCGCTTCACTGTCAGTGCTGTTGCTGACCAGTTAGCCAAGCTCCAGCGCTATCCTGTAGCGAAAGTCAGTGAATTGACTGACTAAAAGAATGCCGGCCTTTCCGGGCGAGGACAGCGCTGGTGAGCCCTGTACCAATTGTTTTGCCAAACAAAGGATAATCAATGAAGTCTACTTGGAAATTGCCAAAGCTGATTTACAGAACAGCCATGCTCAAGCTGAGTCACGCTGACTCAGACCCAACGGCAGACTACGATACAGCGGCGGCGTCTTACGATGCCTATTATTCCCCAAACCTGGGAAAAAGTGCGTTAGGAATGTTGCAAAAACTTCCTGTGGGAGAGGGGCAATATATTTTAGATTTGGCCTGCGGCACCGGCTTTTTCACTCACCGGTTAGCGGGGAAAGTTGGAGAGCGTGGGAAAGTGGTCGCAGTAGACCTTTCTGCCGGCATGCTGCAGCGGAATCAAGAAAATGCCGCTGAACAGGGGTTCTCGAATATTACCTTCGTGCGCTCTGACGCTCTCTCGTTTTTGTCGGGAATAGCAGATGGTTCAGTGGACGGAGTGGTTTGTGCCTGGGGAATTTGCTATATGGAGCATGGCAAGTTTATCCGGGAAGTCGAAAGAGTGGTTAAACCGGGGGGTTTTTTGGGAATCCTTGAGAATAAGGAATCCTCATTGAAGGATATTTCTGACCTGTTCAGCCAAGTCCTGATCGATTACCCGGAAGCCATGATTAAGAATGTAAACCTGAACCTGCCCAAAGATAATAATTACCTTGTCAAGAAGTTTGGGCGAGGTAAATTACACGTTCAAGAGGCGTGGGAAGGCCAAGTTTTGGTTGCCTGTCAGAACGGGGATGAAGTGGCTGAATACATGACGAAATCAGGTGCAGCTGCTGGCTTTATAGACGCCTTGGACAAAAAACTCCTTCCTGAAGTTATGCGAACGTTTGTCAGTTATGCAGACCGGCGTTTTGCTATGGGTAAGGCAGTGCCTGTCCGGCATGAATTCTGCGCTATTGTCGGAATCAAAGCTTAAACAGAGAACGCTCAACGGCAGCTGTTCAGAAGGTGTCTGTAAAATCTGCTTGTAGTGAGGCGTTCGCCTCACAATCACTCACCGTAAAGGTCAGGACTGTAGCGGTTTTATAAATATCTTCAGCAGTCCCCCGATGTGAAAGAAACCGGGTTGGGTATCGGGCCATTACATATCAGCTTCCCCAGCCAAACAAACCCGGTTTCTTACGCCGGGGGAGCCAGCATAATCTGAGAGGTGATTTATAAATAAAAAGTGAAGCTACAAGAAACCGGCTGTGCTGGTTAAGCCAGAAAAACGAACGTGAAGCAACCGGGTTTCTTGAAGAAACCCGGTTTCTGTCACGGTTTATGGCCACCTCGCAGCTTAACAATTACTTTTCAAACCGGAACCATATAAAATAACTGACACAGGATTAAAAGGTCAAGCTTAGCTAGCTGCGCCGGAGTCAAAAATGAAAGATGTGTTGCGCCTAAAAGCAGGAGGTCATTGGGTGATTCTCTTATCAATTGCTGCTGCGCTAGTCCCCAGCGGCATCGCTTTCTACAGTCTGGCAAATATCCAAACCGCAGAACACAGTCAAAGTAACTCCCCAACTCCCAGCACGCCGGCTTTGACTGGGATTGCTGCTTTGGGGCGTTTGGAACCGGAAGGGGAAGTTATTCACCTTTCCGCAACTCCAACCCCTGAAGGTGCCCGAGTGGCTGAGCTGCTTGTCAAAGAGAATGACTGGGTTAAATCTGGACAGGTGATTGCCATTCTGGACAGCCGAAACCGGCTGCAAGCTGCTTTAGAAAAAGCGCAAGAACAAGTCAAGGTTGCCCGAGCGCGTCTGGCACAAGTCGAAGCCGGTGCGAAAGCAGGAGAAATTGACGCTCAAAAGGCAACTATTGCCAGACTTAACGCCCAGCGGCAAGGACAAAAAGAAACTCAAGGAGCCACTATTGCCCGACTAAAAGCCCAGCTGCAAGGGGAAATTGCCGCTCAACAGGCAACTCTTGCCCGGCTTAAGGCTCAGCTGCAAGGGGAAATTGCCGCTCAAGAGGCAACTATTGCCCGAATTAAGGCAGATGTCAGCAATGCCCGAAAGGAGTTCGAGCGCTACCAGCTGCTCTACCAAGAGGGTGCGATTTCAGTTTCCTTGCTTGACAGTAAGCGCCTGACATTAGACACCGCTAGCGAGCAGCTCAAAGAGGCGCAAGCCAACCTCAACAAGATTGTGGCGACGAGCCAGCAGCAGCTCATCGAACAGCAAGCCACCCTCAACAAGATTTCGTCCGCCGGCGGAAAGCAAATCGAGGAGGCGACAGCTACTAGGGTTGAGACGGAAGAAACACTGCAACAGCAGATCGAGGAAGCTAAGGCGACTCTGGAGCAGATTTCTGAAGTGCGTCCTGTGGATGTGACAGCGGCGAAAGCGGAAATTGATAGTGCCCTCGCTACAGTAAAACAGGCTCAGTCAGACCTCGAGCTAGCCTATGTGCGCTCGCCTGTAGCGGGCCAGATTTTGAAAATTCACGCGAAACCTGGAGAAATTGTCGGCGATCGAGGAATTGCCGAGCTGGGTCAAACGAACCAAATGTATGTGGTGGCTGAGGTTTATGAAACAGATATTACTAAAGTGCGTGTCGGGCAGCTGGCCACTGTTACAAGTCTGGCGTTTGCAAGTAAATTGCGGGGAACTGTCACCCAGATTGGGGCGCGAATTGGCAAAAAAAATATCTTCAATCCCGACCCAACCGCCGACTTGGATGTCAGGGTTGTGGAAGTAAAAATCCGGCTAGAGCCAGCAGATAGCAAACAAGTTGCAGGACTGACTAATTTACAAGTAGACGTGGTAATTGAGCTCTAATATAATCGTATTTTTGCTTTTTTATTTATCTTTACATTCCAGATTATGGCTGTCAAAATACCTCTGGCTTGGCTGCAACTGAGCAGCGCCAAAATGCGCCTCCTGATGGCGATGGCCGGCATTGCATTTGCCGACATTCTCATGTTCATGCAATTGGGTTTTCAAGCGGCTCTCTATGAAAGCAATACCAAGCTCCACAAGAGTTTGCAGGCCGACTTGTTTTTAATCAGCCCCCAATCTCAAACCATTGCCTATATGGAAAGCTTCGACCGGCGTCGCCTGTACCAGGCGAGAGGGTTTGATGGGGTCAAGTCTGTCAGCCCCCTGTACGTCGATTTTATTCGGTGGAGGAACCCAGAAACTCGCCGCAACAGGACTCTATTAGTTTTAGGATTTAATCCCGACATTAGAGTTTTAAACTTGCCCGGGATTGCGGAAAATATAGGCCAAACAAAAATCACCGATGTGGTTTTGCTAGACCGGGCCTCTCGCCCTGAGTTTGGCACGGCTGATGTCGGGGAGAAAATTGAAAAAGGACAGATTGTTTATACTGAAGTGAGCGGCCACCGAATTAAAGTGGGCGGTTTATTTGATTTAGGAAGTTCTTTTGCGGCTGACGGTAATTTAATTACAAGTGACCTGACCTTCAGGAAAATATTCCGATTAAAAGGCCGCACTCCAGAACAAATAGAGGTGGGCTTAATTCGCCTAAAACCTGGAGCAGAACCCAAAACAATTCGGGAGAATTTAGTGGCTAACTTGCCGGGGGACGTGAGAGTGCTTACCAAGCAGGAATTTGTGGACTTTGAGCGAGAACACTGGGCCAGCAGCACGCCGATTGGCTTTATCTTTGGCCTGGGCGTAATCATGGGATTTATTGTTGGCTCTGTTATTGTATATCAAATCCTTTATACTGATGTTTCCGCGCACCTAGCTGAATATGCAACCCTTAAGGCAATGGGGTATGCAGATATCTACTTTCTGGGTGTGGTTTTACAAGAAGCCTTGATTTTGGCAGTTTTGGGCTATCTTCCCGGATTGGCTTTATCTTTTGGCTTGTACAGGTTAGCCGCCACAGCAACCTTATTACCAATCGCCATGAATGTTTTCAGGGCTTCTGGGGTACTCGTCCTGACCATTTTGATGTGCTTTATCGCCGGGGCGCTTGCAGTCTTTAAACTGCGTTCTGTAGACCCAGCCGATCTTTTCTAATTGTGACTCAATGCGACTCCGAGAAGACTTGCCGGTTAACTGCTGTTCAAAATTTAGCTGTTAGCCTTCCCGCAGGGTGCCGCTGCGTGCTTCGC
>Ga0185317_100425_pt1 | contig 10194 bp, 9 predicted proteins | sample DevilsHole_FD_128020 | JGI IMG/M metagenome (GOLD analysis project Ga0185317, IMG submission 128020) | Groundwater microbial communities from Devils Hole, Nevada to study Microbial Dark Matter (Phase II) - Devils Hole (SPADES assembly)... | ecosystem: Environmental > Aquatic > Deep subsurface >...
GTAGTAGTTGAGGTCGGCGAAGGGGGAGAATTGCCGGTTTTCGGATAAGCCTTGGGAAAGGAAGTGCTGGAGTAATTGTTGGGGGGTGCGTATGAGGATGGCGGCTAAGTCGGGGTTGCCGGTGGCGTAGAAATCGGGGTCAAATAGTTGGATGGACAGTACACTCCTTGTGGTTTTTTCCTGCTAATCTGGCCTAAAGGCCACAATGGGTTCTTTCGTCAGCCAGCTTGACAAACTGGCAAATCCTGAATATATATACTCAGCTGTATAGTCAGCGCCTTGCGGATGAGCGCCTTTCTATTTAATCAGAAGCAGAAGCGCGAGCGCTCTCAGTTACTCAATAGTGAGGAATGCTAAAATATCTATAGTTTAGTAGGGGGGTCTATTGGCTAACATATTTTAGAAAGTTTTATTTCCCAGCTGCTAGCAGGAGGATAGCCTAGCAAAGGGACTTAGATATTCCAGAACGCTTGTTGTTTGACTTTTTGCAAGTTTTATTTAGGGAGATGCAGAGGTATGGGATATTTGGCAGGGATTGGTATTGCGGTCGCAGCTTTCATTTGTTTGGTATTTGTTACTTTGGCGCAGCAGCTAAGTCTTAAAAAGGCCCGTCAAGGACAAAATATAATAACTTTTACTGAGTATTTTTCAGGAGAAGGCATTCCTGACTATCTCTGCCGAGAAGTCTATCGCTATTTCCAGAATTTGTTATGGATTAGAGATTTTCCAGTACATCCTAAAGATGATTTAGCTAAAATTTATGGCCTTTCTGATGAAGATATTTTTGATACTGTTGTTGCTCTGACAGAAGTTTGCGGATATCAGCTTCCGCTCGGCAAAGAGACAATCGGCAGACCTATTGGAAATATAGTGTTAGTCGAAGATTTAGTGAGGTTCCTATTTTTTCAGAAAATCTGAATCTTAAAATTTATAAAAAAATATAGCTGCCGTTATGCTGCAATCGCGCTGCTAGTTTTTGGGGGTTAATATCCTTATGAAATCGTCTATTGTAGAAATTTTTTGATGGCAAATCTCAATTCCTCGACGCTGGCATTGAATTTTGAAATACTCTTCTAAATCAGCCAATTCATCTTCAACCATATATCCTTTTACCGGAGCTAATTCAGTGTCAAAGCGATCTTCTGGACGAATCTTTTCAGGGTCGAGTTCTAAAATAGAAGCTATATCAATCCAGAGGCTTATGAACTCTGATTCATTCAAGCTATCCTTCGCATAGTAAATCTCAAAAATTTCTTTAAGAGATATTGATTGTCTGGTTTGAAAGCGTTGACGCTTTTCTGGCAATCTTTCTCGTTCGAGTCGAATTGCTACTATTCCTATCACTGTTAGTATTGAAGCTAAACAAATTATCATGACTTTTTTCATACTTCAATGTTTGCCAGCATTTTACTGAGTTGAAATACTGGCTCTGCTGTGGATGACAGGTACAAATTTTCATTAAGCATGGAAGGTGATCCTGTTGGATTTTTATTTTTTTATCCAATAACTTTGAAGGGCTTTATAAGCCGGGTTAGACGGATACCCTCGAGAATCATATTGCTCAGCTTCATGCTCTAAAAAGAGCGCGATAGCTTCTTTCTGGTGTTCTGTGAATAAACTCTCTCTTGAAGCAAAGATTTCATCGATTTCTGACTCAGTGTAATCGCTGGTATCCGTCAAACTATAAACGGTGAAATCGCTTACATTGCTCTCAAAATTATCTAAAGCATAAATCATGTAGGCTGGCAAAACAAAAAGAAAGGCTTCAGGACTGAAAAAAGGCAGGGAGCAATAGTTATAATTTATTATCTCTCCTGGAATATTTTCCCAGAGCTTCCAACCTTTACCTTTAAAATCTTCTATTTCTGAATCGTCAAATGACTTAGGGTTAAGCAGATGTTCATCTCCCGGAAATTGAACGCCAGCAAAAGCCTCTTTTATTTTTTGTTTTACTAATTCAGCGCTGGCTTTAAAATCGCTCATAAAGTAACTCCAGAAAGTTTTATGGGCTGCAAGCATTAGCTATTTTTTCGCAATTTTTCGCCCCATTAAGTGCTTGCTTGATGGCTCCCAGATGAGCGGTATCGCCGCCTCGATAACATGTTTCATTTATTATCCTTCTTGCTTCTGCGCAAGCCTCGAATTTAGCTTTGTTTGCGAGAGCTTCGGCTGTACTCATGCCATCAACACATGTGCGAACACTGTTAGGTCCTTTGCATTTGTCGCTAACTTCTCGTTGGAGTACATACCAGTCATTCTTTGTGCAGTCCCCAAACCGGGGATCCCAATTTGAAGGCTGGTTAATATTATTATACTCTTCTGCTCCTGGAAAAAGTGGTAGGATTTGACGTAAACCAGGCCCTAAAAGGGGCCAGGCGAGAACAAGAGTTGCAATCCGGTCGGGTCTGTTGCGTTAAGGGGCGAATTTCCTACATACCTGTACAGATTAGCATCCCCACCGGCAAATCCAATCGGGTCTTCACTCAAAAACCTCCCCACTGTTCCATTATAATACCGCGCCCGGTAGTAGTGCAACCCCGTCTCTTCATCAAACTCGCGCCCGGTGAACAAGTAACGGGTCTTAACCGTACCATTCGTCTGGGCAATCACATTCCCAAACGAATCATAAGTAAGATGGCTCACCACAGCGCCGCTGCTATTCGCTAAATCACGAACAGTTCCCAGATGGTCGGCTAAGTGCCACGCCACATTACCAGTCCCGCCATCCTGGGCCAGCACCTGATCCACCACCGGCCCGTGCAGGTAGCGCCGGTCTAAAACCGGCTGATTTGGACCAGCTGTACCGTCAGAATCCACGAAATCCAACAGAACATTATCGCCATCATAAACAAAGTGAGTGACCGCACCATTGACGGACTTACCAATTCGACGGTTCATCGCATCGTAAGTGAATGCCACTTGCTGAATTATAGCATTGGCCGCATCCTTATCCACTACAGCAACCAGACGATTCCGGTAATCCCACTCAAACTCGCGCACCTTTCCAGTAGCAATTTCCGTCCGGCGAATTAGATTCCCTTCATCATCATACTGGTAGTTGTAGATCCCATCTGTTTGCAGGCGGTTATTGACACCCGTTACATAGCCATTGCCGTGCACACTAGAACTGACGCGATTGCCATTACCATCGTAGCTGTACGACTCGTCAGGATTGTTGCTGTTGCTGTGGTTGGCCCCAGTCAGCTGGTCCCGGTTATCATAGGTGTAGTCCGTCGCACCGTCAAGATCAACAATCTGGGTAATGCGACTAGCAGTGTCGTAGTTGAAGCCAAAAAATGAGATAACATTATTTGCCGGGTTGCGGTGGCTCAGATTCGTCAGGCGATTCAAGCCATCGTAAGTGTAAGTGGTGTCGGCTACCAATTGCGTGCCATTTAGGTCAGCAGAACGATTAATAGATGAGAGCTGACCTACGCCATTGTAAGTAAAATTGACTTGCTTATTGCTCACGCCACTGCCACTTTGACTGAGCTGGGTGAGGCGGTTGCGGGCATCGTAAGTGTAGTCATTATTGCCCGCCACCTGACCGTTAATCGTATCGGTCATCAAATCCACATTGCCAGCCCGATCGTAAAGATAGTTCAGCAGCACGTTGGGCGCACCTGGAGTGCCGGCATTGTTTACAGTTTTGACGCGATTGCGACTGTCATACATGAAGACCAAAGTGCTAAACGAATCGCTTATGGAAGTCAAGTTGCTAGCTTTATCGTAGCCGTACCGAACGGCCCCGTCACTCCCCACCCAAGTTTCAGTCGTAAGGCGCTCTAGGTGATCGTACTCAAATTCAGTTCGGCGATTGTTGCGGTCAGTTTGATCGACCAGATTGTTGGCAGAGTTGTATTCATAAACAGTAGCCTTGTTGAGGGGATCGAATTCCCGAATCAAGCGCCCGCGAGCGTCGTAGACCATATTAGTTCGGTTCCCCAGCGGGTCGATGACCGAAGTCATGTTGTTGTCGAAATCATAGCGAAACTTAGTGCGATTGTCAAGAGGGTCAATCGTCTCAATCAGACGATTCCGACTGTCATAGCGACTCTCAGTTTTCCGACCCAACGGGTCAACCACCAGCACCTGATTCCCCGACTGATCGTAACTATAAGAAGTCACCGGCTTAGTTTGTGGCCCACTGCCATCCGGGTCAGCTTCAACCATCCTCACCAGCTGGTTCATCACATCATATTCATACTCCGTCCGATTGCCATTCTCATCAATTATAGCAGTTTGATTGCCGGCATCGTCATACTCCATCCGCTGCGACGCCTCATCCGGAGTCCCTTTGGCAAAAGTCGTTTTAACCAGCCGGTTCATAGCATCGTACTCGTACTCCGTGCGATTGCCATTCTCATCAATCATAGCAGTCTGATTGCCGGCGGCGTCATACTCCATCCGCTGCACCGCCTCATCCGGAGTCCCCTTCGCAAAAGTCACCTCAACAAGCCGGCCAAAATTATCATAATCGTAATCCGTCACCCGTCCCAGAGGGTCAGTCTCAGTATCAATCAGATTCTTGCTAGTATAAGTGTAGCGAGTGATAACATCATCCCCACCGCCAACAGAACCCACAACCCGAGTTTCAGACAGCGTATTCCCAGTCAGCGTGTCAATTTCATAAAGCGTCTGCCGGCCTAACTCATCCGTCTCACTCGTCACCTGATTGAAAATCGGGTCGTAAGTGTAACTGCGCTTCCCACTTCCCCCACCTCCCACAGAATTAGTCGTATTCAGCCTAACAGAAACATTATTGCTGAAACTGTTCCCCGTCAGCAGATCCTTATCGCCATCAAAATCGAGATCCGCCAGCGCCACAGATGCCGGTCCATAACTGACAGCCACATCATTTCCAGCTACAAAAGAGCCATCCCCCTGACCCAACAGAACCGATACTTTGCTGTCAAAACGATTCGCGATAACAATATCTTTCTTGCTGTCCCCGTCAGCGTCTCCTACAGCTAGCGCTACAGGTTCAAACCCTACCGTATAATCAGTCTGCGCTCCAAAAGTGCCATTCCCAGAACCCAAGCGCACTGACACCTTATTGCTAAAACGATTTACCCCAATAATATCCGAGTCGCCATCACTGTCTAAATCTGACAGCTCCACTGCGTAAATCCCACCCCCAAATGCCACCTCACTCCCAGCAGCAAAAGAGCCTGACCCATCGCCCAACAGCACCGACAAGTTGTCAGAGTTGCTATTTGCACTAACAATATCAAAGTCGCCATCCCCATCCACATCTCCTATCGCCACTCCCACCGGAGTAACCCCAACCGAGTAATCAGTTTCAGGCGCAAAACTGCCATCTCCATTCCCCAGTCGCCACGCGGTTCAAAGCGGCGCTAGTCGTAACCATGTCTAGATTATCATCGCCATTCAAATCCTCTAAAGCCACAAAGTCAGACCCAACCGCCACCTCGTAATCAGTGACAGTAAAATTGCCCTCGCCATCCCCCAATAAAACTGAGTAATAGTCACTGTCAAAGCCATAAGCTAAACCAAACCCAGCCACGACAGCATCTTGAAAACCGTCTCGGTTTACGTCTCCGGTTGCAACCGAGAAAGGCGCTAACTTGACCGCATACTCACTGTTGCGACCCAAAGTGCCATCGCCATTGTTCTGCAGCACCGATACGCTGTTAGAGCTGCTATTTGCAGTAATGACATCAAAGTCTGAGTCCCCATCAATATCTCCCACCGCTACCGAAATAGGATTAAACCCAGCTAAATAATCCCCTCAAGCACGCAAATAGCTCACCTGTATTCCCTGTTGGAGGCTCAGACGCGCCAGAACCCGAAATTTCATCAGAAATGCTAATTACATTTCCCTTCTCGTCGTATTCATACTCAGTAACTTGACCCCTACCATTCGTCCTGTCAGTTACCAGATTCTCCTGATTGCGCTCAACACTGGGCAAAAACCCACCGCCATCCCTTGCGGAAACCGCTTGACCGGCACTGTCAAGAATTGTAGACTTGACATTGCCATTCCCGTCCGCTTGACTCGATTCCGCATCCCCCAAAGCAAACGCCACTGGCGCATTAAACGGGTCAATTGTCTCTTCAGGACGGTACAGTCCTCGCACCTGAACCGGCGCAACTTTCAAAGACTTTCCATCCTTCTGAGTAGCGCTTAACGCCCGCCCCGCAAAATCATAAAGCGTCTCCTCCCGACTGTTGCGCTTGTCTACCTCAGCAATGATATGATGTTCGCTGTCATATTCCCAAGTCCGCGCCGAACCATCCGGGTCTTCAATCTGCGTCAGATTTCCCGCCGCATCGTATTCCAGCTTAGTAATTCTACCCGCCGGGTCAGTAATCGCGCTAACCTTTCCCCCGCTATACGAGAAAGTCGTTTCTAACCCCACCGGGTCGATAATTTTCGCAAGCTTTTGCTCCCCATTATAAACATACCGCGTCTCGTTCCCGTTTCTCTCTGTTACTAACCCCAGCTTATTGTGTGAGTTGAAACTGTAAACCGTTTCGTCCTTCATCGTGCGGCGGAAAGTCCCGTCCGCCAGACGTTCCAGCTTTGAAAAATCTCCCGGAGGAGCCATATAAGCGCCAGTCGCCAGAGGGGAAGCCTCAAATAGCAGCTCACTTCCATCCCCATCAATCAACAGCACAGAACCGTTAGGATTCTCCACCAATTTCTGCAATCCCGCCAGACCCCAGCCACTTCCCCACGGACTGTTAATCGTGTTAACATTCAGTAACTTGCCCTCAGTCTCTGTCGAAGCCCCCGCAAAGATTTCCCCATTAAACTGGCGAATCCCCGACCTGAGAGAATAATTATATTGCCCCGAAGACATAGAGCGCAAGTCGAGCTGCAGCGCCGCATCAATTGGGCCCCCATTTTCAGGAATATTCCAGAAATGTTCCCCACCGGCTAAGCCGTACTCTTCCCCAGCAAACCCCGGCAATTGCAACTGAAACGCACCCCGCGATACCGCCAGAGAAGCAATCAGACGGCGGTCGGGATTATCCCCGAAAAAACTGTAGCCGAAATTCAAGATAGGACGCGGGTCAGCTCTTAATGAATCGTAAGTTAGCTGCAAACCTCGCATCGCGCCCAAAGATTGATAAGAGATGATATTGTGCGTCTCCATTACCGCACCGGAATGCAGTTCCGCTACCGATGTAAAGTTGCAATTCTCCTTGCATTCATTGCCCTCTTCATCAGGATTGCGCGGGTCTTCATCCGGATTTTATGGAGGGGGTGGCGGCGGCGCAAAGAAGTGCCAGCTGCTGTTGCGTATCCCGCCGGAAATGGTCTCAATTACGCTGCCATCATCGCTGACTTTGCCCGTACCTACGTTGTCAAATAACCCCGTTGTCGGGTTAATCGACCACAAATCCATCAAGCTTCCCGGCGCATATCCCGCCTGATTGGGAAGCGATAAAGGAGCGGGTGTTGTGAATACCATTTCTCCCGGCTGAATTGTCACTACTACATCGGGGTGCAAGTTAGATGGCAAAGCAGCCGGTGTTAGTTCCGCCGGCACTTCAGTTATGCTAAGCTGTCCTGTATAGGGATTTCCCTGCTGGTCTTTCAAAGACCCCGCCGCCACAAATACTGACGCTCCCGGTATATTAGAAGTTGTTACCGTGACATCCGCCGCCGGCTCAATTGTTTCGGCATTCGCTGTGTCAATCGGAGGCAAATAAATAGGCTGGCTGATGACATTGTTAACCCCTGTGTAAACCTCATGTTCTAATAGCAGAGGCAACTTTTCGGCAATGAACGGATAAACCGCATCCCCGCTAATTCCCTCGCCGCGAACTTTCAGGGTGTTGTCAGGTAATGCCCCCGGAGTCTCTAGCATGAACGAGCCATCTGCTGCGGTGACAGTTTGCAAAGACCCCAGTTCTATAATAACACCGGCAAGCGGTTCTTGTGCCGTATTTTCAATAATCCCAGAAACCCGCGTAGTCGTCACTGGGTCGGCGGCGACAGTTAAAGTAACTTCTTGGGATGTCTCTAGCGCCCCGTCGCTGGCGACTAGGGTGAAATTATAGGTGCCAACGTCATCGGGAGTAGGAGTGAAAATTAGCTGGCCATTGCCTGTAATTTTACCTTTGGGGAGCCGGCTGTCTGACCTAATTGAGTAGATAACCCTATCTCCATTTGCGTCTGTCGCACTGAGGGGAATTTCCAGACGCTCTCCCGGTAATACTGTCAGCGCTCCTATAGGATTTAAGTTAGGTGCAGTATTGGGTGTCCCCACAAATACTGAAGTGATAACCGGCACTACGGAAAAGTTGGGGTTGTTGAAGATAACCTCAACCGGCGCAGAAGTTTCTCCCGCATCTAACCCCCCTGGTAGAATGGCATTGCGGAGGTTAATATAAGGAAAGCCGGCGGCATCAACTCCCGAGGCATTTTGCAATTATACCCCCGCCGGCAGGTTAGCGAAACTGACAGCCACATTGCGACTCGTAGCCGGGCCATTATTGAGAACTTGCAAAGAAGCTGTATATTCTCCCGTAGCAGAGTTCAGGCGCACATCGCTCAAATTCACCTCAAGGGTTTGAGTTTGAGTGAGATTGCCTATATTCAGTGCCGGTCCTATTGCAGCCTTCTTCTCCTGGACTGGAAAAATAAGACTGGCAACCCCTTCCGGAGCTGTCGTATCTGTCAAGTTCTTCACCGAGACAACACTGCCGGTATCCGTGTCGCCGTTAATGATTCGCATCAGCAGAAAGCCGGTGGGAATCTCTTGCAAACCCGTCAAGTCAATGCTTACCCTTAACCCATTATAGCGCACCAGTCCTGGGGGAAACTCAGCCTCATTCCCCGCAAGAGAAAGAACTACTCTTCAGAAACCCGGTTTCTTTAAGAAACCGGGTTTCTAAGTCCCGTGCCATATCCACCAGCCACACCTGAAACCTATCTTCAGTCAGGGATGTTTTGTCGGTCGTGTCAAACCGAGCGTCTAGTTCAAATTCCAGGGTGCGGGAGCCTGAAGTTGGGCCTAACTGTATAAGAATTGCTGTTTCTGTCAGCAAACTGTCCCGCTCAGATAGTATAATAGAGTCTGCCGTTTCCGCCGCCCAGCCGCTGCTCCCTTGCTTGCGGATTAAAAAGTTTTCTGTGACAGAGAAATTTACAGACTGTGAGGTTTGGTTGCCGGCTTTGTCAACTACTTGAACCCCAACATTGTGGGAGCCGAGCGCTAGTCCATTCGCTGCAATCGCGGCGTCAAACTGTCCCGCTGCACTCACCGGCACTGGGGATGAACTCCCGCCATCTAGGGAGTATTTAATATTGGGAACTCCCCCACCTGTATCGCTAGCTGAACCAATCAGCCGCGCTGTCGGACTGTGCGCCCAACCGGCAATTGGCGCTGTTAAGGAGAGAGAGGGAGCACTCGTGTCAATTGTAACAGTTAGCGGTGCGGAGGACGCCAGCACACTGCCGGCAACATTTAAAGCCCTCGCCTGCAGGACATGTGGGCCATCTGTCAGGGGAATTGAGGTAATTTGTGTGCTATTTCTTCTTGTTGTTTCCCCTACGAATTGCCCGTTTGCGTACAGCTGCACTTTCGCCACCCCCACAGGCGAACCCGTCAATAACTCTGCCGCAAAGGTAGGCGTGCTGTCATTGGTTATATTGTCGGTGTTGCTGGCACCGCTGTCACTGGATGGCAGTAAATCCAGACCTATAGATAGTAGAGGGGGAAGCCGGTATTGGGGGAGTGAGGGCTCTCTGAACTTGGGGGACAAGAAAGCCCCCTCATCCGCTTCAGGGAAGTTCAATAAATTGCTTGAATCGCTCTCAGCTCCCGAGGGTATCCACTGGGAGCCAATCTCTAATTCCTGAGTCCCGCCTAACGGGACGGCCAATAAATTTTCCCCGATGTTTGGTTCCATGTGAAATTCCCCCTGACTCCTGACTTGATGATGCCGGTGGGTTTGGCTTTTCCCAGTGCCGGCACGACCCTGCTATTTCGACTTGCCTTTGGCTCAACTTTTTTTATTATAACACCTGTTCTCAGCTTTTGTTAGGTTTTTTTGTTAATTTCTCTTCCCGTTTTTAGTGCCGGTGATTTTCTCTCACTTCAGTTTTTGTTAATGTTTGTGAAAAACTTGGGAAGTGTAAAGAGTTTGTCTGGGGTCAAGAACCAGACAGTGGTAGAATCAAGGGTTTTTGAAAGACGGGGCAAAAGTTGGGCTTTC
>Ga0185317_100427_pt1 | contig 10179 bp, 7 predicted proteins | sample DevilsHole_FD_128020 | JGI IMG/M metagenome (GOLD analysis project Ga0185317, IMG submission 128020) | Groundwater microbial communities from Devils Hole, Nevada to study Microbial Dark Matter (Phase II) - Devils Hole (SPADES assembly)... | ecosystem: Environmental > Aquatic > Deep subsurface >...
CGAGGTGATGGTGCCCTTTCAAGCCTTACTGATGGTGGGCCACACCGTCAGCGCCATCTGCCCTAACAAGAAAGCCGGTCAGAAGGTTCGCACCGCAGTCCACGATTTTGAAGGGGACCAGACCTACAGCGAGAAACCCGGTCACAACTTCACTTTAAACGCCACCTTCGATGAAGTGGATGCTGCAGATTACGACGCCTTGGTAATTCCGGGCGGACGTGCGCCGGAATATATCCGCCTCAATGAAAAGGTGCTGGAAATTACCCGCCACTTCGCCCGCACCAACAAGCCGATCGCTGCAGTGTGCCACGGTTTACAAGTCTTGGCTGCAGCCGGTGTGCTGGAAGGCAAGCGCTGCACAGCTTACCCCGCCTGCGGTCCAGATGTGGTGCGGGCCGGAGGCGAATACATTCAGATTGCCGTCGATCAGGCGGTGGTTGATGGGAACCTGGTGACGGCACCGGCATGGCCGGCCCAGCCCCGCTGGCTAGCTGAATTCCTCAAAGTTCTGGGCACCCGCATCGAACACGGCGATTTAGTCTCCGTCTGAAACAGCCCAGGCAAAAGCACAGGCGCTCTGGCCTGTGCTACGTCTCTCTCCCGCGCTTGCGTTCCAGGCTTATATACCAGATTTTGACCGAAAACTAACGCCTGTTACAACACTTAACAAAAATCTGCGTTAGCTCACTTATCACCTATAAAACCAAAGCTGTATGCCACTGATAAAAGTCAAAGTAAAACCCAATTCAAAACAGCAAACTATCATAGAAGAACCCGATGGCAGCCTGACAGTACAGCTGAAGTCGCCGCCGGTGGATGGCAAAGCGAATGAGGAACTCATCAAACTCCTGGCTGTAAAATTTGACGTGCCCAAATCTCAAATACGAATCAAATCAGGGCTGTCCTCAAAAAATAAGCTAGTTGAAATCGTGCTCTAAGTGTAACGCACCATATACTATGCATTTTAAGTGCATCGTCTGTTCTACTTATTGGCGTCATACCCTGCGTTAAGCAGATCCGCGCGTCTATTGCGTATTGGCAGGTAAAATCAAAACGCATATCTGTTACTCTTTTAACCCCAAAGGGTAGGGATTAGCAATGCCATAACCTTGGGCATAATCCACACCCAACCCTCGAATAACCCTGAGGATGTCATCATTCTCCACAAACTCAGCAATGGTTTGCAAGCCCATGACATGGCCAATACGGTTAATTGCTTCTATCATAGCCACATAGACCGGATTATCCACCACATTCTTAACAAAACTACCATCTATTTTCAGATAATCCACCGGCAGATTGTTCAGATAGGCAAAAGAAGAAGTGCCACTGCCGAAATCATCCAAAGCAAACGAGCAGCCCAGTTCCTTAAACGTGCGGATGAACTGCCCCACCTTACTCAAAGAAGCCAGGGCGACTGTTTCAGTAATTTCAAAACAGATCGCTGGCGGCGAAATCTGGTGAATGGCGAATTGCTCGTGCAGGAAGTCAGGGAACTGATCGTCGTTGAGGCTGGCACCAGAGAGATTGATAGCGTAAAGCCTTTGCGGAGTGTCAGCTGTCAGATGTCGCTCGCCACTGCCGGCATTCTGCCGAACTTCCACCCCTGACAAATAAGCGAACAAAGTGCGGATCACCCAGCGGTCGATCGTGTGCATAATATTGTAGCGCTCAGCAGCAGGAATAAACGCCATTGGCGAAACCAGCTTGCCGGTTTCATCTTCAAGGCGCAGGAGAACTTCCTGATACTCCCGATTCGACACCCCCGGCGTCAGGGGAAGAACCGGCTGCAAATAAAGGCGGAAACGATTTTCCTCAAACCCTTGAGTGATGCGGGAAACCCATTGTATTTGGTTGTGCTGCTGCGCCAGCTCGCTGTCGGAAGCTTCGTACACATGCACCCGATTCCGACCTTGCTCTTTAGCGGCATAGCAGGCGGCATCCGCTGCATTTAATACATTCGTCAAGCAGCGGCTCTCGGCATTAATCGCCACTAACCCAATACTGGCACCGATGGTAAAAGTTTTGTCCTGCCACACGAAACGAAACGCCTGGATACTCTCGCGCAGCGAATTCGCAACCCGCCGAGCCTGCTCCAGGGGGCACTGCTGCAGCAGCACGGCAAATTCATCGCCGCCCAGACGCGCCAGAGTGTCAGTTTTGCGCACACCGGCTTGCAGGAGGGCGCTGACTTGGCGGAGCAGCTCGTCCCCTGCGACGTGACCGCAGGTATCGTTAACAATCTTAAACCGGTCGAGATCCAGATAGCAGAGCCCGTGCTGCTGGTTTTGCGTCTGAGCTTGCAGCATGGCCCGCTTCAGGCAACTCTCAAATTCGCGCCGGTTTACCAAGCCGGTGAGGGCGTCGTGGCTGGCTTGCCAGGAGAGCTGGCGGGCGAGCACTCGTTCTTGGGTGACGTCGTGAAACACCAGCACCGCACCCACAATCTGGCCATCACTGCCGTGAATGGGCGCAACGGACTCGTCAATCGCTAGCTCAGTGCCGTCTCGGGCTATCAGCAAGCTGGGGTTGGCCAGGGAGCAGGTGCGGTTGCCCCGCAGCACGCTTTCCACCGGATTTTCCACCGGCTTGCGGGTGATTTCGCTGACCGGCTGGAACACCTGACTCACCGGCAGCCCCAGCGCCTCCTGAGCCGGCCAACCCGTCAGACTCTGCGCTGCTGGGTTGATCAGCGCAATCTGCCCCAAAGCGTCGGTGGCAATCACCGCATCCCCAATTGAGTGCAGCGTGATCTGAGCCAGCTCCTTTTCTTGGAAAAGCAGCTCGTTTATCCGTTGGCGTTCGGCAATTTCCGCTTGCAGCTGGGCTAAGCTTTGCTCCAGCTCGGCAGTGCGCTCTCTCACCAGCTCTTCCAAGCGCTCCTGGTGCTGGCGCAGCTCTTTTTCCGCTCGGATGCGCTCCACAATCTCCACCACCAGGCTATCGTTGGACTCCTTGAGCGCCGCCGTGCGCTCCGCGACTCGGATTTCCAGTTCTTCCTTTGCCTGTCTGAGTGCGGCTTCTGCATTAGCTCGCTCAGTGATGTCCGTGCCGGTGCAGATGATGCACTTCACTGAACCGCCGGCATCCAGAAGGGCGGTATTCGACCAGGCAATCCGCCGGTGACTCCCGTCTTTGGCCACCCAGTGGCTTTCATAACTGTCCGGCTGGGGCCCCGTTTTGTCAAGAGCCGGCAAATTGTCACTGGCCTGGGTTAGGGGGCAGCCATTGGGCGACAGGGGCGGCTGGCTGGCCAAGTTTTGTGTACAATTTGTACACAAATTTTCCTGCGTTTTGTCAAGAGCTGGCCAATTGTCACTGGCCTGGGTTAGGGGGCAGCCATTGGGCGACAGGGGCGGCTGGCTGGCCAAGATTTGTGTACAATTTGTACACAAATTTTCCTGCGTTTTGTCAAGAGCTGGCCAATTGTCACTGGCCTGGGTTAGGGGGCAGCCATTGGGCGACAGGGGCGGCTGGTTGGCCAAGATTTGTGTACAATTTGTACACAAATTTTCCTGCGTTTTGTCAAGAGCCGGCCAATTGTCACTGGCCTGGGTTAGGGGGCAGCCATTGGGCGACAGGGGCGGCTGGCTGGGGAACTGTCGGATGCTGAGGTTCTCAAAGATGGCGCGTACCGGCTCCACCTCCTCAGGAAGCAAGAACAATTCCCAGAAATGCCGCCCGATTGCCTCCGCTGCTGAGTGGCCAGATGTTTGCTGGCAAGCGCGGTTAAAACGGACAATTCGCCCCAGCGGATCGAGAACCATCACCAAGGCACCGGCAGTGTCCAGCACTGCAGAGACGAAGTTGCGCTCCTCGACCCGGGCTTCCTCCACCAGCTTGCGCTCCGTGATGTCCCGCGCCACCCAGATTACCGTGTCTGCTACCATTGGGGAAATGCTGGCCGCGAACCACACTAACCTGTCCCCGATTTGCAGGCTGTATTCGGCACTGACGGTCTGGCTGTTGTGTAACGCTTGCTCGATGTAGCGGAGAAATGTGTCAGCTAGCGCTCTCTCAAAAACCTCGTGCAGCGTTCGCCCGATAAGTTCACTAGCCGGTTTGTGCAAAAGCGAGGGATTCGTGGGCGCTATTTTGAGATAGCGTCCCCGGGCGTCCAAGACGAGTATGATATCGTTCATTGCTGCTAAAAGTGCTCGCAGTTCTGCCTCTGAGGTGCGCAGCGCTGCTTCTGTCCACTGGCGCTCGGCAATTTCCACCAGCAGTTTTTCATTGGCTTGGATTAACGCCTCTATGGCTCCGTGCACTTTGATTTCTAACTGTTCATTTGCCCCTTTCATTTTTGCCTCCGCTCGAAAGCCCTCCGTGATTTGGCTGGCGACGGCCAGTATTTGTACGGTAACACTGCCCGAGTTGCCGGCGCTACCTGGGGTGAAGGGCGGCTTTTTTGCCGGTGTTACCAGCGCACACTGCCGGTGGGGAGCGTCACTCAGATATCTTGCTTGACTATCGCGCTCATTACTCAGTTAAAAAAACTTAAAATTAGGCGTGACTGTCTGAGGTATTCGTGTTATCTATGCTACAAAATATTAGCGCTATGCAGCTATCTGCGATTGTGCTGGCCGGTGGCCAAAGTTCCCGCATGGGTCAGGATAAAGCCAGACTCGCCCCTCAAGGCGTTCCCCTGCTGCGGCAGGTTTGTGACATCGCCTTTGAGTGCGCTTCTCGGGTTTATGTGGTGACTTTCTGGCCGGAAAGATACGGCGATATCCTGCCTGCTAGCTGCCTGTTTATTCGAGAAGTTCCTTTGCCCGGAGAGACGGAACCCCACGGACCACTTGTGGGGTTCGCCCAAGGACTGGCGCAAGTGCAAACTGAATGGGTGCTGGCGCTGGCTTGCGATTTGCCTCGGTTGCGGGTTGAGGTGTTGCGGGAGTGGATGGGCCTGCTGGCTGGTGCCGACTCTGATGTTATGGTACTTTTACCTAGAGATGAGGGTGTCTGGCAGCCTTTATGCGGTTTCTACCGGCTCGCCTGTCTGCCGCTGCTCACTGAGTATATCCGCCAGGGGGGCCGGTCTTTTCAGGGCTGGCTGGCCAACTGTCATGTCCGCGAACTGCCTGTGAGTGACCGTAATGTGCTTTTTAATTGCAACACTCCTGCTGATTTAGAAACAGTGTGTGGGGGGGATTTATGATCGTATATTTTGTGGCATAGGCAATATTTTTATCTACCGTCAAGACGCTATAGACGCGAAGCGCGGCTTCCCGCTTTCTTAGAGCGCCAAGGAAAGAAAAGAGAGAGGGGGAACGGCAATTATTTATAATTGCTATACTTAAGGCAATATCCTTTCTAGCCTATTACCGCAGATTGGAACTTAGTGAGGTACAGATATTATAGTAATATTTACTTAGGTTAGGAGAGTGCCACATCTGCGTTCATCTGCGTTAAGAAAGCGGTTCAATATTGTAAACCGCAGATGAACACAGATGAACGCGGATAGGGAAATGAATGTCCTGGTCAATATGGCTACTGCTATCACAGGGTAATCAAAGCATCGCCAATACAGACAGCACCGCTATTCGATACTGTGGCTAAGACGCCGGTTTGGGCGTGGCCAAACTGTTTTTGCAGCAGGGTAAAAAGTGGGATGTCTCGCAAGCCGGTATGGGGATTAACTTCTATATTAAGGCAACGACCGATACGCGCTGTGACTGCAATCGAACCGCCACCGAGTTTAAACTGTTTGCCAACCCAGTTGAATTCTTCCCAAGCGGGAACGCCCTCTAGGACAATGTTGGGGCGGAACCGGCGAACGTCCACCGGCTGACCGGCTGCTTGAGCCAGTTCGTCTAGGGTAGCCTGACTGAGCAGGGAAATGTGCACCGGCTGGCGATCGGGATAGCGCGTCTCGCCGCTGCCGGTGCCAGCGAGGTGCAGCGGAGCTCGCTCTGGGTGCCGCGCCGTTTCGGTGGGTTGCAGCGCCGCCAGATAGCCGGTGAAAAAGGCAGCGATGCGCTGGCGTTCCGAAGGGGTGCCGGTGGAAGCAGCCAGCAGTTCGACGCCCTGATAGTTGACGGTGAGCCGGTCAGTATTTGGGTTGTATGAACACTCTAGCGCCGCCAGCCCGGGCCAGTCATTTTGCACGGCGAAGTTTTTTTTGCTCATCCAAGGCACTGTAGGTTCGGATGCACCGGCAAGAGCGTCACTATATATTAGGGCAAAGGCGCGATCTCCTTTTATGCCGTGTCCAGCTGTCAGGAACACGCGCTCGCACGTCTCGGGGGTCAGCCCCTTGACCGGATGGATGAATAATTGCTTGACTTTTGCTGTGTTCACGATTTATTATTTAAAATTAGAGATACCCTATTTTAGATTTTACCCGTTGGATTAATAGAATCCAAGTTGCTATTTAAGGAGGCAGATCCTCCAAAGCGGCGTTCCCAGGCTCTGCCTGGGAACGAGGGGAAAGCGCTGAAACCGGGTTACTTCGGCGAAACCCGGTTTCTGGGATACAGGCGAGATTTCCTAACTCACAGGTAGGGCGTGCAGCCCTACTACAAACATTTTCAAGGCAGTCGCTTCTCTTACTGCGCACACCGGCACCTGTGAAAATTCTGCGCTCCTGCAAGGCACACAGGTTGGGCTAAAGCCCAACTACAAACCTTTTCAAGTCAGAGCCTCCTGAGCAGCGTTCCCAGCTGCCAGGCTGGGAACGAGGTGAAGTTAGATCGCTAACTTACTTGAAATCGCGCAACATCTTTTTGATTTCTAGGTTGTGCATTTCTTCCTGGCCAATCTGAGTGCGAGCGAATTCTTCCAGATAAATGCTGGCATCTTCCACAATATCGAGTAATTGTTTGTAGAGATCCAGCGCTTTTTTCTCGTGGTTGAGGCTTTCCTGCAAAATGTCCTGCACCGTGTGTTTGTCGGTTTCCTCAATGGGAGAAATCTTCAGGCTGGGATGCCCTTCTAAGCCGGTGATTATTTCTCCCACTTGCTGGGCGTGGAGCAAGGACTCACTCGCCTGAGCTTTAAAAAAATTGACGATCGGAATGCGGTTTGGCCCGGTCACCATCAGGGAATAGTGGGTGTAGCGCACCACCCCTGCCAGTTCAAATTCCATAATAGCGTTCAGCAGGTCGGTGGTTTTTTGGACGTCCAGCTCTCTCATTATTTCTTCAAGTTTTTTCGGCATATTACCTTTGATTATAGGGGAAAGGGGGAAAAGAGGAAACCCCACCCCCTCCATCCTCTATACTCCGTTGCAATAATGATTGTAACTCAAGTTGCTACCTACAATTCTAAGCATCTCGATCCCCCCAAACCAGATGGCCCTCAAGACAGCACACCGCCACAAGTCTCTCTGGTGCGGGGTGCGCCGCTGCGCACCTGACACCTGTCTAATACCGCTTCATCGCCCGCTCCATCTCGCGCTTGTCTTCCTTCCGGCGCTCATCTTCGCGCTTGTCGTGCAGCTTTTTGCCTTTGCCGAGGGCGACTTCAATTTTTACCCAACCGCGCTTCAGGTACATTTTCAAGGGCACCAAGGTTAATCCCTGCTGCTCGACTTTGCCAATTAGTTTGCGAATTTCTTGCTTGTGCAGCAGCAGTCTGCGGGTGCGGCGGGGGTCGTGGTTGAAGTATTCGCTGGCTGTGCCGTAGGGCGAAATGTGGGCGTTAATCAGCCACGCTTCTCCATTGCGAATCAGGACGTAGCCATCTCGCAGGTTGACTTTGCCTTCCCGAATCGATTTTACTTCTGTGCCTTTGAGTTCAATTCCGGCTTCGTAAGTGTCTAGGATTTCGTATAGGAAACGGGCTTGCCGGTTATCGCTAACAATTTTAATTCCTTCGCTTTTTTCTGCCATAATTAGTTGGCTGTTTGTAACTTTAGTTTAAGTATTGGTAGCTGGCGCTGAGAGCGCCAGGGCAGTCTGAGACAGAGGCCGGCGGCGTCAGGGCGGCCACGCCGCGCCGCCCCTACAATTGCTAATTGCTAATTCCTATTATCGCGGGTCAGTTTATCGACGCCCAGATCGGTTTCGCCGAGAATTGCCCAGCGACCGTTGGCTTGGCTGTCTCGAATCCGATAATCGGTGACTCCGAACTCATCCTGGGGCCCCCAGCCGACAGCGAGCCAGTCGCCAGAACGCAGCCCAACCCCGCGATAGGTGGTGCGGTCTACTGTCCAGGTGAGTTCATAGGTGTCATCCGACCGGCGAATCCTTAGAGATCCATTGTATTCCCCGCCGGAATCTCTGCCGGCAATCTCGTAGTTGCCCTCGAGTCTGCCAGCTCTGCCGCCGGTGGCTGTTTCCTCGCCCACTTGCCTCCTGCCTCCGCTGTAAGTCCACTTTCCGTCCAGGGTGCCGTCTGAGTTGATGCGGTAGACGGCGACTCCGTATGTCTTTCCTTGGGGTGCCCAGCCGACAAATAGGTGGTCATCCTCAAGGAAGGCTAGCCCTGAGAATTCACCGGCAGAGGTGTTCCAGGAGACGCTGTAGAGATTGGCTTCAGAGCCGGTGGCTTGAATGTCTGCGGTGCCGGTGTACCTGTCTCCGTTGGGAGCCTTGCCTTCGCTAATTTTCCAGCTGCCTTCTATGTTAATTCGGGAGGAACGCTGCGCCAAATCAGCCGGCTGGAATCTTTCAATCCCTGCTGCCGGTGGGGGCAGCTTGGCCTTCTGCGGCAGGCTCGCGCCGGTTGGGCCAGTGAGGGTGAGGCTGACGCCGGCGATCAGTAAACTGGCTAAAATCCGATTTCCCATCATGGTGTCTGTTTGGTTTGGGAGTTGAAGAATGTTGCTGTGCCGGTGCGTGTCTTGAAACCCGGTTTCTTTGAGAAATCGGGGTTCTGGGTTAATTTGACTCACCGGCTTGTGCCCTGTACAGACGGGAAAGGCGCTGTGTGAGTTGCTTGGCGCACAAGGACAAAAAGCGGGGCGAGTGCGGGGACAGCGGGGCAGATCCTGTGGGCCATCAGGCTGTTCTCGGATGCGCTACAGGCCAGGGGGACTGTCCCTACATTGATTGTCCAAATGATTTAGACGATCTCTTGCGCTAAAAAAATCTGCCATTTTGGCAGCAGCGAACTGACAAACTGAACTAAAATAAAAGCAGGGGAAACATTTACTTCGTTCCAGACACTTGTTCACAATAGACACAGGATAATTTTATGAAATACGAGCGGATAATTGGCAAGCGTTTAGTCGCGCTAATTGCTCCTTTAGTGGCCGCACCGGCAATCGCTACAGCGCCGGCAATGGCGGCAACACTGGCATCTTCTCAAGCAGTCTTCCAGTTTGATAACTTCACTCACAGCGCCTATTCGCTGGGTACGGCAACAAACACCAATACTTTGGCTGTGGTAACTGGAGCTGACTCCTCAACAGCTTCCACTGCAGAAGCTTTGGCATATTTTTTACCCTACTCGGCGGGCAATATTTCTTTCAGTGCAGCCAGTGGCCAAGGTAGTTCTTACTTTGGTGTGGCGCAAAGCATGGCCGAAGTTGTGGGGAACTTTTTAGTAGGGCCAGGAGAGTCTTTTGGTTTCAATTTTAACGCTTCATTAGCCTTACAAACTGCAATTGACAATCCGCAAACGGAAATGGCCAGCGCTGCTGGACGGACGGCTTTCTTCTTGTTCGGCAGCACTGACGGGGGACAGGCAAGTTTGCTAGACTCTTTTTCAGTATTGGGGAAAGTAGCAACACCGGGCAATAATTTTCTGGACTGGCAAAGTAGCGACAATATTAACTATACTTCTGAGAGCAGCCTGAATTATACAGATACAGAATCATTAGCTTGGGCTGCCTTTGATGGGTGGTATCAGCGCAGTTTCGACAGTCAAATTCAGCTGACTTTAGTCGAATTTAAGCAAAATCAGGCAGAGGTCAAAGTCCCAGAACCTTCAGTAAGGCTGGCTTTACCGCTTGTGCTTCTGCTCATGTGGGTGGGGAGAAAAGTCAGCAGGAAATCAGCGAGTTTAGGACAGCTGAAGATTGTCGCAGCTGGGGAAGATTAAAGCCTATAGGCGTTCGCTCAGGGGTGCATATTAAAAATATATTCCATAAGATATTGGGAGAATGTGCCGGTGCGGCGTAAAATAGGCAATTTTTGGGGGCGGGTTTATCAATATGAGCAGATTCCCTGGGTGGGGGCGGGTTTATTAATATTCGGCGCTTTCCCGATACATTTCGGGTGAACCCGCCCCTAC
>Ga0185317_100428_pt1 | contig 10157 bp, 8 predicted proteins | sample DevilsHole_FD_128020 | JGI IMG/M metagenome (GOLD analysis project Ga0185317, IMG submission 128020) | Groundwater microbial communities from Devils Hole, Nevada to study Microbial Dark Matter (Phase II) - Devils Hole (SPADES assembly)... | ecosystem: Environmental > Aquatic > Deep subsurface >...
CCGGTGGGGTGGGAAACCAAAGTAGCAGGGCAAACGCTGGTGCTACAGGACAGCAAATTTTAGGAATTGAGTAAGCAAGCAGATTGAGAAAGTGCTAAAATGCACTCAAATCGATTATCATGGTGTAAACTTTAGGGACAGCAAAAGCTCTTGTCAGGTAAGCCAAGAAGCAAGTATTTGGCTGTTTGTACATATTTAACTCTTGTAGAGGCAGAAAGACATGGCCTTTAAAAAAACTCGTCACTCCCACAGTTACGCCGAAAATCCTGAAGCACTTTATCGAGACTACAAGAACCGCACAGTTGAAGGTCTCCTCGCTCACCAAGCTGATATACTTAGAGAGTACCAAAAACAGGCCCTTGATTCTCCTGATGTCGCTTTACAACTTCCGACTGGTAGTGGAAAGACTCTGGTTGGGCTTCTTCTTGGAGAATGGCGTCTCCGCCGCTTCAATCAAAGAGTTGTATATCTCTGCCCTACGCGCCAACTTGTCAATCAGGTAGTCGAGCAATCACAGCTCAAATATGGAATCAAGGCAAATGCCTTTGTCGGTAAACAAGCTGAATACTCCTCGCCCACTAAAGCTGAATATATCACGGCAGAGACTCTTGCCGTTACCACTTATAGCGGTCTGTTTAACACAAATTCATTTTTTGATAGCGCAGACATAATCATCCTTGATGACGCTCATGCAGCAGAAAACTACATATCCAAATACTGGTCGATTCTAATCGAACGTGATCAGCAGCAGGAATATAGCGTCCTCTTCCAGGCTCTAGTTTCCGCCCTTCGTGATATTGTGTCGCACGCACACTATACTCGGTTGCTTTCCAACTCTCCAGATATTGGAGATCGCCAATGGGTTGAAAAGATTCCTACCCCCCAACTGTATTCTAAGCTCTCAGAGTTCACTGCAATACTTGATGAGCATATTGGCAACAGAACTGACCTGAAGTATCCTTGGTCTGTTATTCGAGATCATTTGTTAGCATGCCACATATACATAAGCGTGGATGCTATATTGATCCGTCCTTTGATACCACCTACTCGCACTCATAAGCCATTTTCAAATGCCAAGCAACGTATCTATATGTCTGCCACCTTAGGAGAGGGCGGCGATCTAGAGCGGTTGTGGGGCGTTGAAAAAATAGTCCGTCTGCCTGTTCCAGAAGGATGGGGCCAGCAAGGGATTGGTCGCAGGTTATTCTTTTTTCCAGAAAGGTCTCTTGATGAGCAATCGTCGCTGAATCTTGCGATTAACATGATCCAAGCGACACCCCGCTCCCTTGTTCTTGTTCCCGACGCTCGTACCGCCACTCAATTTAAAGACAAAATTCCCAAAGAAGCTGGGTATAAAATTTTTGACGCCGCGCAAATTGAACAGTCAAAGCAGCCTTTTGTCTCTGCCGAGAAGGCTGTTGCCGTAGTGGCAAACCGTTACGATGGCATTGATTTAGTGGGCGACGAGTGCCGCCTTCTAATTTTGAATGGACTTCAGCGGGCGACAAATCTCCAAGAAAAATTCCTTGTGACTAGAATGCCGGCTAGCATTCTCTTCTACGACCGAATTTTAACTCGCATTGTTCAGGCGGTTGGACGCTGTACGAGATCGGCTACTGACTATGCAGCAGTAGTCATTATTGGCGAGGAATTGAAAAACTTCTTACTTGATAAGGAGCGGAGGCGATTCTTGCATCCAGAACTCCAAGCTGAGCTTGAGTTTGGAATTGACCAATCTAAGGATCTTGAACAAGCCGGTTTTCTTGAAAACCTTGAAATCTTCCTGGAACATAAGGAGGAATGGAACGAGGCAGAAGGAGATATACTTTATAAGAGAGACGAACTCCAGCAGTATAAACTCCCAGCCACAGACAAGTTGAAGGATGCAGTTAGCCACGAAGTGAGATATCAGTACGCTCTTTGGAACGGTAATTTTGAAAAAGCCGTTGAAGAGTGTGGCGCTGTCCTAACTTCGCTGAGTGGAGATGATGTTCAAGGATATAGAGCCTTTTGGTACTATTTGGCCGGCAGTGCAGCGTGGATGGCGGCGAAGAAGGGAATTGCTTCTATGGATAGCGTGGCACGCGATTTCTTTAAGCGAGCTGCCTCCACTGCTGAACGTGTTACATGGCTCCATGAATTATCTCGGCTAAAGATTGCAGAATACGAAGAAAATCAAACAGATGCTTCCAGGCTTGCTGCTGTAATTGAGAAACTGGAAGAACAGCTGTTAGTACTCGGTACTGTGAATGATAGAAAGTTTGAAGCTGAGGTAAAGAGAATTATTGAGAATCTTAGCAAGGTTACAGAAGCGGATTCTAAAAAATTTGAGGATGGACATGAAAGATTAGGTCGTCTCTTGGGGTACACGGCAGCAAATTCTGAAGCCGATGCCGCTCCAGATCCCTGGTGGATTGCAGGAGATGACTTTTGTATTGTATTTGAAGACCATTCAAGTAATAGCCAAGGATCGCCACTTGGAGCCAACAAGGTTAGGCAAGTAGCCTCACATCCTGATTGGATTAAGGCCAATGAGAAGCATCTTCGCAAAGATGCAGAAATTTTACCCGTGATAGTCACACCTTGCGAAAGTCTAGCAAGGGGTGCAGTCCCTCATACTGGAGATGTCTGCTATTGGAACCAAAAAGAGTTTCAAGAATGGGCACAAAAGGCGATTTCCGTTGTTCGATCTTTACGAAGCAGTTTCCCAGGTGAGGCTGATTTGACATGGCGAAAGCAGGCTATTCAGGCGTATCGGGATGGTGGTCTTGACCCAGCATCCCTGGCCAAAAAATTGCGTGAGCGAAAATTGGACAGTCTCCCACACTGTTAATGAAGAGACTTTCACAATGTTCTTGTGGGGTTCACCGGCATCTTCTTATAATTCGCAGTGCCGGTTCAACCGCACAACCGGCACCCCATCTCCCCTAACCTATAGCGTTTTTCGTATGAGTGAGGTACTGAGAAACCCGGTTTCTTAAAGAAACCGGGTTTCTGGGGTTTACTTCATCCAACTGAAAACCGCTATAGCTATCGCTATATTGAAGAATCGAGCTATTGTTCAAATTCAGAAACCAGCCCTATAATTAAAGTATAGCGCAGAGAGAAACAACCATGACACAAATTCTAATACAAGACCTCGACCCGACTGTCGCCGACAAGCTAAAAATTCTCGCCCTGCGAAATGGGCGCTCACTAGAAGCCGAGGTGAAAGCGATTCTGGAAGCGGCGGCTGAAGCTGAGATTGTCAAGAAGGCAACCACAAGGTTGGAAGGGTGGGAAGCAATTGACAAGGCAAGAGCTAAGTATGCCGGTCGCACCAAAGAGCGATAGTGCTGAACTTTTGCGGGAGGATAGAAACCGTTGACTCTGTTTGTTGTAGATGTTCGAGTTCCAGATTTCTTATCAAGTCATACCAGAAACCGGGTTTCTTTGAATGGGAGCCATCAAATTATCCTCAGACAGTCCAAAGAAACCCGGTTTCTTACCTCTTCAGAAGAAAATGTTACCTACTATCGAGTTCCAGATTTCTTCTTTCCCAACATTAACAATCTTCTGCGCCAGCAATTTTAGCACATTGAAACAGCCCAATTAAACGAGAAAGCCGGCTTCTCCAAAAAACCGGCTTCCCTCACCCCAACTCCCGATTCCCAACACCGGCACGCCTGCTACACATCCTCAACCTCAAGCTGAGCCACCGTAACCGCATCAACTGCAAACACAAAAACTAGCGGCATTGGACACCTGAGCAAAACGCTCAAAATTACACCTATCACTGTCGCAAAAGCTGCTGACACCGACCACCACTTTTCCTGCGGACTTAACCCTTTTTGCGCCTTAATCAACTTCAGCGTTCTTCCCGGAATTGGCTCCGGCATCACCGCCCCAGGCGGGAACGCCCAATAATTATTGCAACGCTCTCTAATTAAATCCGTCCAGCCATTTTCTTGACACCATTCGGCGACCCACTCATCACGGTAATGATTCATATTCATGATTCTACTCCGACAATCCTAGTTGTTTTAATAAATGAAACTTAGCCTTCAGGAATTCCTGCTAGGGGCGGGCTCACCCCAAATAGTTGCCAGACAACGCAATATCTGAATCAATTCGCCCCACCCTTGCCAAAAATTGTAAAGGCTTGTAACGAAAGACCGGCAGCTGCAAAGCCCCGCCACCTTTCATTTAAAAGACTAACAGAAGCAGAAGCAGCAGACAATAAAAAGATAAAAAACTTTACCAAAACCAATCAGCCCCTGAGTATAAAATCCTAGCACCGGCATAAATTCTTACCCAAAGACAGGCGAGACGCCGGGGAAAGGACAGGCGAGACGCCGGGGAAAGGACAGGCGAGACGCCTGTCCTACGCCTTTGATATGGACAGGCGAGACGCCTGTCCTACGTCTAGCCGCCTTAAGATAGAAGCTGTTCACCCCCGACAGAGAACCATTCGTGGCCCACTCAACACAACCCAGCGACGCCAAACAGCCGTGTTCGGCACCGGCACTCGCCCGCACTCCCCTGTTCGAGCTCTCCGCAGAACTCAACGCCAAAATGACCGAATTCTCAGGCTGGGAAATGCCGGTGCACTACACCGGCACCCTCCTCGAACACCAAGCAGTGCGCACAAATGCCGGCATGTTCGATATCTCCCACATGGGCAAATTCGCCCTCACCGGCAAAGACCTAATCTCCAGCCTCCAACCCCTAGTCCCCTCGGATCTGAACCGGCTGCAACCGGGCGAAGCCCAGTACACCGTCCTCCTCAACGCCTCCGCCTGCATCTTAGACGACATCATCTTCTACTATCAGGGCACGGACAGCACCGGCACCCAGCGCGGCACAATTATTGTCAACGCCGCCACCAAAGTCCGGGACAAAGCCTGGATCATGGCACACCTCGAATCCACCGGCATTCAATTCCAGGATCTCACCAAACAAAAAGTCCTAATCGCCGTTCAGGGTCCGCAAGCCACCAGCTACCTCCAACACTTCGTTGAAGCAGATTTGACCCCAGTCAAGGCTTTTGGACATCTAGAAGCGCCGGTACTTGGCGAAATGGGTTTTTTGGCGAGAACCGGCTACACAGGCGAAGACGGATTTGAAATCATGCTCGATCCGCCGGTGGGAGTCCAACTCTGGCGTTCCCTCCTCAATGCCGGTGTCACCCCCTGCGGTTTGGGGTGTCGCGACACCCTGCGCCTGGAAGCCGCAATGGCACTCTACGGACAAGATATCACCGACACCACCACCCCCCTAGAAGCCGGTCTGGGCTGGGTTGTCCACCTCAACAGCAAAAGCGACTTTATCGGGCGCTCAGTTCTAGAAAAGCAGAAACTCGAAGGAGTGCGGCGGCGACTCGTGGGATTGCAAATGCAGGGGCGACACATCGCCCGCCACGGGTATCCCGTGATACATACCGGCTTGCCGGTGGGAGAAGTCACCAGCGGCGCACCCTCACCCACCTTGGGCTATCCCATCGCCCTCGCCTACGTTCCTACCCACCTAGCACAAACCGGTCAGCAGTTAGAAATCGAAATTCGGGGCAAAACTTTCCCAGCAACTGTCGTCAAAAAGCCATTTTATCGCTCGCCAAGCCGGCTTTCTAAAATTTAAACCGCAGATGAACGCTGATGAACGCAGATAAATTATGCCCGTATCTGCGTTAATCTGCGTTAATCTGCGGTGGCAATCAAGATGCCGTTGATGGCAAGCTTTTACTCGTCGCTTAAGGACTGCACGCAGGAAGCTCTCCCCCCACACCGACAGGAGAATTATTCCCTATGATAGCACCTTGCGCTTGCAGGGTGGAAAGGTCGGGTGTGGTAGCAATAGTAATTGCCCCCCTCAAATCGAGGTTTTCAGCGCTAGCAAGATAGCTAAAATCCGCACCGCTGATGTCTGCATTTGCCAGAGTGGCGTTCCTCAAATTGGCATTAGTCAAATCCGCCCCTTGCAGCCGGTATGATGGGTGAGTCCCAATACAAGCATTTAGGCGAGCGTAACGCAAATCGGCACTTTGCAAATCAGCCCCATTTAACCTCGCCCCAGACAGCACCGCACCCCTGAGATTCGCATTTGTAAGTTTAGCGCTCAGATGCGCCAGACGCAGGTTAGCATTCCGCAGGTTGGCATTCCTCAGGTTAGCTCCTATCAGCCTAGCATTTTCCAGATTAGCGCCCCTTAAGTCAGCACCCTCCAGGTCGGAAACCAGGCTTGTATTGTCAAATGACTGGAATGAAATTAAGGCACCTTTCAAGTTAGCGCCTCTCAGATCCGCACCGCGCAAATCTGAACCTTGCAAGTCAGCAAATTGCAGGTTAGCATACCGCAAATCCATCCCTCGCAGGTTGACAAAAGTCAGGTCGCAGGCTAAACACGAGCCGGTTCTCATTAGCCGTCTGACATGATCGGGATTCGCTGCTTTCCCCGCACCGGCAAACAAGACTGTAGCTAATACAGTCATAATAACTAGAATTGGGCGACGCATTTTGCACCTCCTCTCTTTAAGAAAATTAAATTCTATTTTTTTATTTTTGGGAGATTGCCATATTTATCCAAAAATCTATTAATTTTCAGTTTTATTGACTGAATCACCCCTATTTGTTGTGTGAAGGAGTCTGGCATGTGTCCCAGATAATAAATCGAATTGCCAAATCGGGACGCTGCCTCTTCATTGCCGCAAGAGCAGAAAAAGGAAGCCTCATTATCTGCGGGTTAAAATTAACAGAAGCTTGAGTGATAGCTCCCATCTTCTAGCATAAACTTATAGCGCCTTTTGTTAAATCTTTCTTTGGGTATATTTCCCGACAGCCCCAAACTTTAAGTAAGGTATCTGATAGTCGCGGATGCAAAATGCTCAAAAATTGGATAAAATAGACGATATAAGGGCATCTGAGGCCAACATCTAGCTTTTGGGAGGCGAAACGCCGGTCTTGCGGAGGCACAAGAGCAGAGACAAAGGCAAGCAGCAACAGACAGCACCGGCATCCTCTGCGTGAAGTCCTCATGCCTCTCGTTACTGGTGCGAGATGGGAGTAGAATCAAAAAGATGAAAAAGAAAACTTGGTTAAACATACAGCCGGTCAGCCGAAACGCCTTGTACCGGCTCGCCGCACTTGCTATAATCCTCAGTATTCTGATCACTTGGGGGTGGTTCGCTATGATCCAAATGCCCGGGAAAAGCTACACCGGCACTCTTCGAGATCTGACAGCGCAGCAAATTGCGCTGCGAGACGCACTGCGGCGCGATGTCGAACAGCTAGCCGGCACAATTGGAGAGCGAAACTACACCCTGTACAAAAAACTAACAGCCTCAGCTGATTTTCTGGAATCCTCCTTAACATCAGCCGGCTACAAAGTCCAGCGACAGGGATACACCATAGACGGCAAAAACTACGACAACCTAGAAGTAGAGATTGCCGGTGCAGACAAACCAGACGAAATCGTCATTATCGGCGGACACTACGACTCAGTGTATAACAGTCCTGGAGCCAACGATAACGGCACCGGCGCAGCAGCAGTTCTAGAGTTAGCCAGAGCGTTTGCCGGCAAAAAAACCGAGCGAACCCTGCGATTTGTTGAATTCGTCAACGAAGAGCCGCCCTTTTTCTGGACCCCTGACATGGGGAGCCTGGTTTATGCCAAACGCTGTCAACAGCGGAACGAGAAAATCGTAGCCATGCTCAGCCTAGAAACAATGGGTTATTATTCTGATGAAATCGGCAGCCAGAAATATCCCTTCTCCCTCGGCAACATCTACCCATTGCAAGGAAATTTTATCGCATTTATCGGCAATATAACATCCGGTAAACTGGTGCGGGAAAGCATTGCCTCCTTTCGCACCCACGCCAAATTCCCAAGCGAAGGAGCCGCCCTTCCGGGAATTGTCCCTGGCGTTGGATGGTCAGATCACTGGTCATTTTGGCAGTCAGGCTATCCAGCGCTGATGGTAACAGACACCGCTCCATTCCGCTACCCACACTACCACACTACAAAAGACACGTCCGACAAAGTAGATTACGAACGTATGGCGCGAGTTGTGGCGGGGTTGGAAAGCGTAATTGCCGACCTTGCCGGACTTGTCCCTCGTTAGGAAGCATTAAGCTGTTAGGCTTTTAATCTGCTAGTCCATTTAAAGGAAGCAGCAGCCCACAGAGCGGCGTTCCCAGCTTGACTGGGGACGAGTAATAAATCTTTTTATTCCCTTCTTATTCCCCCTCCCCGCCGGCGGGGAGGGGGTTAGGGGGTGGGGTTCTCCCCGCGCCGCAAAATTTCAGAAAACTCCCGCAAAGCTTTCGCATACTCCTGACCGGCAAACTCCATCACATCATTGTGACCGGCAGCAGCCACCGGAAAAAAGCGCTTCGGTTGATTAGCAGCCGCAAACAATTCCCGCCCGTGCCAAAATGGAATCACGGCATCAGCCATACCGTGCGTCACCAAAACCGGACAGCGCACCCCCTTAATCTTGTCAATATTGGCAAACTTGTCGAAAGGAAAAATCGGAATTCGCGTCACCACCCGAAAGGCGGAGATAAAGGGACTTTCCAAAACCAGACCGGCTACCGGCTGGCGGCTGGCCAAATCTACCGATGGCCCAGAGCCCACCGAGCGCCCGTACACTATTATCTTTGCCGGTGGCACCCCGAGCTTCTGCGTCAGATAATTGTAAGCAGCGTCAATATCCCTGTAAGCACCCGACTCACTCGCATGCCCTTGGCTCGTTCCATAGCCCCGGTAATCGTAAGCAAACACAGTAAACCCCATGTCCCGCAATTCTTCGAGCACCCAGCGAACATTTCCCAAATCCTCTGCGTTACCGTGACTGAAGAGAATGGTATAGTGCGCCTGCCGGTTGGGGAGATACACCGCAGAAATCCGCACCCCATCCGCTGTCACCAGCTTGAGAGTCTCCCGGGTGTCCTCATAGCTTGCCGGTTGCGGCTTAAAAATCAGCCCATCTGCAAAAAAGTATCCGTATATACAAATAGAGGCATAGATGAAGAGGGCAGAGCGCAGCAGGCGTTTTAGGGAAAATTCCCCCAGCAGCAGCCGTCTGAGAGTTTTCTTGTCCATTCGGCATGTACCCAGAATACAAACTTTGGGGAATAATCTGTAGCGGTAAGACAATGCTATCCGCGCCCTGAAAGCACCGGCACGCTCATGCCGGCTCGCGGCGTCTCGCCCGCGCCAAAAGCCCGGAAGTCGCGCCAATCCCTGTATCTATATTGTGTGAGGAAATAACATGAGCCTGCACTATCCCGAGGATCTGAAGTATCTCGACACCCACGAGTACGCCCGCTTGGATGGCGAAATTGCTACTATTGGCATCAGTGCCTTTGCCGTAGACCAGCTCGGTGACATCGTATTTCTGGAAGTGCCAGAGATAGGTGCCGCTTTGACAAAAGGAGAGTCCTTTGGCACGGTTGAGTCGGTAAAAGCCGTCGAAGACCTGAAATCACCCATCACCGGCACAGTGGTGGAGCGCAATCAGCCGGTTATCGACGAGCCCGAGCAACTGGCGGAAGATCCCTATGGAGAAGCTTGGCTGATCAAGGTGCGCGTTGACAACCCAGACGAGCTGGTAGACGCTATGTCAGCTTCGGAGTACCGCCTGCTGGTAGAGGGGTAGGGCTGCTCAACGCCTTTGGGCTGAAGCCCAACTACGAACCTTTTGGGCTGAAGCCCAACTACGAACCTTTTGGGCTGAAGCCCAACTACGAACCTTTTGGGCTGAAGCCCAACTACGAACCTTTTTGGGCTAAAGCCCAACTACGAACCTTTTTGGGCTAAAGCCCAACTACGAACTTTTTGGGCTAAAGCCCAAGGTCGAACCTTTTGGGCTAAAGCCCAACTACGAACTTTTTGGGCTAAAGCCCAAGGTCGAACGCAAGGGCTGAAGCCCAACTACGAACCTTTTGGGCTGAAGCCCAACTACGAACCTTTTGGGCTGAAGCCCAACTACGAACCTTTTGGGCTGAAGCCCAACTACGAACCTTTTGGGCTGAAGCCCAACTACGAACCTTTTGGGCTGAAGCCCAACTACGAACCTTTTGGGCTGAAGCCCAACTACGAACCTTTTGGGCTGAAGCCCAACTACGAACCTTTTGGGCTGAAGCCCAACTACGAACCTTTTGGGCTGAAGCCCAACTACG
>Ga0185317_100429_pt1 | contig 10146 bp, 9 predicted proteins | sample DevilsHole_FD_128020 | JGI IMG/M metagenome (GOLD analysis project Ga0185317, IMG submission 128020) | Groundwater microbial communities from Devils Hole, Nevada to study Microbial Dark Matter (Phase II) - Devils Hole (SPADES assembly)... | ecosystem: Environmental > Aquatic > Deep subsurface >...
TACACGATCGCTCAGCGAAAGTCGCTTTTCGCTCCGCGAATAGGCCCGCTTTCGCGGAGCGAAAGCCGACACTGACGCCGATCTTACGCGCTCAGGGCCGCGAAAAGGTCGCGGATTTCCTCGTCGACGTCGGCCGGATCGGCGACGGTTTGGGCGATTTCGTCTCGGAGCAGTTCGCGATATCGGCGCCGCAGCCGATGCACCGCAACCTTGATCGCCCCTTCGGTCATGCCCAACTCGGCCGCGATATTCGCGTAGCCGCCGGCATCGCCTTGGCCCGCCAGCGACCCTTTGAGGCGCTCGAACAGTTCACGCTTCCCGCCGGCCTGAAACTCCTCGCGCAGCCGCGCGAGGACCGTTTCGAGCAGCGCGAGGGCCCAACGCCGCTCAAAGATTTTCTCCGGCGTCGCGTGGTGCGTCGGCTCGCGGCTCAGTCGATCTTCGCCCGCGTCGAAGTCGAGAGGCAGGACGTGGCGCCCGCCGCCGCGTTTCTTCGCACGGGCCCGGTCGCGCTTGTTGGCAAGAAAATGCTTCAGCGCAGCGATGAGAAATGTCCGAAAACGGCCTCGCGCACGGTCGGCATCGCCGATCGTATTGCTCTCGATCAGCCGGGCGAAGAATTCCTGCGTCAGGTCCCGTGCGTCGTGCGTCGATAACCTTGCGCGCGCACGAAGCCGTAGAGCGGATACCAGTAGCCGGCACACAGCGTCGCCAACGCGTCGCGCGACTTCGCCGATGCGCGGCGACCGGCCGCCAGGACCACGCTCCAACACGTCGTCGCGAATTGGCGTCGACGGATGGCGGCGTCAGATGCCGTTCGATGGGTGCGGGACATGTCCGCGATTCTACGTTGTCCAATCCACGCCCGCGAGCGTTGGAAGGTGGGATGCAACGCCCAAGACATGGGACTATACCGCACGCGGCCATCAATGAGACGTTTTCGTTTGACGCCCAGCCGAAGGCGCCAGCAGAACATGGCTGGGATTGTGCATCTCCGGTCGCCTGCGGCTCCACGTTAAACGAGCAAGACCTGCCGCGTGCGGCATAACGTGCGGGTCTTAACACTACAGCGCAGGTTCTCACAATGGGCAACTGGCGGCACGTTCAAATAAGGACTTGCGACGACTGAAGTTCCCCCAACAACCTACGCTGTAGTGTTAATACGGCCAAGCCGCAGACGACGGGTCACACCACCGCGAGCAGCGGCTCGGCGGACTTCCAACCGCCGTCGCGTCGCTCGACGCGCCGATAGACCGTGTCGCGTTCGACGGGGATGCGTCCTGCCTCGCGAATCAGGCCTTCGATTTCAGCCACTGTGAGTTCCTGCGGCGTCTCGGCGCCGGCGTCGTGATAGATCTTCTCGTGGACGACCGTGCCATCGAGGTCGTCTGAGCCGAACGACTGCGCGATCTGGGCCGTCTTGACCCCGAGCATGATCCAGTACGCCTTGATGTGCGGGAAGTTGTCGAGCATCAGTCGGCTGACGGCCATGGTCTTCAGGTCCACCAGGCCGCTTGGCTTTTTCAGATCTCTGCGCTGTTCGAGCAACTTCGTGTTGTCGGGATGGAACGCGAGCGGGATGAACGTCTGGAACCCGTGCGTCTCGTCTTGCAGCTCGCGCAAGCGGATCAAGTGGTCGATTCGATGTTCGGGCCGCTCGATGTGGCCGTAGAGCATGGTGGCGTTGGAGTGCAGACCCATTTCGTGGGCAGTGCGGTGGACGGCGAACCACTCCTTCGCGTCGGCCTTGTGTTCGCAGATGATGTCGCGCACCTCGCTGTGGAAGATCTCGGCGCCGCCGCCGGGTAGGCTGCCGAGTCCGGCGTCGATCAGGGTCTGGAGCACGTCACGATAGGTGAGGCCGGTCAGCTCGCGGAACCAGTGAAGCTCGACGGCCGTGTACGCCTTGATGTGGATTTCCGGTGCGGCCTCGTGGATCAGGCGCACCACGTTGACGTACCAGTCGAACGGCATTTGGTGATGCAGGCCGCCGACGACGTGCAACTCGGTCGCCCCGCGCGCCTGCGCCTCGGCCGCACGCTCGGCGATCTCGGCGTCGCTCATCAAGTAGCCCTTGGGACTCTTCAGGTCGGCCCGAAATGCGCAGAAGATGCAGCGGTACACGCACACATTGGTCGCGTTGAGGTGGGTGTTCACGTTGTAGAACGTGTAGTTTCCGCTCCACCGCTCGCGCACCTGGTTGGCCAGCTCGCCGATTGTGAACAGGTCGTTCGACTCGTAGAGAAACAGGCCGTCGTCGAAACTCAGCCGCTGCCGCGCCTCGACCTTGTCGCGAATCTCACGCATTCGTCCCGCGTCGGTTCCGGACACTTCCATCCTCCTGCTCGCTGCCTGGGTTCTACTTCTTCGCCACCGATTTCAGGAACTGCTCAAACCCGTCGCGATGCGAGGCCATGACCGCTTCCGGTCCCCAGGCTCGAATCCAGTACGGACCCTCGGCGCCCGCGTCGATCATGGCGGCAAAGACCCGATACTTCGGCCGCTTGGTCACGTCCGGCGACGCGGGGAACGGCCGGTCGAGGTACGTGCCCGACAGGTCGAGCCAGACAATCGTGCCGGCGTCGATCTTGATTTCGTGTTTCTTGGCCGCCTTCTCGGTGCTCGATCCGTCGGGCTGTTCGACCATGCCGTACCACCGACGCAAATTGCTGTCGAGGTCGCCGCCGCCCCGCTTGCCGAAGTGGGTGACCATCATGAATCCGTCGGCCGCGCCCTTTTCGGAACTCGGGAAGACGAACTCGTGCGTGCGAAACTGTTTCTTCGTTTCCTGGGCCTTCCACGCCGCCGGCGCCTGAGCGATGAGGTCGGCCGCAAGTTTCACTGGTTGGGTTTTCGCCTTTTCGCCTTTTGGCTCCTCGGCAAGCCCGCCGGCCGCCAGCACCACAAAGGTCGTCGCAAGGGAACATGCTATCAGCCGCAGTCTCATGAGTACGCCTCCCAAGGTTGGATACAGCTCAGGGCACTATCATGTCCAACACGGCGACCGCCAGCAATGCCACGCTGATGATGCCGTTGACGTGGAAGAACGCGAGGTTCACTCGCCCGAGATCGTCGGCCCGTACGAGGCTGTGTTCGTAGACGATCAGCCCCGCGACCGCCACGACGCCGGCGCCGTAGATCCAACCGAGGTCGAACACGAGCGGCAGCGCGGCCAGGAGTGCGATCATGATCGCATGGCAGCCCATCGCCAGGCGCAGCGCCCCGCGCACGCCGAGCCGGGCCGGCACGCTGTGCAGGCCGGTCGCGCGGTCGAAGTCTAGATCCTGGCAGGCGTAGATGATGTCGAACCCCGCGACCCAAAACAGTACCGCACCGCCCAGCACCACGGGCGCCCAGGCCACGTCGCCGCGAATCGAAATCCACGCAGCCAGCGGGGCCAGCATGAGCGACGCGCCGAGCCAGAAGTGCGCCAGGGCCGTGAACCGTTTCGTCAGCGAGTACAAACAGATGAAGGCCAGCACGGGTCCCGAGAGATACAGCGGCCACGGATTCCACGACGAAAACCAAAACACGCTGGTCGCTGCAACGAATCCCGCCGCACAGACGATCAGAAACGCCACGACGGCGCCGGGCGAGATCAACCCAGCCGGCAAGTGCCTCATCGCCGTACGCGGGTTGATCGCGTCGAGCTTTCGATCGGCCAGCCGGTTGAACGCCATCGCCGCACTCCGCGCGAACACCATGCACAACAGGATGCCCAGCCAATCGAGCGGCCGCCACGGCCGGCCGTCGCGCAGCTCGCTCCACGTCGCCATGCCCGCCGCCAACAGCGCAAACGGCAGCGCGAACAGCGTGTGGCTGAACTTGATCATCTCCAAAATGGTTCTAACCTGGCCAAACAACGATAGGTCCCTTCACGCAGGTCGAAATTCAAAGTAACGAGGCGGCTCGTCGGTTCCGACCTTGGGCGTCGGTCAATCCTTGGAAGTCCGGGCTTCGTCATTCGTCATGGTCTCGACTCCCCAACGTCGAAACAGGTCGTGCGGCACGTCTAGTTGATCGCAGATCCGGCCGACGACGAAGTTGACGATGTCGTCGAGCGTCTGCGGGCGATGATACCAGCCCGGCATGGCCGGCATCACGATCGCTCCGGCTTGCACGCAGCGAGTCATGTTTTCGAGGTGGATCAGGCCGAGTGGCGTTTCACGCGGCACCAAGATCAACTTGCGACGCTCCTTCAGGTGAACGTCGGCCGCACGCTGAATCAGGTTCGTCGACAGGCCGCCGGCAATCGCGCCGAGCGTGCTCATCGAGCACGGGCAAATCACCATGCCGCCCGTCGGGAATGAGCCGCTGGCAATGCCGGCCGACCAATCGGTGTAGTGATGATAGTGGAAGCGCCGCGAGCCCGGCGCCGAGCGATCGGCGTCAGGACCCAGAACCGAGACCAAGAATCGATCCAGGTCGAAGTGGTCGGGGTCGGCATGGATGTCTAGTTCCTCGGCCAGCACCTGGGCCGCGGCCTGACTGAACACCAGGTGGACATCGCGACCCGCTCGCGACAACACTTGCAACAAGCGAACGGCGTAGGGTGCCCCACTCGCCCCGGTCATCGCCAGCACTAGCGGCGCATCGCCAAGGTGCATACGTGTTCCTCAGTTACTTGGTGCCGATGTAAAGACTCGCGATGCCGAACGTGAGCGGCCGCCACTCGGGTGACCGCAAACCGGCGTGCGTCATTAACTCAGCCATCGCCGGCCCGGCGGGAAATTCGAGCACGCTGGCCGGCAGGTAATTGTAGGCCCCGGCCCGGTTGCGTGCGAGCGTTTGGCCGACGAGCGGGAGCACATGCTTGAAATACGCCAGGTACGCCGCGCGGAACAGTCGGCCGCGCGGCACGGAGAACTCCAGGATCGCGACCTTGCCGCCCGGCCGTGTGACGCGCGTCATCTCCATCAGACCCTTGATTGCACAAGTGACGTTGCGCAGCCCGAACGCGACGCAGACGATCTGAAAATAGTCGTCGGGAAACGGCAGTCGCTGCGCGTCCGCCTCGATGAATCGAATGTGCCGTGCCGCGTTTCGCCTCCGCACCTTCCGTTGTCCGAGCACCAGCATCTCATGGCAAAAGTCGGACGCGTACACCGGCAGCCGACCGCCCGATTGCCGCCAATAGGACAGAGCCAGGTCGCCGGTCCCCGTACACACGTCGAGCACCGGACTGTCGCCCTGCGGCGGCACGAGGTGCGTCGTGATCCAACGCCAAAGGTGATCGACGTTCAAGCTGAGCAGGTGATTGAGGAAGTCGTAGCGCGGACTGATCGCCGAGAACATCTCGCGGACACGGGTTTCACGCTTGTCGACAATCATGTTGCGCGGACGCCGGGTTCCCGATGCGCGAAGCGCGGCTTGGCGATCTACGATTGTCGCGATCATTCCATCCCGGTCTTCTCGGGAACGGCAGGGGACTTTGCCTTGATTCTGTCGAGTGTCTCCAGCACAGCGGAGCTGGGTAGGACGTAGCTGGCGGTGCGGTCGGCGCGGGCGACGTTGATGCCGATGACGCGACCGGCGAGGTCAACGACCGGGCCGCCGCAGTCGGTTGGCCGCAACACCGTGTCGTGCTGGATCGCCGCGGGGAAATCGTCGCGGCGACCGCTGAGTGCGCCCGTGACGCGAGTCGGATCGGCGCCCAGACTGTTCTCGGGCATGCCCAGGCGTACAGACAGTTCGAGCGTTTCGTCTTCGCGTTTTCCGGTCACCTGCACAACGTCGCCGACTCGGTGCTTGCGCACAGCCGTTTGCAACTCCGCGAGGCGGGCAACCGGTTCGGCCGCGATGTGCGTGATCACGTCGCCCGGCTTGATGCCGGCCGCGGCGGCCCCGCTGCCGGGCATGACCTGACGGACCGTCGCGCCCGCTTCGCGGTCGTCGATCAGCACGCCGAGCACTCCCGGGCTGCGGGCGATCAGTCGTTCCGCGACGCTGACCACCCCGACGGCCAGCCGATCCGACGAATTCGACGGTGAGGCGAGCCACATGCCGGGTCGCAACGTGGCCGACTGGAACTCGACGGCCTTGAGGTCGCTCGCCTCGACGCGCAGAACGGCGACGTCGGAGGCGGCGTCGGCGCCGACCAGTCGGGCGTCGAGTTCGCGGCCGTAGCTGAGCACGCAGACAATCTTGTCGCGATTGGCAAGCTCGCTGGCTTTAGTGACGATCCAGCCGTCTGCCGAGACGATCGCGCCAAGGGCGACGTCTTTGCCCTCACACTTGATGCGAACCGTAGCCCCCCGCGTTTTGTTGACCAACTCGCCGAAGGCGGCCCGGACCGCACGACCCTGTGCGAACTCGTCGCGCGGCAGCGATTCGCTCGACCGATCGAGAATCGTCGGCGCGGGGAGGTTGCGCGGATCGAATCCGCGTGGGGTGCTGAGCCCGAGCGACTTCCTGAGGTCCTCAACTTCGTAAGTCTTTTCGGGGTCGAGTTCGAGCTTGCTGGCCAGGCGGTCGTAGACCTGCAGCAGGAATTCGTTCTTGATCTCCGACCGAATGATCTTGCCGTCGCCGTTGACGTCGAGCCGAGTAAGGAATCTGTTCGACGCCCTGCGCGCCGCGATCTCGCCGGCTTTAAGAACGTCCCAAGCCTCCTGGTAGGTCGCCGCGGGCACGTGCAAGTTCATGGTCGTTTGTTCGGCGATGCGGCTGTGAATGCCGATGACGCGGCCATGCATGTCGAACAATGGGCCGCCCGAGTCGCCCATCGAGATGGTGCAGTCGGTGCGAATGACGCCGGGTTCCGAGGCGATCACGCGGCCCAGTCGCAGCGGTGGCGTTCGGCTGGGCTGGAAGCCGCCGGGATGCCCCGCCGCCAGGCACCAATCGCCACGCTTCGGCGACTCGTCCTTCGGCGCGATCGGGGCGAACGGCCAGGGTCCCTCGTCGTTCATTCGAATCAACCCGCCGTCGACGTCGGGATTCAGGCCCAGCGTCTTGCCTTGGACGGTGCGGCCGTCGGAGAAGGTGATCGTCACGTCGCGGCCGGGTCGGCCGATCACGTGGGCCGCGGTCAACACGTAGCCGTCCTCGGTCACGATCACGCCGCTCGCCCGCGCGCCGCCGACCTGCAGAGCGACCGTGCACGGCAAGACCTTCTCGGCCAGCGCGGTCACGTGCCCTTCGATGGCCCGCAGATCGGCCACTCCTTCGGGAGCACTCTTGGCCAGGGCCGCCGGCGGCGCCGGATCGTCTGTCGCGGCGCTCGCCAGGCCGGTGAGGGTCAAGAGTCCGACCAACGCCAACGCACAAACTCCGCCTGCCGTCAGACTAGTTCGCATGCTCACTCGCTCCTACAGTGGAACCAGACGGGTCTCATTCTAGGGTGAGTTCCCCCTCCGCATCAACCGGACGCCTTGTCCGGCGCGAGTTTCATTTGCGGCCCTCGTTGCGCCACCATCGCACTTCGTTCGCCCCGACCTCGGCGCCGGCGACCAGATCGGGCCGCTTGTCGCCGTCGAGGTCGGCGGCGATGATCTGATTGGCGCGCGGCCAGTTGGACTTCAACTCGTGCATCGTCCATCTTGCTTTCGGGTCGCCGGAATTCTCGAACCACACGACGCGGCCGTTGGGCGTGCCCCAACTCGTCGCGGGGACGTCGAGGTCGCCGTCGCCGTCGATGTCCACCGCGATCGCCTCAAAGGCGTTATCGAAGTCGCCGCCGATCACGTGCTTGGTCCACTCGCCGCCCTTGCCCGGCCCGGCATTTTCGTACCAGACGATCTCGCGCGTGCCGGTTTGGCCAGCGGCGGCGATCATGCCGAGGGCCATAACCACGTCGAGATCGCCGTCGCGGTCGATGTCGGCGGGCATGCCGTGCGTGGGCTGCGGCGACTTGGCATCGATGACGTGTCGCGTCCACGGCTTCGATCGCGGATCGCCGGGATTCTCGTACCACACGGTCAGGTTCGTATCGCGCGCGGTGCCCAACAGATCGGGACGGCCGTCGCGGTTGAAATCGGCCACGCGGATCGTGCGCGTTTCGCCGACGTTCTCCTCAATGATGTGCAGCTTCCAATGCTCGCCCCGGAGCACGTCGCCGGGGTTCTCGCACCAGACGAACTTGTTGCTGAGCCGCCAGGTGGACGCGGCCACGTCGAGGTCGGCGTCGCCGTCGAGATCAGCCAGATCGACGTCGTAGGCGCCGGGGATTGTGTGGTGCGTGATGGTGAATCGCTGCCAGCCCGGTTCCTTCGCCGGGGCGCCGCTGTTCCGGTACCAGAGCACGTCGCCATGCAGGTTCTCAATGATGACCACGTCGGGCTTGCCGTCGCGGTCGACGTCGCCGATCGCGTGGCGCTCGAGGCGATCGCGGTACTCTTTTTCGATGAGGTGCTCTTTGAAACCGCCCTTGCCGTCGTTGTCGAACCAGTACAGCTTGAAGATTCTCGTGTCGGCGCTGGTGATGTCGAGGTCGCCGTCGCCATCCAAGTCGGCGGCGGCGAGGCCGTACGAGTAGGAGTAACCGCTCTTGATGAGGTGTTCGCTGAAGCGAGTCGGCGCCGCGGCCGGTCCGTCGTGAGCACTCAGTGCGATCGATGCGATCGATCCGGCGAGAAGGGCAGGTGTCGCGAGCAGACTGCGGCAGCGATTGATCCAGTTCATCGGCATGGCCCGTCCTGTCGGTGTGCAGGCGGCTCAACGAGGTCAAACAGTGGCACGATCATAGGCACTGGCTACCGATTCCGTCAAAGGCTGCGCCCTCCTCACCGGTTCGTCGGGACCACGTGTGGCGATCGCCCCGCCCCGGTACACACTCGGGTCGCTCGGTCATGGCCGCACCGCCACGACGCGAAAGCCGATGTGGTCGTAACGCCGTTCCGGCTCGAACCGTAATCGAAAGGCCGACCGGCACGGCCAACCTTCATCGGCCCAGCAGCCGCCTCGGCGCACGCGCGATACGTCGCCGGTCCGATTCACCGCGGCCGAAGACTTCGCCGAATACAAATCCGGATCCGCACCCCCCGGCAGCCTGGCGTGGTACCAATCGCGGCACCACTCGAAGATGTTGCCGTGCATCTCGTGCAGCCCCCAGGCGTTGGCGGGGTAGCTGCCGACCGGTGCGGCCCGACCCAACGACGGTCCCGGCTCGCTCCCGTTGTACGGCTTGCCCCTAAAGTTCGCCTGCGTGCTGCTGAGCCGCTCACCGAATGAAGTGGCCGTCGTCGTTCCCGCCCGGCAAGCGTATTCCACTGCGCTTCGGTGGGTAGCCGGAACTCCCAACCCGTCGGCAGCTCGCCCGATTGACGGCCAAGTTCCGTGAGCTTCCGGCAAAACGACTCCGCCTCGGCAAAGTTGACGTTGCCAACCGGGAAGTCATCCCCCTCGGGCACGCGATTCGGGTAGATGGATTTGGATGTTGTAATGAAGCTGAAGACGCTTGTCGGTCAATCTTGGGAGTTGGTCGTCTGCGTGCAGTGAAGGCGCGGGCGGCAGAAGGACCCGAAGTCTTGGCGGTGGCATTGACGCTGGGGTTCTCGAACCGTTCGAGAATCATGGGGTGCTTCACTTGTCGTAACTGGGAAATCGCTCCTGCCTTTGGCAAATCGACCGTAGATCTCGGCTATCTTTTCGGCTTGGAGTTTCTCCACCCAGCTGGCGTAGTCGATCGCTTGAGCGACGACCTCGCGAGGCGTGCGGTCTCGCTTCAATTCAATGAGGATGAGGGCGCAATCGGGTGCGATCGCTAGCAGGTCAATCCTGCCGCCGAGACCTGTGGGTTCCTGTTGTCCAATGAACATCCACTCATCAGAGAGCATCTGCGGCGCTGCAAGAATCATCTTTTCAAGCAGGTCCTCATTCGCAAGCGACGACTCGGCGAGCGGTACGGGTGTGTCCCCTACTTTCCAGATCGCATGACGGATCGGCATGGCAGTCCTTCGAGATTCAAATTCAAACGGTCTTACGCGCGCGGCATTCTAGCGTATCACTTGAAGGATACTGGCGTGCTGGCACCGCTTTAGGTCGCAAATTGCGATCTTAGACGCGGCGGTCACCAAATCTAAATAGCCTTGCACGATTCTGGGACAGTAGCCCGACGCGCCAGCGAGGGAGCACATGGCGAAATCACAAGAAATCAGGCCCGGTCCCTCGCTGGCGCGTCGGGCTACTGTCCCTGCGGACTCCCAG
>Ga0185317_100430_pt1 | contig 10133 bp, 8 predicted proteins | sample DevilsHole_FD_128020 | JGI IMG/M metagenome (GOLD analysis project Ga0185317, IMG submission 128020) | Groundwater microbial communities from Devils Hole, Nevada to study Microbial Dark Matter (Phase II) - Devils Hole (SPADES assembly)... | ecosystem: Environmental > Aquatic > Deep subsurface >...
GGCATCTCCCCTGTCCCGCCACCTGTCCAACCGGCACCCCCCAAAACAAAAATCCTCCAGACAAGCTGGAGGATTATATTCTTAACCAATCATTTTGTCAACCCCATTCAGTGGGTTGCCGGTGCAGTCGCTCAGATGGCCCTATTTCCAGCCTTTGTCCGATTGGTCTAAAACGTAAGCGGCAACGTCCTCGATTTGCTGTGCATTCAGACGACCCTTAAACGCCGGCATGGCATTTTTGCCGTTCGTCACCTGGTTGATAATTGCCTGTGCAGAGTACATCTTGTACTTCTCCAGAGCTTCCTTCTTCAGGGTCTTGTTGCGCATAACCACGTTGCCGCCGCCGGCGTGGCAAGCTGTACAGTTGGCGCTAAAAATCTTGGCACCGGCAGCGGCGTCAGCTAGAGCCGGTTGACCCATGAAAACGGTCAGCGCTGCGAGCGCGATTAGGACAACGGATAACAGTTTCTTCAAGGTAGTGCTCCTTTTACTCAACGCAGGAAATTTTTCTAAGACCTCATTCTATCCCGCAACGCCTCCACAAAACGCGACACCATCTTCAAAAACACCCGCAAGCCGGCAAAAAGCGCACTTCTTCCGCAAGCGAGACTGAGAAAGGGGGAAAATCTATTACTCCTTTTAAAACTGTTACCCATATCAAATTCTGTCGCATTTTGTCAATACTTCCTCGAAAAAACTTTAGGGCAGCAACCATTGGCTCGCTCTCAGCCGTGATCTTCTTTCCCCGTCTCAATCGGGCCGCAGCCACCACACTAGCCTAGGTTACGTTTAATTACTTTAGCGTAATATTGAGTTTGAGAGTGGTAGATGCCGATTTTGTAAGAATATTAATTAAACAGATTATATCCCACTCACCCCCTTCGCGCCAGTGGGCAGGAGTTCCCCCAAGGCGGGCTATAAGTGGCCCTCTGGCCTGCCGGCATCACGAGACGCAATCCGGATGATTGCATAAGGTAACAGCCGGAGGGGTGGCTGCTGGGTCAGTGCGAACGCCCCAGCCGGAAAAATGCTGGGTCAGCCGCGTGCGCCGCCATCCTGCGGGGGGGCGAAGGGCTCACAGCAGGGCTGGGAGCGGGGTTTGTGAAGTAATGTTTCAATCTTTCTTCCACTGTGCAACGCCTTCTGCCGGTGCTAGATGGCTATTAGCTCCCAGATTGGGGTTAAGTCCTGACAGAGAAAGACGCGCTGTCGCCAGCCGCTTCCCGCTTCGCCGGCAGTCCGGGGGACAGCCCATAATTTTGCGTGAATACCCGCCTGCGGGTAGAGCTATCAAGATTATAGAATGAAATATATGATACTAATATAGAAAATGCCTGCTTCGCCTTGTTTGTAAAAATTTCTTAATATTTAACAGGGCTGCCACCTCTCATGTCAAAGATTCTGATTGTTGATGATGATTCAGCCACTCGGTTGCTGCTCAGAAGAACCCTGCAAACAGAAGGCTATCAGGTAACAGTGGCCAGAGACGGCGAAGAGGGTCTGGCGCTGGCGCGGCAACTGCATCCGGACTTAATAATTTGCGACTGGATGATGCCGGTAATGGATGGATTGGAGTTGTGCCGGCAGCTGAAGGCGGATGAGCAGCTGTCAACCGCATTCTTTATTTTGCTGACGTGGCGCAACAGCGTTGGCGACCGGGTGGAGGGACTCGATTCTGGCGCGGACGAGTTTTTGTGGAAACCGATTGATCTGAATGAATTGCAAGCGCGGGTGCGAGCTGGACTGCGCGTGGGACGGTTAATGCAGCAGTTGAGTGCGGCCAATCGGGCACTGAAGGCGGCCAACCAGAAACTCACCGCTCGCAACGAACTGCTAGAATCTCTTTCCCTCACCGATCAGCTGACCGGCTTGCTGAACCGGCGGGCTCTGGAGCAAACCCTGCCCCACCTGCTGCAACAGGTTGGCTGCCGTCAAGCCGGTGCTCGCTACCGGTATTTATGCGCCTTCGTGATTGACGTGGATCATTTCAAGCTGGTGAACGATAACTACGGTCACCAGGCGGGAGACTGGGTATTGCGGGCCCTCGCGGGACGCTTGCAAGGCAACATTCGCCCCAGCAGTTTTTTATATCGCTACGGCGGAGAAGAATTCGTCTGCATTGCTCCAGGAATCAGCCCAAACAACGCCTGGGCCTATGGTGAGAGCTTGTGTGCCGTGATTGCCAACGATCCGATTCAGGTGTGTGAGGATTTAGCCATCCCGGTCACCATCAGCATAGGGGGCGCAATCGCCAGCGAATCCAACCTGTTGAACAGTCAAGACTTATTGCATCAGGCGGACAGAGCCCTGTACCAAGCCAAACGGATGGGTCGCAATTGCCTGCAGATGGCTACCGCACCGACATGTTCGGTCGGGGAAACGCACTCCTTACAGCCCCAGGCTGAGAAACCTCTCGGCAGTCTCAACCAGCTGTAAGAAGTGAGTTAGCTCCCGGGATAAACCAGAATTTTTTTAACGTAAGTGCGCTATTGTAGCGATGGCAGTAAAGCCATAAGCCCTTTTTATCCTGACTTAAGCGCCAATCGGTATTTTAAAAATTCCGGTAAATTAATCAAAGTTTTCAGTCCCCCATCCCGGGGCGGAAAGCGCCGCTCTCAAAACAAAAGCCGCTAAATTTTCCACCTCTTGCTGGGAGAGCCAAGTTTCCGGCACCTGACGGCACCAAAAAGTGATGTCGCTGCCGTCATAAATCATGGGCTGGCGCAAATAGGCCACCAAAGCGTTAATATTATCGCGCGGAGGCGTCGCCCCTTTGAGATCGCTCAGGGACAGAGACACACTCGGATCGGGCAAAGTCGCTCCCCCCACATGGCAGTTGATGCAGCTTTGCTCAAACAGGCGCTTGCCAACAGACAAGTCCGAGGCAGAAAACAGGCGAGTGTTACCCTGTGCGTCCATTTCCACCGGCACCGGCTCGCGAGCTTTCAAGTACCGGAACACATAGGGGTCCACACTCGCCGCCCAAGCCGGGCTTGTGGCCACCATCACGGCAAGCACTGCAGCTAAAACCGTTAACAGACCGCGAACTGAGAACAATCGGCGCAGCATTGGATGTCAACCTCTTCTGATGCCAGTAAAAAGTAAAAAGGCAAAAGACCCAGTAAATCAGTTGACTTTTGACTTTTTACCTTTTAGTTTTTACTTTTTTGTGGCAGGTCCTTAATTGTAGACCTTGCCGCCTCCCCAGGCTGGGCCAATAATCTTAGGCTGGAGGAGAATGTGACCGGCGATGGCATACAGGTCATTGTCCGAGAGATTTCTCATCTCCGGGAAAATATCAGCGCTTTTCTTGCTGGGGTGCACCTCAGAAATTTCTGTAAACCCATCATAGGTTGTGGGGTTCTTCAGGTAATCCACCAGGGCTTCAATATTGTCGCGAGGCGGGTTGGCTCCAGCCAGAGTCTCTGTTGACAGACCCACATTGTAGTCTGTTTTTGTTTTGCCCCCTGCATGACATTGAGCGCAAGTATCGTTAAACAGGCGTTTGCCTTTGGCGACGTCTTCCAAGCTCAACACAACAGTTTCACCTTCGGCGTTCAGCGGCAGCGTGCGGGTGGCTTCATCCAGCTTCAACGCACTTGCCCCACCCACAAACATCTGAAACGCCAAAAATACAGTGGCCACAGCAAGCCAGATGTACCTTTTCAGCATGGTTTTCCTCCAAAAAATAGCCTTAGTTATTGGACGCTCAACACAGCTAATCAACAGTGGTATCTACTCCTGTGCTGGCAGCCCCGCACGCAGGCATCCTGCGCCGCCGAACAGAACTGAGCAGCACACCGGCCATCTCGGGCTTGACAAAGATGTCACCAGACATTATCTGAAGCCGAACTTTTCCCCCGGGCATTGCTGGGGTTTACCCATCAGAACCGCTCTCCTGGCGTTGAGCCATGATATAAGCCATGATTGCCTTGGCATCCTCCAAAGCCAGACGGGTCTGAGGGTGTTTGTAGGCAATGCCCAACCGGTCGCACAGCCGGCAAACCTCCTCTACAGGAAGATTGTAATCGGAGGCGATTTCTGCTATAGACAAATCGGCAAACCCCATAATGATCGCGGTTAGCTGAAAGGAGTTGATAGAGCCACGTCAATATAATGCCACCATTAACGCACCTTTCGATGCACCTTTCTCAAATTTCAATCCCGTTTGCGGGATTCACTCCCACCGCTGACATCCCGAGTCAGATTTTCGCACCCCAGACTCACCGGCAGCCGGTTCCGCCGCCTGACGCGCTATACCACACATTTGCGTCAAAGTCAAGGGCTCTGGCGCGTCGGCGTTGCATATTCCGGGCGATATTGAACCCCACCCCCCAACCCCCTCCCCGAAAAGCGGGGAGGGCGAGTAAGAGGGGGCTGTCGGGCTGGCCCAGACAGGCTGTTTACGCATTTAATTAACATTATTAAATCCAGAAAATCGTCCCACGGCTCTGCCTGGTAACGAGCGTCTGGAGGCTCTGCCTCCTTCCTGCAATAAGCAGATTAAAAGCGTAACGGCATAACAAGCTGTCTGTGGGGCTGAACCGGCACTCTCAACAGGGCAGCCCAGTTGACTCTCACCGCTCAGCGGTCACTGGTGACTTTTCCAGTGTGGCCCTCTTCGAGGGGGATAGCTTGGGGGATTTGCAGGCGGTGGGCTGTCGGTGGCAGGGGAGTCAAATGCAGGCAAATCAGCTTGGCCAGGGTTGGCTTCAACTGGGTGCGGGGCACAATCGCATCCACAAAGCCGTGCTTGAGCAAGTCCTCAGCGCTCTGAAAATCCTCGGGCAGCTTTTCGCGCAGAGTTTGCTCGATCACCCGACGACCGGCAAACCCGATAGTGGCCTTTGGCTCAGCCAGAATAATATCTCCCAACATCGCAAAGCTAGCCGTCACCCCGCCGGTCGTCGGGTCAGTCAAAACCGGCATGTAGAGCAGACCGGCTCTGCGGTGGCGCTCCAGAGATCCAGAGATTTTGGCCATTTGCATCAAGCTGAGCATCCCCTCCTGCATGCGGGCACCGCCAGAGGCGCAGACAATTATCACTGGCAGGCCCATCTTTGTGGCGTGCTCAATCAAACGGGTGAGTTTTTCCCCCACAACCGAGCCCATACTGCCGCCCATAAACCGGAAGTCCATAACCCCGAGGGCCACAGTTAGCCCATCCAGTTGCCCCACCCCCGTCTGCACCGCATCGGCAAGGCGGGTTTTTTCCTGGTACTCTCGCAGACGATCCCCATAGGACTTGCGGTCGGAAAACTTCAGCGGGTCAGTAGGGCGCAGTTCCTCGTTCAGGGGCGTCCAGGTGTTAGCGTCTATCAGCTGGCGGATGCGCTCCTCGCTGAACACCCGGTTGTGATGGCCGCACTCCAGGCAGACCATTTGGTTGGCCCGCAGGTCTTTGGTGTAGCTGAGCACCCCACAAGCCTCGCATTTATTCCAAAGACCGTCGGCAATCTCGCGCTCCTGCCGGTCTTTACTAATTGGGCCAGATTTCCGTCGATTTGCAAACCAATCAAATAGAGACATGAAAGCGGTTAATTCCTTACTAGACGCATGCAGTTCCCCTGCCGGTCAAACCCTTAGACTTTCTATCCTATAGTTCCTTTTCAGATGGACAATCCTAGACATAGCGATTGGCACCCTACTGGGGGGAAAGAGCAACGCTTGTGCCTGACCCAAATATGAGGGTAACAGTCATAAGCCTTGGATGTACTGCCAGACATCCCCTATCCCTCTTGACAATTGACATCAAGGAATCAATTCTGTTCGGGGTTACTTTTTAAGAAAAGCCAGTATAAGCTGGCGGGTAGGTTGGGATATTGTCCCAATCTTAATTGGAGTGTGTTGGCCAGCAGTGGTGTACTTCGACCTACAGCCCGTCCCGTTTGTATTATAGTGTAAAGCGTGTCTATCAATGTCTACAATATGAAGAAAGTTTTACAATACCCGGAAAGCGACAGATGGTGACTCTGGCGACTCTGACTCTTGCGCCTCCACTGGACTGAGGAGGAGCAGCGCCCGACCGTGGTCTTGTGAACTTGCCTTGCAACGCCGCTGGACTGCCGGCACCCAAATAAGACCCCGCCCCCAAGTCTACAATCCGGGTGGGGATCTCGTGAGCGGCCAGCACTTGCTGCATAAATTCAGCCTCCCAGCGGCTGCCAGTGGTTCGAGCGCGTAATCCAAGACACGACTTTATTTTATCAAGTCACCGGCGCGGCGCAGCAAGGGCGGTGCACCGCCCTTGCCCAATCCCAAGCTACCAGCTTTTCAGGTGGCAGCGCGTTTTCTGGTTTTTCCTTCCCCGGCAGTGGGGGCGCAACACGCAGCGCCACCGGGAACCCAGTGTTGGCCTGCAAGAGCTTCCCGATTGTGGAAAATAGTGCGACGATGTGGTGCCTGCGTCCCGCCGGCTTCCCGCACACCGCTCTCCGGCACCGGCAGGCGCGTGCGCAAAGGGCAGAACAGACCACAACAGCCCACCCTTGGGGCGGTCGAGCCACCGGCATGCAGCACCGGCAGCTGCCTGTGCGGCTGTACCCAGCCAATATAGCGGTTCTAAATCAGTTGTAAAATCTGGGCCAGAAACCCGGTTTCTTTAAGAAACCGGGTTTCTACCTTTTCACAACTCGAATATAAACGCTATATTGAGCTAAATCACACCAGGCAGTTACAAAAAGTTAAAAATAAAATTCCAAATCTCAAACATCTCCCCAGGATTAGGAGCAATGAGACAAACTGAAATGAATCAGCCAGCTGGATACCCTGCTGCTGACTGGCTAAAATCTGCTGCCCGCGCAGCCGCCAATTCCCAACTCGCCCCCCGATGGCACAACTATGACTTTTGAGCCTGACCCAACAAAAACTCAGCCCACTTCCAAAAATTCGCTAGCCAGGTCATCTGAGGATGCAGGCTGGCTTGACCGGCAGGTGCGCCGCCTCAAGATTGGAACCAAAATTAGCCTTGGCTGCGCCCTCAGCTTTGGGATTGCCGCTGCCAGCATCTCAGCGGGGCTGCTGCAGGGAGAGTATTACAGCAAAATTGCCTATAACAGAGAAAAACAAACCAATGAACAAGTCAGGCTTTTCACTCACTTGCAAACCGCTATAATCCAGTCTATCCGGCACCAGCAGCAGCTGATTACTCTAGCCGAACAGCCGCAAAAGTTTCAGCAAGAATACTCCCAGATACTCACTGATGCGGCGGAAGTCAAGCAGCTGTGGTCGCAAGTCCAATCCTTAGGGCAAAAGAGCAGTTTTCTAACCGAGGTTGAGGCCGATGCCCTACCCGTATTCCTGCGAACCTACGAAGGGGTGCCACAGGCATACTTTCAGGAACTCGATAAACTCATCAAGCCAATCAATCCGCCTTCTTTGAAGCCAAACGAGAGCTTGGCTGCGCAAAAACGCCTGCTGCAATTCACCAATAGCCCGGTAGCGCTACAGTTTGATAGCATTGCGGATGCCCTAACTGATATAATTGAGGTAGGGCGCGAGCTGGAAAAACAGCAGCATGCTGCTTTGATGGCTGCCGGTCGCCTAAAAAATGGGATTGTTGCCGCCGCCATCCTGTTGTCAGGGGGAGTGGCGTTTCTTTTGGCTAGCTACACCCGTCGCGCTATTGTTCGCCCCCTGGAAGATGCTATCAGTGTCGCTCAGCAAGTCACCCGCGACTCTAATTTTTCCCTGCAAGTGCCGGTGACTTCTTCTGATGAAGTTGGCGTTTTAGCCACTTCTCTCAACCAACTCATTGTCAGAGTAAAGCAGTTGCTAGCAGAACTGGAAGCGGAAAAAGAAGCCCAGCTGTTCCAGAGCGAGAAAATGGCCAGTCTCGGGCGCACCCTTGCCGATGTGGCGCACGAACTCAACAATCCTATCAACTTCATCTATGGCAACTTAGACCCAGCTAAGGACTACATCTTGGATATTTTAGCGCTGGTGGAAACTTACGAAGCTGAGATATCCAACCCACCGGCAGCGGTTCGAGAACACTCAGACGAAATAGACCTGGATTTTGTTAAAGAAGACTTGCCCAAGATTGTACATTCGATGAAAGTCGGTGCGGAACGAGCCCGGGATATTATCCTGACTTTGAAAAATTTCTCCCGCCTGGATGACAGCGCCCCCCACCCTGTAGATTTGCACGAATGTATCGAGAGTACGCTGCTGATTCTCAACAACCGGATCAAAAAGGATATTCAGGTGGTGCGCAAGTACGGGGACATTCCAGCTGTTGAAGGGTACATGGGTTTGCTATACCAGGTGTTTATGAATATCATCAGCAATGCCGTCGATGCCTTAGAGGAAAAACAGGTATCTCAAGACGGCAAGCAGATTGTCATCACAACTGAGCTAGACAGTGACTGGGTGGTGGTGCGAATTGCGGACAATGGAGTGGGGATTGCGGCGGACAAGCAAAATAATATCTTTAATACCTTTTTTACCACGAAACCGAGAGGTGTGGGCACCGGCTTGGGGTTGTCGATTAGCCGCCAGATTGTGGAAAAGAAACATGGCGGCAGAATTACTTTTTGCACCGCCCCTGACGCGGGTACGGAGTTTGCCATTGGGCTGCCGGTGAAACAGCCCACCGACAGCGCTCAAAGTTCGTAGTTAGACTTCAGCCCAAAGGTTCGTAGTTGGGCTAAAGCCCAAAGCTCGTAGTTGGGCTTCAGCCCAAAAGTTCGTAGTTGGGCTTTAGCCCAAAGCTCGTAGTTGGGCTTTAGCCCAAAGCTCGTAGTTGGGCTTTAGCCCAAAGCTCGTAGTTAGACTTCAGCCCAAAGGTTCGTAGTTGGGCTTTAGCCCAAAGCTCGTAGTTGGGCTTTAGCCCAAAGCTCGTAGTTGGGCTTTAGCCCAAAGCTCGTAGTTGGGCGTCGGCCCAAAAGTTCGTAGTTGGGCGTCGGCCCAATCGGCTCGCGTATTATTGCAATCTAATAAGCTATTACGCTCTAATGCTGCTTGTTGTAAAAAGGAGGCAGTCACTTCGGAACTGCGCACACCGCCACCAATGAAAATTGTCGCAGTTGGCGGGGCGAGCACGGGGGGAAAGCCCCTACAAGACTATTTTCAAGTCAGAGTCCCGTAACGAGGAAACAAATCTAAGGCGTAGGACAGGCCAGAGCGCCTGTCCTCGGTAGGGCGTGCAGCCCAACTACAAACCTTTTCAAGGCAGAGCCTCCAAAGCAGCGTTCCCAGGCAGAGCCTGGGAACGAGGGGAAGGGGTGAGGGGTTAACCCTCTTGTTGAGACGCGATGTATCGCGCCTGAAAACAGGGATTAGCTGAGGGGGAAAAATAGCCGCAGGTAGGTGGAGAGAATCGCTTCGCCCCAAAGGGCGGCGATGCCGGCACCGATGGCCAGGAAGGGGCCAAAGGGCATGGGATGGCGGCGATCCAGCCAGCCGAGGGCGATTGCGCCGCCACCGGCAAAGGCACCGATGGCGCAGGCGAGAAAGCCGGCGATCAGCAAATACTTCCACCCCAACCACGCTCCCATCATTGCCGCCAGTTTGGCGTCTCCCGCACCCATTGCGGTTCGCCCAAAGGCGAGGGAGCCAAGGAAGGCGATAATGTCGAGCAGCCAGATTCCCAGAACTGCGCCGATAATGCCTGACATCAGCTGTTTGACAGCACCGGCACCGGCGAGTGCCGGCAGAAAACCGGCGGTGGTTTGAAAGGCTAAACCGGCAGCCAATCCCGATTGTGTGAGAGGATTGGGCAGCGTCATGGTATCGAAGTCGATCAGGGAGAGTGCCAGCAGCCAGCTGAAAAACGCCCAGTAGCCGGCGGAAAGCCAAGTCGGCCCAAATTGCCAGAAAACCAGCAAGAAGAGGGTGCCGGTGGCGGCTTCCACCAGGGGGTAGCGCGGGGAAATGGGACTGCGGCAGTGCCGGCAGCGCCCGCGCAGCCACAGCCAGCCGAACACCGGCACGTTTTCACGAGCGCCGAGCCGGTTCAGGCATTTGGGGCAGCGAGACGGTGGCCACAGGAGGGACAGGCCCGCCGGCAGCCGGTACACAACCACATTCAGGAAGCTGCCAATAGAAGCTCCCAAGGCGAAGACAATCAAGCCGGCGGCAAAGGTGAAGAGCGTGTCCACTTATGTAGAAGTGTGAGGTGTGCGGTGTGGGGT
>Ga0185317_100431_pt1 | contig 10094 bp, 8 predicted proteins | sample DevilsHole_FD_128020 | JGI IMG/M metagenome (GOLD analysis project Ga0185317, IMG submission 128020) | Groundwater microbial communities from Devils Hole, Nevada to study Microbial Dark Matter (Phase II) - Devils Hole (SPADES assembly)... | ecosystem: Environmental > Aquatic > Deep subsurface >...
AGCGCCTCGACAACGGACCTGTGAATTGCCATCCGCTGAAACAGAACGCCTCGATTGCGCAGGATGTCGTTACGATCTTCTCCTTTCTGTTCTCGATACGACTTGTACCACGCTTCGGTTTGCGCTGGGACATTCATCGGTTCGCGCGGCTCTCGTTCGACGTCAAATTCGATCGTCGATCCGAACTTGTTTAGAACGTTTTCTGCCACCCCGGATCGCGGAAGGCGTGCGGTGATACGAGTGTTGTTCGGCGATCCATCGGTCGATGCGCGATGCCGAACCTGAAGCCGTCGCTGATGACCAGGCACGTCTTGACTGAAGCGAAGAACAGCATCACGACAAACAGCGACGCCATCATGCTGACAGAACTGCCCAGTACCAATGCGGAAGAGTAGAGCGTGACGAAGGTCCTCGCCGGAAGCGACGAGATGTATTTCCTCGTCTGGAACAGGTAGTTCTGTGCCTTGCCGGCGAACATCCCGATCAGAGCGTAGAACGCAACGACTCCTATAGGACCAAAGTCGGCGTAGAGCACGCCGAAATACGTTGTTGACCGGAAGGCGGTTTTCGATTCCGCTCCGCTCAGGGCCTGGAGCTGCATCGAAAACGGAATGCCGTACGTCACGCCCGGAAGCGCGGTAAGGAACTTCTCCAGGTGTATTCGACCGTATCCGTAAGACAAGGCTCCGTCCTCAATGAACCGAACGATCTCGATCACAGTGATCCCGTCGCCGAGAAGTATCCGACGGGTTGCCTTGTCCATCACGGTGGAAATGAAGTTGTCGTCGCCGATATCACCCACTAATTGCCCGCTGAACGGCGTCACTAAGAAGGCAATAATGAGGATTCCCGCGATCGTCCGCAGCAGTCCAGTCGCCTTTAGCCGCTTGCAGTACGATACCCCGATAGCCAAATACACAAAAACCATTACCACCGGAGTTCTCTGGCCAGTGGCACCGACGAACCAAACCGACATCAACAATGTAATGCCCAGAGTAACCAGCCAAGCCCTTCTCTTGGTGGCCTTGAACAACAGGAAAGCCATAAGTGAGAGATACGGCCAGCCGACCTGTAGCATGGTGAGAATAGCGCCCTGACCGCGGTACACTCCAGTATCAAAGTAATAGCCCTTCATTGATTCTCTCGCGGTCGATAGTTCGCCAACCGCAGTCGCATGGTCCGAGCCTCGCCACAAATCGATCAAAGTCCTGGTGATGGGCGGCAGGCCCTCGTGCAAGTACCGTCCCAGGAAGAAGAGCACCGTGCCGGCAGCAACGATAGTCACAAGGTACGCGGCCTCAGAATAATCGCGTTCGATGGGCCTATCAGAGAAGGAACGAATCTGTGCTCTAATAACACGCACCGAACCGACGGCGATGCGGTAGCCTGCCAAAAAGGTGCAAAACGCTAGAGCCATGAGGATCGCCGGATAGGCATCGGAAACGTCAATGACCTGAGAATATATGCTAGCGGGCCAAGTCCAGAGGATTTCAAAGCTCGCGATCACCATGAAGGGGGTCACCAGTTGCTGCGATTGTTGGCCTTTCCACACTAACACAAAACCGATGAAGCAGCCGATCAGGAGTATGACACTAATCGCGATCACAAGGTATTCCCATGCGGTTCAACGTTTCGCAGACTCTCGTCGATTCCATATGACCGACCATATCTTGTCGGCCACCGAATCGAATGTGTGTCGAGCCAGAACAAGACCGCGAGCTCGGCCGTCCGAGTCGCGCGCCGCCTGTGCCATCTCGGCCCGAATGGCCGCCGCCCAAGCGTTCACATCGTCGGGATCGACGAGGGTCCCCAGACCATGCTCGCCAAGGAACTGGGTATCTCGACAACGGGACGCGAGCACGTACCGATCGCAGGCGAGGTACTCGAACAACTTCATGGCCGAGGTGCCTCTCACCTCCAACGCAGCCTTCGTCAGCGGTAGCAGCATCACGTTACACGCGGCAATCGCGAAAGGCACATCGTCCGGGGGATGTCGACCAGCCCATGTGATGTTCCCCTCCGCTCCGACCTGTCTGGCAAGCTGTTGGAGCGATTGACTCTCTGGACCATCGCCTACTACCAGAAGGTGTGGCACGGGTCCGCCATCCGTGGCGAGCTGGCCGATCGCTTCAATTACTGTACCCAGCCCTTGGTCCTTGATCAGCGTCCCCACGAATCCCAGTACGAATCCCGGGGGGAGCCTCCAGCGAGTGCGGTCGCATACGACCGGCTTGAACTTCTCACAGTCCACTCCATTGGAAACTACCACGAGCTTATCGCGGGCGAACGGAAAGGTCTTGGCAACCCACTGGGCAATGCGCTCCGTTGCCACAATGATGCCCGCGGATACACGACAATGGATCCACAGCGCACACGCAACCGTCCAGAGCACCAGAGGGTTATTGGTCTTCTGGTGAATTCGCAGATTTGGCAGCACAGGACCAGTGCGAAATACCAGCGGTCTCTGGAATAGGATCGCACCAAGTGCGGGTGCCACCATGGACGGGGCATAGCGCACGTACATGGCCACGTCGCACTTGCGGTAACGCCATAGCTCACGACACAGGCGCCATATCAACTGTATCTGGTGAGTCACGTACCCCACGTAGGATGCCTTGTTCAGAGCGAGCCCGATAGCTGCCTCCGAGGATGGTTGGGGATCACTCGGTGCTCGTGCGGTGAACAAGACCATCCGGGAGTCCGGCTCGTGCTCGACCATCCTGGTCAGCGCGTCGATCAGGCCGCGTTCGAACGACGCCTGGCCGGTCAACTCGCTCAGGAGTATCTGGTTCACATAGAACAGCACGCGCATTTGGTTCGAGTTGTAGCTATTTCGAGTGAGTAAGTTGCCAATACAGCCATCGAGCTGGCTTGTAGAGGGGATTGCGCTCGTATGACGGGTAGTCGGCGTAAGACCTCACGGGCAGGCTCAAGATCTCCTCAAACTCCTCTCGAGACAAGGCGAATTTCCTGAGAACAAACTCCATGTCTTCCTCGAGTAGTCCTGGCGGATAGGGATCGTTCTTCATCTCCTCCAGCGCCTGGGCGCGTGTCATCTCGCCGGAGCAAATGAGCGTAGAGAAGTGTGCGCGTCGCTTGTCGTAACCGAATTTTCGGACCAGGATGTAGCCTTGGAAGAACCGCGTGTACACGGATTCGTAGTGTTTGCCGCCGTAGTACACCCAGCCGAAATCCTTCTCCAGCATGCGCAGTGCTTCTTGTTTGCAATAGGGCACGTAGTTCAGACCGTACACGAGACGGATCTTCTTCACATGGAAGTACAGAAGTCTCTGCAGAAGACCCACGTGAGGAAAAGTTCGCAGCGGCACCCGGCCAAACCGGCGATGGAGCGAGCTCATGTACTTCCAGTCAATAATGCGCGAGGACCATGCCGCGGGCATGATGCCCTCGGTACGTACGTTGCCACCATGCACGATGTACTTTATTCCTCGCTCTGCCGCAGTTTGAAGCAACACCGCCCCGATCGCATGGTCGGAAGGAATATCCGAATCGGGCGTGGAAGCCCGCAGAAATGCCAGTTGCAAGTCCTTGAATTCCTCCCAGTCGAGGACCACCGTATGCAGGTCAATACCCAGTTTCTTCAGCAGTCTCTCGATGTTTGACACAGCAAGACATGAGTCCCATCCGTTGTCGAGGTGGACCGCCAGCGGTCGAAGGCCCCACTGCTTGACGAGGTACGCGACATAAGAGCTATCTACGCCGCCACTCACGCCAATGACGCAGTCGTATTCCTTGCCGCGCCCGTGGGACTTTATTTCGTCGACTACCTGACCAAGTCTCTGCTCGCGATCGGCATCCGGTACGATGTGCAGGCGCACTTTCTCGTCGTATGCCTTGCAGTGGTTGCACATCCCCTGGGCATCGAAGGAGATATTGGGGTCAGTCGTATCCATGATGCACCTTTCACAGATGCGATAACCCGGTGCATTGTCGGTTCGCCGCAGGCGACTCGTCACGTTCGCAGTCAAAGTGGAAACGTTACCCATCAGCTACCTCCCGCGGTCAAGATTTGCCTGGTACATCTCGCCGTCACGCGAAAACGGCCTCACGGTCTTGTTCACTCGGAAAACTGATCAAGACGGCGCGGTGTTTTCCCTGGAAGACAAACAAACTTCCCGCCGCAGCGGCTGACGCGCCGCCCTGCCTGATTGCCTCGGCCAAATGTTGGATCGTTCCGGCACCTCCGCAAGCGACCACGGGGATGCTCACGACCTGTGTAATCGAACGGATAAGGTCCAGGTCATAGCCGGCCATCGTGCCATCGCGATCGATCGAGTTGATTATCAACTCTCCAGCGCCCACGTGCTGCATCTGAACGGCCGCCGCCACCGCGTCTGTGCCAGTGCCTTTGGTGCCACTGGCGACAAAGACCTCATAACGCCCCGATCGCTGGCGCTTCACATCCAGGCAAACCACGATACTCTGGCTGCCGAAAAGACCGGCAGCCTTCTCCACGAAGCCAGGGTCGGTGAGTGCGTGCGTGTTGATGACCACCTTCTCAGCTCCGATTCCGAGTATGCACCGAACGTCGTCCAAACTACAGATGCCACCCCCATACCCAAACGGCATGAAGCACTCGCTGGCAATGTCGCTGATCATCTCAAATCGCGGCCGGCGTCTTTCCAGTGTGGCCGTAATGTCCAACAGGAGGAGTTCGTCTGCTTCCTTCTCATTGAATATCCTGACCGCGTTCCTTGGATCGCCCACGTATTTCGGCTCCCGAAACCCCACCGTCTTGACCAAGCCAAGCCCCTTGAGCAGCAGACACGGAATGATTCGCGGGGTGATCATGGGTCGTGGGTCATGCGACTGCAAAGCGACGGAAGAGGCTAATCCCAAACTTGTGGCTTTTCTCGGGGTGAAACTGTGTACCAATGATGTTGCGGCTTGCTGCTGCCGACGTGAATTCATGACCGTAGCGAGATGTACAGATGACGTTTTCGGGCGAGTCACATTGAACATAGTAGCTGTGAAGGAAGTAGAACCGTGGTTCAGACGGCAGTCCCTCCAGGACCGGGTGCGGCTGAGTGGGGTGGACATAATTCCAGCCCATGTGCGGGATCTTTGGGGCGTCGACCATGCCATCGAAACGGAACCTAACGGTGCGAGCGGCAAGCCAGCCGAGTCCAGCCTCGCTGCCTTCCTCACTGCTTCGACTGAACAACTGCAAACCGAGACAGATACCCAGAATCGGCACGGCGGCCTCAAGGACTCTGGCATTCAGCACTTCGATGAGCCCAAGCTGCCGCAGGTGCTTCATTCCCGTGTCGAACGAACCGACTCCGGGAAGCACCAGCTTATCTGCCGCCGCAATGGCTTCCGGGTCGGAAGTAAGGACGGCGTCGGCCCCAACACGCCTGAGCATCTTCAGGATCGAGCCCACATTGCCCATGTTGTAGTCGATGATCGCAATCATGGGGTACCTACCATCAACGGCGCATCAGGCGGACGCCGCGCGGGGCGCCGCACAGCGGTAAGACAACGCCAGCGACAGAACATAGAGCACGCTGTACGCTGCGGTATAGATCGCGATTGAGTGGATCGGCTGTCCCAACAAGTAGCCCGCCGTAATCGACGCCGCGCTGAAGATGATCAGGGCTACCTGCCAGATAAGGTCGTACCATTGATGCTCCGTCACGTAGAACGTGCGACTCAACGGGCTCACGACGAATGCCAGGCAGTATAGCGGAGCCATGACCTGTATGTAACGACCCGAAGTCTCCCAGTGGGCGCCGAACACCCACACGACCAGCCAAGGTGCCACAAGAACGAGCGCCGTGAAGGGCATGATCGCGAGCACAGCGAGGGCCTTGAGAGTCTTGAGATAGGCGCCTCTGCAGTGTCCAACGGCCACTACCTCCCGGCTAGCCCGCTGACTGAACACATCCGCAACCGCCGCGGCCACCACGGATAGGGGAGCGCCAAGGACTCGTTGCGTCAGGGCGAAGAAACCCACAACCGCCGGTCCGTAGAAGACTGTCATGAGAAAGACCGGTATTTGTCGAGCCATCGCGTTTACCGTGTCTGCCGGGACAGAGAATACAGGGAACGCGCGGTACCGGCGGCCCAATGCCACCATTTGTTCCCTCGACAGCATGGACCAAGTGAGCGCCCCATCACGCCATGTCTGTACCAGCAGCGCCAACGCGGCCAGAAGATCTCCAAGGATAACACCGATGACGAGCCCGTCAGGGCCGGGTCGAACGAGTCCGATAGTAATGCTTGCGGAAGCTAGAATCGCAGCCTGCAGGACGCGGCTTATCGCTATGCGACGGTATTGCTTCAAACGGTTCGACCAGCAGTTCAGCCCCCGGTATATTCCCGCCGACAGCAGCGACAGTGGGATGAAGTACAGCCAAAACGCAATACCCGGTTCATCGAGCAGTCGCACAATTGGCGTGTTGAAGGCCCAAACAACGACCAATACGGCCAAGCTGAAAGTCACGGATATGATCGCCGAAAGGCCGAATACGTTCGCCGCATCGGCGTCTTGCGCGGGAAGCAAGATCGCCAAGTCATATCTCCCGGTGACAGCCACTGACAAGACGCCCGTTATCGCCATGTACAACGCCAGGATACCGAGGTCCTGCGGTGCATAGAGGCGCGACAGTATCGGCGATATCGCGATCGCGATCGCCTGCCCGAACGCCGTGCCCATCATAAGGGTGAGGCTGTCACGCGCAAACCCGGAAGTCGGTAGTAGTCGTTCGAGCTTCTCTCGCACTTGTGCCAATGGCTCCAACGGGCAGGCGTCAAGAATCCGTAGTGCCGGCACAGCGCGGGTAGAACTCTCGGACCATGTCAACGACCTGGTGCTGTTGAGCGGTCACTTCCGGGTATATAGGAAGTGCGAGAGTTTCGCTCGCAGCGAGTTCCGCCTCAGGCATGTCTCCTTTCCTGTAGGCCAGCGCGGCAAAGCACTCTTGTAGGTGCAACGGCAGCGGGTAGTACACCTCGGCACCGATCCCACGCTCACCAAGGTACTTCAGGAGTTGGTCGCGAGACCGTACACGCACAACGAACTGGTTGTAGATGTGCCGCGTTTCGCAGGCCTCGGCGGGCGGACTAACAAAGCCGTTCTGTATGAGGTCGCTCTCTTGAAACAAGCGGCGGTAGCGGCTCGCATTGGCGCGCCGGGCGGCGGACCAGCCTTCCAGGTGGTTCAGCTTCACGTTCACTATCGCGGCCTGGATGGCATCAAGGCGGAAGTTCCCACCGATGAACTTGTGGTAGTACTTCGGCTTGCTGCCGTGCGACCGCAGAATGCGAACTTTCTCAGCAAGCTCGGTGTCGTTCGTAAGGACCATTCCACCATCGCCCAGTGCGCCCAGGTTCTTGCTGGGGAAAAACGACAGGCAACCCATTGCGCCAATGGTGCCAGCTCGTCGGCCGTCACGATATTGAGCGCCAATCGCTTGAGCGGCATCCTCGACAACCGGGATACCGTAGGTCTTGCTCAGCGACATTATCGGGTCCATGTCGGCACACTGGCCGAACAGGTGGACCGGCAGGATGGCTTTCGTGCGTGGTGTGATCGCCCGATCGATCCTTGCCGGGTCGATGTTGTACGTCGCTGGATCGATGTCGACAAACACCGGCCGAGCGCCCAATCGCGCGATGGCGCCGGCCGTCGCAAAGAACGAGTAGGGGGTTGTAATTACCTCGTCGCCCGAACCGATGCCCAGCGCCATCAGGGCAACGAGCAGTGCATCCGTACCAGACGACACGCCCACCGCGTGGGCACAGCCGCAGTATGCGGCCACTCGCTCTTCGAGCCTGGCGACTTCGGGTCCTAGAATGAAGCAATTGCTGTCGAGAACTCGCCCGATGGCGGTGAGAATCTCTTGCCGGAGCGGGCGGTGGTGGGCCTCTAAGTCAAGCAGCGGAACCGTCATCGAGACGCGGTCCCCAAAGTTTCGGTGATTGGAGACACGCCGTGTGACGACTTGAGGTACTGCCGTTGACATGCGGAACAGAGGCCTATTTCAGATTCCCACGATAGCTTGACGCCGCACTCACACATCCAACCTTGGATGCGGGCGGGCGAGCCCATGACCAGGGCGTAGTCGGGTACGTCGCGAGTGACGACCGCGCCGGCGCCGACAAACGCGTAACGGCCGATCGTCAGGCCGCAAACGATCGTACAGTTGGCTCCGAGGCTGGCGCCACGACGTACCAGCGTCGGGCGTAGCTCGGACATGCGCCGGACCTCACTGCGCGGGTTGTGGACATTGGTGAAGACCATAGAAGGACCACAGAACACGTGGTCTTCCAGTGTTACGCCCTCGTAGACAGATACGTTGTTTTGGATCTTCACGCCGTCACCAATCGTCGCGTTCGGACCGACAACGACATTCTGTCCGATGCGGCAGTTCTTGCCGATACGTGATCCACGTATGATATGCGACACGTGCCAGATCGTAGTGCCTTCGCCGATCTCAACTCCTTCGTCGACAAACGCCGAATCGTGTGCGGTGTAGCCACGCCTTGGTTCAGCAGTGACGGGTTCGGCGACGTCTGTGTGGGCTTCGATCGCGGCCTGACATCGCTCCAACACGCCGAGTACTCGGAGACCTTCCTCACCGTCTGTGCGGGGTCGGCTTCGGGTACGAACGCACTCCAGGAAGTGCTCGCACTCGGCGCGGAGCGGTTCGTAGGAATCGAATGCGACCGGTACGCCCGCCGCCTTGTTGGCCACCGGGATCTGATTCTTCCAGACCACAGAATGCGGATAGAGCATCAGCTTGTTCGTCGCCTCCACGTCGTCGAACACTGCCATCTTGCGATCGCCGACTACGACGAGCTTCTGCTCCTTGAACGGGTGCAACCAGGAAACGAACACGTGGGCCTTCACGCCGCTTGCGAACGACAAAAGGCTGACCGTCACGTCGGCAATATTCTCGTGCAGGTAGTTGCCTCCCTGGGCGACTACGTGGTCGGGCGTCTCATTGAGCAGTCCGAGGATGACCGAGATGTCGTGGGGCGCGAACGACCATAGGATGTTCTCTTCACGGCGGATCTTGCCGAGGTTCAGCCGGTTTGAGTAGACGTACTCGATGCGCCCGAGCTCACCTTCGTCGACCAACTGCTTGAGTTTTAGGATCGCCGGGTGATACCACAGCAGGTGTCCCACCATGAGCACGCGTTCGTGCTCGGCGGCGAGCGTTACGAGCGACCGTCCCTCGCTTGCGGATAAGCACAACGGCTTTTCGACAAACACATCCTTGCCGGCGCAAATCGCCTGCCGAACAACGCTGGCGTGTGTCTCGGCCGGCGTTGCAATCGCAACCGCCTTGATCTGTCGATCGTCCCACACGTTCTCGATCGTCGAGGTTACGCGCACATTCTGGTACTTTGCACGCAGTTCGTTGGCACGCACAGGGTCACTCTCGCAGACAACGGCCAGTGCGCCGATGTCATGAAAGTTGCGTACCAGATTCTGGCCCCAGTAGCCGGCGCCGATCACCGCGACTCGCACCGGACTCGGCCGTTTTCCGTCGCCAACTTCGGTCATTTTCCCTCCGTTCCACTCATTGTGAGTACCGCCTGATCACCCGCCCGGGTTGCGGGCGACGCAGTAGCACCTGGCTCGGCATATTCGCGTACGAGCTCGCGCAACTTTTTGCGAAGATTGACGTCGGGTTCGCGCATCATGCGTCTGACGGTATGGATCGACCTACGCACTTCGGCCAATGAGTACGGTTGATGGTAGGCGACGCGTAGTTTTGGGTGCGGCGTGGGCAGCGTCTGCTCGTCGTCATTGTACAACTCTTCGGCCAGCTTCTCGCCGGGGCGGGGGCCAACGATCTTGATCTCGATGTCGTCCGGAGAAAGGCCGGACAACCGGATGAGGTCCGCGGCCAGGTCCGTGATCTTCACCGGCTCACCCATTTCGAGGACGAATATCTCGCCGCCCTTGCCCATCGTGGCTGCCTGCAGCACAAGCTGCGAGGCCTCGGGAATCGTCATGAAGAACCGCTTCATCTCGGGGTCGGTGATCGTGATCGGGCCGCCCTGCCTGATCTGTTCCTGAAAGATCGGCACCACGCTGCCCGACGAGCCGAGCACGTTGC
>Ga0185317_100432_pt1 | contig 10055 bp, 7 predicted proteins | sample DevilsHole_FD_128020 | JGI IMG/M metagenome (GOLD analysis project Ga0185317, IMG submission 128020) | Groundwater microbial communities from Devils Hole, Nevada to study Microbial Dark Matter (Phase II) - Devils Hole (SPADES assembly)... | ecosystem: Environmental > Aquatic > Deep subsurface >...
CAATATGACTGCTGCTATAATAGATATAGAGTTGCCGCAGCAGGTGCCGGTAGGCGTCAGAAAGGGACTGCGTCCTCTCGGAACGGGAATTAAAGCAGTGATAGGCTATGAAATAATCCTCGTGATGAGTTTCTTGCCAGTTCGCCAATAGAGCCGATTTGCCGAAGCCAGCCGGGGCTCTTACCAACAGCACGCCGCTGGATTCCTCCCGCACGAACTGATTTAGGTCATCCTGTTCCGCCTCGCGCCCTGCAAATACTTTCTGGGTGTACTCGCTGAGGAGTTTCTTGACTTGAGTCTCAACCTCACGTCCCTGATATTCTTCGCCAATTGCTAAAATTGCGCGATCGGCTAGCACTCTCTCCAGGCGTTCAAATCCTGCACCGTTCCGCTCTTGTTCGAGCCTTTTGATGACTGCTATCGCCCTCAAAGTTTGCTCGGCTATCGGCCCTGGAATATTCCAAATTTCGATATTTAAACGAAACAGCACTTCCTCGAATTGAGGATAGATGAGATGCTTGAGCTTGTCAAGTATTTCCTGCCGCCGAGGCATTTATTTACCCCTTTAAGTGTGGCCTGACGAGTTCCAGAAAACCGGCCTCATAATTTTGGTCGTTAATGCTGACGTGCAGAAGGTGTTTGAGGAAAGGTGGCTTTTCGCAGTCTTTATAAAGGACGGGTATCAGGCGGCGGTTGGGGATGCGCGATTCTTGCTTGGCACGCACCTCCTCCTCAATTTGTTCCGTCAGCCATGTCTGCCTTTCATAGCTCACCCACTGGGAGTCAACACTCTGCGGCGAGAGAACGAGGACAAAAACGCTGGCGCTGGAAAGGCCCTCTTCAAGTTTGGCCGGTATGCTGTCACCGGGAAGAATCTCCCATTTGTCCAACCAAGCGTCAATCCCTTCGCCGGTTCGCAAATCTGTGGCTAAACGCTCGACAAATGGTTTATCTATACTGCTGTGACTTATAAAGGTTTTCATACCTTTTAGCCTTTAGCTTTTATAACCCAGTATACGCTATCTCCCGCCAAGTTAACAACCTCTGCTAGATTTTAACAGGCGAATCGTCTCCAGGCATCTGCCAGCCGGCGCTCCTAAGGTCAAATCGGGGCGTGGGATTTTTCCAACGCCCAACCCGCCGCCACCACTTCCCGCCCCGCAAACCTTGACCGCGACAGGCTTTCACACAATTGTCAGCGTGATGCTCTCGCCGGCGCTTGTCGCTGCGGTGAATGCCGGTGCGCCGGCGCTGGCTGCCGTCTTGGGCCAGGGGAATGCGGCAGCCGGTGGGGTGCTAGCCGGTGGTATTTTATGGGGTTGGGGGGAATGGGGGAGTGTCAGAAACGCCGCTGATTTATTTATGTGACGCTTATACATTTGTATGAGCTAGCGGGGGGTGAGAGATTTGCTCTGGGTATCGAAGTTGCAGCAAGCCTGGGGACAACATTTCCTCTATGTAATGAGTCGGAATATAGCGGTTTTCGTATGAGTGAGGTACTGAGAAACCCGGTTTCTTAAAGAAACCGGGTTTCTGGGGTGTACTTCATCCAACTGAAAACCGCTATAGTTTGTGAGCTGCATCCCAAGAGTTCCGCTAATGTTGCAGGAAAGCCGCTGGGTTGGGTGCGCTATTCCGACTGTCAGCCGATACAAAGATGAACAGACTACGCCGCCGGCGATAGCTGTGAAGCTTGCTGAATAATAAGTGCGAGATGTAAATTAGAAGTTAAGCACAAGCCTGAAAACTTACCTGAAATCGCTATGAGCCTTTTTTGTCTAGTTCACGGAGCCTTCCAAGGCGCTTGGTGTTGGGATTTGTTAATTCCTTACTTAGAAGCGCAAGGTCACAAGACAGTAGCAATGGATTTGCCAATAGAAGATGCCTCGGCAAGTTTATCGCAATTTGCAGATGCAGTCCTTCAAGCGCTGCCAAAAACTGAGGATGATATTGTGCTAGTGGGTCACTCAATGGCTGGAACCGTTATTCCCCTTGTTGCAGAAGCGCATCAAGTGCGTCAGCTGGTCTTCCTTACCGCGCTTATTCCATGCCCAGCAACCAGCACACTTGACCAATTTGCCCACAATCTCGATTCTGAAAGCCTAAAATCATTAAATTATAAACCCAAAGAGTCAAGTCAAATCAACCTATTCGGTGATGAGCCTGACATGTTTAATCCAGCATCTCTTGGGAAAGACTTTTCAGATGAAGCCGTATTGATGGAACTCTTTTATCACGACTGCCAACCGGACGTAATGCGCTGGGCGCTCTCAAAAAGCCGGTCTCAGCAATCAATGGCATATATTTTTGAGGTCAGTCCCCTGAACTCTTTCCCAAAAGTAGACTGTAAATATATTGTCTGTACTGATGACCGGATAATTTCTCCCGCATGGTCACGCTATGCTGCGCTCAAGCGCTTGGGAGTTGATGCCATAGAACTGCCTGGAGGACATTGCCCGCACTTGTCTCGCCCCGATCTCTTGGCTTCAGTATTAACTAATGATAGCGATCTATAGGGCTTCTCATATCAGTGAGGTGCCCAGAAACCCGGTAACTTTGGCGAAACCGGGTTTCTTATCCGCACTCGATCCAACTGAGAACCGCTATGTAGGGTTGCCCACCGGCACAGCCGGCTGCCGGTGCGCCGCTCACTGCCAGGACTGTCAGCTGGGCCAGTGTCAAGCGTATCCCCCAGCTTTGGGGGATACCAGAGTATGCCGGTGCTATTAGCTCGCTCTTGTCTTTGGCCAGGGGAATGCAGCAGCCGGTCGGTGCCTTCCCCGCTTCACAGGGTGGTACTGAGAAACCCGGTTTCTTTAAGAAACCGGGTTTCTGGCATGTACTTCGTCCAGCTGAAAACCGCTATATATAAAGTTCCCGCTGCCCATCCCCACCGGCACCCCACCTCACCCCCCAACCCCTGAAGCGCCAGAGAGCAATTGTCCCTTCCGCAGAGTGCGCCGGCTTAACCCCGCAGCTGAGCCGGTCGAAGGCCCAGGACAGGCTGGACGCCGGCGAGCGCAATCAAAAGCCGGCAGCAGGACGACGCCCCACTATAGGTTGGGGGTGGGCCTGTGCCGTACCCCACCGGCAGCCCCCTGTTCAACCCTAAGGCTCCAGTTTGGCAAACCATTAAAAAATTCTATAGATCGGAATGTTGCGCAATTCCCTTTCAACGGTAGAATTATCAAAACACAGAAATCATTCCACCAATCTATAAGAGTCACAGACTCAACTCTATAGGTAGAGGCGAGTTCAGTGTTCTCACAACGGCGGAGGAGCCAATCCTAAAGGAGAGGGCTGCTTGTGCTTAAATTGGATTTTTTTTGCCCGAAGGACTTCTAGCTGACTGAGGGAACGCTCATGAGAATTACTAACCTGATCCATTTCCGAAACTTGCAAGGGGATTTGTTTGGCGGGGTGACAGCCGCGATTGTCTCCCTGCCCATCGCCCTGGCATTTGGGGTCGCTTCCGGTGCAGGACCGGTTGCCGGTCTTTACGGTGCGGTTTGCGTCGGCTTTTTTGCGGCGCTTTTCGGCGGCACCCCAACCCTGATTTCTGAACCAACCGGCCCGATGACAGTGGTGATGACAGCGATCGTCACCAGTCTGACAGCGGCGAATCCCGACAAAGGTTTGGCAATGGCATTTACCGTTGTCATGCTCGCCGGCATATTTCAAATTGTTTTTGGCATCCTGAAGCTGGGCAAATACATCACCCTAATGCCCTACAGCGTGATTTCGGGCTTCATGTCCGGAATCGGGGTGATTATGATTATTTTACAGGTCGGGCCTTTGCTCGGTCACAAGTTATCGGGCGGCGTACTCGGCACGCTTCAGCAGTTGCCGAGCGCTTTGCTCGATATCAAGCCGGCTGAAACCGCTCTGGGCGTTATGACGCTGGCAATTCTTTTCTTAATGCCCTCGAAATTAAAGCGGGTGATTCCCCCGCAACTGCTAGCGCTCGTTGCCGCTACGCTGGTTTCGATCTATTTATTACCGCCCGACATGGCAGAGAATATCCGGCGCATTGGCGAAATTCCGATGGGCCTGCCGAAATTGCAGATGCCGGTGTTTAGCTTGGAGCAAACCAAAGAAATATTCGTCGATGCAATAATGCTGGCGATGCTCGGATGCATTGACACCCTGCTGACTTCAGTGATTGCCGACAGCTTGACGCGCTACCAGCACGATTCTGATAAAGAATTGATCGGTCAGGGGATTGGAAACTTGGTGTCTGGAATCTGCGGCGGACTTCCCGGTGCCGGTGCCACAATGGGAACCGTGGTGAATATTCAAACCGGCGGTCGCACGGCTCTGTCTGGCTTGACTCGCGCCTTGATTTTGCTGGTTGTGATTTTGTGGGCTGCCGGACTGACCAGGGACATCCCGATGGCCGTGCTGGCGGGGATTGCGCTCAAGGTTGGGATTGACATTATCGACTGGAGCTTCCTGCAACGCGCTCACAAGGTATCGCTCAAGGGAGCGCTCATCATGTACGGCGTGATTGCGCTCACCGTATTTGTTGACCTGATTGCAGCGGTTGGAATTGGGGTTTTCATTGCCAATATCTTGACCATTCAAAATCTCAGCGAAGTTCAATCTAAGGATGTCAAGGCGATTACAGACTCCGACGACGAAATCCTGTTGAGCGAGGAAGAAAAGCAATTGATGGAGCGAGCCAATGGTCGCATCCTGCTCTTCTACCTCAGCGGGCCGATGATTTTTGGAGTTTCCAAGGCGATCGCCCGCGAGCAAGCGGTTGTGGAAAACTTTGACGTGCTGATTTTGGATCTCAGTGAGGTACCTTTGTTGGGCGTGAGTTCTGCGCTGGCTATCGAGAATGCCATTAAGGATGCTTGCGACAAGGGGCGTCAGGTGTTTATTGTCGGAGGCTCCGGCAAAATTATGCGCCGGCTGGAGCGCTTCCAGATTTTGCAACTCATCCCGCCGCAAAATGTGATCGCGAATCGCGTGGAGGCACTCAAGCAAGCGGTTGCTTTAATTGAGGGACAAGATGTCGATCTCCCAGCTGCTGTCGCTAACAGTTACATGGCCGAAACAACTTCCACTGCTACCAGAAAGTAGTGCAGTAGCGCTCCCAGAGGAACGCACCCCCTCTATAATTCCTATTTTGGCAAGCCAATTTTCATCCCTTTTTATAAAGGTTTTTCCAAAAGTTTGCTTGCCCATAGCCTCACCCCATACCCCTGTGCGGACTTCGCCCGTCTGCCAGGGGTTTATTTTTGCGACAGTTCGCCCGCTCTGCCGGTGAGATTTTCCCGATCGGCTTTTTCTGTGCGGATGGGCTTTTTCTGATTCTCGACAAGAGTAAGCTGTCATCCCCTCGTTCCCAGGCGGAGCCTGGGAACGCCGCTCGGTCGGCTCTGCCTCCTGTCAAGGAACAACCAGCATTATTAGGCTTGCAGCTTGTTGGCAATCCCAGGATTACCGGTGAGTGCGCTGCTAGCCAGCCCAGCCGACAGATTTACCGCCGCCATTGACCGGCGTAACGGCAGCAGTGCGGCCCTCAACCGGCACAACCCGCTACCGGTAAGGCTTTCACACAATGGACACAACTGGACTCGAACCAGTGACCCCTACGATGTCAACGTAGTGCTCTAACCAACTGAGCTATGCGTCCGACAGTTATTAACGTTAGCACAGGAACACCTGCAAGCGCAAGGGGTAAAACCTAAAAATTTTCTAAACTTTCCCAACACCCCGCTGGCGCACCCCGCTTCACCAGATTACCACATCAAACCCTCACCCGCCAACAACCCCCCCACGCACCCAACTGACCGAAGAGCGCAGACTAGCCCGCCATTATATAACAGATGTAACGGATTCGGAACAGGGGAGACAACTTTCGCCCCCCTCTGGCACCCCACAGACAAGCCGGCACAGAAACACCTCACCAGGAGCAGCACCATCCAAAAATCAGCCGGCACCTGGCATAATTAATATAGACTCCGGTATTATACTTATTAAATGCCGTTAAGGTGCAACTGTTCCTTATGCCCAGACGCCTGATCCTCCAACCCCACCTGAGTGTCGAAGAACTCGAAACCCGCTACCGCAAGGCCAAAGACCCCGTAGAACGCACACACTATCACATCATCTGGCTGCTGGCACAAGGAAAACGTACCGAGGAAGTGGCCTCTGTCACCGGCTATTGCTCCGACTGGATTCGCAAAATAGCCCGCCGTTACAACAACTCAGGCGCAGAAGGACTGACAGATCGCCGCCACGAAAATCCCGGTGCTGCTCCCTTGCTAGACGACGCCCAGCAAGCCGAATTGCGGCAAGCCCTGCACGGGCCCGCTCCCGATGGCGGATTGTGGAACAGCCGCAAAGTAGCAGAGTGGATTTCAGAGCGCATTAACCGGCCCGTGGCCATGCAGCGCGGCTGGGACTACCTTCAGCAAATGGGATTCCGCCACACCGCTTCCCGCCAAATGCCGGCAGACACCAACCACCAGGAGAAACAAGCGTGATCTCAAATTCGGTTGAGCACGCTCGCATTACTCATCCCCATTGCCCAGCTCCTGATTGCGGTCGCTCCACCGAACGGGATACGAATGATCCCCTTGAGCGCTAATCGCCACCGACTCCACCCAAGCTGTGTGCCCCCGAGCGCGTCCGCAACAATTTGCCGGTCGCCAAATTCCAGATTTTCACCGTCTTGTCCCCATAACCGCCCGCCACCCACTCCCCTTGCGGACTAACCGCCAGCGAATACACCCAGCCAAAATCCTGAGCGAACCTACCCCCTAGCGTGCGAACCAACGAGCCTAAGCCCAAATTCCAAATCTTGATAGTCCTGTCCCCGCTGCCGCTGACCAGCAGTTGCCCGTCCGGAGTGAAGGCCAGCGCATTCACCCAGCCGGCATGGCCTTTCAGCAAACTGCTCAGCACCACCGGCGGGTTGCCGGTGCCCAAATTCCAGATTTTGACACTGCTGTCCTCAACCCCACCGGCCAGCTTTTGGCCGTCCGGACTGAGCGCCACAGAGCGAACCCGACCGGCAGCGTCGGTCAGCGTTGCCACGCACTGCCAAGATGCCGGTGGCGGCTGTCTCAAATCTGTGAGAATTCCCTCAGCAGACCCGTAACGATTTTGTACTGACAAACTCAGCATTTTGTCAATAATACGACCGAGAGAAGCGCTCACCGGTCGGGGCAAATGCTGCCGCCACACCCAGTCGTTGCCGTGACGCAGATTAAACGGCGAAGTCTGAGTCAGCAGGTAGGCGCAAGTCACCCCCAAACTGTAGAGGTCACTGGCAAAAACCGCACTGCCCTCCAGCTGTTCCGGCGCGATATATTCCGGACTGCCAATCATCGTCGCACTTGTCAGACCTGCAGATGAGCTGAAGGATTTAGACGCGCCAAAATACACCAAAACAAGCAGATATAATCTATAGTAAATTTTCCCTACAAATCAGCCATTCACGCTTGGGAGCATGCCATCTGTGCCAAGACTCTCACCCTCACCCCCCGTTTCCCAGACCAATGGGGAATCACCAGCCCCTTGTGGGCCAAAGATGGGGTGAGCGGCAGCTGTACAGGGCAGCCGAAACGTAAATTTCCTAATATCCGGAAGAAAGCATATATACAAAACCGGTCTAAACTCGGGTTTTTGTAAAAATCATTTAATCGTAAATCATCTCATTTTTAGGAATTGGCCCCCAAAAATGGTCAGGTGCCGGTGCCGGTGGCCAGCGACAGGGGCAATTTCACCCCGAACAGCAGATCAGCCGCACCGCTGCGGGGCCTAATTTAGGTAAATTTAGCAATATCCGGAAGAAAGCATATATACAAAACCGGTCTAAACTCGGGTTTTTGTGTAAATCATTTAATCGTAAAATATATCAGTCCCAATCAGGATGCCAAGTGCCAGAGGGCCAGAGCGGCTGTAGGGGCGCGATATCCGCAGAAGTCAGCCGGTTTCAAAGCATATCTATAACCCCGGCCCTACTGTGCGCCAAATCTTGACCGTCTTGTCCTCGCTGCCACTAGCCAGGATTTGACCGTCCGGACTGAAAGCCACCGAATTAACCGAGTAGGAATCCTCACAAATAGTGTGCAGCAATTTGCCAGTCGGCAAGTGCCACAGCTTGATAGTCTGGTCGCGACTGCCACTGGCCAGGATTGGGGAGCGCGGGTGGAAGGCTATAGCATTCACCCACTTGGCGTGATCGGTGAGCGTGTTGAGCAACGCCGCTCCAGAGGTTAGCCCGCCGGTGTCGGGCTGCCACAGTTTGACCGTCTTGTCCTCACTGCCACTGGCTATTGTCGTAGCGCAAGGGCTGAAAGCGACTGAGCTCACGGGTTCGGTATGGCCGGTGAGGGTGTGCAGCAGTTTCCCAGTCCCTAACTGCCACAGCTTCACCGTCTTGTCCCAGCTGCCGCTGGCCAGAGTTTGGCCATCGGGGCTGAAGGCCACCGACCGCACCCCGCCCGAATGGCCGATGAGAGTGTGCAGCAGTTTTCCAGTTGCCAAGTGCCACAGTTTCACAGTTTTGTCCCAGCTGCCGCTGGCCAGGAGCGGGAATCGGGGGTTGATGGCCACCGACAGAACCCAATCCGAATGACCGGTGAGGGTGAGCAAAAGTTTGCCAACCGACACCTGCCACAGCTTGACCGTTCTGTCCAAACCGGCACTGGCTAGAACTCGGCCATCCGGACTGAAGGCGACACAATTCACATCGTCTGTATGCCCAGTCAGGGTGAGCAGGTGTTCGCCGGTGCCGGTGTTCCACAGCTTGACAGTTTTGTCCGCACTGCCAGAAGCCAGCAGTCGCCCATCCGGACTTAGGCTTACGGACATAACAGAGCGCGAGTGCCCAGTCAGGGTGTGGGAGCATTTCCAGGTTTTCGGGGCCTGCTGTGAAGCGCCCCTGTGCAGCAGCTTTGACGCCGGAGTTACAATCACCGGCGTCACCGGCGGCAGTGTGGTGGGCTTCAAGTGCGCCACGGCAGGCGCGGCGGATTGGCGTCTGGACAGCACCGCAGTCAAATCTGCCAGTACCTCAGTGGCTGACTGATAGCGTTCCTTGACCGACTCTTTGAGCATCCTGTCCAAGACCAGCCCCAGCTGAGCGCTGACACTTCTCCCCACTTTGCGCAGCGGCTCTCGCCACACCCACCTGCCCTCCAGCGGGTCAAATAGCTCCTCTAGTGAGGCTTGAGTCAGCAGGTGAATGCAAGTGACGCCCAAGCTGTAGAGGTCGCTAGCTGGGGGAGCGAAGCCGCCCCGGATCAGTTCAATCGGTGCGTACCCTTCGGAGCACACTTTTGCGCCCGTTCTGGTGAAATGGCAAGTGAGCTGCTGGGGAAAGGCGAAATCAATCAGCACCAGGCGGCGATCCGCACTGCGCCGCACAATATTGGTTGGCTTAATATGCCGGTGAATCACATTCCGCTCGTGGGCAAATTGCAGCACCGGCAGCAAATCCGCCAGCAAATCCCGAATCTGTTCTTCACTGAAGGCTCCGTGCTCTTCCAATTCCTGCCACAAGTCCTGTCCTTCGATAAACTGCCGCACCAGATACAGACTGCGATCTTGCTGAAAATAGCCGAACACAGAGGCAATCTGCGGATGCTGATCCGCCAGCACCTGCAGTCGCCGCGCCTCTTGCTCAAACAGCTCGGCTGCCTTGGCCATTGCTTCGGCATTCCCCAGAATTTGGGGTGCCAAGAGCAACTGAAAGATCGCGCAGCTGCGCGAGTGCCGCTTTTCCTCCACCGCCAAGAAGGTTTTGCCAAATCCCCCCTCATTGAGCAGCTCGATGGCGCGGTAGCGGTCATTCAGCAGTAACTTTGACCCACAACTCAGGCACAACTTTGTCCCCTTCGGATTGTCGGTCGTTTTCGGGCAGCTGGCATTCAGGCAATGCGTCATACGAAGGAAGGAATCAACTAATTGTGGTTCAGTTTTCCCCAGCCTTTCCCCTCCCTGAGGCAGTTTCAACGGACGAGAATGGGGAGTGCTTTCAAGCGTAAGTTTTTTCTTGTTTGTTTGGGGAAAGTCTTTCACCCCTCACCCCCCAG
>Ga0185317_100433_pt1 | contig 10034 bp, 5 predicted proteins | sample DevilsHole_FD_128020 | JGI IMG/M metagenome (GOLD analysis project Ga0185317, IMG submission 128020) | Groundwater microbial communities from Devils Hole, Nevada to study Microbial Dark Matter (Phase II) - Devils Hole (SPADES assembly)... | ecosystem: Environmental > Aquatic > Deep subsurface >...
CTGTCCGGGTGCTCAACCCTCCACGCTTCAAATGGGTCCCGTTGGTTGATGACGTGGAAAATATGCGCGGGTAGGCGGATTGAGGTTCAACCCTCAACGGTTGAGTTGAAAGGATCGAACCATGATTCAAACACACACAGGACGTCGGATCGCCGGTTTCACTCTGGTGGAAATGCTCGTCACCTTCGCCATCATTGCAATCCTGATTGGTCTGTTAGTTCCGGTTATCGCGGGCGCCCTGAGGCGTGGCCAGGAGGCCGCGGAACTCGCCGAAATCCACAACATCGCCACGAACATCGTGAAGTTCAAGGACCGATTTTCGGTGTACCCGCCGAGCCAGATTATCCTGCGCGAGGACGGCGACTACTCGACGGCGACACTGGGCGTAGTGGTGACCGACGCGCCGACGGCGGGTGTCGGTGGGGTGTTTTTGCGAGAGGTCAGTGTTCAGTACCTGCGGCGACTCTGGCCACAGATCGTGCTGAACACTAGTTCGACGGCGGGCAACTCGGCGTATGTAGTCGACAAGGATGGCGATGGTTCCATCAACGATTCAAACGAGTTCTTCGACTGGGACGGAGACGGGGCGTTCGATGACAACACAACCTACTTGTTGAGCGGCGACGAGTGCCTGGTGTTCTTTCTCGCTGGAGTGCCAGAGGGCGAGTCGCCGAACGACAGCACGATCCGAACCGGTCAGGGTCCGCCCGGAGGCAAGGGCTTCAGCAAGGATCCGATGAACCCGACGCCGGTGACGTTGCCGGGCGCGGGGGCTTCACGCGACGGCCCGTTCCACGTATTCGAGAGCGGCCGGTTGGTCGATTGGGACGGCAATGGTTTTTGGGAGTTTCTGCCGTTGCGCCGTCCCGGACTGAACGGGGGCTACGCCTACTTCAGTTCCTACGAAGGCGGCGGCTATCGGCCCGACGACATGAACATCCTGGGCGCCGAGCCGAATGAGACCGACAACTCGCTGCCGGAAAACGGTGGCAGCGGAATCGCTGCAAACGAGTACATCGAGTTCCGAGTATCCTGGCGCATGCTGCTCAATACGTCGGGCAGCAACGCGTACCCCGCCGCCTATCAAGGCGGCTACACCTTGAATTCCGGCAACGTCGACCAGAACAGCAGCGTGGAGAGTCCTGGTCCAAATCCCTACACCGTAGGGCTGCCGTTTCTCGCGGCCAACCTAACGGCGAGATACCACAAGCCCGACTCGTTCCAGCTCATCTCGCCCGGCACGGACAACGCCTATGGCCAGGGCGGAGCGTATCCGCGTGAGAAGTCCAGTAGCTCCACTTCGCCGTACTACGCCGAAGCAAAACAAGACGACGACAACCTGTCGAATTTCGCCAAGGCCAGACTGGGCGAGGTGCTCCAGTAGCTCAATGTACAAATGAGAAATGTACCAGCAAACTCATGGGTGGTGTTGGGCCTCAGGCGTCCTATTTCAACCGGTTTCACGCTCGTGGAACTGCTGGTCGTGCTGGGCATCGTCATGTTGCTCGCGGCGCTGGGTGTCGGGGCGCTGCTGACGATCCCCGAGGGCGCGAGAGTGCGAGGCACCGAGGCGCTCATCGTCAAGCTTGACGGCCGCCTCAACCAACAGTTCGGAGAAATGGGCAACCGTGACTTGTCGATTCAGGCGATTACCGTGGATTCGGAACTGTCTCGCAACGACAACTCGTCTCCCGTCCATGCGCAACGGGCGCAGTTGATCGCAGTGATTCGGACGATGCGGCAGTCGTTTCCGGAATACTTCTTGGTAGATACGACGCGCACGTCGGACATGATCAACAACGACGGCGACACCTTTCAGGACGAACAGGACGAACAGGTCGCTGGTCATTGGAATCCGGTCGATCTCAACGGCGGAGTTCCTGAGCAACTCGGTACGGAGTTGCCGGGCGCGGCCGTGGCCCACCTGAGGTACATGGAAAAGACTCTCGGGTCTCCCAGCTTGCACACAAGCGCGACGGCCCGCGCCGAGTGCTTGTACATGATCGTCACGCGCGGCGGCTCCGAGGCGGCGGAGTTCAACCCCGACGAAATCGCCGACACCGATGAAGATGGACTGCCCGAGTTTGTAGACAAGTGGGGCAACCCGTTGCAGTTCTTCCTCTGGCCGACACATTTCGATTCGGAACTGCAAAAGCCTGGCGAGGGACTCAATCCACAGGATCCCAACCAGCTACTGACCGGCCAGGGCGCGAGTGGGGACGCGAATGCGCCCGCGGCAGCATGGTGGCCAAACAGAGCGACCTTGTTCCAGAATCTGTACTTCTCACTTACTTGGAACAGCGCCGCCAAGGGATTCAAGACGCATCCTCTCATCGTGTCGGCTGGCGGCGATGGAGGGTTTGGATTGATCACCGCGGGCGCCGGCGGCGATGGCGTCATGGGCACGCTCGACGATGACTGGTCCGACGGGAAGGCGGAACGCATCAAGAGTCAGACTATCAATGGCTACGGAGCGGACGCGGACAACATCGACAACCACAGTGTCCGATCGAGGTAGGTTGACGATCGTGAACGTGAAACACACACACAACCTGGAGCAAGCGGCCCGACGCGGTCTCACGCTGACCGAGTTGCTCGTTGTGATCGCGATCGTGCTGGTGTTGACGATCGCCGCACTGCCGTCCGTTTTGGGATTGGTACGCGACCGCAAGTTCAGCGATGCGGCGAGAACGTTGCAAGCGGCGTTGGCGGGGGCCAGAGACCGGGCCATCAGCAGTGGTCAGGTTACAGGAATCCGCCTGAGCCGTGGCGACACCGATCCGTGGGAATCGACGACGCTGGTGTATGTCAGCATTCCAGAACCCTACACGGTCGGTGGCGTGACGGTGTCGGGCACTACGGTCACCCCCGCTGTGCTCAATGGCGCACAGCCTGTGTTTGACCAGGTTGACCCGGGCAAAGATGGCACGACCGGTACGCTCGATGACGTCCCGTTGGTAGTTCCTTACACCGCCGGCATGGCGCCGCCGGAATACTCGCAGATCCGATTCAATTCATCGGGCAGGCTCTACACGGTGACCAACGTGAACACGACTGTAACCCCAGCGACCTTGACCATCAGCCCGACTCCTCCGCCAGGACTTTCGACAACTGGCCCTCATGCGTTTCAGCTTCTTCGGCCTCCAGTTCCGCGATCGCAAGATGACCCGATCCAACTGGCCGAGGGGTCTGTGATTGATCTTCGCACGAATGCGATGGCGCCAAAGTCAGGCTCCCCAACGTCTCGACCGACGGCGGTGGAGCTGCTGTATCTGCCCCGAAGCCTGAACATCCCCAACCAAATCGCGCCGGCGGGCGCCGACCGTGAGTTAGGGACGCCCGATGACCTGACCACCTTGCCTGAGCTTTGGCCCAAGCTCGACGTCCTGTTTGGCCCCACCGGCGCGGTCGTTGGCCCAGCTGCGCAGAACTCAGTGATCTACTTCTGGATTGGTGAGCGCGGCGATCAGGGCGGAATCGGCCCGGACGACGAGGGCGGCACGGACGATGACACACCGCCGAACCGGCCGCGGCGAATGGTGACACTCAACACGCGGACGGGAGCCGTCCTGGTGACGGACGACCCCGAACCTGTGGAGAAAGATACGACAACCGTCTCGGAAGTCTACGAACCCGTGCTTCAAGCGATCGGGTTGTCCGCTCCTCTTGTCGACGAATGGGTGCGGTATTGAGGATTGCGACTTGAGATTTCAAATGATCGCCACTGTTCCCAACCTGAACCGCCGCGGCATCTCGCTGACCGAGATTCTCATCGGCATCATGGTGCTCGGCATAGGCGTCATATCGCTGGCGACGTTGTTTCCGATCGGATTGTTGCAGATGAAGCGAGCGGTGAACAACGTGCGCGGCGCCTTGGTCGCGCAGAGCGCCTGGAACGAAGTGCGCATCCGCAACCTGCTCGCACCGCCGTTCGGCCCGACGGCCGACGTCTTCTCGCGTCCGCCCTACTGGAGTTCTGCCGTCATACCAACCAGCGGTTCCGGCGTCCCAATCGTCATCGATCCCCTGGGGTTGCTGTACGCTGGTGGAGGCCCGGCAGCGCCGGACCTGTTCGGCATCATCGACTTGAACGGCGATGGGACAAAGGACTTTGACGGTGGCGATGGGATCCCGCGAGTCTCCGGTGGATTCTCCAGTCTGCTGCTGGCGATGGAGGTGTTTTGTTCGCCCGACGACCTCACGTTTGACGATGGCGAGCGTCGCATGATCCCACTTCAACAGGTTGGCGGCACAGTGCCGTACCTCAGCCCCACCGTCGGTGTGCCGTTCAGGCCGGGCACCTTGTTGCGCGAGTCGCGCTATTCATGGATGGTCGTTGCTCGCAAGGTCAACGCCAGGCAGGGACTCGGTCCCGGCGCGGATGGCTACCCGGGAGCCGCGAATACAGATGATGACGGCGCGAACGGGCAAGACGACGATGGAGAGTACGGATACTCTGGGACCGACGACCCCATCGCCGACTACGGTCCAGACGAAATCGCGACGAACATCGCGGCCGGCACGATCTCGCTCGATGATCCGGCCCGCGACATGACCACTGGGTATCCGGTTCCCGGACCAGTCGGACCCTTCGACGTGACGATCGTGGCGTTCTACTCGCGCGACTTCGAGAATCGGCAAGTCACGTTCGCGAACAAGTCGTCGACCGTGGTGCCCCTGAGGGTGTTCACTGCCGGCAGCGACGTGGCCACGCTCGCGCCGCGGTCCGACGGCGTGCAGTTCCCAGACATTCCGTTGGGATCGTATGTGATGGACTCGACCTTCGACAGCGAAAACACGGTCCCCGACCTGGCCAACAACAAGATCGGGAAGCGCAATGGTTTTGTGTATCGAGTCGTGCGCAAGAGCATCGATGCGTCGGGCAACATGGTCGTGGAACTTGACCAGCGGGCCAAGGACGACGGCTATGCGTTGACGGTGCTCAGAGGCGCCGTGGGCGTGTTCGAGAAGCAAGTACCGTGACAACGTTGAGCGTGAAGGGTTGGGCGTTGAGACTGCTGATCTCTGCCAATAGGGGCAGGAGGATGCGAGGAATGAGAGTTGTGTGCGGCACAAGTCGGAAGGCGCGAAGGCGGGCCGGCGTCACGCTGGTCGAGATGCTCGTCGTCGTCGCGCTGACCGTGCTGCTCATGAGCATCATCGCCGAGGTGTTTGCGCTCGCATCTGAAACGATGAGTCGGCTGAGGGCTTTGAGCACGGTCAACGAGAAGATTCGCACTGTGGAGCGGCTGCTGCGGATGGATCTGGAAAACCGTTCGGTCCGTAGCGTTCAACCGCCGGTGGAGCGCAAGGCGGGTGAGGACGGGATTTTTGGCACGGTGGACGACTGGTTCATGCCGGTCGGCATCGACCCGCGCAGCAACCTGGGCTACTTCATGATCATTGACAACTCGCCGGCCGACGAACAAGGCGAGGATACCGACGACATCCTTCAACTCACATGCCGCGTCGCCCACGCTGGCCGGCCTGATCTGGCGGCCGTGGGGATTGGCTATGAAGGCAAAGTCGTTGTCGGCTCCGAGCCGGACTTGGTCGATGGCGTCGCCGACGGGCGAGCACGCTCGCTAGAAGCGGAAGTGATCTGGTTCCTGCGCAAGGGAACGCTCTACCGTCGGGTGTTGCTGGTCGGCCTGCCGCAACCCAGTTCGTTGCCGGCCGGCCAATCGTGGTACTACAACTACGACATCTCGGCCCGGCCTCCGATCAGCGCCGGGGCTGTGCCAATCGTGAACACGTTGGGCGACCTGAGCTATCGCAGTACTCGGTATGGGCATCAACCGCCGTCGAACTACACAGGCACCGACAACACAACGACTCCGCCGCTCCTACCCGGCCTCGACCACGACTACCCCGGCGACCCACTGTTCCGTTCGACCGGCTACTCGGCGGGTCTGTTGGAGTTCGAGGATTCTCAGAGTTCCACCAACCCAGGTTTCGCGTACCACAGTGCGACGACCGGCAGCGACCAACTGGATCACAACTACAACTATCCGTTTGCTCCGAGTCTGTCGCCGCTGTCGCTGCCGGAAAGGTGGTTTGGTCGGCCAACGCTGCGCGAAACGTCTTCGCCGAATTGGAACTACCCGACGGATCCAACGAGTCAACTCTGGAACACAACAGGTGGTTTCACCGACGCGTCCAGTACGCTCTATTACCAGGTCCTGAACAGCACGGCGTTGCGTCCCGCCGAGGATGCTGTATTAACAAATGTTCTGTCGGTCGACATGAAGGTGTGGGACCCGGACGCGATCTCGACGCCCCCGTTTTCGTACGGCGGTGGTCCGCCCACAGGTGCCTACGTCGATCTGGGAAAGATGTGCCTTAATCCGTCGAACAGCCCGACGGCGACGCCCAGCTACTTGGCCCCCGGTGCATATCCTAGTTCGGGCACCTCGTATGGCCTGCCGGGCGCGGACCCGAACGCCAGTTCCGGCTATGGTGGGTTTGCCTCGACGTATCCGAAGCCAAGTCTTTGGCCACCCGATCGGCCGCTGCTGGCGTGGCTTCGGGAAGCGGAAGTTCCGGGAGTTCCGGCGTTCCCGGGAGTCGGCGGATATCGCCGTGGCTTTGCCATGCCGTTCGGGATGCTCAAGGTCGACGGTAACTACAACAGTTTCGGATACGCCGTTCCCACAAACGCCCCCGGGCTTACTCTGGGAATGCTGCAAGCCCCACAATCGCTCTGGAGAACCTACGACACGTGGTGCTCGGCCTACACCAAGCCGACTCAGGTCGGCGTGGTCTCGGTCGCTCCGCCGTACATCATTCCCGTGCGTGGCATCCAAATCAAAATCCGTTTCGCCGATCCTGAAACACGACTCACGCGCGAGATCACCATCGTGCAGGAGCTTTAATGATGAAAAAGCTATCAGCTATCAGCGATCAGCCGTCAGCGGTCAGCGATCAGCGGTCAGTGATCAGCAATGATCTCTCCGCACCCTACTGCCTACTGCCTACTGCCTACTCCCTACGCTCCGGCGTCGTCCTCATCGTCATCCTGGGCATGCTCGCCGCGCTGGCACTCGTCGGTGTGTGGTTCACCACGCAGGCGGGTCAGGAGGAGAAGATAAGTGCCGACTACCGTGCGCAGTTCCAGACGCCACGTCCCGACCTGCCTCCGGCCGTGCTGTTTGTCGAGGCGATTGGTCAGTTGGTTGCCGACACCAACAATCCGTGGTCGGTCCTGATGGGCCACTCGTTGCTGCGCGACATGTATGGCAACGACAACGATCTGGGCCCTGGCGTGGATGGAAAGCCTGGCGTAGCGAACGTCGACGACGACTTTCCCGGTATTGACGACGACGGTGATGTGGCCGTGGATGATGTCGACGAAGTGGACGACATCGCCGAGATCGGTTGGCCCAACTCCGATGACGGACCGAACGGTGTCATTGACATCTATGACCTGTATGCCCGCCCGTTCAACGGAGCCGGAGAGCCGGGCGAAGACCAAATGGTCGGCAGCGCGAACGGCGAGGATGCCGACGTCAACTACGTCTACATTTACGCACGCACTCGGCGCAAGCCGGAGTATCGCTGGGACACGACATCCAATCGTTGGGTTCGGGGCAGCGGCGCAGACGAGGATTACGACTATCCCGACCACAACAACATGGCCCTTGGCGCCGTGCGGGCGGATGGCCGCGTGTTAGTGCCGTCGTTTCACCGGCCCGGCTACATTCAGGCGACGCCGAGTGACTGGACGTTCACGGGCAGCACATCGGGTCGTGGTTCTCGCTTGATCTTGCGGCCTCGTGGGGTCGAGCACCCAAGCTTCCGCGGGAATCCAAACCACACTGGTCCGAACTTGCCGACGCCCGGAGTGACTCCCGGCCCGAACGACTACGACGTCGACAATATGGGCCTGGGCCGCACCGATAGCATCTGGGTCGATTTGGGCTATCCGGTTCAGCGCACGCTCGACGGCCGAAAGTTCAAGCCGCTCTTTGCCTTCCTGGTCATTGACCTCGACGGCAAGGTGAACCTGAATGTGGCCGGCAATCTGAATCTGGGAACCGAACACTCTGACTTCGCCTTGGCGGGCGGCCGGAGCATCGTCCTGGGGTCGGGTTATACACCCACTGAGACCAACCTCTACAATCTCCTCGGTGACAAGTTCTTCCCGTCCTGTGCCAATGCTCAGGAGTATGCCCGCGTACTCGAAGGCGGGCTTGTCGGCCCCGGTGGGTCCGCGGTTGTCGGACGCTGGGGTGAAGCATCGCTGGTCGGCACAACGACACCGCCGCGACCGGGCGGAACCGGAACGGACGACGAGATCACCTACTCGGTCCTGACGAACTTCTACACCGGGTTTCCCGGCACCACCTACGAAGGCAGGCCATTCACTAAGGGCGGCTACTACCGAACGCCTCCAGGCTTCGACGGCGACGGTGCCACGTACCTCGAACTATCCACGGATGGCTGGGGAACCCGGACCCGGTTCGACGCGCCTGGCACGAACGGATGGGGCAACGCCTCGGAGTGGACCGCCGCTGAGTTCCCCTACGTCAAGGCCGAACCGAACACCGAGAATCTGGACGAACCGTCCGAGTTGAACTTCTATTCCACACAGAGCACTGACTCACCGTACGGCCCCGACGTCATCGAACTGCTGCATCGTACCGAGGACGTCGATGGCAGCAGCCTATTGCAATGGGTGGGGTCCAACCCGTCCGCTCGGCTGGCCCTGCTCGCCCCGTCGCTGTTCGACTTGAATAACCTACTCAATCGGCGCCGCCGGACGATGCTCACCACCGAGAGTTGGGACGTGGCCCGCTTCAACATAGCGCCGCTCGTCTACCGCGAATCGACGGCGACCACGGCGACAAGCTGGACCACGGGCAAGTACAACGGCCGGTTCCCCGACCTCTTCAAGTCTCCACCCTTGGTTGCGCAACGCTACGGCGCCAATACGGTCGAACCCGCCATTCCCGACGCGATTCGTCGCGGCAGGCGCCTGAACCTTGCTCCGCAACTCGACTCAATCGCCGCTAAGAACCGACTGGCCCGCGACCTGTATGTGCTCTTGGTTCAAATCTGCGGCAGCGAGGTCCCGGCAGACAGGCTCGCCCAGTTCGCCATCAACGTCGTCGACTTTTCCGACACCGAGGTCGGCAACACGGACAAGGACGCCGAGGAGGCGTTCGAGCCGTTTGAGTTCGACAACAATCTGAGCGATGGGTTCAGGGTGGACGGCAAGCAGGAAAGCTCCACGGCCGACCTTCAACCCGGCGACAGCGACGTGGTTTGGGGCGTCGAGGAGCCGCGAGTGATCATCTCCGAGACCTTGGCCTACGTCGACTCCACCAGCGGACAGGCCAAGCTGTGGATCGAACTGTACAACATGAGCGACAAGAACGTCGAACTGTTCGGCGCCAACAAGAACTATGAGTTGATCCTGGACGATCGCAGCAACGCACCGACGTTCGAGGGCGAGCCGAGCGACCTCAGCCTGAGCTTGAAGTTCGATACGCCCGCCGCCACGACACTCGCGCCGGGAGACTACCTCGTGATCGGACGGGAAGCGACGCCGACCAAACTCGGGCCTGCGGTGACGCCAGGTTACATCCCGGCCGCGCCGCTCGTCCCTGCGGGGTCGGGTCAGTATCGGCTGTATCTGCGCCGACTCGCCAACACGAACCAGGCTGAAGACACGGCGAACCGAGCGAACTTCCCACGGTCGCTGAATCCATACATCACGATCGATGCACTCGACATCGACGTGCATTCCGATACCACGTTCGACGATCCGGACCCGATGGTGTACGGAACCGTCGTGAGCCTCGAACGCGAGTCGCTCAGCGTGCGGTACGTCGCCCATGCGGCTGCCGCGGCTGCGAATGACCCGACTCATACGATGAGCACTCGCAACACGGCGGCCACGGCCCCGCTGCCGCGCCTTCCGTTCCTCGATCGGCCGCTGGCGTCTCCGATGGAACTGATGCTCGTGCCCGCCGTGGGCGCCCAGCACCTGACCACCGCTTTTTCCTTAGGCACACGCGACGCGAACACCT
>Ga0185317_100435_pt1 | contig 9954 bp, 5 predicted proteins | sample DevilsHole_FD_128020 | JGI IMG/M metagenome (GOLD analysis project Ga0185317, IMG submission 128020) | Groundwater microbial communities from Devils Hole, Nevada to study Microbial Dark Matter (Phase II) - Devils Hole (SPADES assembly)... | ecosystem: Environmental > Aquatic > Deep subsurface >...
CGGGGGTGGAGGGGGTGCCGCACCGCGATCACGTCGCGACCTGACGACTCTCGTTGGCAAGCTAGACCTGCTGACTCGTGGCGTCGCAATCGAATTGACCGATGAACAGGCTTCGCAGATCGCCGAGGTGATCCGTGATCTGGGTAGTGAGGATGAGATGACGGAAGACCAGGCGAAGGAGCGGCTTGATGGCCTGAAGGAAATCCTGACCGCCGAGAACCAGTCGGCACTCGACTCGATCGAGCTGCCCCGGCGCGGAGGCGGCCGCGGGGCCGGAGGTCCTGGCGGAGGCGGTCCTGGTGGAGGCATGATGGGAATGATGGGAGCCGGCATGGGCGGCGGCGGGCCGATGGCGATGGGCCCCGCTGGTCAAGGACAGGCTTCCAACGAGAATCCATTCAAACAAGAAGAGAACGCCAAGCGATTGGAGAGTCTGCTGGCGCGTCTGCGTGCTGCGGACGCGAAGGCGGACTCGGGGCCAAAGTAGCGGAATCAAGGTCGAACCAGACGCCGAGACTCATGCGGTTTCGGGGCTGGCGACGGTCGATCGGGCGTGGCCGTTGAGTGTGTCGCTCACGATGTGGCCGTCGCGCATGCGGATGATGCGCTTGGCGCGGCGAGCGATGTCTTCTTCGTGCGTGACCATGATGATCGTCTTGCCGCCTTGGTTCAATTCATCCAGCAAGTCCATGATTTCCTGGCTGGTCGAAGTGTCGAGGTTTCCGGTCGGTTCGTCGGCCAAGATGATGTGCGGATCGTTGACCAGAGCGCGGGCGATGGCGACTCGCTGCTGCTGGCCGCCCGAGAGTTGCATGGGCCGGTGGTCCAAGCGATCGCCCAGTCCGACCAGTTCGGCAAGCTCGTAGCAGCGTGATCGGCTTTCGGCCGTGATGCTACCCTGATAGTACAGCGGCACTTCGATGTTCTCGAGCAGCGTGAGTTGCTGGATCAGATTGTACGACTGAAAGATGAAACCGAGGTAACGACTCCGGATTCCGGACAGGTCGTCGTCGTCGAGTTGGGCGACATCCTGGCCGCCCAGAATGTATTGGCCCGATGTCGGGCGATCGAGGCAGCCGAGCAGATTGAGCAAAGTCGACTTGCCCGACCCGGACGGTCCCATGATCGCCACGTAGTCTCCGTCGGCGAAGTCGACGCTTACGCCGCGCAGCGCCTCGACGGTCACCGTTCCGAGGTAGTAATGCTTGATCAAGTCGACAATCCGAGCAATAGCGTTCATGGATCGTTCTCTAGGGTGCGATGCTATTCGTGCCGCAGCGCTTCGATCGGGTCCATCAGCGCCGCGCGGCGGGCGGGATAAAGGCCGAACAGAATGCCGACGACGATGGCGAACCCAGCGGCGATCGGTAGGCTGACCAAGTTGACCCTCGTCTTTACCACGCTGGACTCAAACAGTTGCTCGGCAGCGAGCCGGATGCCCTCGGGGGCGACGAGACCGAGCGCGATGCCGATCAGCCCACCCAGGCCGGTGAGCAGTACGGCCTCGATGAGAAACTGAGTGGTGATGTCGCGTCGCCGGGCGCCCAAGGCGCGGCGAATGCCGATCTCGCGAGTCCGTTCGGTGACGGTGGCAAGCATGATATTCATGATGCCAATGCCGCCGACCATCAGAGAGATGCTGGCGATGGATCCCAGCAGCATGTTGAAGAGCTTGCGTGTGTGTTCGGCTTCTTCGAGCAGGTCAAGCGGCACGGTGAGCGTCCAGTCGGCCTTCTTGTGGTACTTCTTGAGCAGACTTTCCAGGATCTGCGCCGTCGGACGCACTTGGCCGGTGTCGCGCACGGAGACGGTGATCTGGTGTAGCTGCACGTGTTCGGCGCTGAACGTACCCGACGTCCGGTTGGCGATGATGTCGCCGAATCGCGAGCGGCAGGTGGTGATGGGAATATAGACGTCGTCGTTGAAGTCCTCGGCGGCCTGGCTGCCACCGACGCCGGCCGTAGGTACGCGCGACTCCATGATTCCCACGACGGTGTAGTAGTGGTTGTTCAGCTTGACCGATCGGCCGATCGGGTCCTCGAAGCCGAACAGCTCCTGTGCCGCGTGGGCGCCGAGCACTGCAACGTTCAGGAACTGGTCGAGATCGGTGTCGGCGAGAAACCGCCCGCGGCTGGGCCGCGTCTTTCGGAGTTCCAGGTATATCGGCGTCGTTGCCACAATGCGGGCGTCCAGCTTGTTGGCCAGGTAACGCACTTCATTATTGAACACGCGCATTGGAGTCGCGCGCCAGATTGTGGTGATGGCCGCAAATCGCTCGAAGTCGTCGCGCGTCAGACCATACTCGACCACTGGACTGCGACGGAGCTGCGTCGACGAGTCGTCGGGCGGCTTGACGCTGCGGACCATGATGTTGGTGGCGCCGAGTTGCCGAATGCGCTCGATGGCCTCGTGCTTCGATCCTTCGCCGATCGTGACCATCGCGATCATCGCCGCGATGCCGATAACAATGCCGAGCACAGCGAGCCCCGATCGGAGCTTGTGCAGCAGTAAACTCTTCAGACCTAGTCGCAAGATCGAAAGCACGCGTCACTCCGCAGCTTGTTCGCGATCACTGTGCGCCGCCGGGCGGCCCGCCGAATCCTCCGCCGCCCTGCTGTTGCATTTGTTGCATCATTTGTTTCATGCGTTGTACGGACGCTTCGGCTTCTGCCTCGTCAACGACGCCGTCCGTGTTTGTGTCCATTCGGTCGAAGAACATCTGGCCGCGCTCGTCAAGTTCGTCTTTGGTGAGCTTGCCGTCGCTGTTCTTGTCGGACATGCTGATCATCTCGCGGCCCGATTGCGGCATGCGGAATCCTGCCGCGCCGGCGCCTCCGCCCTGGCGTCCACGTGATCGCAAGGCGGCCAATTCCGCCGCGTCGATCACGCCGTCGGAGTTCGTGTCCTGCCTTGTGAGCATCGAACGCTGTTGCTCCGGAACTTCGTCGGCCAGCGTAATCTTTCCGTCCTTGTTCGCGTCATAGCGGTCGAGCAGCGAGGGGCCGCCAGCGGTTTTCCCGGCTGCGGCGTCGGATCCACCGTTCGCGCCGGACGGGCCGTTGGCTTCGGCTTTCGGTGGCGGCGGATTCTGAGCGACCTTGGGGGCGGGCGGCAACTCGGCCTTCCGCTTTTCGGCGTCCGCCTTGGCGATTTTGGCCAGTTCCTCTTCATCGATGATCGCGGTTAGATTCTCGACGACTGTCTCGCCCTCGCTCAGACCCTTCTTGATAGCGACGGTCTTCTCGTTGCTACCGTCAATCTCGACGCGTCGGACTTCGGGCGTCGGCTTTTCCGGGGTCTTCACGAAGCAATAGGTTTGTCCTTCGCGTTCGACGAGCGCCTGCACGGGAATGCACACGGCGTCGGACAGTGTGCCGGCCAGGATTTCCACCTCGGCGGTCATACCAGGTTTCAGGCCCTCCATCACGTTTTCCATGGCGACCATGACGGTGTAGACCTGAACGCCGGTCGAGAACCAGCTCTGAGCGTCAGCGGTCGTGGCTACCGACTTGACGGTGCCGTTGAAGACCTTGTCGGGCATAGACTCGACCCGGATACGCGCCGGTTGACCGATCCGCGCGTGGCTGACGCGGGCCTCGTGCACCTTCACGTTCACCACCATCGAATCGAGGTCTGGCAGCCGGATGATCTTCTGCCGTTCGCGCACGCTCGCCCCCTCCTCGATCTGCACCTGCGACTGGCCGCGCATGGCCGAGCCGGGGTCGTTTGCGTACACGACCATGCCGTCCGTGGGTGCGTAGAGCTTGCACTTGTCGATCTGTCGTTGCAGTCGTCGCAGCGTGTTCTCTTCGGTCTCGGTGGTCAGCTTTTGGGCCTGCATGGCAACTCGCGCCTGGGCCTCTTTCGCCTTCGCCTCGTTGCTCACGCGGTCGAGCTTGCGCCGCGCCTCATCTAACTTGCTGGTCAGGTCCTTCTCGGTCCGCGGCTTGGTGAATTCGTCGAGAACGCGCCGCTTCTCATTGGCGACGTCGAGCGAGTTCTTTGCCTTGGTGACAGCCAGCCGATCGGCTTCGACTTCGCTGGCGCTGACGTATCCCTTCTTGCTCAACTTCTCGGAGTAGTCCAGTCGCTCGATCGCTCGCTTGTGTTCCTCCTCGGCGATGAGAATCTCTCCGTCGATATTGCGCTTCTCCTGGCGGTAGTCGCCTTCGAGGTACTTGTTCAGGTCGATCTTGGCCAGATCGACCGCAATCTGAGCGGCCTGGATGTCGCTGTCGTTTTGGCTGCGAGTAATTTCGAGGTCCGTGTCGGCTTTGGTAAGCGCGGCCTTGGACTGCTCCACCTTGATCTGTTGCTGTGTCACTTGGTCCTTCAAGCTGGCCGCTTCCAACTCGACGACCAGATCGCCCTTCTTGACCTGCGATCCTTCGGGGATGATCCAGATGATCGTGGTCGCCGACGATCCCGGAGTCCGCGCCTCGACTTCGCAGAGCAGGTCCTCGTTCTTGCTCGATTCCAAGCTGCCGCGTTCAACCACAGAAATCGGCAGGTCCTGGCGTTTCACCTCGTACAAGACGAGGTCGGAATCCGCGGCCCGGTCCGTCTTCATCGACCCGACTGCGAAATACGCACCCCCGGCGACGATGGCCAGGGCGATGAGACCCGCCAGCACTTTCCCTAGTCCACCAGCGGAGTCGTGAGCCGGCGGCGTTTTGCCAAAGCCCGGGGCGGATTGCAGGGATACGCTCATGTTATGTCCTTCCATTAATACAGTGCGTGGCGTGGACGCGGTCCGTGCGACTGGTGTGTCTTGATCATCGGCGGGCGATCCGCCGACCGGGTCCCAGTATAACGAGAAAGCGCTGTTGGTGGGGACGGCGCTTGCGGAAATGATCATAGCACCGCTGCCGAGCGGATTGAAGCCTACACCGCGGCGACGGTTCCATCACAGTGGCCCGTCGGCCTGTGCGGTCCGGCTCGCTTACTGCCGTTCTTCTCGAATAAGCACGGCTTGCTCCACATCAACGATCTCGCCGGGGACTGGAGCGCTGGGCGACGGCGGGGCCGGACAGGGCGGCGGAATGAACATGTCGCCGTCCAACTGTGCCAGGGCCTCTTCGAGCGGCTGGTCGATCCATAGACCGCGGCTGTCGAAGCGGATGACCCCGATGTCGCGGTACAGGATCATGCGCAACGCTTGGTAGTTCAGGTACGTGGCCATCACGTCGTTTTGAGTTTGCAGCATGTCCGCGTAGGCGGCGAGCAGGTCGCGGACCACGTTCTCGCCCAGGCCCGCCGCCGCGCCGGCGGCGCCGGGACGCGGTGGCTCTTGCAGCCGATCTTGCATCAGGTCCACCTGGCGAATGGCGATGCGCATCGCCTCACGACGCAGTTCCATCTCCTGCTCGAATTGTTCGAGCCGCCGTAGCGTGTTGCGCAGCGACTGCTTCACCTGGTCCTCAAACTGAATGTACTCGCGCCGCACCCGCTGGTAGTTAATCAGCGACTCGCGATACAGGTTCCGTTCGCCCAGTCGCGTGATGGGCGAATCGAAACTAAGCGACGCCGACAGTGAGCCGGTCTGGTCGCGGAAATGGGCAATGTTGCGGTCGAGTGTGCCGATGTCGCCGGTGATCGAAACGTCCAACTCGCTCTCCAGACGGTCGGCGTTGAAGGCGATAAGCCGCCACTGGTCGACCACTTCCGCCCGCTGGTTCATCATGTCGAGCCGGTTGCGGCGTGCGATCTCGAACGCCTGTTCGCTGTCCAGCCGAGTAGGTTCCAGCACGACGGCCTCGAGCCGAACGCCGGCCTGAACGACCAGCAGACCACGCAGCACATCGGCCACCAGCTCGGCTTGCCGCGCAAGCTCCTCCTGAGCCTCCTTCTGTTGTTCCGGTTTGAGCAGCGTCCGAACCAGCTTGCCGCCGTCGGCCGTCGCTTCGAATTGCTTCTCGACCGCCGGCAGGGCGTCGGTCAGTTTTTGAATCTGGGCCAGGAACGCTTGCCGTTCCCGTTCCGACGCCAAGCCGCGCATCCGTTCTTCCTTCACCGAATCAAGATGTCGGAAGTCCTGTCGCACGACCTCGAAGTGCCCGGCGATTGCACTGCGCGATTGCTCCATGTCGTCGAGCAACGCACCGAGCGCATCGGGCGATGGATTCTCGGCCGTGCGAATGCGCTCGATCAGCGACGCCAGCTTGTCTTGCAGCGTGGTGAGTTTGCGGTCGGAAAACTGAAACGGCTCGACGAGGCTCTGATCGACCTGGACGCGCAAATCCGGCGGCAAGCCGAGGTTGTTCATCAGGAAGTTCTCGATCGACCGCTGGAATCCGTTGACGGCGTCGAGATACTGGCTGCGTGAGGTTTGCATGTTCTGACGAAACTGATCGACCTGGACGCTGTCGACCCGTCCGGCGGCGAACAGGGCCTCAACGCGAGCCAAGTTCTCGCGCTGGGCGGTCAGGTTGGCTTCGCGATTGCGAATCTGCTGAGCAGATTGCACGAGGCCAATGAAGCCGCCCACGTTGCCCGCGACGCCCGCCGCGAAACCGCCGCCCGCCGCGCCGCCTACACCGCCGCCGCCGCCGCCCGCGCCGCCGATGCGGCCGAAGTTGCTCGCCTCGCCCACGCCGCCGAACCCACCGGTGCCCGTCCCGGTGAATCCCGACAAACCCGCACCGCCCAAGAAACCGCCCGATCGACGCGGTCCACCCGTGCCGCCTGTGCCCATCGCCACATCGAGCAGGAACCCGTGGCGGTAACGCTCCATCTGACGCACGTTCGCCAGCAGCCCACGCTCGGCGCGGGTCAACTGTTCCATCGCGACTTCTCGACCACCCGAACGCAACAACGGCTGCGAAAGCGTGAAGCTCAGCAGCGAGTCGGCCCGCGTGTTCCGGTTCGACCCCGCGAACTGCCAGACAAACGTATTGGCAAAGTCCACCAACAACGTCCCGCCGGCCGGCAGTAGCTTGCTCATCCGCGCCGAGTTTGTCGTGGTCAGCGTGCTCGACGAAGTACCGGGCACTTTCACGCCGCCCGCCTCAACCGTGCCGGTGCGATGAATGAACTCATTGCCACGCTGCACCCATCGAGTCGTGTTGCCCGCGAAGAACTGGCAGTCGAATCGAAACCGCTCGAACGCGACGTCGAGCGCCGACAGATACAAGTTCTCGACGTTGCGCTGATACTCGAGCGAGTTCAGCAGCGCCAGGTCGACCGCATTCTCGAGCGACATGAAATACTGGCCCTCGGCCGTCGGTTGCACGTATTCACTCAGATAATCGCGCCAAACCGGGTTTTCCAGTGCCGCGATCTCGCCGTTTTCGTGCCATCGGCTGAAGCCCTTCATCCCATAGACACAGTGCATCAGATCGTGCGATGCCGCATCGTCAGGCGGGATGGGCGGACAATCCGGGTCGGTCGCATCGAAGTAGCGCGAGCGCGGGTTGCCGTAGATCGAGCGATCGGGCAGGTCGATCGCCACCGCGTTTTCCTTCTCCTCGATCAGTTCCAACGCCTGCTGGTCGGCCTGTTGGCGGTAATGCTGCCGGCTGCAGCCGGACAGAATGCCGACTGTGATCAGGCCGCCGATGGTCGCCGTAACAAGGCCGTGCACCAGTGTCTGTCGTCGCAGCATGCCTCCCCCCTTCTCCAAGCCGATCTTGCGAGTGGCGCCAATCTGCCTCTGCGCGGTCCCGCCTTCGTTATCGGGTTCTGGTGGGTTGGGCTTTAGCGATTCTGCGGAAGGTGCCGTATATGACGGCCGTCGCAGGACCAGCCACGGTCACGTCTCGCACTTCCAAACGCGCTGGCCAACGGACAAGTGTGTTCGCAAGGGGCCGCGAGGGTTCGGAATCGATCGCAAAACAGCCGCGGTTTTTCTGACCCGCGCTTTGACAACTCAACCGACGTGACCTAGGTTCTTTGTGGAGTCGAAACAATCATCTCAGGACCTGTCTGGAACACGGCGCCGAGTCAGGCGCAGCGATTCAAGATGGGGTCTCGCGGCCGGGACCGTGTTAGAGTGGTCCTTCGGCACAAACAATCTCTGATCGTGCTTGTTGGTTTGCCGGGTGTTCGTTGAGCCAGCGTGCGCACGTCCCTCTCAGCCGTAGCGCCGCTCCCAGGCTCGGGTCTTGTTCGGTCAACTCCCCGCAGTTCGCCTTTTTTCTCGATGCGGCGCGCTCGTTCACGTTCGTGAACGCGCTCGATTCGTGGCGCACGGGCGCTCGCCTCAGATGTTTTGTGGAGTCGAATCATGCGCATCTCAAGGGGAGATCGTGCGCGCCGAGGTTCCTCGGCCGGCGATCGCGGCGGACGGCTGAGTGTCGAACGGCTCGAATCACGGCAACTCTTGTCGACGTTCGTCGACCATTGGTTCGACCAAGCCATCGATGGTGCGGGAGACTCCGAGGGGCTGAACCCACACAACCTCCAACCTTCGACTCCACTGGAGCGTTCAGCCCTTCGGACCTCTCGGGTCTGGAAAAACCCCGATATCACCGTGAGCTTCATGCCGGACGGCTCGTCGGTCGACAGTGGGACGGCGTCGAGCGCGTTGTTCGCTACGTTGGACGCCGCCTTCGGCGTGAGCGCCGCGTGGCAGCGCGAACTGACACGGGCACTCGATACGTGGGCGACCTATGCGCCGATTCATTTCGCCGTCGTTTCGGACGACGGGTCGCCGTTCAACGCGGTCGGCGACTCGCAGGGCGACCCACGCTTTGGCGACATACGCATCGGCGCCTACTCCATCGACGGTCGGGGCGGCACGCTGGCCGAGGCATACTACCCGCCGCCGAACGGGTCCACGGCGGCTGGCGATCTCTTCATCGACATGTCCGAAAACTGGGCGCCCGGAAGTCGCACCGATCTGTTCACCGTCTTCCTGCACGAAGTCGGTCACTCGCTTGGCCTGTCGCACAGCATTTCGTCTTCCGCTGTCATGGCGGCTCAGTACAACGGTCCCGTCACAGGGCTGACGGAAGACGACATCGCCGCGATTCAAGATTTGTACGGAGTGCGCACGCCCGCGCCGCAGGAACCCGAACAGCCGACGCCTAATCCGACATGCGATCGCGCCATGCACCAAGTGTCCATCGCAAGGGGCGGGGCGATTACCGTGCGAATCGCCGATGCCGGGCTTGCCGGCACGGCGGAGGTTCGCGTGTACGATCAGCAGATGAAGGTGGTCGGCGTCGCGAGTCCCGGCGCCGCCGCGCTGAGGGCGTTGCTGCGCCGCGGACGCACGTACCATGTCGAGTTGTCGTGCGAGTCGGGTCCACCGGCGACCGGCGGCGTCGACGCCAGCCTGACGCTGGACAAGCTGAGAGTACTGAATATCACCGGGTCGGCCGGCGCCGACGTGATTGCGGTTGGGGCCGACCAACGGGTCCAGGTGAACAATCTGAGCTATGAATTCGCGCCCGGCGCCGTCGGGGCGTATCGAGTCGTCGCAGGTGATGGAAACGACGAGGTCCGAATCGACGCAGCAATCGTCCTGCCGGCTATCCTGCTGGGCGACGCGGGCAACGATGTGATCGAGGCCGGCAGCGGCGCAGACTGGCTCTTGGGCGGCGCCGGCGACGATACGCTGCGCGGCGGTGCGGGCGACGATTACATCGAGGGCGGCGCGGGCAACGACCGTATTGTTTCGCCGACAAGCAGCGACAATTGGATCACCGGACCAGGCGGCAATACGGTGCAAACCACCACGATCACGCCGACATTCGCCAAGTCTGCTATCGGGCAAATTGGCACGGGCATGGTTCCGCGCCGGTCCGCCGCCGACGCGGAACTGCAGGCCGAACTCGTCGACCTCGTGCTACGGTAACTGGCGCGCCCAACGTCTCCAGCCGTGCTAAATAGCCTTGCACGATTCTGGGACAGTAGCCCGACGCGCCAGCGAGGGAGCACATGGCGAAATCACAAGAAATCAGGCCCGGTCCCTCGCTGGCGCGTCGGGCTACTGTCCCTGCGGACTCCCAG
>Ga0185317_100437_pt1 | contig 9934 bp, 6 predicted proteins | sample DevilsHole_FD_128020 | JGI IMG/M metagenome (GOLD analysis project Ga0185317, IMG submission 128020) | Groundwater microbial communities from Devils Hole, Nevada to study Microbial Dark Matter (Phase II) - Devils Hole (SPADES assembly)... | ecosystem: Environmental > Aquatic > Deep subsurface >...
CGCCGCGCCCGCTCCCTCCCCCGCACTGGCACCGGCGAACGTCGTGCGCGTGGATCTGGGGCGGCTGGACGAACTGATGCGCATGGTTGGCGATCTGGTGATCAGCCGGGCCCGCCTGGAAGACAACCTGGCGCGCCTGGAAGAAACCGTCCCCGCCAACCACCTGCGCCCCCTGAGAGAGACCAACCAGGCGATGGAACGCCACCTGCGCCAGTTGCGCCAGGGCGTGATGCGCGTCCGCCTGGTGCCGGTGGGCGAGATTTTCGCCCGCATGCAGTTCGTTGTTCGGGACTTGGCGCGAGAGAGCCAAAAGAAAGTCACACTGGAACTGAGAGGTCAGGAAACCGAAATTGACAAATTTGTCGTCGAACGGATGATGGACCCCCTGCTCCATCTCGTGCGCAACGCCCTCAGCCACGGCATAGAATCGGAAGAAGAGAGAGTGCGAGCTGGCAAACCGCCGGAGGGGAAAATCGCCCTGCGGGCCATAGCGGCGGGAGAAATGGTGGCCCTCGAAATAGAAGACGACGGGCGCGGCGTTGACACCGAACGAGTTGTTGAGCGAGCGCGGGCGCTGGGCTTGCTGGGTGTTGACACTTTCGGACAAAATTTGTGTGCCAATGGTACACAAATCTTCGGCAGCACGCCTCCGGGCAAGAGAGCCATCACCCCCTCCCTCTCGCCACAGGCGCGGGGAAACTCCCCTGCTGCCGGTGCGGACAGCAAAGGCGGGCAGGGGGGAATCGATTCGGCCACCCTGCTGGAAATCCTCTGCGCCCCCGGCTTTTCCACCCGCGAACAGGCGGATTTGACCAGCGGTCGCGGCGTGGGAATGGCTATCGTGAAAAATACAGTGCTAGAACTGGGGGGCACCCTGACCCTAGAGACCCAACCTGGCACCGGCAGCCGGTTCAGGATTCAACTGCCACTCACCCTGGCAATCGCCGACGCCCTGATCGTCTCCGTGGCGGGCCAGACCTTTGCCGTTCCCCAGTCTTCCGTGCGCGAGGCCATCGAAGTGCAGCCCGAAGCTGTTACTGCCTTTGAAAACAGCGAAATTATTTCCTACCGTGGCGGCGTCTTGCCGATAGTTCGCCTAGCGCGCCTGTTTGGCTTGAGCCAACCGCAGCACAGAGGCGAAGCGGCACCTCAGAAAGTCGGGCTGGCAAGTGGGTCGCAGGAATTCCCCGGTCAGCGCTCTCTTCCCCAGGCCCCTGGGGAATGCGAGAGAACTCCCTCACCTGAGTCTAGCTCCGCGACCGCACGGTTCTACGCCTTCGTCGTCGGCAGTGGGCTGAATGCGGTCGGCATAGCGGTTGACCGCATTCTCGGGCTGCGCGAAATTGTCGTGCGCCCCCTGACCGACCCGCTGGTTACGGTTCCTGGAATCGCCGGCGCTACCGAACTCGGTGACGGACGTGTGGTTTTAATTCTTGACGCAGCCGCCCTGGCAAGATTGTAGAGTTTAGAGTGGAGATTTTGGAGTGTAAATAAAATCCCACTTCCTGGCATTTAAGTTCTCTAAAATCTGTAAGATATACCTTGAACTGCAAAAAATGGAGCAAAAAACGCTTATGTTAGAAATTGACAGTAGATCGAAAACATACATACTTTTTGAACTGGCTGGCACAACTTATGGCATCCGCTCTGACATTGTGCAGCAGATGGAAATGGTCGAGCGCATCACGCCGGTGCCGAACACTCCCGCCTTTGTGGAAGGGGCAGTCTTCTCTCGCGGCCAGGTGATTCCTGCCATTAATTTGCGCTTGCGATTTGGGTTCGATAAAATTCCTTATGACGCCCGATCTCGGCTGATTGTGATTCACACCGGCAGCCGCACTGCCGGCATGATTGCAGACACCGCGCGCGAATTTGTCTCTATTCCAGCCAAAGCAATTCAAGCTCCCCCCGAAGCCATTTCGAGTATGAGCGGGAGATACATAGAAGGAATTGCCACCTTAGGGGAAAGGATCGTGCTGATTCTAAATGCTGACCAACTGCTGAATGCCACGGAGACGATAGCGCTGACGCCGGCAGGCGGGCGAGCGGATGGGAGTTGAAATAATAGAACACCCAGCCCCCACCCAGCCTTACAGAGAAAGGGGAGCCGCCGCAGGGCACAACGCCCCAGACCGCTGCGCTGCTGCAGGGGGGAGCGGGGGGGAGATAATTTAATTTTGCTCACCGAATCGGGTAGGAAAGAACTGTTATGGGTATTTTTTCACTGGCATTTTTGTCACTCGCTATTTTTGCTCTGGCAATTGTTGCGCAAACATTTTTCGGGCGCAAATCGGGCGACAAGCTGAAAGTCGAAATCGCACAGGTGCGCTCTGAAGCAGAGCAAGTCACGAAAGCGGCTAGCGAAATCTCCCGGATTGCGGAAGAAGTCAAAGACGGCGTTCAGACGCAGCTGCAATCCCTCGAGGAAACAGTCAGTGGCACAAACCAAATGGCCGCATCCCTGAAAGAGACGGCCACACAAGCTGAATCGGTTGCCAATTTGACGGAACAGCTCGTCTCCTCCATCAACGAAATCGGGGCTTCCATTGAGGAAGTCATCAGCAGCACGGTGGATCTGGCATCGGGAATCAGGGAAACTGCGGCTTCCATAGAAGAAAGCGCCAGTTCCATTCAAAGCGTCACGGCTACCGCTCAGGAAATGGCCACCTCTGCCACCCAGGTGACGACCTCCATGACCGAAATCACCAACTCCATCAAAAGCGTCAATCGCGATACAGATAGCCTAGCCAGCGCTATCAACCAAACCGCCGCCTCCATCGAAGAAATGACCCGTTCGATTCAGGGTGTGGCGGCGAACGCCGATGACATGACCGCCGCCGCTGAGGAGACGACCGCCTCGATTAATGAAATGGCAGCATCCATCGAACAGGTTTTGGCGACGACAGAAAACGTGGCGGGGATGGTGGAAGAGGTTGCCACCTCGATGGAGGAAATGGCCAGTTCCATCGGGGGCGTGGCGCAGAACGCCGAACGGATTACCGACGCCGCCACCAATGCAGCCACCAGCGCCACCCAACTGGAACGCTCGATCCGTTCCGTGACAGCGCTGACCAAAAAAGCCGATGAAGTGACGCGCCGGGTGGCGCGAGATGCGGAAGAAGGCGGGGCAGTTGTGCAAAAAGCCATTTCCGGACTCAACCGCGTGCGCGACTCAATGGTGCAGTCTGCGGACGTGATTCGCGAAATGGGCAAGCGCACTGGCGAAATCAGCTCTATCGTGGACACGATCAACCTGATCTCGGAGCGCACTAATCTGCTATCGTTAAATGCTTCGATAGAAGCAGCGCGGGCGGGTGAGGCGGGGCGCGGCTTTGCCGTCGTCGCGGAGGAGATCCGCAACCTGGCGGACCGCGCCGCCCGGGCCACTACTGATATTGCTGCGATTATTAAAGCTTTGCAAGCTGTGGTGCAAGAAGCCGTCGCCACCTCTAATGAAGGGGTGCGGGTGGCGGAAGAAAGTGGCAGCCTCGCCGAAGCTGGTGTGGGCGGGTTGAAAAAAATCCTGGCCGGTGTGGAAGAAACCGCGCAACTGGTGAGCCAAATTGCCCGGGCTTCGGAGGAACAGCTCACCGCAGGGCAGACGGTGGTCAGCGCCGTCAACACCACGGTCAACCAAGCGAAAGAAGTGGCCAAAGCCACCACAGAACAAGCCAAAGCGTCGGCAGCTATCGTCGTGTCCACCGTGCAAATGCGCAAAATCACTCAGCAGATGACGCAGGCGATGAGCGAACAAGCGCGGGCGGCGCGTGACGTAATGAAGGCGGGGCAAAATACGGCCAGTCTGGCGGGGCAAGTGCGCAAAGCCACTTCGGAACAGGCCAGCGCAGTCAATCAGATTATGAAAGCTGTAGAATCGATGCGGCGCGGAGCTACAGCCACCAGCCGCGCCCTGGCGGAACAGTCAACAGCCGGCGATCAAATCTCTCAAGAGGCAGATCGCCTAGCTCGCCTGATCTCTGGCGTCAGCAAGGCGATGAGCGAACAAGCCACTGCGGCGACTCAAATCTCAAAAGCCGTGGAGAGCATGCGCCGGCAGTCGGATCAAGTGGCCAAAGCAATGGTCGAGCAAGGGCGGGCAATCAAGGATATGATCCCCGCCGCCCAAAACGTTTCCAAACAGATCGGTGCGATCACCCGCGCCAACCGCGAACACTCTACTGGTTCGGCACTGATTCTCAAATCCCTGGGGAACATTCGCGCCATTGCCGAACGCAACGCCTCTGGGGTGAAAGAAACCCAGCGCACCACTGCCGGTCTGCTGGAACGGTCTCGCACGCTGACTCAGATTGCGGAGCGCTTAAGCAGTTAGAGGCAGGGGGCTTCTGGCATGGGGCATGGGGCTTCTGGCATGGGGTATCGGTTGGAGTTCGACCTGAAACAACTACTTTCCTTGGGCTAAAGCCCAACTACTTTCCTTGGGCTAAAGCCCAACTACGAACTTTGGGCTAAAGCCCAACTACGAACTTTGGGCTAAAGCCCAACTACGAACTTTGGGCTAAAGCCCAACTACGAACTTTGGGCTAAAGCCCAACTGCGAACTTTGGGCTAAAGCCCAACTACGAACTTTGGGCTAAAGCCCAACTACTTTCCTTGGGCTAAAGCCCAACTACTTTCCTTGGGCTAAAGCCCAACTACGAACCTTTGGGCTAAAGCCCAACTACTTTCCTAACCCCTAACCTCTAACACATTTTGCGTTATTTCGCCTATTTAAGAGCCAGAAATTATTATCTCTTTACCCAGATTACTTGTGAATTATTGCTTCTTTTTCAGAGTCGCTATTAGCTATTAGCTACTAACAATTACCCCATGACTGACGAACCACAAATCAGTATTTTCACAACCGACGCCAATCTCGTCGTGCGTTCGTGGGACGCTTGGCTGGAGCGGGCCACGGGCCTGTCTGCGGAGGCGGCGTGCGGGCGGAACCTGACCGCCCTAATTCCGGATTTGGAATCGCGCGGCTTGCTGTTGCGCTTTCAGCGGGTGCTGGAGCAAGGAGTGGTGGAAACCCTGGCACCGGCATTTCACCATTACCTGATCCCCTGCCCGCCGCTTCAGCCCTCCAGGCATTTTGAGCACATGCAGCAGCGGGTGACAATTGCGCCTTTGCGGGAAAACGACCGCATCGCCGGCACCGCAGTCACAATTGAAGACGTCACCGCACGCAAAGACCAAGAGCGCTCGTTGGCAGAGCAACTGGCGTCTGCCAAAGAGAGCGAACGGCTGCTCGCTGCCCGAAAGCTCGGAGAGATAGAGGGGCTGGAATTATCTGGGGATGAGAGCCAGACTGAATCGCCCCTGCTGGAGGCGCTCGGCGATCAAAGCTGGCGGGTGCGGCGGGTGGCGGTGGACAGCTTGGCGCTGCGAGCCGCAGCTTCCACCACAGCAACCCTTTTGCGGGCGATTCGCGAGAACCACCGCAACCTCAGCGTCCTCAACAGCGCCCTGCAGGTGCTGGCGCTCAGCGATGTGGACGTGATCGAGCCGCTGATTGAATTTTTAAACGACCCGGATGATGTGGAGCTGCGCATCTATGCGGCGCTGGCGCTAGGAGAGCGAAAAGATCGGCGAGCCATACCGGCGCTAGTCCGCGCCTTAGCCGATGCAGACGCCAACGTGCGCTATCACACCATTGAGGCGATCGGGCAATTGCGTGCCGCTGAGGCGGTGGATGCGCTGGTGGCCATAGCCGAGTCGGGAGATTTCTTTCTGGCGTTTCCAGCCCTAGACGCCCTGAGGCGGATTGGCGACCCGATCGTAGCACCGCGTCTGGTGCCCCTGCTGGCTGACGAATTGCTCTGCGAGCCGGCGGCTGCCGCCCTGGGACTTCTGGGAGACCGAGATGCCGTCGCGCCCCTGGTGGAGCTGCTCAATGGGTCGAATCCGCCCGCCCGGGCCATCGCCTCTAGCCTGGCCGCCCTCTACAATCGCTATGAAACTGTCTATCGGGAAGGCTCCCACATTGCTGACCTAGTGCGCCTCGGGATCAGCAAGGGCGGAACGCAAAATGTGCTCGACGCGCTGCCCTTGGCGAACGCGGAGGAACTGAAAGCTCTGGTGCAAGTCCTGGGGTGGCTGGAGGGGCCGCCGGTAGAGCGAGCCCTTGCCCGGCTGCTGGGCCAGCCGGCAGTGCGCAAAGCCGTGCTTGACGCTCTGGTGCGAAAAGGAACGCGGGTTACGGAGTTGCTGGTCGAGCAGCTGTCCGAGGAGGATTTGGAAATGCGCAAAGCAGCAGTGGTGGCCCTGGGGCGGATTGGCGACGCGCGGGCGGTGCCGGCACTGACCTGCCTGCTGGCTGAGGACCCGGAATTGGCGGTTGCCGCTGCCGAGGCGCTGGCGCAAATTGGCGACCGGGGCGCTTTTGAGGCCCTGCTGCTACTGATTGGCCATCCAGATGCGGCAGTGCGCCAAGCGGCGATCGCCGCTCTCGACTCCCTCGGCCATCCCGATATGTCGGCGCGTATGGTCGAGCTTTTGAGGGACCCCAATCCCTATGTGCGCGAGTCAGCGGTGAAAATCGCCGGCTATTTCGCTTTCTCTGAGTGTCTGGATTTGCTTTTCGAGCGCTGCGCCGATCCTGACGAGCGCGTGCGCCGCGCTGCCATTGAACACATTCCCTATTTGGAAGACCCGCGCGTGCTGCCAGCACTGGCTCGGGCCCTGGAAAGCGACAGCTCGGCGGTGCGAGCCGCCGCCGCCCGGGCCTTCAGCCTGGTGGAGAGTGACCGGGCGTTTCCCTACCTGCAGCAAGCCCTCTGCGATCCTGATCCCTGGGTGCGGTATTACGCGACCCGTTCCACCGGCACCCACGGCTATCCGGAAGCAGTGCCAGCTCTCACCCACCTGGTGCGAACCGATCCGGCCAACCAAGTGCGGGCGGCGGCGGTAGAGGCGCTGGGGCGGATCGCACACTTATCACAAGCCGAGACAATTGTCAAGCTTCTGGCACCGCTGGCCACCGACGAAAGCGGTGACAGCGATTTGGCGCGGGCGGCCATTGCGGCGCTGGGGATGATTGAACATCCGGATGCCGGGGGGCCGCTTTTGTGTGCCCTGCAATCTCCCAAGCCCCAGCGGCGGTGCGATGCCGTAATCGCTCTGGGGAAACGCGGCGGCGAGGGGGCGGTGGGGGCTATCCTGTGGCTGGCGGCATCCGATCCGGAAGCAAGTGTCACCAACGCCGCCACGGACGCCCTAGCTCGGATCAGCTCTGAGGAGGCGATTGCGGCCCTGATCGATTTGAGTGCCGACCTGCAGCGAGTAAATTCCTGTATCGCCGCACTGCTGCGCACAGAGGCGCGAACAGGCGTTTCCTTCGACAAGCAGATCGAATGGATCGGACGGGGGTTAAGCCACCCGCAGGCTCAAGTGCGGTGCGCCGTGGTGGAAGTGCTGACGCGGTTAAAACACCCGCAGGCCTCGGAACTGCTAACCAGTGCTCTCGATGATGCGGAGGCGGCAGTGCGCTTGGTCGCTGTGCGCTCCCTGGGATATTTGGGCAATCGCAGTGCCGAACTGAAATTGGCAGCGCTGTCGCGCACCGATCCCGATCCAGCAGTGCGCCGCGCGGCGCAGAAGGCGCTGCAAAGCTGAAGTCTGAAGCCTGAAGTATGAAGTCTGAAACAAGAAATTCAAACGTCACAGTTTAGTTTATGCTTCTGCCTCAAATCTTCTTCTTTCTCACTTCACCTTTCACCCTTCACTCTTCACCCCTCACCCTTCACTCTTTTTCCTCCATCCTTCATGCGACTGTTTCCACAACCTCTGGATTTGCCGGAGAGTACGTTTATCCTTTTGCGCGACTTGATTCACGAACGCACGGGCGCGTACTACGAAGATGACAGGCGTGACATCTTCGCAGACAAACTTTTGCCCCGCTTGGGCGAACGCGGCTTAGACTCGTTTTTGGACTACTACTATCTCCTGAAATACGATGCGGCTGCGGAAGAAGAGTGGGGGCATGTGATGGACGCGCTGGCGGTGCCGGAAACTTTTTTCTGGCGAGAGTTCGACCAGGTGCGAACTCTGGTGGAGGTGCTGCTGCCTCAATATTTGGCAAGGAAGCCCACTGAACCCCTGCGGATTTGGAGCGCCGCTTGCTCCACTGGGGAGGAAGCTCTGACGATCGCGATCGCTCTTAACGAAGCCGGCTGGTTTTACCGGCTGCCGGTGGAGATTTATGCCACTGATGCCTCTCCCGTGGCGATCGCCAAGGCTCGACAGGGACTTTACCGGGAGCGCTCGTTCCGCAATTTATCACCCGAATTGCGCGATAAATATTTTCACAAAAAGGACGGCTACCAGTGGCTGGTGGTGCCGGACATTCATTCCCGAATCAAGTGGGGGACCGCCAATTTGTACTGCGAGGCTGAAGTTAAATCCTTGGCCCGGTCGCCGGTGATCTTTTGCCGGAACGTGTTTATTTATTTTTCCGACCGGGCGATTCGCAAAACGGTGCGCCTGTTTTATCAAGCTATGCCCTCCACCGGGTATTTGTTTGTGGGCGTTTCGGAATCCCTGTTGAGGTTAACTACTGAGTTTGAATTGCAAGAAATCGGCGGTGCGTTTGTGTATGTTAAGCGGTAGCGCCGGGCGGCGCAGGGGAATTCTAGAAGGAAGGGCATTGGGCATTGCGAATTGGGCATTGCGAATTGGGAATTTGGCAGGCTCGCACTGGGAATTGGGGATTTTTTTGATTCCCATGCCCGTGAGCCCGTGAGCCCCATGCCCCATGCTCTATCACCTGAGGCAGTCAGGATGGCGGTGGCGATTCTGGAGGTGTTTTATGGCCAAAATATTGATTGTGGATGATTCTAGTTTGTCCCGCCGCATGCTGCGGGCAATCCTGGCACCGGCAGGGCACGAGGTTGTCGAGGCGTCTGACGGGCTGGTGGCGCTGGAGCGCTATGCTCTCGACCGGCCCGATCTGGTCTTGCTCGATCTGGTGATGGCGGGCATGGATGGATTTGAGGTGCTAGAAAAAATCCGCCTGCTGGACGGGGAGGCGCGGGTGATTGTGGCCACCGCCGACCTCCAGACGCTGACCCGCAAGATGGTTGAGACAGCGGGGGCAAAGGGTTTGATTAATAAGCCCTACGCTGCGCAAACGGTTCTGGAGGCTGTCAGTTCTGCCCTCCAAGGAGTCGCCCAATGAAAGTGCTGACTGAGCAACAAGAGGACGCACTGTCCGAGCTGATCAATATTGGCTTCGCCCGCACCGCCGCTTCCCTCTCGGAACTCACAGGTCACCGCGTGCTGCTGGAAGTGCCAAAGGTTTCTATTCATGCGATTCATGAATTGGTGACGCAGCTGACCAATTTTGTGCGGGGGGATGTGGCCACGGTCAGCCAGATTTTCACCGGCTCGGTGTCAGGCAACGCCCTGTTACTGCTGAACTATGACGGTGCGGTGATGCTCACAGATTTGCTGACGCCTTTGGGAACCCAGCCTTCGCACCGCCTGGACGCCTCGGCTTGCGAGGTGATCACGGAGGTGGGCAATATTTTGCTGAATGCTTGTCTGAGCGTGTTCGGCAACCTGCTGCAGATGTACGTCTCGTTTTCGGTGCCGCGCTTGCATCTGGAATCGCTCAGCGCACTCATCGATTCGCTGGTGATTGGCAAGGCAGAAATGCGCTATGCGATGGTGGTGTACACTGCGTTTCACCTGCGCGACAGTTCGGTCACTGGCTATCTGGTTATGGTGCTCAGCGTTGCCTCCCTCGACTGCTTTATTCAGGCGATCGACAGCTGGGCGGAGCAGGGGGTTGGCAGTCAGTGAATCCCAAGGGCATGGGGCTTCTGGCATGGGGCATGGGTATTGGGTATGGGCGTGCAGCCCAACTACAAACCTAACCCCTAACTTAAGGTTTACTTTATAAATTACCTGTCAGAGGTTTATTATAAGTGAGGCA
>Ga0185317_100441_pt1 | contig 9885 bp, 10 predicted proteins | sample DevilsHole_FD_128020 | JGI IMG/M metagenome (GOLD analysis project Ga0185317, IMG submission 128020) | Groundwater microbial communities from Devils Hole, Nevada to study Microbial Dark Matter (Phase II) - Devils Hole (SPADES assembly)... | ecosystem: Environmental > Aquatic > Deep subsurface >...
GGGGAGAGGTGGCGGGACAGGGGAGGGGCGGAGGGAATGCCGGTTCTAGGTCGGGAGGGGATCAAAGAATCCGTCGGGTTGTTGTGTGCTTTCCCAAAGAATGCCGGTGGAACAGATGGAAAGGAATAAAGCTGTGATTGAATTGTTAGACAAGTGGGCAGAAGAGGGAGACGAAGAGTAGCTGGGAGAAATACTGGAATATCTACAACAAGCATTAGATGAAGACCGGCTTTCAAATCGACCCTTATTTCCCAAACAATGATAATTGTGTTAGACTCAGGGGGGTTGGGCATATTGACAAATCCCAAGGCGACACCGTTAAGGATAGAGTGCCGATTCTGGGTGCGATCTTTGATGTCAAAGGGGTATAGGGTGATACTTCCTGAGATAGCAGATTGCGAGGTGTGGCGGGAGTTGCGGCGGGCGAATAAGCGTGCGGGCACTGGACGGCTTGATGAGTTGTGTTAGAAAAACTGCTAGTCGGACACAAATTTGGGAAGCTGGGCGCGGGGTTGCCGGTGGGAGGGGAGAGAGAGCGCTGGGAATTAGGCGCGTAGTGCGTTCCAGGCAATCATCACTTGGGGTGTTCGCCGGGGTCTGGGTCTTCTGTTTTTGGGGATTCTGAAGGGGAGGCGGATGCGAGTTGGATATTGATGGTAATTGTTATTGTATTTTTTTCGATTGTTATTGGATTTCTGTCAATACTTACATTTAATATCTTTACCGCTAATTCCTCGGGCCAACCATTATTTAATTGAAACCCTGAAGGCGACTGAGTTTTATATCCTGCTGACTCTAGCCAGGTATTGATATTTCTCCAATTTCCTATTGGTTCATCAGGGTAATTGGCCATCTTTTAAAAGTATTGGTATAAAGTTTTACACAAAAAAACCTCAACTCCCTTGGGACTCTGGAGGAGTTTGCGGGCCATTTCAGCGGGGCTGTTACCGCACAGCAGCCCTCGCAGGTACAGCTTTTCGGTGTTTGTCAGCCCCTTTCTGGCGCGAGGGGCCAGTTGCCGCTTGGCCTCGGCCTGGGCTTGGTACAGCCTTTGCAAGTCCCAGTAATGGGCCGCTTCGGCGAACATCTCCTCCTTATTATGTGCCATTGCAGTGCCGGTAAGTTGGTAACGTGAGCCTAACTGAAAATTATAGCCTCCGTTAGTCGCCAGTTAGGTGGGGGGAGTTTATTATGGGTGTAAGCGATAGGGTTAAGCCAGCCGGCAGGCCCGATAGCCGAGTAGAAATACTCAGGCAGTGGCCAGGAGCGCGGTAGGGCTTGCGATTGGATCGTGAGACGACCGACACCCTGATTAACCTTTAGCTTCTTCATCAAAGCACAGGTGCCAAAGCCCTCTCCCCTCAGTCCTCCAATTTAGGGGGAAGGGGGGATAGTCCACAAGGAGTAAATACCAATGGTTTGGGATATTCTGCTGCAAGCCGCCGCAGCCTTTGTCCTGGGTGCAGCAGCCGGTTATGCTTTCGCTCTCGATCGTCGAGGCTTTATCAAGAGCTTTTGCTAGGTTATGGGAGAACCTGGTTGCAGCAGTTAAGGAGATTTGGGGATATGTAACAGAGGCAACCAAATATTATCTGGCCTTGATAGCTCAGTTTTTAGATAATAATTGGCCAGAGATTGAATCCTATCTGCGTCAAGAGTTTGGTTATAGTAGGGAGTGGCTGTTGGCTGTTTTCCTGGACGATCTGGATACCATTCTCGCATTCATAGACCCAAGGCAAACGTATCGCGAGCCTTTTGTACTTTCAGTGAGGTCGGTGAATCAGGAGGAAGGTGTTCAGTTACCTGTAGAACCCAATGGTCACTAAACTGATGGTATAGTAAGCTAGTTTGGAGGTAGCTAAAATGGGCTTTTTTGCATGGTTTTGCGGTCTATTAGAGCAGTTGATAAACTGGCTGGAACGAGCAGTGGCTGCTTTGGTGAGAGCTTTCTTTTACAGCATACAAGCAGTTTGTTACTCGGTTATAGTCGGCGGTTTTATTGCAGCATTTGTCCTGGCAGTTATCTTATATGCTATTTTTTACGCAGGAGCAATTATCACTGAAACTTTAAGGGAAATATTGACCCCCAAAAGATCAAAAAAAACGTCAAAAATTTTCAGCGTTAAGCGTTCGCCTGCGAATACTCCATAGCCCGATCAGCGGTTGCAAGTGACAAAAATAATGGCTCTGACATTAATATCATTAAGGCCGCGACTACATCACGCATTAGGATTGAACTATGCCCCGCAACTCTGAACCAGAAAAGCTACGGAACCCGGAATCGGAAATTATCTATACCGTTGTTGATTTTCGCTCACCTTACCGTCAAGGGAGTTTGAGAACGATTGAACTGGTTGGCGTACCTGGACTTAGACTGAAGAACGGTCAATGTGTTGTTCCTGAGAAAACGCAGCGCTTTTTCGATTCTTTACTTGTTGGCCCATTATTTGGTTTAAGTATTCGTGTCCGCGACTGTAATTTTAGGCAACTTAAGATATGGCTGTATGACACCAAGACCCGAAGAAAGAGGGTATGAAGTCCCATCTATTGACAATCGTGATTTGCCGATTGCCTCGAGTGTACCGTATTCTAAGCTAGAAGCGATTTATGTTCTTAATAATGAGTTAACTGACCCAGAATACCAAAAGTGGGCGACAGACGCTAAACAACTGCTCGCGCCTCTCTTTAAGGAGTTTATCGCCCCGCCAGAACCTCCAGATATCTTGGCCAACATCCCTGTTGTTCAGTTTTTCCAAGCCTTAGGTGAAAACCTAGACCCGTACAGCAAAGCCAAGAAAAAAATTACTTTCAATGCTTTGATTGTCCAAATCGACTGAAGGAGCGGATAATTGCTATGCCCAGACCTGATAGAGCGAGAGAGTTTATGGAGGCGGTTGGCGACACCGGCATCTCTGGAAATGAGAGAAAAGGTGATCGCCAAGGAGCCAGCCAAAAACAAGAAGTTGAGGGGGTTGATAAAGCCCCAGACACCTCAATAGATTTTACCCCCTATCTGAGAGAGCCAAAATACACTCTAGATGATGTCATCCTGCCGAATACAACCAGACATCAGGTAGAATTAATCATAGCTGAACTGGAGTTTCAAGACTTAATTTACAGGGAGTGGGGCATGGGTGAAAAGCACAAGCTGGACAAAGCCCTCTCCGTCAACTTCTCGGGTCCGCCTGGTACAGGCAAAACTCTCACCGCTGAAGCCCTCGCTCATGCGCTCAAGCTGAAAATTCTAGTGGTTCCTTACCAGCAGCTTGAGTCTAAGTATGTTGGCGACACCCCGAAGAACATCGCCAAAGCCTTTGAGTTTGCCACCAGTCAAAAGGCAGTCCTATTCTTCGATGAAGCCGATTCGTTCTTAGGTAAGCGTCTGGAAAATGTCAGCCAATCCACGGACACTGCGGTTAACTTAACCCGCAGCGTTATGATCATGCAACTCTCTTCCTACGAGGGGATTGTCATTTTCGCCACAAACTTAATCCGTAACTACGATCCGGCTTTCATCAGCCGTATTCGCTGGAAGGTTCAGTTCGATTTACCGGATGAAGAAGCACGCGCCAAGATTTGGCAAGCTCAGATTCCCAGCAAGCTTCCCTTAGATAAGTCGGTAGATTTTGCTGAACTTGCTAAGCAGTTCGATAAAATATCCGGTAGAGACATCAAGAATGCTGTCTTAAAAGCTGTAGTGGCTGCTGCAAAAGAAGACAAGCCCAAAGAAGAAAAGCGTGTCACCCAGTCTCATTTTAGCGAGGCAATGACTGAGATGATTGAGGCTAACAAGGCGGCTGAGAAGCAGGAATTCACAATAACGCCGGTCAATGGAAAGGTTGAGTTGCCCCCGCAACCGCCTCAGTGAGAAGCTAACAATTAACCCCAGGAGAAGGCTCTGGAGCAGAAACCGGGTTTCTTTTGGAGAACCCCGGTTTCTTGTAGCTTCAATTTTTGTACATAAATATGATCTAATTAGGCATAATTACTTGCCTCACAATTTTTTCCAGTCTGGCGAAGTACTCAAAGCGTGCTTCATCCCGCGCCACCGAGCCAAACAAATCCAGCGACTTCACCCCCAATGCTTTTAATTCGGCGTTGCACAGTAAAAGGATGATTGAAATTTTTAACCCTCATCGAAACCCCAGTCTTACTCCCCCTCCCCGCGTGCGGGGAGGGGGTTGGGGTGCCGGGTTCATCCCACAATTGTGCAATGCCTTTAATTCTTGCCGGTGTGCCGCCAAAATTGCCAGTACATCGTCCCTTTTCATCCTCAGTGCTGCCAATCACTCACCTTTAGTTTAGCACATCCCCGAACAAAACTGGCAGGATTTATCGGCACTGCCGGTGCGGGATGCCGATGTTGCCATTCCCCGGCGTTGCAGTAAGAGAAGATGATTTCACCAAAACCCCTATCTCTTTCTCCCCCTCCCCGCGTGCGGGGAGGGGGTTGGGGTGCCGGGTTCATCCCCGGAATATGCAACGCAATTCTCCCACGGAACCAAACACCGGCTCCCCCTCCCCCAAACCCCAACAGATTGGCAATCTGTTGGGCAAACCAGAAAGCCGTACTGCCATTATTTCCCTGATTCAACTGCCCAAAATTCCGCTCTATCAGAGCAATTGGCCACCCCTCCAGCGCCACAGAATCTTCGCACTGCTGGTACTTACCATCCTCCTGCAACGGGTAAAACCTTGGTGGCAAATCGACAAACGCCCCATTTTAAACCCTACCCCCTCACATCAACAACACAATCTGCCGGCAGACAGACAGACATTTACAGAAAAATATGCTATCCTAAAGACAGCGCCAGCCAAAGTGAGGTAAAATCAAGTGGTTCCCCTGCGCGATGACATACCAACACGCATCACCCCATACGTCACCTACGCACTGATTGTCGCCAACATCCTAGTATTTCTCCATGAACTGACATTACCTCCCCCCCTGCTACAACAATTTTTCCAGACTTGGGCTGTAGTTCCCAGAGAATTAACACTCAGCTTTCAAGGAGCAGCGCTCGCTTCCCCAGTTCCCGAATGGACAACCCTGATTACTTCCCAATTCCTGCACGGCGGTTTCACACACATCGCCGGCAATATGCTGTTCCTCTGGATTTTTGGCAACAACGTAGAAGACTGCCTCGGTCACATCAAATACTTGATTTTTTACTTGGCGTGCGGTATAATGGCAGCCTTAACTCAGTGGTATTTTTCCGCCGGCTCGACCGTGCCTTCTCTGGGTGCTAGTGGGGCGATTGCCGGTGTCATGGGAGCCTACATCCTCAGATATCCTAAGGCAGAGATTCTCACCTGGATTCCCCTGGGAATTTTCTCCACAATCATTCGCATTCCCGCCGTTTTCTTTCTGGGGTTTTGGTTTGTGCAGCAAGCCTTGAACAGCGTCGTCAGCCTCAATGTGCCGGCGAATATCGGCATGCAAGGGGGTGGCATTGCCTACTGGGCGCACGCCGGTGGATTTGTTTTCGGAGCCATCTTAGGCCCGCTAATGGGCTTGTTTAGATCGGGAAACGAATATTAAATTGCACGCCCGGATTGTGGGGAATGCGCGGGCTATTGGCTCAGCCGTTCCGGCATCTTTATTTAAACCGCAGATGTACGCAGATGAACGCAGATAGCAGGCGCTATTATAGGCGTTTCTAAGTTGGATGAACGTGTTTGCAAGAGAAACCCGGTTTCTTAAAGAAACCGGGTTTCTCAGTACCTCACTAATATGAGAAATGCTATATTTGCTACAAGCTGCGGTTTTTTTCTGCCGGTGGAGCTACTGATCAGAGCCAGAACAGGCGGAGCGAGAAAAAGTCTTTCCCCCCTCACCGCCTGCGGGGATGGTGGGGGGTGGGGTTCTCGACTAAGCCCGCCGGCGAGCGGCGTGAGGGCGTTCCGGGTGTGCTGGGTGTGGCAGAACTTGGAGTCTCCCCGGTTGCGCCTGCTCCTCAGGCTGTGTGGCTTCCTCCACCGGCGGGGAGGGTTCGGGGTAGGTGCTGTGCGCCTCCACCGGCGTCTCAGCCCCATTAATCACACCTCCCAACAGTTTGATATCTTCCGATTCCGTCAGCGAATCAAGATACTCCGCCACCATACCCTGTTGCGAGTGCAGCGGGCGAGCCACGAATACCATCCCATCCGTGTGGGGTTCCAGCATCAGCGCGTCGTTACCCGCACTGAGCGCCGGTGCGTCCAAAACAACAAAATCAAATCGCTGCCGGATATCCGTTAATAACCTCACCATTTCACTCGATTCCAGAATTCCCCCAGGCTGGCGCAATGGCCCCGCAGACGGCAACACATACAAGTTCTCAATTTCCGGAACTAAGTGAATGCAGTTATTCGGGTGCCCGTAGTACAGCAGGGGTTCCACCGAGTTTTCCGGATCGGCAGTCATTTTAAGGCACTGCACGCGGGTTGACGAGCGCAAGTCAGCCTCAATCAGCAGAGTGCGCTTGCCCGCTCGCGCCGATGCGATCGCCAGATTGTATGCGCAGAAACTCTTGCCCTCCCCTGTGCCGGCACTGGTGAACAAAATTACCTTCACCGGCTTGTCACCGGCACGCCGCAGATTGGTGCGCAGCCGTTCGTAAGTTTCCAAATAAGGAGAATTCGGCTCCACGATCACCGGCATCAAGTCGGGTTGCCCATCCAACACCATAACAGCCGGCAATGTCCCCAAGACTTCCACATCCCGCTCCTCAAAAGCTGAGCGCACCTCCTCCTGGGTGTAGAACTTGCCTTCCAGCATCGAAAGCAAGAAGATTAGCGCCCCGCCGATAGCCGCACCCAGCAAACCGCCGCCGCCCAAAATCAGCACTACAGACGGGTTTGACTGAGACTGGTTTGCAGGTTTTGGCTGTACAGACAGAATATTCAAACTGCTTCCCGTTTCCGCTTCTGCAGTCTTTGCATCCGCTAGCGCCGCTTGTATTTTATCGTAGAGCGTTTTTTGAATCAGCACCTGCTGTTCCTTTTGAGAGCGCTCCAGCTGCTTGTTAGGAATACTGGCAAACTCGCGCCGGAGTTGCTGCTCAGTTTGGGCAGCAGCTTGCAGTTGCTGCTGCAGGTTTTCTCGCTGAGTTTGCAAACCCATTAGAGTGGTAGCCTGCTGTTGCCGCACGGGGTCCAAACTGCTGTTGTGGCGGATTTGAAAGTCGCTCATCATCGGTGCCGCCACCCCATTGCCGCCGATCACCTCAGAGGTGCGCTGCTGCAGGAGCTCCTGCAAAGCTGTTTGCCGCTGGCGCAACTCAACCATCTGCGGGTGATCCTCTCGCAGAGACTGCTGGTAAAGTTGAATTTGCGACTCAGTGTCATGGAGCTGAGTTCGCAGGTTGGCAATAATTGGGTCCGCACTGAGCGCTTGAGACACATAAGCCTGATCCGGCGTCAGCCCGAGGCGCTCTGACAAACTGCGAATTTGCGCGTCAAGCCCCTGAATAGCCATTGCCAGCTGCCGTTGCTGCTCTTGAGCGGTGGCAATAGCGGTTGGCAGCGCCCCAATCCGAGCCACCGACAGTACAGCCCCTTCAACCCGATCGAACTTTTCCAGTTCTTTTTCAGCTTTCTCCAGTTCCTGTTTCACCGGCGTCAGGCGCTCACTGAGCTGTTTCCCAGTGATCACCAATCTTTCAGCGTTAATATCACGGCTGTGCTTGACCATTGCCTCCATCAGCGCTATCAGCGTAAATTGCGCTTTTTTCTCGTCGGGATTTTTATATATAACTTTAATTGTAGACGTAGGCTCAATCGCTTGAGGCAACCCCACGTCGGCATTCTTGGCAATTTTCTGCCAATCTTCGTTCCATCCCAGCTCTTTTCGCAGTCGCTCCTCCACTGCTTTGAGCACCTTTTCTGACAGCAGCTGATTTTTCGACAGCACCTTTCCCTGCTCTTGAATTTGCGGAGCAGTGTTAGAAAATCCTGTTCTCGGCAGCGTGTAGCTGAGTGTCCCTTCAGCTTGGAACTTTTTCTCAGGAGGCTTTTGCTTGAGAGCCACGAATCCAGCCCCCCCTAAGACAGCCACAAAAGCGACCATTCCAAACCATTTGTATTTCCCTACAGCGATCAGATAGCGCTTAACAATTGATGGCAGCATAGCAGTTTTGGATTTGGGATTTTGGATGCGTGGATTTGGTATTTTATCTTTTATCTTACTAATTTACCCCCGACTCGCCCCTCTCTTAAATTGACTTTAATCACCTGGTGTTATTGCCCCCAGGCCCGAACAGATTGTCGGCGCTGTTTCTCAAGGAATCAAAAAACAGGAGGAATCCCAGAACATCTCGGAAGGGCTGGGTAAAGGTATTGAGGGCGTAGCCAATGCGAGCGATCAGGTTCCGACCGATAACAATCACATCGTTATCTTGCAGCAGAACATTTTGAGAGGGGTCGCCTTTGAGCGCCGCTTTACCGTCGAGTTCCAGGGAGACCGCCTTGCCTTGCTCTGGGTCGAACCGAATCAGGGCAATTTTTCCCAGGTTGGCGCTGTCTAGGGGGACACCATTAAGCGCGTCGGCAAAACTGCTGCCATTGGGAAGGGGAACAGTGCCCGCCGCCCCTCCAGCGTAGTTCAAAACGCGGACGTTGATCTGGGGCTTGGCCAAGGTAGAGCGGGCCACCAGCCGCCGGTCATAGCCCCGATCCGATCCCGGTTCCAGTCTGGGCACAACCACCGTATCTCCGGTAGCCAAGCGCAAATCGGGCAAGGTGCCGGAGGTTTGTAAAGGCGTGAACAAGTCCAGCGTTTCCTCGCTGAACTGCCCGTTCCCCAGGGACCGGCGCACGCGCACCGCTCGCAAGTCGGCATTCAGGGTTGTCCCACCGGCAAAAAGCAAGACATCAGAGACGCGATACGATCCCGCATTCAGGGGATAGTAGCCCGGTTTGACCACTTCGCCGGTGATGGTTATGGCCACCGGCGCGGTGGAAGCCAAGGTGGAGCGAGCGATGATACCGCTCTGCTCGTCACCCGCCGAGCTGACTTGCCGTTTGGGCACAAATATGATATCGCCATCCGCCAAGCGCACGTTGGGTAAAGAGCTGCCGGTTTCCAAAGGCGTCAGCAAATCAACGGGAAGCTCCATTACAGAGCCATTCCCCAGAGTGCGGCGCACCCGCACCGCTCGCAAGTCGCTGGCGGGAGTGACGCCCAGCGCCGCCAGCAAGGCATCGGAAACCCGAGAGGCTGCAGGCGACAGGGGATAGAAACCCGGTCTGCCCACTTCTCCCGTGACGGTAACCGCCACCGGCGCGATGGAAGCCAAGCTGGAGCGTGCCAGCGTGGCGCTGTCATAATACTGTGCAGTGCTGATATCCTGTCTGGGCACGACAATCACATCCCCATCCTCCAGACGAAAATCTGGCATTATACCACCTGTTTGCAGAGGCGTCAAGAGGTCGAGGGCAATTTCGCTGGTGCTGCCATCGGCACTGGTGCGGCGCACCCGCACCGAACGCAGGTCGCTGGCCGGCGTGGCCCCACCGGCAACTTGCAAGGCGTCAGAAACGCGAGACAAACCCACGGGCAGGGGGTAGAAGCCCGGTCGGGCCACTTCTCCGGTGACGGTGACGGTGACTGGGCGCTGAGTTATCAGCTCGACTGCCACAACCGGATTGATAATGTACTGATTTAAGCGAGCGCGAATTTCTGCCCGCGCTTGCTCCAGGGTCAGCCCTTGCAGAAACACGGTTCCGATCAGCGGCATGGCAATTTTCCCTTCCGGGCTGATTGCGCCGTTGAAATTGAGGTTGGGAAAGCGCTGCACTTCCACAAAAATCTGGTCGCCAGGTCCGAGGCGGTAGGTTCTGAACTTCTCAGCCGGACTGGCATTAAAGTTGGTGCTCGGTGCGCTCTGGGCGGGGGGTGGCGGTAAC
>Ga0185317_100442_pt1 | contig 9850 bp, 7 predicted proteins | sample DevilsHole_FD_128020 | JGI IMG/M metagenome (GOLD analysis project Ga0185317, IMG submission 128020) | Groundwater microbial communities from Devils Hole, Nevada to study Microbial Dark Matter (Phase II) - Devils Hole (SPADES assembly)... | ecosystem: Environmental > Aquatic > Deep subsurface >...
GCCCAAACAGCCCAAAAGTTCGTAGTTGGGCTTCAGCCCAAACAGCCCAAAAGTTCGTAGTTGGGCTTCAGCCCAAACAGCCCAAAAGTTCGTAGTTGGGCTTCAGCCCAAACAGCCCAAAAGTTCGTAGTTGGGCTTCAGCCCAAACAGCCCAAAAGTTCGTAGTTGGGCTTCAGCCCAAACAGCCCAAAAGTTCGTAGTTGGGCTTCAGCCCAAACAGCCCAAAAGTTCGTAGTTGGGCTTCAGCCCAAACAGCCCAAAAGTTCGCAGTTGGGCTGCACGCCCCAAGTGGCAATTTTAACGCCTGCATTAACAAGTTAACTGCCTGCATTAAAAAGTTAACCGCCTGCATTGCCACTGGAAACGAAGAAAAGTGGAGTCGCGTATTATAGCACTAGCCAAATTGATTGAGGACTTGAGACTTTAAACTGGAAAGAGTGGAGAGTCAAAAAGGGGCAGAGAGTGGTTGGCGCACGCACCGGCAGGGAATGCCTGATAGTTTTTACTCGCTATCCAGAACCGGGTTTAACCAAGACACGCCTGATCCCGGCGTTGGGAGCGCAGGGGGCTGCCGAACTTCACCGGCAGCTTGCCGAGCACACCCTGACTCAGGCCAGAGAACTGCAAGCGAGCAGGTCAGTTTCAGTAGAAGTCTGGTTTGCCGGTGGCGACGAAACGCTGATGCGAGACTGGCTGGGGGATGAGACAGTCTGCCGGCATCAGGGGGAGGGTGACTTGGGAGCGCGAATGTCCAGAGCCTTTCAGGAAGCGTTCAGCAATGGGGCACAAGGAGCGGTTATCATTGGGACGGACTGCCCCGACTTGGACGCCCGGGTGCTGGGGGATGCGTTCCAGCAGCTATTGAAGTTCGACTTAGTTTTGGGGCCGGCTGCAGACGGAGGCTACTATTTAATAGGACTGCGCCGGAAAGTGCCAGAATTGTTCACCGGCATCACCTGGGGCACCGGCCAGGTCTTGCAGCAGACTGCAGCCAAGGCAGACCGGCTCAACCTGACGACAAGCAAATTGCGCCAGCTGGCCGATATTGACCGTCCGGAGGATCTGGCTATCTTAGAAAACCACTCCCAAATCATATTTTCCCCAGACAAGGGGAATGCAAAAGCCCTAATTTCTGTTATCGTGCCGGCGCTCAATGAAGCGGGGGCGATCCAGAAAACACTGGAGCTGGCGCTCTTGGCTGATAATGTGGAAGTGATTGTGGCAGACGGTGGCAGTGAGGACGGAACAGACCAGGTTTCGCAGTCAGCCGGTGTCAAGGTTATCTCTGCCCCCAAAGGTCGCGCCCGCCAGATGAATGCCGGTGCGGCTGCAGCCACTGGCGAGATCCTGCTGTTCCTGCACGCCGACACCCACCTGCCCCGGGGTTTCGACGAGATGGTGCGCAAGGCACTCTCCACTCCGGGTGTGATTGCCGGTGCCTTTGAACTGCGGATTGACTCCCCACAGCCCTTGCTGCGGCTGATTGAAACCGGGGTGAACTGGCGTTCGCGCTTGTTTCAGATGCCCTACGGCGACCAGGCCATTTTTCTGCCCGCCCCAGTGTTCCGCTGCGCCGGCGGCTTTCCCGACACAGCGATTATGGAAGATTTTCTGTTGATGCTTCAGTTGCGGCGTTTGGGAAAGATTAACATTGTAGCTGTGCCGGTGCTGACATCCGGGCGCAGGTGGGAGAAACTGGGGGTGATCAAAACCACACTGATTAACCAACTTGTGATTGTGGCCTATTTCCTCGGCGTCTCACCGGAGCGCCTTGCCCGCTGGTATCGCCGGCAGGGCTACCGCAGTGCCGCCCGCTGAGTTTTTTGCATACCACAAGCTTGATTTTTTGTCAAGGGAGGGCGTCCCAGTAAAGAGCAAGCAGGTAACTTTGAAACAGACAACAAGCAAACCATAGAGAATTGAAATGAAAGCGAGTGATAGCCGCAATCCTGCCCCCATAGCCGCTCGGGCTCTGCAGATTGTTGGGATTATATTGATAGTGTCTTCTCTGATAGACTATGTAATTTTGCTGTTTCCGCCCGAGTTCCTGAACAGGCAGTGGCAGATGGGCTTTACCACGCAGCTTGTCGATCGGGGAATTATACCGATGGTGGGCATGGCCTTCATTTTCACTGGGTTTGGAATTGAGAGCAATGCCGGTGGGTCACAAGTTAGCCGCTCGGCTTTTGCCGACATAAAATTCTGGGTTCTTTGGCTGGCCAGCCTGTTTGGGTTGGTTTTCTTGCTGCTGTTTCCCCTGCACTTGAACAACGTCCGGCTGGACAGGGCTGAGAAGATCGGCCAGATTAAACAGCGCGTGGAGCAGGCTGAAACGCAAATCACAACCAGGCTGGCGGACGCGAACGTCCAAGCGGAAATCCAAAAACAGCAAAATCAATTTAAAACCCAGTTGAGCGGAGTATTAGGAGATGAAAAGAAGCGGGAAGAACTGCTAAAAAACAACCCGCAACTTCCGGAACCAATCAAAAATTTATTCGAGGAATCGAAGAATAACCCTAAAGCGGTCGATGATTTTATCGAGAAGAACCTCTCACCTGAAGCCCTGAAAAATCGGGAGCTGACCAGAATTCGGACTGGGCAGAAAGAGCTGGAAAAACAGACCGAAATTACGTCTTTGAAGTCCGGGCTGCAAACCGGCATTAGCAGTTTGCTGCTGTCAGCTGGCTATATGGCCATTGGCTGGACGGGATTGAAAGGTCTGGGCTATATGAGATTGGGCCGGCGGAAAACGGCACGCTAGTCTGGGCCCGTGCCGGTGACAGATGTTAGTGCTAAAGAGGACAAAGTTTTGGCCGGTTAAAGCGAGACAGGGGGTGTCAGCCGGCAGAAAAGCGATTAATGGCTGCCTAGCTAATAACAAAGCGCCAATCGCCAATGAACTTACGCACAACCCTGAAAGAAACCGGGTTTCTAGTCTGATGCCCCGGGCTGAGAGTCAAGAAGTCTGGTTGAGAAACCCGGTTTCTGCGTAAGTCCTACGCCTTTTGACTGACTTTCGCCCTGTCCAAGTTTAAGTGGAGATCCCGACTTCAGGAGTGCGTCCGAACCTCTTCCCTGATTTACCCTCACGCAAGTCGCTGGAAATGTTCTCAATTTATATCCTGACCCACAACGAAGAGATTGACATTGCCGGTTGCATAGAGTCAGCGCTGCTGTCGGATGACATCATTGTGGTGGACTCCTGCAGTAGCGACCGGACAGTTGAGATTGCCAGCCGCTATCCGGTGCGGATTGTCGAGCACGCTTTTGAAAGCCACGGAAAGCAGAGAACTTGGATGCTGCAATCGGTGCCGGCGCTGTATGAATGGGTGTACATCCTGGAAGCGGACGAGCGGATGACACCGGCACTGTTTGCCGAGTGCCTGCAAGCGATCCAATCTCAGGAGCAGATCGGTTACTACGTCGCCGAGCGAGTCATATTCATGAACCGGTGGATTCGCCGCAGCACCCAGTATCCCCGCTACCAGATGCGGCTGTTCCGCAAGGATAGGGTCTGGTTCACCGACTATGGCCATACGGAGCGGGAAGTCTGCGACGGGCCCACCGGCTTTTTGAAAGAAACCTACCCCCACTACACCTGCTCCAAAGGACTGAGCCGGTGGATCGAAAAGCACAACCGCTACTCCACTAACGAAGCTGCAGAAACCCTGCGCCAGATGGAAAAAGGAAGCGTCAACTGGCGGCACCTGTTTTTTGGCAGCTCAGAAGTGGAAAGGCGGCGGGCCCTGAAAGACTTGTCCCAGCGCTTGCCCTTCAGACCCCTGCTGCGCTTTTGCTACATGTACTTCCTGCTGGGGGGCTTTCTGGACGGGCAAGCCGGCTTTGCTTGGTGTACCTTGCAGGCGTTCTACGAATATCTGATCTTACTGAAAGTCTGGGAAATGAAACACAGTCCAGTCCCGATTTCAAACCAACAGACAGCCCCAAAAGCCGAATCAGCGGTTGATTCGGCTGCTGTTATTTCTGGCCCTTAAAGCAAGGAAGGGACAGCGAGCTGCCGGTGAATGTAAAAATTTGATAATAATTATTTTAAGCTCCTGAACTATCTAGCTTGCTCGTTAAGCTGGAAAATCGAACCCAGGCGCTGTGGGCGTTTCCGCCCCAGTCTCCAGAAACAGACTGGCGCTGGTGCGAGAGTTGAGGCACCAGCATTTCGGCGCTCTCACTCCTGGCGGCAATGGAGCGGGAGTGGGATGGCCAAGATCCCGCACAACCGCGCCCCACTGCCCGCACAAAGCCGGCCACCGCTGGCCTGCTGCAGGGTATGGGGCAACAGATGCCCGCTTCACCACCAAGCTCACAGTTTTGCAAGATTTCTTTACAAATCTGTCAAAATAAAGAAGACGGCTGCCGGCGTGGTCGCTCAGCTGAGTGAGGTGCAATGTCTGGAAAGGTAAGGCAAAATAGATGGCAGTTGGCCCGAAAAGACCCGGGCCACGCTCGTTTCAGGTCTGACCGTTCCGTGAGCCGCTCCCGGTCTCGCGGGGAGAGTGGTATCCTGACCACAGCCAGTTAAACCACAGCCAGTAAAAGGAGTGTGAGCTATCCGTGACCAATCGTTTCATGCAGGACTTAAAAAATGATCTGATTGCCGGTCTGTTGGTGGTGATTCCTCTGGCAACGACAATCTGGCTGACGTTTACCATCGCCAGCTGGGTGATCAACTTTCTCACCAAAATTCCCAAGCAGATCAATCCCTTTGATGACCTCCATCCCATCTTAGTGACGCTGCTGAATTTATTGGTGGGATTGGCTGTGCCACTGCTGAGCATTTTAGTGATTGGCCTGATGGCCCGCAATATAGCCGGTCGGTGGCTGCTGGATGTCGGAGAGCGCCTCCTGCAAGCCATTCCGTTTGCAGGTTCGGTCTACAAAACCCTCAAACAGCTGCTAGAAACCATCCTCAAAGATTCTAACGACAAGTTTCGCCGGGTGATCTTGGTGGAATATCCCCGGCGGGGGGTGTGGGCGATCGGTTTCGTCACCGGCACGATTAGCAGCGACATCCAGTCCCAGATGGCCACTCCCATGCTCAGCATTTTCGTCCCCACCACGCCGAACCCCACCACCGGCTGGTATGCGATTGTCCCAGAAGATCAGGTGCTCAACCTCTCGATGTCGGTTGAGGACGCCTTTAAAGTGATCATCTCCGGCGGCATCGTCAGCCCGAGTTCCGCGATAGTCCAGGTGCCGGCTCCCACCCCCGAAAGAAAACTAGAAGCGTTACGTTTTGACAATCTCAGACAAGTCATACCCGCTCAAGAAGATTGAAATACCGAAAATCGGAGGTCAAAAACAGCCGCCATGCAAGCCCGACGAATTGCCCGCGAACTGGCTCTGCTCAGCCTCAGCCAGCTGAGTGCTTCCCCGGATAAACTAGCAGAAAAGCAGCTGCAAGATGTGGTGCTGGGGGCTGTGCGCACCCTGACTCAGGAAGTCCACGAGACTCTGGAAACCGCCGCCGCCGAACTGAAACGAAGCAGCGATCGCCTCCTGAGCAGTCAGACGCGGGCGGATGTGGCCGATAGCGCCAGAGCCATGCTTGAAGACGCTCTCGACCTGACCCAAACGGCGATTAACCGGCTGGGTGGGGCTGTGGAGCTGCCAGAATTCATTTACCTGGCCAACCAGCAAGAAGTTCGCTCCTACACCCTGGATATTCTCACTCAGGTCAGTGCCGAAAAGCCACAGATTGATCGAACTCTCTCACTCGCCCTAGTAGACTGGCAGTTAAATCGTTTGCCCCGCATTGACGCGGATATTTTGCGGATTGCTGTGGCAGAAATGATGTTTCTGGGCATCCCTGACAAGGTGGCGATTAATGAAGCTGTGGAACTGGCCAAACGCTACAGCGGCGAGGACGGGCACCGGTTCATTAACGGGGTGTTGCGCCGCGTTACTGACCAACTTAAGGGTGCCGCGAGCGTGGAGTAGGGAAAAGTGAACCGCTCAGCCAGCCCTCGGACGCGCCCGAAGGAAGTGGGAAGAAGGGATTCGTGAGAGTCCAGAATTAATGGTCTAAAATATAAGGTAGAAAGTTTAAGAATTGTAATGGCTTTTAATTGGTTCCGCCGCGAGTTTAGCGATAAACCAGAGTTGCCTCAAGAGGAGCAGGCCAAACCGGCTGCCGCTGAGCCGGAAGCCGCGCCCGCACCCGCGCCCCCACAGGCGATCTCGTCGGCTGTGGCTGAAGATTACCTGCTCTGGGCGAAGGCGGCTTACAAAAATATTCAGAAACAGCAACAGGCGCAGGAAAAAACTGCTGTGGCTGTCGCGCCACCGGCACCTGAGGAGGAAGCTGAAGCAGAATCGCAGGCGGCGGCTGAGCCGGAAACTGCAGGAACTGAAGTCGCACCGGCAGAAGTCACCGAGACGGCTGAACCCGTGACGGCAGTTGCGCCCGCTGAGGAGCCAGACGCTGCGGCGGCGGCAGAAACGCCGGTGTTGCCGGCGGAGGCGGAAACAGAAGCGCCAGAGACTGCTGAACCTGCAGCTGAAGCTGAACTCGCGCCGGCGCTTGAGCCTGTGCCCTTCTGGGCCAGAGCGGAGGCTGACCGGCAAGCGCGATTGGAACGGCTAATGGCCACAGCCGTCGAAACGCCGGAACCGGAAACGGAAAAGCCAGCAGATGCGGTGTCGGAGGCTGCTGAGGAAGTTGCGGGAGTGGCGTTTGACGAGGGGTTCTTGTGGTCAGCGGAAGTTCTGGCGGCGCAAGGGCGGCGTCCCGATGACATCTCCATTGAAGAAATTACCTGGCTGAAGAAGCTGCGGCTTGGTTTGGACAAAACCCGCCGCAGCCTGATTAACCAGCTGAAGGCGATCGTGGGCCAAGGGCCCCTGAACCAGGCCGCGGTGATGGAGATTGAGTCGCTGCTGCTGCAAGCCGATGTGGGAGTGGAGGCGACCGAGTATATTATTGACTCCCTGCAGAAAAAGCTGCGAGAGGAAGCCCTACCGCCCGACTCGGCGATCGCCTACCTGAAAAAAATCCTGCGGGACATGCTCGACCGGCCCACCGGCAAGTCGTACAATCCCACTTTCGCCCCTGAAAAAGAGCAGCTGAACATCTGGCTGATCACGGGAGTCAACGGTGCCGGCAAAACCACCACCATCGGCAAAATTGCCCACATTGCCCAGAAATCTGGCTACCGCTGCTTGATTGCCGCAGCGGACACGTTCCGGGCGGCGGCGGTGGAGCAAGTTAAAATATGGGGTCAGCGCAGCGGCGTGGAGGTGATTGCCAATCCGGGGCAGAACACTGACCCGGCGGCGGTGGTGTTTGATGCCATCGCCGCAGCCCGATCGCGAGAGGTACAATTGCTGCTGGTTGACACTGCCGGTCGGCTGCAGAATAAGAAAAACCTGATGGAGGAACTCAGTAAGGTCCGGCGGATTATCGATAAAAAAGCCCCTGACGCCAAGATTGAATCGCTGCTGGTTTTGGACGCCACTCTGGGCCAAAACGGCCTGCGCCAAGCTCAAGTTTTCTCCGAGGTAGCCCAGCTGAGCGGGGTGGTCTTGACAAAACTCGACGGAACTGCTAAAGGAGGTGTGGCTTTAGCGGTGGTCAAGCAGCTGGGATTGCCGATCCGCTTTATCGGTGCCGGTGAGGGCATTGAAGACCTGCGCCCGTTTTCCAGCTATGAGTTTGTGGAAGCCCTGCTGAGTGGCTAGTGGGGGGCAGCAGCAGGGCCAGCCCCTTTGGCCCGGAATTTTAAACTCTCCCATCGGGCAAGCGACCCCCCCAGCGGAATATTTCGGCAAATACTCCTTTCCCAGATAAATTGACTAAAGTACAATAATCCGGTAATAGCGGGATCTTGATCTCGGGTGTGGAATAGCAGGACTCGCAGTCAAAACTGTCAGGCTTGTCTTGACAGAGTAACGAGTGCATGCTATAATATGTGACCCGTTTAGCGCTCAGGCGGGAAAGACTTGGAAATGCTGCTCAGTTGCTGGCTCTTGCGGTCACGCCTCCTGGCCAGCCTCAACCCTGCAAACGCTCTTCGCGCCGCACAGGAGAAGGCGCGATCTATCGCCTAGTTCCTTGAATCTGACTGTCGCGATCCCGTGAGCTGAATTGCGCCTCAAGCCTTTGGAACTTCTGCTGGCTTCCCCTGTTCCTTACTACCCAATCCGATTTCCAGAGCCTCCCGTCACCTGAATTACCCGTACTCCGATGACTGCTGTACCTCTGCCTCGCCGGCCATCACCCTCTCCACCCGCAGCGAACAGTTGCGCCCCTACAGACATGACACCGGTTTTTGCCCTCAAAGAACTGGTGGCGCGTTTGCAGCGGGAACAGCACAAAATCCAGGACTTGCTCAGCTCCTTGGGGTTCGCCCTGCGCAGCTTTAACAATCTCAATCAGTTTTTGGAGCTGATCCCTCTGGTGGCCAGTCGGGTTACCGATGCGGACGGGGGAGCGCTGGTGCTGTTTAAGCCGAACGGTCAAGTGAAGCTGCAGCGACTGCACTGCCAGGAAGGTCGCCAGTGTCAGGATATCCGGCAAGCGCTGGAAGCCGCCACCCGTCAAGCTACGGCGTCCTTCTCGAAAACGGCCACCGTGACGCCCAACCCCGCGACTCTTGACTATCACGTCAGCCGCAGCTTGGGCCCTGACGTTCAGCTGTTCGGCACGGCTATCTTGGCGAAGAATGCCGAGCGGGGGCGGCTTTACGTTTTCAGCCGCAACCCAGAGTACAAGTGGACGGAAACGCGCCAGAAGTTAGTCCGCTTGGTGGCTGACCAAACTGCAGTGGCGATTGAAAATGACGAGCTGACGGTTGAGCTGCGCCAGAAGGAGCGCCTCGACCGCGAGCTGGAAATTGGGGCGGAAATCCAGCTGCGCCTGCTTCCCCGCCAGTGCCCTCAAATTCAGGGGGTTGAGCTGGCAGCTCGCTGCCAAACGGCCAACCGGGTGGGGGGGGATTATTACGATTTTATTCCCACCAGTCCCGACCGGGCGCGGCAAAAAAATCACGGCGGCAATCCAGCCGGTCACTGGAGTGTGGTGATTGGGGATGTGATGGGTAAGGGGGTTCCCGCCGGTTTGATTATGACGATGACGCGCGGGATGCTGCGGGCGGAGGTGCTCAACGGCCATTCGCCGGCGCGGATTTTGCAACATCTCAACCGGGTGATGTATGCGGATTTGGAAAATTCCCACCGGTTTGTGACGCTGTTTTATTCAGAATATGACCCGCAAAGTCGCATTCTGTCTTTCAGCAACGCCGCCCACCACCCTCCTTTGCTTTGGCAAGCGGCTACCGGCTCGATTAAGCGCCTGGACACTCTGGGGATGCTGATTGGGCTGGATGCGGAAAGCCGGTATGATGAAGCTTGCGTGCAGCTGCAGCCGGGAGATACGATTATTTATTTTACGGATGGGTTTACGGATGCCGCTAACCAAAGCGGCGATCGCTTCGATGAGGAGAATCTCAGCGCTGCTTTCCAGTGGGCTTGCCAGCACTGCTCGAGTTCTCAAGAGATTCTGGATTATCTGTTCGAGCAAGTCCAACAGTTCATCGGTGCGAATAACCGTAACGGGGATGATATGACTCTGGTGGTTATGAAGATTCAAGCTACTGAATAGGGAAGGGGGGAAATGGTGGGACTGAGCGAATTGCAAGCAATCACAGCAGGTGCTGCCGGTGGCGATTGTTTGCCGGTGCTGCTGGGACAGCTGCCGGTGAGTTGGACTGTGCTAGCGCAACAAGTCAGCAACCAAGATTTGTGGGGTCAGGTGGTGAGATCCTGGAATCATTTTGTCTCGACCGGCCAAATCTGGGCGCTGCTGATTGGCATTGCTGTGGGATATGCGTTTCGG
>Ga0185317_100444_pt1 | contig 9784 bp, 9 predicted proteins | sample DevilsHole_FD_128020 | JGI IMG/M metagenome (GOLD analysis project Ga0185317, IMG submission 128020) | Groundwater microbial communities from Devils Hole, Nevada to study Microbial Dark Matter (Phase II) - Devils Hole (SPADES assembly)... | ecosystem: Environmental > Aquatic > Deep subsurface >...
GTGGGGCATGGGGCAATGGGGGTGGGATTTTCATCCTTCCGATATGCAGTCATCCGGTGCGGAAGGCACCGGCCCTGCACTTGTGTCCAGGACTTATGATCACTCAAGTTGCTACCTACAAGGTCTTTGCATTTAGATCCCCCCAAACCCCCCTTGAAAAGGGGGGCTTTGAGATGTTCCCCCCCTTTTGTAGGGGCGGGCCCTTCCGCCCAGTCCAGGGGGGGGAATCTCGCCTGACTCTCTAGTAAGTAGCAACTTGGGTTATGATCAGCAGAATGCACTATAATTCTAGTGGCTAGGTTGCGTTGATCACCGGCGCTGCAGTTGTGTCCAAGACTGGAATTGGCGGAACGCACCCTACTTGAATGCAAAGATTCATCGCTCGCCGGCCCAAAGATCGTCCCAGTACAGCGGATTCTCGGAACCCGCTTCGATAAGAGACTGGACTCGGCGTTCTACATCAGGAGTCCAGCTCTGGGTGGCCCAAGAGTCCTCGCCAACCGGCTCTAGGGGACACACCAGCAGCGTAATGCCTTGAATAGCAACAACGGAGACTGGCTCGTCTGGCCCCACAGTCGCTTTGCAGTCTGGATCGTAGAAGCGAGCCGGCCAGTAGGTTCCGTCAAATTTGACTCGTCCCCGCCGCTTGTAGGAAATCGCTTCTTCGACAGTGCCCAGTTGGGCTTGCGGGAACCTTTCAATTTTTGAAATGAATAAAGTATCCATTAGCGGAATCTCTTCCGTAGACGTGCTATCTACTTTCAATATTATAACCAAAGTTGCCACCTACAAGTATAAGCATCTAGATCCCCCTTTCCCCCCCCTAAAAAAGAGGGGCGCAAGAGAATGTCCCCCCCCCCTTTTTAAGGGTGTTGCAGGGTGGGATATAATATCTGTACCTCACTCAGTTGCAATCTGCTGTATATCCTGTCCATAGTTTTGTAGGGGCGGCTGCATAGTGGCCGCCCCGCCCCCCGCGATCGCTCAAGAATCTAAGGGCATCTCGGCGAAATGCTCTTGCAGCAATTTGTGAGTGAACTGGTAGCGCGAACCTGCACGCTGCAAAAACATTCGCTGCGCGGCGTAGTTGAGGAAACGGCTGTAGTTCCAGGGAATATACCCGCTGCGCCAAAGAATCAGGCGCAGCACGAAATGTCGCATGAAACCAAAACCGGGAATGAATCCACCCGCTAGCGTTGCGCCAATCCGGTACAGCTGTTTCTGGCGGGTAGTTTGCAGCCAGTTGGGGTTGATTTTCTCAATCCAAAATTCTGCCTGATTCTCCTGTTCCATCTTTTGCGCCAGCCAGATGAGCCAGTGTCGGGTTTTTTCAGGGCTGGGCTGCTTGCGGGGGTTAATCTCCCGCCCCAGCATGCGGCGAATATAGGCGTTGAACAAATACTGGCGCAAATCTTCTTTGCAAGTCAGCCGTTTCCAAGAATGGATGAGGATTTCTTCATAGGCTAAAGTCATTACGCTCAGCAGCAGGGGCGTCCTCCCCAGAGCTAAAAGCTGCGGCTCACTCTCTATATTGTACCACAGCTCTCGACTTCTGGCCGCCACTAGATAAGTGCGAATCTGGGCGTCCGTTAGGGGGCGCAAAAAAATCGCCCCATTCAGCCGCAGTCTGGAGTTGCAGTTTTTATACTCGTTATAGCGAGTGCAAACCGCCACTTGCGGCGGCTGGGGGCTGTCTTCGAGCTGCCGGTTAATCGCTTCAATACATTTTTCTTGCCTGTTCGGCTCCAGCTCATCCAGCCCGTCGAGCAGCAGCAGCAACTCCCCGGCGTAGAGCCACCGCCGACCCAGATCGGCGCGGAGGCCATACTTGGAACTGAGTTCAGCCACCAGCCACTCGCCCACCGGCTGCCGGTCGTTTTTCCAGGAGGACAGGTGCAGCACCACCGGCACCCCCGCACCGCTATCGCTTTCAGCTCGCTGGCACAACTCTAGTGCCAGCTCCAGCAAAATTGTGGTTTTGCCTGCACCGGCACCCCCCAAAATCAGCAGCTTGCTGCCGGTGTCCTCAAACACTTTGGCGATGCTGTCCTCTGCCTGCAACTGGAAACGCGGACTGTCGCCGATTTTCACGTCCGCATCCGGGCGCACCAGCTGGAGTTCTTCGTCTTTGAGCAGGTTAACCAGCACGGCGCTGTGCGCGGACTGCTTTAACCTCGCCTTGACTTCCGAGGCCACCGCCGCCAGCAACTGCTGCCGCTTCCGGAAGATTTGTCGCTCCTTAGGCGGTGCCGGTGGCAGCAAGCTGGCTATCGCGCACACCATCCCGCACACCACCGTTAGCAACAAGAGCACGCTCCAGACATAGGGCAAGGCATTCCACAATTGGCTCTTCAGCACGCTCACTGCGCCACTGGGCAAAACTGTTAGCAGGGATATCAGTGCGGGGCTCACTCTTGGCATGGAACGGTTAGTTAAGCTTCTCTGTCACTATACAGGTGGGCCTGAGACAGTGGAGCTGCTTGTTTGTCTGGTTGAGAAAGGCAGGCAAAGGGTACAATTATATAATATTCGCCTGCCTTCTATTGTTTTTCAAGAGGGCAAGAGGGCAAGAGGAGGACAAGTAAACAGCCGGTGAGGAATGAATCGAAGGCAATTTTTATTATCTGATTATCCGTAATTTATCTCATGGTTTTGGGGCGGCCCGCAGGGGGTTGCGGTCTGGCAAGGCGGGCGAGTTGAGGAATGCAGGAGAGTTCCAGTCAGGCATTGGCCGCGACTTGCTGCGACTGGAGAAAACGGAAAGCATCCGATTTCTGGAAGTCGGTAACACGGCGGGGCTGCCCTTGTAGGTATTTGAAGTATTTGGCTGCAGGAGTTAACGAGCGTGAAACATGAAATTCGGTACAAACCATCCTTTGCCGCAATATTCGTCACTCTGAATCCGGGTGAGAGCATCACTGCAGAGGCGGGCGCTATGATTAGCAGCGACGCCCAAATCTCGATGGCGACTCACTTCTCCGGTGGCTTTCTCTCGGCGTTGCTCAAAAAATTCTTTGGCGGCGAATCCCTTTTCGTTAATACTTTTACCAATGCAACTGAGCAAGCGAAGCAACTTGTCTTCAGCCAACCGGCAATTGGCGACATTGCCTGCATCGAATTGCGGGGGAATAGCATCTGTTTTCAGCCCGGTGCCTACATTGCCCACACTCCCGGCGTCCGCATGGGGGTGAGATGGGCCGGTGTGGCCAGCTGGTTGGCCGGTGAGGGACTGTTCAAGCTCAAATTAAGCGGTAACGGGCTGGTTTTCTTTGGCGCTTACGGCGGGATCACCGAGAAGCGCATCACCAGCGAGTTTGTGGTGGATAGTGGCCATTTAGTGGCCTACGAGCCAGGTATTAAAATGAGCGTAGGTATGGCGGGCGGCGTTTTTGGTTCGGTAACTTCAGGGGAAGGCTTCGTCAACCGGCTCTCCGGTGAGGGCGTCATTTATTTACAGTCTCGCAGTATGGATGGTTTGGTCAGATTTCTCGGCCCCAAATTTAGGTAATTTATTTAATTCCGTGTGAGGAGAGCTTCAGCGACATGAATGTCGAAATTTTGCAGCGACCAGACTGCGCTATTGCCCGCGTTACCCTGAATGCCGGAGAAAAATTAATGGCGGAAGCCGGCTCGATGATTGCCATGAGCGGCTATATTAATGCTAGCACCACCCTCCGCAAAGGCAAAGGCGGTGGCATTTTGGGCGGACTCAAACGCATGCTGGCCGGCGAGTCTTTATTTTTGAGTGACTTCCGCTCTCCGACTGCCGGTGGGGAGGTGTTTTTGGCCCCCAAGTTGCTGGGCGATATTCTTTCCTATCCAGTATCGGACACCGGCTTGGTGGTGCAGGCAACTTCCTACCTGGCCAGCGAATCGGGGGTGGATATAGATTTGGGATGGCAAGGGTTTAAATCTTTGTTTTCGGGAGAGAATATCTTTTGGCTGGACATCAGCGGACGCGGCACCGTCCTGCTCAGTTCTTTCGGGGCGATTTATCAAGTGCCGGTGGATGGGGAATATATTGTTGATACCGGCCATATCGTTGCCTTTGAGAAAAGCTTGACGTTTAATGTCACTAAATCGGGGTCTAGTTGGATTGGCTCCCTCTTGGGCATGGGTGGGGAGGGACTGGTATGCCGGTTTAAAGGACAGGGGCGCGTTTTTTGCCAAACCCACAATCCCAATGCGTTTGGCCAACTGGTGGGATCTCAGCTGCCGGTGAAATCGCAATAGTTTGTAGTTGGGCTTCAGCCCTTCTTTAAGGGCTAAAGCCCTACTACGAACCTTTGTTTACAGTTTGTAGTTGGGCTTCAGCCCTTCTTTAAGGGCTAAAGCCCTACTACGAACCTTTGTTTACAGTTTGTAGTTGGGCTTCAGCCCTTCTTTAAGGGCTAAAGCCCTACTACGAACCTTTGTTTACAGTTTGTAGTTGGGCTTCAGCCCTTCTTTAAGGGCTAAAGCCCTACTACGAACCTTTGTTTACAGTTTGTAGTTGGGCTTCAGCCCTACTTACGTCTCAAACTTGTACAGTTTGTAGTTGGGCTTTAGCCCTTCTTTAAGGGCCTACTTTAAGGGCTAAAGCCCAACTACGAACCTTTGGAGTGAACAGGTAATTATTTTTTTGGAGTGGCAATCATGGCCGGTGAAATCGCTTACGAAATTGAACACTCACCTTCTTACGCTTCCTTGCGCTTAAACCTACAGGCGAATCAAACCGTTCTCGTGGAATCGGGGGCAATGGCGGCGATGGATGCTTGCGTCAAAATGAAATCCAAAGTAAAAGGGGGCTTGCTTAAAGGGTTGGGCCGGCTGGTAGGCGGGGAGTCCCTATTTGTTAGTGAGTTCACCGCTGAGGGGACATCGGGACAATTGTATGTCTCGCCAGGAATCCCCGGAGATATCCAGCATTACTGCCTCACCGGCAATGGCTTGATGATTCAATCTTCTGGATTTGTGGCCAGCAGCCCGACTGTGACAATTGATACCAAATTCCAAGGATTGAAAGGCTTCTTTAGCGGGGAGTCCCTGTTTTTGCTGCGGGCGACTGGCCAAGGGGATATATGGTTCAGTTCCTACGGGGGGATTTTGGAAATTCCGGTAGCCGGTGATTATGTGGTAGACACCGGCTATATTGTGGCGTTTGAAGACACTCTGAACTATAATGTTGAAATGTTGGGCGGGCTGTCCTTTAAGGGACTCAAAACCGGCATCTTTGGCGGAGAGGGACTGGTGTGCCGGTTTCGCGGTCAAGGGCGGTTGTGGGTGCAGTCGCGCAATCTGTATCCTTTGCTGAATTTTTTAGATGCGTTCCGTCCAATTAAGACGAGTAGCAGCAGCAGCAGCAGCAGTGATTAAGACAGTGTTTATAAAGAAAACGTGAAGGAACTAGAAATCGGGGGCGGCCACTATGCAGCCGCCCCTACAGGCCGTATGCCATTCCCTCGTTCCCAGCCTCAGGCTGGGAACGCACCTTCAGAGGCTCTGCCTCGTTTTGCCTCGTTCCGCCTCGCTGCTCATCGAACTGGGTCAACCGACTTTTTTTGCGCAGCTCGTTCGCCCAGCAATCCCAAATGCCAGCTATAAAATAGGCTAAATAACCTCTCAAATTACTAGCCCGCGCAGGCGGGCAAAAGTTTGTCTAGCGGCAGACTTCAGTCTGCCGCCCTATTTCCCCCCTAAAAGTTAAGCCTTATTAAAAATTCCGGGAACTTTCGCCGCTCTCCTGTAAGTCTCCAACGGCAAGCGGCTGTTGAATGCAAACAGAAGGCTTCCCCAGTTACACACTATAGATAGGAGGTACACATGAGATGAAACGCGCCCAAATAATAGTATCCGTCCTGGCTGGGCTTTCCACTGCGGTCGGAGTAGCTAGCGCCACAATTCAGTCCAAATCACCGGCACCCGATACCAGCAGCACAACTCCTGCAAACGCGCCGGTTGAGATTGCCCAATCGAACCCAATCGTTATCACCCCACCCACAACAGGGTGCAAAATTACTCAAGCCAAAGTAGCCGATCCCAACCCGCCCCTGAATGTACGCTCCAGCCCACAAGTAGCTAACGGCAACATTGTCGGCAAACTCAACAACGGCACCTTTGTTTCTGTAGCTCAAGAAAAAAACGGCTGGTTGCAAATTACAGATCCCGTGCGGGGGTGGGTGGCCAAAAACCGCACAGAAAGCAGTTGCTCCCAAGTCAGCCAGCGAATTACTTTTGCCCCACGAGGCGATTCTGCGATCGTCAGAGGTCAGATTATTGGCGGTGGCAGCCACAGCTACATCATCCGCGCCACTAAAGGTCAAACCATGACAGTAACAGTTCAAAAAGGTGCCTTGCCCTTCATCTTTCCCCCTAATGACCCCTATGGCAGAAACGACCTGAGTGGGGGAGGTCACTACAGTGGAAAAACCAACTGGACAGGCAAACTGCCAGCTACCGGTGACTACACCCTAACACTCGACTCAAATTTCAAGGGATTCGAGTACGAGTTTTTGCTGCGGGTGAAGTAAGAGAAAAGTCCAGAAACCGGGTTTCTTGAATAAAACAGGTTTCTTGTGTTTCTTGTGACTTTAAATTGCCTCCAAAGGAATGTCAAGAATTGCAAACTTTTGCCAGTCCGCTGCATCGAAGTGCCACCATTCCGTCACCAGCGGGATAAACCCGTGTTTTTTCATCACATCCTCCAGCAGCTGGCTATTTTTCCGCGCTGCAGTTCTGACATCATTACCCCGGTAATCCCTGGCGGCTTTTTCCGTAAAATCATCGAATCCAGTTGGCATCTCAAGTTGAGCGCCGTTGCTGTCCACCAGCGTCAGGTCAACAGCAGCACCGCGATTGTGCCGCGAACCGTTGGCCGGATTGGCCACATAGCGGGGGTCAGGCAGAATTTCCCACATTTGCTTTGTAACCGACAGTGGGCGGTAGCAATCAAAGACTTTCAACCCCAGCCCCCTTTTTTGCAAATCTTCTTGAACCCGCGACAGCTTTTGCGCCACCCCAGCCCTCAGGGCACACCGCGCCTCCCCATACAGTTGCCGGTTCAAGAAGTTATTGGTTGTGGCGTAGCGGATATCCAGCCGGATATTCGGATTCACCGTGCCGATATCAATCAAACTGTCCTCATCTGGCACTTGCTCTTCCGCAATCTTCTCAGGTAATATCGAGCTAGTCTCTGCAGGTTGCGTCGATGTGGCCACAGCTGACCGTTGGTAGGGGGTCAGGTTGTGCCACACAATCCCCAAAGACACAAGCAGGGTGACGGTCAAAAATTCTGTCCAGCGATTTGGCTTCATAAATTTTTCTGATCGCGAGGCATAAATTATTCCCGGAAATTCTCTGGGAATCAGTGTAGTAGATTAATTTTAACTGGACGGGAAATCTGGAAAACCTGGGCCAACAAACGCGAGCCGACACCGGCAGCACCCCGTCCCGCTACCGGCAGCCGCCGCCAATCACACACAATTGCATAACTTACTTATGAACGATTCCAATAAACGCGAGATTTCCTTTAACTCTGTCTGGCTGAAAACCGCCGGTATGGCGTGTGTGTTAAGTTTGCTCAGTGCCTGCTCGCCACAGCCACCGAAAGCTGAATCATTGGCGGCGCAGTCGGCGATTGCCCCAGTTGCTGCGGTTCCCGCTTCCACAACGCAGGCAATTCAAGCGCAAGCCTCACAGCCAGAGCTGTGCAAGGTTACAATGGCTAAAACTGCCGACCCCAACCCGCCCACGAATGTCCGCTCCAGCCCGGAAGTCAAGCCAAACAATATCGTGGGGAAACTAGAAAATGGCACATGGGTGTCAGTTAATACTGAGAAAAACGGCTGGTTTGAAATTACAGATCCAGTACAGGGCTGGATTTCCAAGAAGGTGACAGAGAGCAGCTGCAACCAGAAGCGCCAGCGAATCAGCTTCCCCGGCAACAGCAGTTCGGCAACCATTTCGGATCGCTTTATCGGCACAGGCACCCACGAGTATTTGCTGAGGGCGAACCAAGGTCAGACGATGACTGTGACTGTTAATAAAGGCTCCTTGCCGTTTATTTTTGCCCCCGGTGACAAAAATCGCCAACAAGACTTGACCGGCGGAGGTGACAGCACTGGCAAAAAGAGCTGGAGTGGCAAGCTGTCTGCTACCGGCGATTACATCTTAGACCTGGAATCCAACTTCAAGGGATACGATTATTCTTTCAAGGTAGAGGTGAAATAGAACTTAGGGTGCATTAGCGCTTCGTGCAAGAAACCCGGTTTCTTTTAGAAACCGGGTTTATTCACTGCTTGCTAGATGCTTAACCGCTGGTAAATTTGGTCAAGGTGCCGCAACTGGTGCTGCGGGTCAAAACAAGCTTCGATTTCTTGCGGGCTCAGCAGCGCCGTCACACCGGCATCTTTGGCAATCAAATCGTGAAAATTCCCGTCGGGTTTGTTCCAGGCTTGATGGGCGCACGACTGCACAATTTTGTACGATTCTTCCCGGCTCATTCCCTTTTCCACTAGGGCCAGCATCAGCCGCTGGCTGAACACCACGCCGCCGTAAACGTTCATATTTCGCTGCATGTTTTCGGGATAGACCAACAAGTGTTTCACCAAGTCGGTGATTTCGTGCAGCATGAAATGCGTTATCGTGCAAGCGTCAGGCAAAATCATCCGCTCCACGGAACTGTGAGAGATGTCTCGCTCGTGCCAGAGGGCGACATTTTCTAAAGCTGCAACGGCATGACCCCGCACGACTCTCGCCATGCCGGTCAAGCGTTCAGAACGAATGGGATTGCGCTTGTGAGGCATAGCAGAAGAGCCTTTTTGCCCTTTGGCAAAAAATTCCTCAACTTCCAAAACATCTGTGCGCTGCAGGTTGCGAATTTCCACCGCAAACCGCTCAATAGAAGCGGCGAGTAGTGCCAGATGCTGCACATATTCCGCATGCCGGTCGCGCGAAATCACCTGAGTTGATGCGGTGTCGGGTTCGAGTCCGAGTTTCTGACAGGCGATCGCTTCTACGCGGGGGTCAATATTGGCGTAGGTTCCCACCGCGCCGGAGATTTTACCGACAGCAATTTGGCTGCGCAGGCGATCGAGCCGGTCGCGGTGGCGCAGCACTTCCGCCAGCCAGCCGGCAAGCTTAAAGCCAAAGGTGATCGGTTCCGCGTGAATCCCGTGGGAGCGACCGATGGCCACCGTGTGCCGGTGTTGCTGAGCTTGGTAGCGAATCGCCTGGATCAAATCTTCCAGCCGGCACAGCAGCACATCCAGACTGGCCACCAGCTGCAGCGCCAGAGCCGTATCCAGCACGTCCGAACTCGTCAGCCCCAAGTGAATGTAGCGACCGGCATCCCCAACATACTCGTTGACATTTGTCAAGAAGGCAATGACATCGTGGCGGACTTCGGCTTCAATTTCCAGGACGCGCTTGGGGTCAAAGTTAGCTTTGGCCTTAATTTCCTCAACCGCCTCAGCTGGAATGTAACCCAGCTCAGCCTGAGCCTCGCAAACGGCGATTTCCACTTGCAGCCAGGTTTTCAACTTATAAGTATCAGTCCACAATTCGCCCATTTCGGGCAACGTATAGCGCTCGATCACAGTCCGCCACAGAGTACAACCGTTTTATTGTACAGCCCCTCGACACCTGCTTTGCAGCAAATGCTGTTGAGTCGGCCTGTCCGGTTCGTAGTTGGGCTTCAGCCCAAAAGTTCGTAGTTGGGCTTCAGCCCAAAAGTTCGTAGTTGGGCTTCAGCCCAAAAGTTCGTAGTTGGGCTTCAGCCCAAAAGTTCGTAGTTGGGCTTCAGCCC
>Ga0185317_100445_pt1 | contig 9703 bp, 7 predicted proteins | sample DevilsHole_FD_128020 | JGI IMG/M metagenome (GOLD analysis project Ga0185317, IMG submission 128020) | Groundwater microbial communities from Devils Hole, Nevada to study Microbial Dark Matter (Phase II) - Devils Hole (SPADES assembly)... | ecosystem: Environmental > Aquatic > Deep subsurface >...
TCCCCCATGCGCAATCCCCCATGTGCAATCCCCCATGTGCAATCCCCCATGTGCAATCCCCCATGTGCGTCAGCCGCATGCGATGATGCCCCATGCGCATGAGCCCCATGCGCAATCCCCTTATTTTTTGCCGATCGTCCAAATGTTGGTGAACATCATCAGCAGCGCCCCTATGATAATGGCGATGGCCAGCCCGCCTGCAATCCAATCCAGCGACTGAGTGTTTTCCATTGAGATTTTTAGATGTAACTTACAGCACTTACCTTAGCCTACAGCAGGGTGGGTTAAGAACGCACCGGCTTCTCTTTTTGGGGAAATCTTGCCGACTGTCGGGGGTGCCGGTAGCTGGGCGATCGGGGATGAGGGCTAGACTAGCGACAGCGATGATCGTACAATAGTGACAGTCACACTTAAAATTGCACTTATCGTGTTTGATTTACATACCCTGTCGGAATTCTCCCGCCACCACTGCATCGCCATTTGTGCGTTTCTGGTTCCAGCCAATTTGCTGGTAACATTGCTAACCATTATTCTCACCGCACTGCGCCGCCCTCAAGTTCAGGTGTGGCGAGCGGCTGGATTTGCTTGCATCTTGGCTGCACTTATGGTACTTCATGTATATACTTGGCTGAGCGTTGGGGTGATTATGGCTCCCACCTACATTTTGCTGTCTCTGGCAAGCACCTGTTTGGCCATTAACCTGTGGGCGAGCGCCCATCCGCGCAGTATGGCGAGATTGCTCAGAGGCGCGTGATGGAAGGGATGCTTGTAGTTGGGCTTTAGCCCAAAATGCCCAACCTACTTACCCCGCCCCGGAGAAAATTGTCATAGTTTGTAGTTGGGCTTTAGCCCAAAATGCCCAACATACTAACCCCGCCCCGGGGAAAATTATCATAGTTTGTAGTTGGGCTGCACGCCCAACCAGCCCAACATACTAACCCCGCCCCGGGGAAAATTATCATGGTTTGTAGTTGGGCTGCACGCCCTTTTGATAGTTTGTAGCTGGGCTGCACGCCCAACCAGCCCAACCTACTTACCCCGCCCAGGATAAAATTGTCATAGTTTGTAGTTGGGCTGCACGCCCAACCAGCCCAACCTACTTACCCCGCCCAGGATAAAATTGTCATAGTTTGTAGTTGGGCTGCACGCCCAAAATGCTGACCATCTTGTCTCTACAAGAGTTTGACAATTAGGATGCACCTCAACTGAAGGAACCTCGGAAAAACGATGAAAGATAGACTGATAGAATGGCTAAATTTGTTTTTAATGGCGGATGTATTCCTGGTGCTATTTAGTTTCGCGTGGCTGGCGGTTGCGGTTGCCGGTCGGGCGGCAAACGTGAGTCTAGGACTCGATTTGTGGTACAAGCTTTGGGAGCCGGTGTTTACGCCGGCAATTGGCATTCTCATGGGAGGTGCAATTCTGAGCGGCATAATTAGCTGGGTTTCCAAACGGCTGCAATCTAACTGATTGCCAGTCTTAAGATGCCGGTGGGGAGGTGAATCCTTGCCGGCATACCTAAAGTTTCAGACTGGGTAAAATCAATTTTTTGACAAAGCTAGCGGGCTGGAAGCTGCGTACAGGCGTTTGAGTAATTATAACTAGGGACAGCCCGGGAAGGAAAGCGGACGGAACTCTAGCCGCCGCAACCCTGAGAGGTAATTTATAAAGAAAAAGTGAAGTCAGAAGAAACCGGGTTTCTTGTGGTGGATCAGGGCTCAAACTCAACTTGACGGCAGAAGAAACCTGGTTTCTGGCCCTCTCTGTCTTAACAATTACTTTATAAACCCGTTCTCACTGTTAAGATTTGAGAAGCACAGACGTTACACGCAGCATCTCCACTCACAGATCCCGCCGCAGGTGATACAATCTTCCCACATAGCTAGGGGTGCCCGCACACCGGGCTGAGATCAAACCCTTAGAACCTGACACCGGGTAATACCGGCGGAGGGAAGCTGTTTATCGAGGAAACCAAACATGCGAGCAGAATGGGTGGCCAAGCGGCGCGGACAGAGTAATGTCTCTCAAATGCACTACGCCCGTCAGGGAGTCCTCACCGAGGAAATGGACTATGTGGCGAAGCGGGAAAATCTGCCCGCGGATCTGATTCTCGAAGAAGTGGCGCGGGGGCGGATGATAATTCCCGCCAACATCAACCACACTAACCTGGAACCGATGTGCATCGGCATCGCCTCCAAGTGCAAGGTGAACGCCAATATCGGCGCGTCTCCCACTTCCTCGAATATTGACGAAGAAGTCGAGAAGCTGAAACTGTCTGTCAAATACGGTGCCGATACCGTGATGGACTTGTCCACCGGCGGCGGCAATCTCGATGAAATCCGCACCGCGATTATCAACGCCTCGCCGGTTCCCATTGGCACGGTGCCGGTGTACCAAGCGCTGGAAAGCGTGTACGGAAGGATGGAAAACCTGACGCCGGATGACTTCCTGCACGTCATCGAAAAACACGCCCAGCAGGGAGTGGATTACATGACAATCCACGCCGGCATCCTGATTGAATACCTGCCTTTGGTGAAAACCCGCCTCACGGGCATCGTCTCTCGCGGCGGCGGCATCATCGCAAAATGGATGCTGCACCACCACAAGCAAAATCCCCTATACACGCACTTCCGCGACATCATCGAAATCTTTAAAAAATATGATGTCTGCTTCAGCTTAGGGGATTCCCTGCGCCCGGGTTGCACCCATGACGCCTCGGACGAAGCGCAACTCGCCGAACTCAAAACTTTGGGGCAACTGACTCGCAAAGCGTGGGAACATGACGTGCAGGTGATGGTCGAAGGCCCAGGTCACGTCCCGATGGATCAAATCGAGTTCAATGTCAAGAAACAGATGGAGGAGTGCTCGGAAGCGCCTTTCTATGTCCTCGGCCCTCTGGTGACAGACATTGCCCCCGGTTATGACCATATCACGTCCGCCATCGGGGCGGCAATGGCCGGCTGGTACGGCACGGCGATGCTGTGTTATGTGACGCCCAAGGAACACCTGGGACTGCCCAATTCGGAAGACGTGCGCAATGGGCTAATTGCCTACAAGATTGCGGCGCACGCGGCGGACATTGCCCGCCACCGCCCGGGAGCTCGCGATCGCGATGACGAACTCTCCCGCGCCCGTTACAATTTCGACTGGAACCGGCAATTTGAGCTGGCCCTCGACCCAGATCGGGCCCGGGAATATCACGACGAAACGCTGCCGGCGGATATTTACAAAACCGCTGAATTCTGCTCAATGTGCGGGCCTAAATTCTGCCCGATGCAGACTAAGGTTGATGCCGATGCGCTGGCAGAACTGGAGAAGTTTCTGGCTAAAGAGCCGGTGATTCAAGGTTAATCTATAGCGGCTCTCAGTTGGATGAACTATGGCCCAGAAACCCTGTTTCTTAAAGAAACCGGGTTTCTCAGTACCTCACCTCGGATGAGAAACGCTATACTATAGATAAGCGGGGTGTGTGTTCCGGCGCACGCCCCCACACATTGCTTTCCCATCCTCTAGAGGCTTTATTACAAAAGTGGGATGATCTTCATTATGCACCGGCACCCCTACCGCCAACCCAACCGGCGGCAATTCCTCCACCTCAGCCTCTTCTCAGCCGCATCAGCACTTTCCTGGGCTTGCACTAAAGGCGTGGCAAAAACCAGCAAAGCAAGTATCCTTATTATAGGAGCAGGCATTGCCGGTTTAGCCGCCGCCCGCGAACTTCAATCTCAGGGCTTAAAAGTAACTGTCTTAGAAGCTCGAAATCGCACCGGCGGCAGAATCCACACCGATAGAACCCTCGGTTTTTCCGCTGATTTGGGCGCATCTTGGATTCACGGTATCACAGGCAATCCCATTACCAAACTGGCGCGAGACTTCCAGGTTCGCATCGCTCCCACTGATTACGATCATATCACAATTTACGGCACAGATGGCAAGTCTCTGGGAGACAAAGAAATTGATAGAGCCGAATCCCTCTACGAGGATATTATCAGCCGTGCGAAAGCGATGGGGGAGAAGCTGGAAAAGGACATCTCAATCGCTGAAGCTGTCAAGGGCATCTTGCAGGGAGAAAACCTGACGCCCCAACAAAGAACTCTCCTCAACTGGCAACTCACTTACAACGTAGTGGGGGAAACCGGCACAGATTTGGAAAATCTCTCCCTGATGGCTTATGATGAGGATGAGGTGTTTGGCGGGGATGACTATCTGTTTCCCGGCGGTTACGACGCAATCATCCCAGGATTGGCGAAAGGGATTGAGATTCAGCTTCAGCAGAAAATCACCGCCATTGACTATGGAAAGAAAGGCGTTATGGTGAAAACTGAACGCGGCAGTTTTCAAGCGGATGCTGCTGTGATTACTTTGCCTCTTGGCGTTCTGAAATCTGGCTCCGTAACTTTCTCGCCCCCACTCCCTGAGCGCAAAAGCGCTGCTATCAGTCGCCTGAATATGGGAGTGCTGAACAAGGTTGTTCTCAAGTTCCCCCGGGTATTCTGGCCGGCAGATAATGATATGATCGGATATGTCAGCCCGCAGTCAAAAGATTTCTCGGGATTTGTCAATCTGCACCGGCACACTTCTGCGCCGGTGCTGGTAGCGCTGACGGGTGGGAGTTTTGCCCGCGAGCTGGAACAATTAGCTGAGCGAGAGGTGGGAGAGCGGGTGATGAAGCTATTGCGTCGCGCTCACGGGAATGGGATTCCCAATCCTGAAGCAATTGTAAGGACGCGATGGGCTGCAGATCCATTCTCTTTCGGTTCTTACTCGCAGATTCCTGTGGGGAGCTCCACCGAGGATCTGGAAGCGCTAGCTCAACCCGTTGCAGATCGCCTGTTTTTTGCCGGTGAAGCCACATCCCAACAGTATCCCAGCACAGTCCACGGCGCTTTTCTCTCGGGCATTCGGGAAGCAAAACAAATCGGCAAGAGATTTGCCGGTTAGAGATTGGGGGAAGAGAGCTTATAGGAGATCAAGAAATTGAGAAAGCAGGATGGCTGTAAGAAGCTGGAGGTTTCTGAACTCCCCCCAGAAACCGGGTTTCTGAGAAAACTTTTGCCTCTCATCCGAAGGATTGATTGAGAAACCCGGTTTCTGAACTCCCCCCAGAAACCGGGTTTCTTTATTCAGAAACCCGGTTTCTGAACTCCCCCCCCAGAAACCGGGTTTCTGAGAAAACTTTTGCCTCTCATCCGAGACATTGATTGAGAAACCCGGTTTCTCAACTCCCCGAAGCCAAGCAAATCGGCAAGAGGTTTGCCGGTTAGAGGTTGGGGGAAGAGAGTGTCTGACGCCGGTGTTCCTGAATCTCTGGAATCGTAAACAAAGCCTGAAACTCCAAGCCCTCTTTGTGGTATAATTCGGCACCGCCTTGCTGCCGGTCTACCAGAGCAATGACTCGCTCGACAGTGTAACCGGCATCCCGCAGGCGGTTCACCGCTTTCATGGCAGAAGTGCCGGTGGTTACCACATCTTCGAGCACCACCACCAGGGCACCGGCTCTGAGTGTGGGCCCTTCAATGTATGCCTGCGTCCCGTGTCCCTTAGGCTCTTTGCGGACAATCAGCGCCGGCACCGGCCTGTTCTCACAAGCCGAAACCACACTCACCGCTGTTACAATCGGATCGGCTCCCAAAGTCAGTCCCGCCACGGCCTCGGTGTCCAGTGGCAGTGCCGACAGGAGCAGGCGACCGGTGGCCAAAGCCCCTTGAGGGTGGAGCGTCACTAGCTTACCATTGATATAGTAGGAGCTGCGCTGCCCGGAAGACAGCACAAAGTCCCCTTCTCGATAAGCCAGCTCGCAGAACAAATCCAGCAGTTGCCGGCGCAGCGCCGTTAAATCGGCAGTGGCCACGGAAATATAGCTCATTAACTCAGCACAAAACGTTAAGCCTTCCGCAATTGTGCCACGAAATGAGCTAAATCAGTCGGGATTAGTTAAGATAAGTGCAAAGGTTGAGGAGTAAAGTTATGGGCGTGCTGTTTAAAATAAAAGCCGGTGTCTTGGGTGCGAGTGTGTCAACTCTGGCTGTGGCTTCTGCCATCCTGACAGTAGCTGCGCCCGCCAGCGCAGAGCCCAGGCAACCTGTACCGCTTCGAGATGCTTTTAATAATGCTTTCTACGACAATGCTGGAACATTTTTTCAGAATCGCTCTATCTATAACCAAATTAACGGTATTTTAGGGCAAGGTTCGATTATTCGCAGCGGTTTTCCAGAAAAGCAAATTGAGCGCGATGTCAGGGGGCTTCACAGCCTGTACGAAGATGCACTCAACCAGCAAGTAGGCAGCGATCCGGTGATTCGCACTCCCGACTTGCCCAATCCCTACGACTCTTCGGCGATCATGATGCCACCGACAAATTTCAACAGCCCTCCCCTGGGCTCCGAGTTAAATTTTGAAACCATACCCCTGAGGTAACGCCCGGTTTTGGCGGGACATCCGGGACTTTCTGGTGTTGAATGGCATGGCGCATGGCCCCGCATGGCCCCAGGCGCATGCAATGTTGTCCAATGCGATGATGCCCCATGCCATGCATGCGTTCTGGCCCATATCCGCGCACTGACTGCCTACTGCTATAAAACCCTAACAGCTTAGTTTTTAATGAGGGTGAGCAATGGATACAGAGAATAAACCAAAGCGGCAAAAACCAGTTGAAGTACAGTGCTTGAACTGTGGCCAAAGGTTTTTCAAGAAGGTGAGTGAAATCCTCAAGTCCAATCACGACTTTTGCTGTCGCGGGTGTGCCATATCCTATCTAAACACGGTTGCGCCTAAGCGAAAGAAACCCTGTCCGGTCAGTGCAAGCAGTGCGGCGCTGCTATATCTCGCAGAAACGTTTATTGCGCCCAGTGCCGGGAGGCGCAAAAAATTGAGTCAAAAACGCTTGGTGAGGTGATTTGCACCAGTAACAAAGCCAGCAGATATTGCAGAGTCAGGGAACACGCTAAAAGACTTTACGGCCACATAAAAGCCTGCGAATGGTGCGGCTATGACCTGCACGTTGAAATCTGCCATCTCAAACCTGTTAGTGAATTCGACCTGTCCACACCAGTTATTGAAATCAACATGCATGAGCAATATAGCAGTGCTTTGTCCCAACTGCCACGCTAGAGGTGGACAACAATATTTGGCTTCTCTTTTAGTTGCAAAATAAAAGTTATATCCCAGGCTGAAAGCCTTGTATAGCAAGGGTTGGCCTGGGATATAGCACGATGTGCTTTGCACTATTTTTCTAAGTCGGCAGTGCAGGAGTTGAACCTGCCTAGGGTTTTTAACCCACCGATTATGAGTCGGGTGCCTAAACCGACCGGCCCACTGCCGATGTTTCCAGTATAAGGCACTGAAAAAGGAATATCAAGTATTTTTTTACAGACCGGACTGGAGATTTGCTTTGGCCTCAGGGTCAGATGAGTGGGACTGGGTAATCCGCTCGGGCCAACCCTGCTTACTCTTTTACTATAACGCACCGAGAGGGCGGCTGTCAAGATGCCGGCAAAAAAATTTTTTGGTGGACAGCCCCGGGGTCAGTTTTCCCGAAGACGGTGCTGAAACTTTGAAACTACAATAGACTTTACTGTCAAAGCTGCACCCGAGCGATTTGGTAACATCGTCACCCAACCCATGAGATTGAATATAACGGTCATACTCACCTTCACTCTACTCGCCCTGATGTTTGGAGCCGGCGCAGTCAGTGCCAGCTGGGGGTTTACCTTGGGCCGCGAAGCCCTTAAAGGCATTACTCAGCCGGATGTGCGCCCTACGAGCAATGTAGGCTCCCGCAAAGGGAATCCGGCAAGCGGAAAAGAGATAATGATTCTGAAAGAAACGGACATCCTGAAAAGCGTCCAGCGCCAAATAGACGGCAAGGAAGCCCAGAAGGATAGCAAATAGGGGTGAAGGATGAACGATGTGGCGTCAGGGATTCCAGACAGAAACAGACTGAGCTAAAAAATCCCTCACCCGTAACACTTGTCCCCCAACCCCGACGAATAATCACGCCGGTGCATCTTTTGAGCCTTTTTTCTCTTTGGTGGATGCTTGTTTCCGCTGTCGCTGTCTTGGCGGCGGGTAACGATATGCTGAATCTCGCCCAGACCGCCTCCTTCCTGAGCCCGACAGATATTTGGCTGCGCTTGCTATCGGTGTTCCTGCTGATTGCCATCAATGCCTTTTTTGTCACGGCTGAGTTTTCTATGGTGTCGGTGCGGCGAACCCGGATTAACCAGCTTGCCGATGCCGGTGACGCCCAAGCCAAAACCGTCCAGCAGCTGCAACGCAATATTGACCGGCTGCTCTCCACCACCCAGTTGGGGATTACCCTCTCCAGTCTAGCGCTAGGCTGGGTGGGTGAGAGTACAATGGCCGTACTCGTAGCAGCTGCCATCGCCGGCCTGCCGCTGCCCCAGGCCATCAGAGAGACGCTCGCCCACTCTCTGGCCATACCGGCGGCATTTTTGCTGGTCGCCTATTTGCAAATCGTTCTGGGCGAACTCTGTCCCAAGTCCGTGGCCATGCTGTACTCAGAGCAGCTGGCCCGGTTCCTAGGCCGGCCCAGTCTGGCCATTGCCCGTTTTTTCAACCCCTTCATCTGGATACTCAATCAATCGACGCGCTGGCTGCTGCGGCTGGCCGGCATTCGCTACACTGGCCAAAGCTGGCATCACCAAGTCACCCCCGAAGAGTTGCAGCTGATGATCGCCACCAGCAGCGAGTCCACCGGCTTGGAAGCCCAAGAACGCCAGCTACTCAACAACGTCTTCGAGTTTGGCGACGTAGCTGCAGGGGAAGTCATGGTTCCCCGCACCAGCATTTCCGCCCTTCCCAGAACCGCCACCTTCCTTATGCTGCTCAACGAAGTCGTGGCCACCGGACACTCCCGCTATCCCGTCAGAGGAGAATCCCTAGACGACATTCGCGGCATCATTGACTTCAAAGAGCTCGCCGATCCCCTGTCCCGAGGCGCACTCACCCTGGAAACTCAAGTGCTGCCTTGGATGCGACCGGCCCAGTTTGTCCCCGAGCATCTGCCCCTGCGGGAACTGCTGCAGCTGATGCAGCGAACCCACACCTATATAGTGATGGTCGTCGATGAATTTGGCAGCACCGCCGGTTTAGTCACCCTTAACGATGTAGTTGCCGAAATCATTGGCAATAACTTCGATCCACCGGCATTCACTCAACAGTCAAGCGTGCAAATTTTAGACGAGCAGACCTTTCTAGTGCAGGCTCAGCTGAACCTCGAAGAAGTCAACGAGATGCTAAATCTAAACTTGCCCCTCACCGATGAATACCAAACCCTCGGCGGCTTCCTGATCTACCAGTTACAGAAAATCCCCACCCCCGGAGAAACATTGCAATATCAAAACCTGGAACTCACCGTCATTTCAGCAGAAGGGCCGCGCTTGCACCAAATTCAGATCCACCGGCGGCAACCCGAGCCGGCGAGCGACGAGACAGCTCAAGAAACAACACCCAGCCGGGCGGCGGAAGAAACCTTGCCCGCCGGTGAGCGAAACCAGCGAGAAAATTCAGATACTGCCAAATAGCCCTCACCGGTTAAAGTAAACCTGAAGTTTAATTACGAACTTTTTGGGCTAATGCCCAACTACGAACCTTTTGGGCTAATGCCCAACTACGAACCTTTTGGGCTAATGCCCAACTACGAACCTTTTGGGCTAATGCCCAACTACGAACCTTTTGGGCT
>Ga0185317_100446_pt1 | contig 9658 bp, 6 predicted proteins | sample DevilsHole_FD_128020 | JGI IMG/M metagenome (GOLD analysis project Ga0185317, IMG submission 128020) | Groundwater microbial communities from Devils Hole, Nevada to study Microbial Dark Matter (Phase II) - Devils Hole (SPADES assembly)... | ecosystem: Environmental > Aquatic > Deep subsurface >...
TAGCCCAACTACAACCCTTTTTGGGCTTTAGCCCAACTACAACCCTTTTTGGGCTTTAGCCCAACTACAACCCTTTTTGGGCTTTAGCCCAACTACAACCCTTTTTGGGCTTTAGCCCAACTACAAACCTTTTTGGGCTTTAGCCCAACTACAAACCTTTTTGGGCTTTAGCCCAACTACAAACCTTTTCAATTACTATTTCAAGTGCCCGAAGCAGGTTTATCCCCCTGCTGTGCACTCACGGCGAGCGCCGGCAAAATTTGCTTGACTTGCAGACCGATTATGGTATAATCCTGCCGAATTTTTTCCTGAGCATAGGGTTCAGTGGCGGCAAACTTGGCTTCGCTTCTGGCCATGACCAGCGCCACACTCACCGGCACCTGCAAGAACAGATTGCCGCCGAGAAAAGCGAGCGCCGCCAGAAGTAGTCCAGCCAGGTGCCATTGTGGTGGAAAAGGAGCCACCGCAGCAGCCACAGGAGCCCAGCGGTAGAGAGGCCACAGGGCCAATGCTAAAAGCGCCGCCGCCACAACACTCACAGCCCGGTGAGCCGGTGTTTTGAACAGGCTGAGGGTGCGCCGGCGGTCGGGGGTCAGCAGTTCCGGCTTCATGGCCACTGCCAAAATGCTGAAGATGTAGAACGGGCGTGACAGCTGCATCCACAGCACCGGCGCAATGCCAAAGGCGGCCACCAAAAGCAACTCCAGCCAGACCGGCAGCAGCGGAGAACCCACGGAAAATCCCAGCAGGCAGAGCTCCAGGAAGATAGGCAAAGCTGCCAGACCGGCAAGATGAACCCACAGAAACGGATCTGACCAGAAATAGCGCATACAAATTTTAGATTTTAGATTTTAGATTTTAGATTTTAGATTGGCAGAGAATCCCAAATCCAAAATCCAAAATCCAAAATTAATTCGGCGAGAGAGTGCGGCGCTTAGTCACCATGCGGAAGGCTTCGATGATGTCGCCCGTGGCCCACTCGTGGAAATTATCCAGGCCAATGCCGCATTCAAAGCCGGCGTTGACTTCTTTGACATCATCTTTGATCCGTCGCAGAGAGTCGAGAGTTCCTTCGTGGATGACATTGCCGCCTCGGCGCACCCGAACTTTGCTGTTGCGGACAACCTTACCATTTTGGATATAGCAACCCGCAACTGCGCCCTTGCCCGAGGCGAACACAGCACGCACTTCAGCATGGCCCAGGGCTTCTTCAACCAACTCTGGCTCCAGCAGACCTTCCATCGCGCCTTGGATGTCGTCCAGCAGCTTGTAGATGATGTTGTATTCACGCACATCCACACCGGCTTGGTCAGCGGCTTGCCGCGCACCGGAAGCCAGAGTGGTGCTAAACCCAACGATCACAGCATCTGAAGCCGCTGCCAGATCAACATCTGTTTCTGTGATTTCGCCGGCGGCGGCCAGCAGGACGCGGACTTGAACCTCATTTTGAGGCAGCTGCTGGAGGGCTCCGAGGATTGCTTCCACAGAGCCTTGGACATCTGCTTTCAGGATCAGGTTGAGTTCTTTCAGCTGGCCTTCCTTAGCTTTTTGGGAGAGTCCGCTGAGCGTCACCCTGCGAGCCGCCATTGTTTGCTGCAGGCGAGACTGGCGGTTTTCTTCCGAGCGCTGGTCTGCGATGGCGCGGGCTTCTTTTTCATCCAAGAACACCTCGAAATCGTCTCCGGCTGCCGGCACGGCATTCAAGCCCAAGACTTCCACGGCGAAAGACGGAGTTGCCGCGTCCACCTTTCTGGCCCGGTCATCGAGCATCGCCCGCACCTTACCGAATACCGATCCTGCCACGAGCACGTCGCCCACGCGCAGGGTGCCATTTTGCACCAGCAGGGTGGCCACCGGCCCGCGAGCTTTATCCAAGTGGGCTTCGATCACCGTACCTTTGGCTGTCCGGTCGGGGTTAGCGGAGAGCTGTTCCACCTCTGCCACCAGCAGGATCATTTCCAGCAGGGTATCGAGGTTTTCGCCCCGGATGGCGCTCACCGGCACCATAATCGTGCTGCCGCCCCATTCTTCTGACACCAAGCCGTATTCAGTCAGCTCTTGCTTGACCCGCTCCGGCTGGGCCCCTTCTTTATCGATTTTGTTTATGGCCACTACGATTGGCACTTCAGCGGCTTTGGCGTGGCTGATAGCTTCTACCGTTTGCGGGCGCACCCCATCATCGGCGGCCACCACCAGCACGGCGATATCTGTCACCCGCGCCCCCCGAGCCCGCATAGCGGTGAAGGCTTCGTGACCGGGGGTGTCCAGGAACACCACCTGTTCTATCGCTCCATCCTGCTCCACATCCACATGGTAAGCGCCGATGTGCTGGGTGATGCCGCCCGCTTCCCCTTGGGCCACTTTTGCTTTGCGGATCGTGTCCAGCAGGGTTGTTTTGCCGTGGTCTACGTGACCCATAATCGTCACCACTGGCGGACGATGCTGGAGGTTTTCCAGATCTTCCTCATCCAGCATTTCGGTTTTGATCGCTTCTGACTCTTCTGCGGCTGTTTCCACCTCCACTCCCAGTTCTTTGGCCACCAGGGTTGAGGTTTCCAGATCCAGCGTTTGGGTGATATTGACGGCCATTCCTTTAAAGAACAGGAGCTTGACGATCTCCGTTTCCGGCACTGCCAGCTCTTGAGCCAATTCCCGAACCGTCATACTGTTCATCAGAACCACCCGGTCTGGGCGCTGTTTCTTTTCTTGCTGTTCGTGGCGCTTGCCGCGAGACATTTTCGCCCCTCCCTCACTCGGACGAGCGGTGCCTGATTTTTTCGTTTTTGCAGCGCTTGCCAGTGCCGGTGCTGCAGCTGCCGGTTTGGCCGCTGCCGGTCGCACCTTTTGCTTTGGCGGACGGGCGATCGAAAGGCTGACTTGGACTGTTTCGGGCAGGTCGTCGAGATCGCTCACCAAGTCCTCATCGTCCTCTTCAATGGGTTTGGTGCGGCGTTTTGCCTTCGTGCCGGCTTTCCCGGCTTTTTCCAGCTCTTGCAGCTCTTCTTCTTCGTCCTCCCGTTTCTTTGCCTTTTTCGGCGGGCGCGGCGGCGCTGGTTTAGCCAGCAGGGACGGCGTTTCTGATTCTTCCTCTTCTGTTTCTGGCCCCGACACTCCTGTAGCCTTTGCGGCTGGAGGAGCGTTTGGTCGTATCAGCTGGGGCCGCACCAGTTCTGCGGGCCGCTTAGGTTTAGCCTTAGTCGGCCCCGTAACTGGCGCTCCGCCTGTCCCTGCCGCTGCCGCTGCTATTTTAGGGGCCTGTACTGGTGCTGGGGCTGCTTCCGCCGCTTGAGCCGGTGCCTGTACCGGCGCGGTCGCTTCCACCTTTTTCGGTTTGGGAACTGGGCGATTTTCCTTCCCCTGCGCCAGAGCGCCCGGCGCAGGCGCTGCTGATGGCCTTACTGGAGGTGACGTCAGTTTTGGCCCTTCTGGAGCCTTCGCTGCCGGTTTAGCCGGTTTTGGCTGTTTGGGCTGGCTGGGTTGCAGGACTTGTTCAGCGCTTGTTGGCAGGGGCATTGCCTGTTCGGCTTTTTTTTCCGCGTCTGACTCTGCTGCACCTGCTGTTTCGGATTGGTTGGGTCGTACTGGCCGATTGAGCATTGACGGCTTACTGTTTTGTTGAGGCCGCTTATGGCCCGACGGTTGAGGTTGCACTAACACCTGTGGGTTTGCTTCGCTGCCGCTGGCGGGCGACTTAGGGGCGGTTCGGGATGTTTGTTGGCGCACTTCCAGAATCTGCTGCGGCTTTTGACCTGCTGGCTTAGTGCCAGATTCCGGATGTTCCGTGCGGCCCTTATGTTTAGCTGGGGCTGACTTGCTGTGAGAGGGGTGGCTGACTACATATTTTTCTGCGTAGGCGCGAATGCGTTCCGCATCTGCCGAGTCAATCGTGCTGCTGTGGCTTTTGACTGGTATGTTGAGCTGTTCGCAAACTGCCAAGATGTCTTTGTTATCCAAATTTAATTCCCGTGATAGTTCGTAAATTCTGACTTTGCCGTTGTTCATCCACTTTTCCCTCTTCCTACCGACCGATTGTCAACCGGTGCCCCACTGTCCAAACGGTGACTGAATCCAGTTGAGGTGTCTCATCTGGTAAGGCGCGTGGCACCGCTGCCCGGGGCGGAGATGTCCCCGCCCTACTGACAAGGGACGAAAAACGCGCATCATGTCTGCCGAGGCGAGACTTTCCCGCCCTGAGATTTAGCTGTCCCCCTGCTGCCAAAGCACCTTTCTAATTTAATCGTGGCACAAATCTTTAGGGACTTGTGGGGGGGGCTTGATTGCCGTTTGGGAGATTGGTGCATTTGAGTGGGGTTCCAGCAACGGGCGGCTTCGGGCGTCGAAGGAGCAGCCAAATAACTTGACAGCGTGTGCCATGCCTTACGCTCTCGTCAGGAGGGAGCGGGTTTGTGCCACAGACTCTAGAATCTGCGACAACAGCCCCCTGTCGAGCCCGAACCTGTGCGGTTTCGACACAGGTAGCGGTCGGCTGGCAGCTAGCTCAAGGGCAACCGCTGCCACAATGTTTGGTACACCTCGGTCGGTACGGATGTTTTGAGCGCTCGCCCCAGTCGATTTTTTTTCTGAGCGGCGCTCAAGCAACTCGCTTGAGGGCAAAGGTAGGCCGAACGCCCCATGCCTCTATCTAATTGTAACTGATGGGAAGGACAAACTCTTACAACCCGCCAGAATTCTTCTTTCCCTGCCACTTTACGGCAACTAATACAGCGACGCATGTTCTGTTTCATCTTTTTTCCGGAGGGTTCGGCACCCGCCCTCAAAGGAACAAAGTAGGGCTCAAAGCAGGAAAGCCCCCCTAAACACGGGTGTTGCGCTCTCGCCCGCTAAGGCACAGACCCGTCCCCCGACGCTGACCCCAAACAAACGAATGATAGAGCTAGGGGGGGGGTCACACCGGCTCACCCGCAGCTTTTGAAACAAAGCCTTACTGATATTTTAAGCTGCTGCCTGCTTTTTGGAGTGCTGCTTCCTCAACTAAAAACCCTCGTCGAAACGGTTTTTTCGTCCACAGCAGCCACTGACCGAGCTTTGCTTGCGGGTTCTTCTTCGAGGTCTTCTTGCTCTTGTTCTTCTGCTTGCTCTCCCTCCTCCTCCTCGTAGGCCACGGCTGCGGCGAACTTGCGGCTTTCCGCTTCAGCATCGTACTTGGCGGTATCTTTGATATCAATCTTCCAGCCTGTGAGGCGGGCTGCCAGACGGACGTTCTGCCCTTCTTTGCCGATGGCCAAACTCAGCTGGTCTTCAGGGACGAGGACGTGGGCTTGGCGCAGATCGGGAGCGACCAAGCGCACCTCGTCCACCTTAGCAGGGCTGAGGGCGTTGGCAATATAGGTGGCTGGGTCTGGCGACCAGCGGATGACGTCTATTTTTTCGCCTCGCAGCTCATTGACCACCACCTGAATCCGAGATCCCCGGGCTCCTATGCAAGCTCCCACCGGATCGACATCTCTCTCCAGGGTATCGACGGCAATTTTAGTCCTGGGGCCCACATGACGGGAGGGTGGATTGGCCTCCCGCGCCACCGCCACAATCCGGACGATCTCATCTTCTATTTCTGGCACCTCGTTGGCAAACAGGTAGACCACTAAACCGGCATCCGCTCTGGACACCAGCAGTTGCGGTCCCCGGTGGGGAGTGTCGGAAACTTTTTTCAGGTACACCTTGAAAGTGGCATTGGCCCGATAGTTGTCGTTGGGCAGCTGTTCCCGCTTGGGCAGTTCGGCTTCCACCTCTGGCTGGCCAAACCCGCTGCTGACGGCCACGATCGCGGATTGGCGCTCAAAGCGCACCACCCTAGCCGGCAGCACAGTCCCTTCCAGGTCTTGGAACTCTTCTTGAATCAGCCTCCGCTGCTGGTCTCGCAGCTCTTGGGCCAGCACCTGTTTGGTCTGTATGGCAGCCATGCGACCAAAATCTCCCTGATCTGGGGTGACGTCCAGGATCACCGTGTCCCCAGGCTGGGCCTCAGCCGCCACTTTCCGCACTTCTTCCAGGGCAATTTCATGGTCTTGGTTGCTGACTTTCTCCACAATCGTCTTTGTGGAGAGGATGCGAAACCCTTCCTCTTCTACGTCGAGATCTACTTCAAAATTGTTAAAGTAGTTTTCATCAAAATTAGGTAGTTCGAGGCGCAGGGTGCGCCGGTAGCGCTCGTATCCTTTCAGGATCGCTTTTCGCAGAGCAGCTCCCACAGCATGTTTCGGTAAATTTCGCTCCGAGCTGATGCTGTTGATCATCTCTTTGAGCCCGGGAAGGGGAACCATTGACATAGAAACAAAAACCTCCGTAAATCTGTTTTCAGTTAGGCGTTTAGCCATCCTCTGTCACGGGAGCGGGCTATGGTTGCTTGACGGCAGACATAAAGCGACGGACGCCCGGACACGATTGGGACGCCGTGCGGTCAGTGCCGCCTGCTTTTGGGCTACCAGAGACTCAAGGCGCTTGGACTTAAGACGCCCGAAACGAGACATTACTTCTGAATTATGAACCCTAAAGCCCAATTTTAAATTCAGCCGGTTCACTTCAAAATTAACTGAATCTCCGACGACAACAACGCCCCTCAACTATACTCGTCTCCGAGCGCCCTTTCCGCCCGTTACAGCTGATAGCTAAAACGCCGAAAAGCTTGTAGCTGCCTCTGATGGCCAACAGCGTCTATCTGCTAGTTACAAATCATCGCCTGTCGTTTAGCTGAACGCTGGTAATTAAAGGGCGGGGAATAGCAATAGAGCGACCTTTTTGGTTGAGGTAAACTGCTGTCTCATCGCGGCGAATCAGTTGCCCTGTCCACTCTTTATGACCTTCGTGAGGCTCAGAAGTTTTGACAAGAACGGCAAACCCTTTAAAGGATATAAATTCGCGGTCTGTTGTCAACTCCCGGGAGATCCCGGGACTCGAAATCTCCAGCACGTAGGCATCGGGAATGATCTCTGCTGCATCTAATTTCGCCTCCATTGCCCGACTCATCCGCTCGCAGTCATCCAGACTGGTATTTTGCTGGAGGTTGCGGATGTCCACGCGCAGCACCGGCGGGTTTTGGTTGGTGTGAAAAACCGCTCCGACCACTTCCAAACCGAGAGACTCTGCAATGGGAGTGGCCAGATCGATGATTTGTGGGATCAGGGGATGAGTCATGGGAAGCACCTCCAACAACAAAAAAAGTGGGCACTGACCCACCTCTTCACTCTGCGACGAACGGAGTGACACGACAAATCGCTATTTGCAGGACAACTCGTACTTTCTCGGACATTTAACAAAAAGCTGGACAATGGAGGACATTGCCTAACTTGTTGTTTGTCCCACGGGAGCAACCCGTACAGGTGAAACTGCTTTCTACCTCCACACGGTCGCTCACCTCATTAAAAGGCTCGTTTCCGCTTACTTTTCGTGCAACCCACGAATCAAATTATTGCCAACTTCCGCATGCTGTGCCCAGCAACGGGAGCTCCGGTAGCTTCTGGCAGTGCGGGAATGCCTGAATTGTAGCACTTTTTCCGAGTTGGTCAGAAAAGTCCCGAGATATCGCAGATATATCGCCATATCCCCAGTAGCTGCTACGTCTTATTTGTCGCACTTCTTATTCTAGCTCATCTCCCCTGCCAGTTGCGTCTTGGGCCACCGCCGCCGCCGGCTCACCCTCTCCCACCCCAGCCCGTGGCCAGCACGCCGCTCAGCATCAATCATGGGCCAGTTCCACTCTCCTCCCTGCCCAAACCCCCTCTCCGACGCGCCGAAAGCATCAAAGATGTGTGTCCCAGTGTCCTGGGGGACTGCGGGCGCGGCAAGGTGGGGGAGCCGGCGGCGAAACAACGAGCGGGACTTGCCACTTGGGAGATGGAAAAACAATCCCACGCTTAACCTGACCCTCCCGGAGCCCATTTTCGCCCCAGCCGCCCCACCCCGTTCGCCCCAGCCCAGAGGCGTAGACTCGAAGACGCCGCTCTGGCGCAACACTTCTGCCCTGACAGCAAGGTACTGAGAAACCCGGTTTCCCCAAAGTTACCGGGTTTCTGGCATGTACTTCATCCAACTGAAAACCGCTATGTCCTTCATCTCCCAGCACGAGCCCCGAAACAGCCTCTGCCACCCCTCGCTGAGCCCCAAGAGGAAGCGCCACAAGCCGCCCACCCGTTTCCCAGCTGAAGCCATAGAGAAAAATCAACAAATAAATCGTTTTTTCGGCTGATTTTACTATCATCTTTTCCCCCCCTGACTAAAAAACCATTGAGGTGTTAAAATCGGAGCAATTCCCCTATTTAGCAACAAGTATTTTTGACTCATATTTTAAATATTAAATAACAAAATCATCAGTAAACTTTTTTATAATCGGCTGTATAAAGGAGAGGCAATAGCCTTATGAAGCGGTAAATTTATATACTTATGTGACCGCTTAATAGCGGCAAAGTTTAGTTAAAACCTCCTGGTTTGTTTCCGGGAAACCGGGCATCAAAACCAGACACAATAAATAAATTATGAGATAGGCACTGCTTTGGAAATGGCCTGAAAAGTAGCGTAAACAAGAATAGCCTGGGGACAGGGCCATTGCCTAGATACAAGGGTTATAGGCTCTGGAAAAAGTGAGGTGGTAAAGCTCATGCGTATCCTCAGTAATTTCGCGGAAAGTTTCAAGTTAACGCTGCAAAAAATAGCGATCTTGGCGGTGAGTTTTCTAATAGCCCTACCGGCATGTCTAACAATCGCCGTCCCGCCAGCAGCCGCAGCTCCAGCTCAGGAAGGACAGGCGATTTTCCAACAGTCCTGCGCCTCCTGTCACACCGCAGACGGCAGCGGCGCAGCTTTCGGGCCCGACCTGAAAGGCGTCACAGATAGGCGCGATACCGGCTGGCTGGTGCGCTGGATATCCGCACCGGACGAGATGATCTCCCAAGGCGACCCGATTGCCAGCGAATTACTTCAGCAATACAGCGGCGTTCCCATGCCTAATATGGGATTGCAGAAGCCTCAAATAGAGGCAGTCCTGGCTTATTTAGCAACCCAAAACGACTCGCAAACCGCACCGGCACTGTCTGAACCGGCAGAAGCGCCAGCCACTGCGCCCCAAAAAGGCAACCCTCAAATTGGCAAGCAATTATTCACCGGCACCCTCGCCTTCCACAACAGCGCCCCCGCCTGCATGTCTTGCCACAGCGTCAATACCGTCGGCGCTCTCAAAGGCGGCACCCTCGGTCCCGACCTCACTCACGTCTTCGGGCGCTACGGCGCTACCGGTCTTTCTAGCGTTCTCCAAACCCTACCCTTCCCCACCATGCAGGGCATTTACCAAAACAAACCCCTCACCGAAGAAGAACAAGCCAATTTACTCGCCTTTTTCGAGTCAGCTAACAGTGCGGAACCCCCAGTCGCGCCTACAGGGGAATCAAAAGATACCACAATCCAAAATCTCCTCACTCCCAGTTGGGCATTCGCACTCATCGGGTTAGGTGGATTCCTGCTGCTCGTGCTGCTGAGCAATTTCACCTGGCGCGACCGGTTCCAAGGCGTCCGCCAGCGTCTGGTGGGCGAGAAGCAATAATTGACTCGCCTTCTCTCAGAAGTAGTGGTTTTTATTAACCGCCGAGACGCAGAGGACGCAGAGAGAGGATAAGAGGTCAGCTTTGTATCTCGCTGCCGATCTTCGATC
>Ga0185317_100447_pt1 | contig 9601 bp, 7 predicted proteins | sample DevilsHole_FD_128020 | JGI IMG/M metagenome (GOLD analysis project Ga0185317, IMG submission 128020) | Groundwater microbial communities from Devils Hole, Nevada to study Microbial Dark Matter (Phase II) - Devils Hole (SPADES assembly)... | ecosystem: Environmental > Aquatic > Deep subsurface >...
CCGCATGTCGAGTTTGAAATCTTCGATCCGGCCCATGAGCGGGACGTGCCTGCCGGAACAGTGAGCCGCGCCAAGGCCACATGTCTGTGCTGTGGCAAAACACTTCGACCCGACCGTGTGCGTGCCCAGCTCGCGGCCCAGCGCGGCGGGGCGGACGTCATTTTCCAATCGAGCCGCGACCGTCAGGGAGCGGCATCCCCGACACCGCTCGCTGACGCTCGCGGCTCGAATGCTCCGCACCGCACCGGCGGAGCGCGGCTTCTGGCGGTGGTGACGCTCAAGCCCGGCGAGACCGACCGGCACTATCGCCTCCCGACCGAGCGCGACTACGAGGCGGTGCGCAAGGCGCAGGCTCGCCTCGCGAAGATCCTTGACGACTGGCAGCGCGGCGGCAAGCAAGGCCTCTGCCCGGTGCCGGATGAGCCGCTCCCGCCGGTGGGGACGCTGGGCTTTCGCGTGCAGCGCTACGGCATGCTCCAGTGGGGCGACCTCTTCACGGCGCGGCAGAAGGTGGCGCTGGTGACGCTGGCGCGGCTCGCCCGCGAGCGCCCGGACGCGGACGGCGAGGCCGTGCGGGCGGCGATGGCAGTGCTGGTGAACCGGTGCGCGGATTACAACAGCGCCAACTGCCGCTGGGTATCGCACGGCGAGTTCATCGGAAACACGTTCACTCGTCAAGCATTGCCAATCGTCTGGGATTTCGTCGAAATCGATCCGTCTGCCGGGGCGACGGGCGGGGCGCTTGGTGCAATCGAGTGGGTTGCAAACGTGGTCCAGAGCTGGCCCAGCTCAAACGCCGCTCAAGTTCAGCAGGGCGACGCCACCCACCACCCACTCCCCAACGAAACGGCGCAGGTCTGGTTCACCGACCCGCCCTACTACGATGCCGTGCCGTACGCCGACCTTGCGGACTTCTTCTTGGTCTGGCTAAAAGAGATCTCTGCGGGCGGATTATCGCCGCACTTAAGTCCGAAGGATTGTTGAACGAGTCCGTCGGCGCGGGGTACATCGACAGAAACTGGCCGCCGGCTCTCAAGGATTTCGCCGCGTGGCCGCTGACCGGCCTTCGCCAGAGCTTTCTCAACGGCTCTTTGACCCGGATGCCCGATCCGGATGCGACACTACGGAGCAAGATTGCTGAATTTGTCCAGAGGGGTGACTTCGGGCTGGCGTCCGGCCAGAATCCTGACGGAACCTATCAGCGAGTCTGGTTCTGTGAACCCATGGGTCGCGAAGAAGTGAGCTTTGACGCCAATGTCTTCTTGCTCACGAAAGCCAACGCCCAGGCCCTCAAGACGAAACCAGCGCCAGAAGTGCCTGAACCCACGAAGCCTCACGAGCCAGACGAAACTAAACTGCAGCCAGATCGTGAAGAAAAGCCCACGCCCACCCCGCAGGCAACCACTTTGCGGCTTGTCGGCACAGTACCCACCGAAGTCTGGAACCGTCTGGGAACCAGGCTCCTGCCCAAGCTCCGCTCAGGGGATAACCTGAAGGTCGGACTCGAGTTCTCGGTGACATTCAAAGCCGATGTTGCCCAGAGCATGGAGGCAGACCTGCGGCAAGCATTGCAAGACCTCGGGCTGCAAGACCAAATCAAGATTGAACGATGTCAATAATTGGCGGGATTCGCCGCCGCGCCCTTGTTGCGAATTTCACATGATTGCCCGAGTTGGAGTCTTAGGTTGTGACATGCGCGCGCCGTGCGCGCATGTTCGTGGCCGACGCTGCCAGCGTCGGCACCGGACGCTGGCAGCGTCCGCCACGTTGGGTTGCGGGCGCAGCCCGCGTTGCTCGCATCGAAGAGCAATGGGTGCTGCCCAAACCGCCACGTGCGGCGATCGTTGAGGCCCCAAAAGGTGACACGTTCGATCACGGCCTCGTGCTTCTTGAAGATCGCGAAGAGCCTCGCATAGTCTTCGGCCTGCGCTTTGAGGTCCTCGGCGGAAGGCGACGCGGGGTTACGGATGCCTCCTCGGCCAAAGCCTCCGCCAAAACCCTGACCAACCGAGCAGCGTGTGAATATGGTCCTTCATCCGCCGCGTGACCGTTTCCTTGTCGCCATTGCGGAAGAACCAGTCGCGAGTTTGCGCGTGCCAGACCAGCGTGTGGCCGTGAATGGCCATCTTGTTTTGCACTGCCCACTCGACGAGGCTATCGGCACGCTCGAATTGCCATTGGTCTTCTTCGGGATGGACCCGATCGGGCTTCATGCAGTTTTCCGGCGTGACGGCGTTGAAATGTTCCGCCGCGACTTGCAGTTCCTGTTCGGAGTACCTCGCGGGCACGTCCCCCGCCATGCCCACGCGGAAAGAGCCCTCGAACGCGTCTTTGATAACGCGATCGATTTCAACTTTGACTGCCGGCGCGGATTCCGATGAAGGTCCAGGTTCAGTCGGGGTCTCCGGCAGGTGCCGCGTCGCCGTGGATTCTGTGCTTCCGAAGTTGCCGACTCTACGAACCAGCTTGATCGTGTTGGCTGCCAGCTTACCGCTGAAATCGATGCGGAGTTCGCGGTCCTGAACCTGTCGCATCTCGACAAAGGAGACCGCATCGCCGTCGAGCTTCACATCGGTGAACTCCACATTTCGCATCTCGTCGCCGGCTTGCACGATCGCTGTCGCTGCCAGCGATCCTTGGTTTATCAGAAAGTTGAAGTGATAAGTCTGAACACCGAGCGCCGTGTCGAATCGCGCGTGCCACGGGCCTTCGATGCCGTCGCGAAACAGCAGTGGCGCGAATTCTCGCAAGCTGCGTCGCCAAGACAGCCATTCGTGGCCGGTCTTGGGCGAGACATAGTAGTGTGCGTTGATCCCGGCCTCTTTCAGCGCGTCCCTCGACAAAGGAGACCGCATCGCCGTCGAGCTTCACATCGGTGAACTCCACATTTCGCATCTCGTCGCCGGCTTGCACGATCGCTGTCGCTGCCAGCGATCCATGGTTCATCAGAAAGTTGAAGTGATAAGTCTGAACACCGAGCGCCGTATCGAATCGCGCGTGCCACGGGCCTTCGATGCCGTCGCGAAACAGCAGTGGCGCGAATTCTCGCAGGCTGCGTCGCCAAGACAGCCATTCGTGGCCGGTCTTGGGCGAGACATAGTAGTGTGCGTTGATCCCGGCCTCTTTCAGAGCGTCCACGTTGGCTTTCGGATCGCCGCCGCGGCGCGCCCCACCGCCGCCGACCTCGTGACCGCCGTAGCTGACGAAGACGAGCCGGTTGCTTTTCTTGAACGCTTCCATGTCCTCGATATCGCTGACGCCGATGCTGCCGCCGCTGAACAGACCGATGTGCGAGAACCTGTCGCGGTTCTTGAGCGTGATCGTTTTTGTTTCCATCCCGCCCATCGAAAGGCCCGCCATCGCACGATTCGGCTGATCGGCCAGCGTGCGGAAATGCGCGTCGATGTAGGGGATCAACTCGTCAACGAGCACCGTCTGAAATGGGCCGATGTCAAAGTTCCTCAGACCGCCGAATTGGATTTCGTTGGTCATGCCGTAGGTCATCACGATGATGAACGGTTTCGTCTTCTTCTCTGCGATCAGGTTGTCCATGATCAGACCCGCGTGGCCCTGAACGCTCCAGCCGTATTCGTTTTCACCCCAGCCGTGCTGGAGATACAGGACCGGGTAACGCGTTTCCGCGTCCTTGTCGTAATCCGGCGGCGTGTAGACGAACGCGCGGCGATTCGTGCCAGTGCTGTTGGATAAAAAGAGGATCTCGCGGATTTGCCCGTGAGGCACGTTCCTGACGGCGTAAAACCCGCGGTCGTGAGCGGGGACTTCGACGCCGCTGCCCCAACGATTGGCTCCGAAGAAGAACCGGCTGTTGGGGTCGGGCACTTCCGCGCCGTCGATCTTGATGGCGTAGTAATGAAATCCTTCGTCAAGCGGTCGCGTGTAGCCGATCCACGCGCCGTCGTCGCCTTTAACGAACTCGCTGCTGTCGCGAAACGTCACGCCCACGCTCTTGGCTTCCGGCGCAACGATGCGGAACTTCACGCGGCCCTGTGAATTGACCTGCGGATATTCCTTGCCCGGCTGGTTGGTCGAAGCGGGCTTGAAGTCGTCGGTGATGCCGGGCGGAGTCTGACTTGCCGTTGGGCCGGATGGACCGCTGGATGGACCACCGGCCGACGCGGGTTTGTCTCCAGTGGACTTTGTCGCGTTGCTCGCGGCGGTTTCCAAGGGCGAATCCTTGAACAGTCGTTGAGCGAAGTGGTACAGGTTGTTCCGCCAATGAGTCGGGTCGTGGCCGTGCGAGTCCACGTTCCAAACGTGCGGGACTTCGTGCTCCTTGAGATAGCGCTGCAACCGCTGGCTGATTCGAATGAGGTTGTCTTTGTTGCCGCACGAGAGCCAAAGCAGTTTCAGTTGCTCTTTCGTTTTCGCCGGGTCGGGCACCAGCTCTTCGGGCGCCTTCGTATTGGGCGCGGAGGAGAAACCGCCGATCCACGCGAACGTGTCAAGATGCTTCAGGCCAAAGTTGAGAGATTGACCACCGCCCATCGACAGACCGGCCAACGCGCGGTGTTCGCGATCGTTCTGCACGGAGTAACGCGACTCGATCGCCGGAATGACATCGTTCAGCAAATCCTGCTCGAACTTCTCAAACGCGGGCGCTGCGGCGAAGACGTTCCCCTCGGCCCGGTCGTTTTTCTGGGCTCGACCGTTGGGCATCACGACGAGCATCGGCACGGCTTTCTTGTCCGCGATGAGGTTGTCGCACAGCACGTCGGGCTTCGCGAAGCGTTGCCATTCCGTTTCGTCGCCGCCGATGCCGTGCAGCAGGTACAAGACCGGGTACTTCTTGTCCGTCGAATAACCGGGCGGCGTGTACACGTTCATCTTGCGCGTCGAGCCAACTGTTTTCGACTCGTACTCGACCATCTCCAGCTTGCCGCGCGCGACACCGTCGCGTCTTGCAACGATGCCGTCCGGCGGATCGGGATACGTCTGCTTGTCGTCGGGACCGAGTTCAATCGGCCCGCCGAAGTCGCCGCGCGGCGGCCTGCGTTGTTGCGCGACGCTCGACGAATTGAACGTCACTAGCGCGAAAAGAGTCGCGACAACCACTCGATCGAGAAATAGTCGAGGCGACATCGGGGGCTTCCTTAAAAAGTTCATGACCATCCCACCGCCATCCGCCACAGGTTGTTTCGTGCGATTGCTTCAGCGTCACCCAAAGCTATACCGCACGCGGCCATCAATGAGAGGTTTTCGTTTAACGCCCAGCCGAAGGCGCCGGCAGAACATGGCCGGGATTGTGCATCTCCGGTCGCCTGCGGCTCCGCGTTAAACGAGTCAAACTTGCCGCGTGCGGCATTAGATTACTCACTTGCAACTGGCCCGTCGAGTTGCGTCAGTCGCTCACTCGGCGAACACTCGCTGCTTGCCGCCGCAAACGCCTTTCAACTCCTGACCGATTGGCGCGCCAGACGCCCCCGGGGTTTGTGGCGGTTGGCCTCATGACCGGTTCAGCGGTTCAACGGTTCAACCATCGGGCGACTATGCCGTTCATTCCGGTTTCGTCCCGCGACTCGAACCTGCGTTCCACTGCGGCGGGCGCTTTTCCAGAAACGCGGCCATGCCTTCGCGGGCGTTGGGCGTCTGGGCGTTCTCGACCATGACGCGCTCGGTGAGTTCATACGCGGCCGGGCGGTCGAGCGGCAACTGCTCGTAGAACGTGCGCTTGCCGATGCCGAGCACATCGGCGCTGGCGGCGATGATCTGCCGAGCGAGATTCATCGTTTCGGCTTCGAGTCGATCGGGCGGCACGACGCGATTGACCAGCCCGATCTCGGCCGCCGCCCACGCCGTGATTGGTTCGCCGGTGAGCAGCATCTCCATCGCCTTCTTGGTCGGTACGGCCCGCGACACGGCGACGGCCGGCGTGCTGCAGAAGAGGCCGATCTTCACGCCCGGCGTGGCGAACGCGGCAGAGTCGGACGCGACGACCAGGTCGCACGTGGCGACAAGCTGGCAGCCCGCCGCGGTGGCCATGCCCTGCACCTGAGCGATCACGGGTTGCGGCAGCTTGCGGACCGCCTCCATGACTTCGGTACACAGCGCGAACAGTTCGCGATGTTCGGCCTCGGTCGCGCCGACCAACTCGCGCAAGTCGTGCCCGGCGCTGAACGCCGGCCCGGCGGCGCGAATCACGACCGCCCGAATCATCGAGTCGCTCGCGATGCGCGCGAACTGCTCCTTCAAACTCGCCAGCATCGCTCGCGACAGGACGTTCCGCCTCGCGGGCTGATTGAGCGTCAGCACCGCCACGCGGTCAATCACATCGCAGAGCACCAAGCTGGCTGCATGCTGGTTCATCGTCGATCGCCCCTCGTCGCTACCGCTGGTCGAGTGTTCGCCGCACGAACGGCCGGACTACAGAAAGGTCAACAGCAATGCTCCCACCACGAAGCAGGCGACGACTCCCGCGACCGCGACGATGCACAAGAGAACGGCGCCGCGCCAACCCAGCGGCCGGGTCCCGGCCGGCGGCGACGCCAGTTCGTATGCGCCAAGAACGGGCAGCACGACCAAGAGGCCGCCCACCAGCGGCGGGACCGCCGCGCGAAGCGTGTCTGGATGACGCATCACGCCCAGCACCAGCGCCGCGCACACCACCAAGCCGATGAGGTGTGTCGTGTGGAAACGCATAACACGCCACGTCCACTCGCGACTCAATCCGGCTACTGGCCGACGACCGTGATCTGCAACACACTCTTGCGGTCGGCCGACAACAGCACCTGAACATCCTTGTCCGGCTGCAGGTCGTCGAGCTTGACCTGCAGGCCGTAGATTTCGGTCCGGATCCGCACGTCCTTGGCCAGCGGCAACGTCTGGTCGTCGTTCTTTGGTACGCTCACCGTGATCGCATGGTTGCCCACATCGACCGAGTGCAACCGGCACTTGATGCTCGGCCCGCTGGCCGAAATGCTGCGAGCGGTCTTGCGGTCGGCCGACAGCTTCACGGTCACGACCGACTCGACCGGCACAAACGCGAACTCGCCCGGCCGGCCGTCGATCGTCACGGCGCAGTCGGGGCGGACCTCGACGGTCTTTTCACTGAACTTGTCGTGAAACGTGATGCTCGATCCGTCGGCCGCGAGGCTGGCGACCACGCCCTGCGCCGTCGGCCCGTCGGCGGTGACACTGAGCGCCGTCTGCTGGTTGGGCGACAAACGGACCTGCACGCGCGAGCCGGGAACCAGCATGGCGAGCGATTCGACGGGGCGATCGTCCGACGCGAGCCGTGCGTCGGCGGCGACGGCAACCGTTCGCTCTTCGGCCGGTTCGCTCTTGCCACGCGACACCGCCAGGGTGACCGACCGGCGTGCGGCGTCGACCGCCTTCAACTCACCGTCGAGCGTGGGACCGTCGATCGATAGGGCGGTCACCTCGTTGGCGAACGACAGCCGCACCGTGGCCAACGCACCGACCGGGATGTCTGCGACTTTGCCTGACACGGCCGGCTTCTTCGTCAGCGAATCGGCGATCGTGACGGCGGCGTTGCGGGCGTCGAAAGTCCGTTCACCAGTCTGCTTGCCGTCGCGCACGGACAGCGTCACGGTGCCGGCGGCCGCATCGGTCGCCTTGACGACCCCTTGGACCGTGGGACTCTCGGCGGTCACGCTGCCCACCGTCTTCTGGTCGGCCGACAGTTTCAAGGCGACGGTCATGCCGGGCGTCAACTCGCTGAGTTGGTGCTCGACAGGATTCGTCTTGTCGAGCGGTTTCCCATCCGAAATCAGGATGCGTGCAGTTGCCGCGAGGCTGAATGTTCGGTCGGCCGGAGTGTCTCCCTTGTTGGGGCCGACCGCCACTGTGACCGTGCGTGCCACGGTGTCGAGAGCCTTCAGCGAGCCTTTGATCGTTGGCCCTTCGACGACGATCTCGACGACCACTTTCTGATCGAGTGCGAGCCGTAGTCGCACCGGCGCCTGGTCGGGCACGTCGGCGAGGCGTCCCTCGCGCCGCGCGGCGTCGACGCCGTCGTCGAACAGCACGGTCGCGTCTTTCGCCAATTCGTAGCGTCGCTCGCCCGCCGGCTTGCCGCGAATCGTGACCGTGCCCGCCGGCGCTTCCGAGCCGACTCGAATGAAATTGCCGCTAACCTCTTCGCCGCGCCGCTTGTCTTGGGCAGGTTTCTTCTGAAGGCCGGCGGAAAGCGTACTCGCCCCGATTCCGGCACAGATGGCGACGCAGGCGAGCGCGGTGGGAAGACTCATCACACGGAGTGAACTGGTTCGCGACATGGCGTACCTCCGGTTCTTGGGTTGGTCGTCGGTACGGTCTGGCAACACGGCCAAGAGTCTACCAGCGCGGACCAGCCAAATCGAACAAGCCTGGAACGCCAGAAGCTCTTGCCGCCCCGTTTCGTGCCGCCGCGGCCGCCTCACGTCTGGCGGATGAAACAGCAGGCGGGACGCCTGCGCCCCAGTTCGCTTGTTTGAGGGTTAGTTCAGCACTCGGGCGGCCGCTTCGCTGTTGCAGATGACGTGCGTGGCCAGTCGCTGCTTCGGACCGAGCGTCAGAATAGTCTTCAGGATGTCGTCCTTGGGTTTGCCGCATTCGCTGCACGGGCCAAGCGCGACCAAGACGTGTTTGCCGCTAGCAATGAACTGCTCGAACTCGCCGATCTCCAACAAGACGAGCGGACGCACCGGCGCCGCGGCGTGCACCAGGTTGATCGGGCCGGTGTGGCTCAGCGCGCACCAGTTGAGGTCGCCGATGCCGCCGATCTCGGCGCTCTTCAGTCTTTCCAGCGTGGCGGGTGAGTGTTCTTCGTACAGGCAGTGCAGCGCACTGTGACCACAGCCCCACCGGCCGCCGGAGGTGACGATCACATCGATGTCCTTGACCGCCTTCAGTGCATCCTCGACGCCCAACAATTGGCGTGCCAAGTCGTACTCTGTGGTGCGTACGATGCCCGGTCCGTGCAAGGCGACGAACCGGATGCGCTGCTTCTTCTGGACGCCGGGCCGCGAGAACGGCCAGAAATAATCGAAGAACGCGTTCGGGTCGTTCGATGGATCGGCCGTGTTCCACCCGGCAACCATGGCGTGGAACACAAGTTCTTTGGGAAAGTCGGGCGGCGGCTCTTCCAGCAAGCGAGCCAATTCGTGGGCCACACTGCGAAGCAGGCTGCCGCCCGCGAATCCGATGTGAAGTTCCTCCTTTTCGCGGTAGATCTCGCGGCTCATGCGCATCAGCATCCGCGCCGTGCTACCGGCCACGTCCGCTCGCAGATTGCTGGCGACCACGCGGAGACGGTTGAGACGCGAGCCGGGGTACTTTTCGAGCACTTGCTTTTCCAGATTCGGTGCAGACTCAGAAAGGTACGCGAGTCGTCCACGCCGAGCCGCCCGCTCAAGGATCCGCCACACACGGCCGCGCGACAGCTTGATACCGTGCTTCTCGGACAACACGTCGTCGATCTCGCTCGCGGCCAGATGTTGACGACAGAAGTAATCGCAGACCAGCGCCTCCAGTTCGAGGTCCGCAAGGCTAAGCGGTTGCGGTTCGTTCGACTTGGACATGGGCTTCCCCCCTCCCTAGATGCCTGAGCCGTTCGGGTTGTTCGCCCGATGTGCCATGGCTA
>Ga0185317_100449_pt1 | contig 9569 bp, 4 predicted proteins | sample DevilsHole_FD_128020 | JGI IMG/M metagenome (GOLD analysis project Ga0185317, IMG submission 128020) | Groundwater microbial communities from Devils Hole, Nevada to study Microbial Dark Matter (Phase II) - Devils Hole (SPADES assembly)... | ecosystem: Environmental > Aquatic > Deep subsurface >...
AGCAAACCGAGCAAGTCATGGCAAATATCGAAGCCGTGCTCACCGCTGCCGGTGCCTCTTTCAAGAATGTCGTCAAAACTACCGTATTTTTGGCGGACATGAACGATTTTGCCGCCATGAATTCGGTTTATGCGCGATATTTTGAGGCGGGAAATGCGCCGGCTCGCTCTACAGTACAGGTGTCCCGCCTGCCGAAAGACGCGCTGGTAGAGATTGAGTGCGTAGCGGTGATTTGAAAAGCCGGTAAGGCGCGCAAATTAGCCGGCGATTGAAAATATCGGCTGCACAAACCCTGGCGACTGGAAGTCGCGGCTATACAAACAAAACCCGCCTTCGCGGGTTTAAGATGGGCAAATGCCCTGGCGACTGGAAAAGGGAGCATCCCTTTTTTGCAAAGAGGTTTACCCTCACCCCCCTAACCCCCCTCTCCCATGAAGGGAGAGGGGGGAAAGAATCAAGAATTCTCCCCTCTCCCCTTGTGGGAGAGGGGTTGGGGGTGAGGGGAATACAAAAATGGGATGCTCCCCTGGAAAAGGCTGTTTCTCCCCCTCTCCCCTTGTGGGAGAGGGGGCTGGGGGGTGAGGGTTTTTATTTCACTGCAACCACCACTCCCTCACTCTCATTCGCCATCCTGTCAGCAGCGGACAGGGCGTAAGTTCCCGACTCAACACTGACAGAAGTTGTCGCCACCGGCAGCACTCGCAGCAGCTTCCAGCTATCACCATCCTGCTTGTAAAGCGTCCACGAACGAATATCCCCACCGGCAGCCGGTTTCCAACTTATCTGGCCATTTTTCACTGCGACTCCTGTCGGGGGTGCGGGGGGTGCCGCATCCAGTTCCGGCATGGTTGGCACCAGTGCCGGTGTGGCGTAGTTCGAATTTTTGAAATTTTCATAAACCCCTTCACGGTTGTCCTTAAAAGCCTTGATACTGTAGAAAATATTCCCCAGAGAGAGCTGATTTTTGTAGCCGCGAGAAATTTCAACCTGCTTGGTAATTTCTTCAAGTTTCCAGCTTTTGCCGTCCAGCAGACTTAAATTGTTCCCCACATAAATGTGTTTGCGCTTGGGGTTCTGCTCAAGCCACCACTTGAGCAGCACGGGATAGCTCTGCGCCGGCGGATCGATGCGCCAGTAGAGTTGCGGCGCGAAATAATCCACCCAACCCTCCACCAGCCATTTCTTGGAATCGGTATAGAGTTCCTCGTAAGTGTCTAACCCCCGAATTCCAGCCGGCTCTCCGGGGCGGAAAATGCCAAACGGACTGATGCCAAATTTGACGTGCCGCTTTTCGGCGCGAATCCCTGCGGCGAGGCGCTGAATCATTTGATTGATATTTTCCCGCCGCCAGTCGCCCCGGCTCATTTTGCCGCCACCCGCCTGATACGCTGCATAGGTTTTACTGTCACTAAAAGACTGACCGGCTATGGGATAGGGATAAAAATAATCATCGATTTGAATGCCATCCACATCATAGCGGCGCACCACATCGAGAATCACGTCGTAAGTTCTTTGCTGGATGACAGCCGCCCCTGGGTCCATCCACAAGCCATTGCCATATTGGTAAACATATTCCGGATTGGTTATGGCAATGTGAGGGGAAACCGTTTGGGAGCCGGTTAAGGTGGTTTTGGCTCGGAAGGGGTTGACCCAAGCGTGCAGCTCAATATTGCGCTTGTGGCTTTCTTCAATCGCAAAGGCTAGCGGGTCATAAAAGGGCCAAGGTGCCAGTCCTTGGATGCCGGTCAGCCAGTGACTCCAAGGCTCCAATTGAGAGGGATAAATCGCATCCCCTTCTGGGCGGACTTGCAAGACAATGGCATTGAAATTCATTGCTTGCAATTGGTCAAGAATCTGGATAAATTCAGCTTTTTGCTGCTCCACCGGCAGTCCTGGCTTTGATGGCCAGTCCCGGTTCCAAGCTGTTGCCACCCACACCCCCCGGAACTCCCGCACATGCCCAACATTAACCCGCTGTGGCTGGTCGTCGGGGGGAACCACAATATAGCCGGATTGAATGCTTGGAACCTTGCCGGCATACACTAATGCTTGATAGATAAAAGCCGCAACATCGGCGCGGGTTGCCACTTGATTCGGTTTGAGGTATTTCAAGGTCGGGTAGTTAACCACCATTTTTGCGCCGGTGGCTGCTGCTATCTTGTCTGTTGCGTAGCCAGGAATCTGACCGGCATCGTCATAGAATTGTGAGAGGGGGAATTTGAGGTAGGATGTATTGTTAGAGGCAATCCCCAAACCACTGACTAAGGAAACTAAGGCTTGCACCTTTGTGATTTTGTCGTCAGGGCGGAAGCGTTTGTCGGGATAGCCGGACAAAAACTCACTTTCGTAAGCTTTTTGAATCGCTGCAGCTGCCCAGTGCTTGGAAGGAACATCGACAAAGCTGGTATATTTACGCTTGGAAGCTTTCTGAAAGGCTTTCAGGAGCATGGCAGCAAACTGAGCCCGGGTCATGGCTTCGTTGGGTCGAAAAGTCCCATCGGGAAAGCCGCTGACAATGCCGCGCTGGGCTAAGCCTTCTATGAACGGGCGCGCCCAACTATTTTTTATATCAGAAAAGCGAGGAGGTGTGGCAACCATATTTGACTTGAACTATATAAAGGAGGGCGAAAGGAGATGGGTCGCTGGAGGTAAATTGGGAGATTATCACTTTTGAAATAAGATTTACTCCCTGCAGCGGCAGCTATCCGGATGGTTTCCTTAAAGCCAGAAACCCGGTTTCGTAGGAGAAACCGGGTTTCTAAATCCCAGCCAGAAACCCGGTTTCGTAGGAGTTACCGGGTTTCTAAATCCCAGCCAGAAACCCGGTTTCGTAGGAGAAACCGGGTTTCTAAACCAAAGCCAGAAACCCGGTTTCGTAGGAGAAACCGGGTTTCTAAACCTATTTGACGGTGACGGTTACGGCAGGACTTTCGTTGGCCATCCTGTCAACAGCGCACAGGGCGTAGGTTCCCGGAGCGACGGTGACAGAAGTTGTCGCCACCGGCAGCACTCGCACCAGGGTCCAGCTACCGCCAGTCTGCTTGTAAAGTGTCCAGGAACGAACATCGTTACCGACAGCGGAATTCCAAGTTATTTGCCCGCTGTTTGCGCTGACTCCTGTTGGGGGAGCCGGCGGAACAGCATCCAGTGCCGGCATGGGTGGAAGTGCCGGTGCGGGATAAATCGATGCTTTTATAGTGTCAGAAATGCCCTGACGGTTTTCATTCAAAGCCTTCAGGCTGTAGAAGATATTTCCGACAGCGAGCTTATCCGAGAGGCTGCGAGTAATCTCAACCTGTTTGGAAATCTCCTCAACCTTCCAGGCTACCCCATCCAGCAGATTTATATTGTTCCCGGCATAAATCTGCCGGCGCTTGGGGTTATTGTTCGCCCACCATTGCAGGAGTACGGGATAGCTTTGGGCGGCTTGGTCTGTGCGCCAGTAGAGTTGCGGGGCTAAATAGTCAACCCAACCTTCTTGCAGCCATTTTTTGGAGTCGGCATAAAGTTGGTTGTAGGCATCTAGCCCTTGAATTCCTGCCGGCTCTCCGGGGCGGTAAGTGCCAAACGGACTGACGCCAAATTTGACGTTGGGCTTGGCTGCGCGAATGCCGGTGGCTAGGCGCTGAATGATTTGATTGATATTGTCCCGCCGCCAATCTTCCAGGCTCAGTTTGCCGCCACCGGCTTGATACGCCTGGTAGGTTTGGCTGTCGGGGAAAGGCACATCCTTGATAGGATAGGGATAGAACGAGTCGTAGATGTGAATGCCATCCACGTCATAGCGGCGCACGACATCAAGAATCACGTCGTAAGCCCGATCTTGAACAACTTTCGCTCCGGGGTCCATCCACAGCTGGTTGCCGTATGGATAGACGTATTCCGGATTGGTTACTGCGATGTGCGGGCTGACAGGAACGGTCTTCGAGGAAACTTTGGCGCGGTAAAGATTGAACCAGGCGTGCAGTTCAATATTGCGCTTGTGGCTTTCTGCGATGGCAAACTCCAGCGGGTCGTAAATTAGGGAAGGTGCCAGACCTTGTGTGCCGGTGAGAAATGCGCTCCAAGGCTCCAGTTGAGAGAGGTACAGGGTGTCTCCTTCGATGCGGACTTGCAAGACAATGGCATTGAAATTCATGGCTTGCAGCCGATCGAGTATCTGGATGAGTTCAGCTTTCTGTTTGTCAGCTGACAGTCCAGACTTGGATGGCCAATCACCGATTACTGGTGTCACCCATGCGCCCCGGAACTCCCGCTTGTGACTAATTTTAGCCAGCGTTGGAGTGGGAGTTGGAATGGGTGCCGGTGTGGGTGCCGGTGTGGGAATCGGTGTGGGAATCGGTGTGGGAATCGGTGTGGGAATCGGTGTGGGAATCGGTGTGGGAATCGGTGTGGGAATCGGTGTGGGAATCGGTGTGGGTGCCGGTGTGGGAATCGGTGTGGGTGCCGGTGTGGGAATCGGTGTGGGTGCCGGTGTGGGTGCCGGTGTGGGTGCCGGTGTGGGTGCCGGTGTGGGTGCCGGTGTGGGAGTCACACCCACGATGTAGTCAGATTTAATAGTAGGAACTTGTTTGAGATACGCTAAGGCTTGATAGATAAAAGCCGCTACCTCGCCACGGGTTGCCCCATTCAGAGGTTTGAGCGACTTTATATTGGGGTAGTTAACCACCATGCCAGCGCCGGTGGCAATTTTGATTTTGTCCGTTGCGTAGCTGGGAATTTGACCGGCATCTTGATAGAGCTCTGGCAGGGTTTTGAGCGTGGATGCGCTGCTAGGAATCCCCAGACCGCTGACTAGGGAAACAAGGGCTTGCACCTTTGTGATACTGTCGTCAGGGCGGAAGCGCTTATCGGGATAGCCCGACAAAAAATCAGTTTCGTAAGCCTTTTTAATCGCTCCAGCTGCCCAGTGCTTAGAAGGAATATCTGCAAAGGAGGTATACGGGCGTTTTGAAGGTTTTTGAAACGCTTTCATAAGCATGGCAGCAAACTGAGCCCGGGTCATGGCTTGGTTGGGCCGAAAGGTCCCATCCGGAAACCCGCTGACAATGCCCCGCGCTGCTAAGCCTTCTATGAATGGTCGCGCCCAGTGTTCTTGAATATCAGACAGTTGAGTAGAACTAGCTACCATATTTTAATCGCGCTATACAAATAGGGGGATCTGGAAAGCAAATTGACCGCTCTAATCCATTAGGTGCAGCGGTTGTTGGAATCCTACCGATATTAGAGTAAGCTGTCCGGAATTTTTCAGAGATAACTTAGCCTCACATAGCTATCACATAGTTGTCTAAATGCTACTGACATTCGCTAAAGCTATCCGGAATTTTTGCCATAAAATATTCGCCGCCACTGAGAGGTTGGCCTCAGAGGTGCCAGGGACGGCGGGAAATCAGCTGCTACCTATTTAATTTGCTTTTGACGAGAGAGGGAGAATGTCAGTTGCCATGCCTCAGCGCCGGCAGCCGGCACACCAGTCCCCGATTTGGCGATCGCGGAAAGGCATTGCCGCCGGCAAACCGAACTGTACCACTGAGGCGAGTGGTAAGGCGTTGCACAGTAGAAGAATGATTGCAACTTTTTTCAAGTTGTTGAGCGAGGGCTGTTGCACAGTAGAAGTATGATTTCGCTTTTTGCACTCATCCAAAACCCTCTCTTACTCCCCCTCCCCGCAGGCGGGGAGGGGGTTGGGGGGGTGGGGTTCATCGCCGCAATTGTGCAACGCCTGAGCGAGGGCTGTTGCGTCAATAATGCTGTTTGATAAAATTGGTTTCTGTCTCAATCAGACTAGAATTAAAATCCAAGCCAAAAGTTACATGTCAAATTCAATGACATTCCAAAAGATAACCCATTTCGGGTAAATGCGCTAGAATTGCTGTATAACCTGCGAACGATTTTAGAAGTCCGTCAAGACTTAGATCGAGAAGACCGGGAGTTAATTATGGAACTGTCACCTCTTTATTTGCAAAGGCTGGAAGATGCCACGCAAGCCGGTGTCCAGCAAGGAATCCAGCAGGGCGTCCAGCAAGGAATCCAGCAGGGTGTCCAACAAGGTCAGCGCCTGATGGTTGAGAGCATGCTTCAGCTCAAGTTTGGGGCTATCGATGAGGAATTGTCTCAAATTATTGAGCCTTTGATACAGCTCGAACCTCTGGAACGCACCCAACTTATCATGCTGCTCAACCGCGAATAACTCTTAGCTCGGTTCAGCCAGCAAAGATAACCGGCTGTGCGATAAACTGTAGGGGCGGGTCAGCCGCGCCCCTCACCCCTATTCAGAAGCAGTATTCGGAATTCCCGCTTGGCAAGTGGGTGCACCTTTCTCACACCGGCATTTCTGGGGAGGGCTGAAGCGCAAATGCGCGGCTCGCCGATGTCCATCCCTTCTGCCACCGGCACCCCTGTCAATCACCCCCCGCCCGACTTTCCCACAAAACCGATTGACAAAACACAAATTGTATGCTAAAAAGCATGATAAAAAATATTCCGCCGTGGGGCGGTCGCGATTCCCTCTCCCCTGAGTCTCACATTATGGCCAAGCCGTCTAAACGGAATTTCTTAACATTGCTTAAACTTGCCCTCTTGGGGGTTTCTCTTCCCCTGGCGGTGGCGAGTCACAGCTGCGTGCGGGCTGCCACTGTGCGGGATAATAGTCCCGAATACGCTCAAATGCCGGCGAAGCCAACACTGCAACCGGCTCAACCCCCCGCTGCGAAAAGCCCACCGGCAAAACCCCCAACCTCCAAACCGAGTCCCACCGCTGCAACCCAACCGACATTACCCCCGAAACCGCAACCGACTCCCTCTCCTGTTGCGCAACCGAGTCTGGCGGTGACACCGCCACCGGCTCAACCCCCCGATGCGAAAAAGACCGATAAACAGAAACAGCCGAATTGGCTGTTAATCGCAACAGTGGTTGCAGCGATGGGTGCGGTTTCCTACCTGGGAGTTCTCCGGTTCCGTCCCCTCTGGCTGCTGCGGCTGATACCTTCAGAATTTAAGATTAAAATACCAGGACGGATTCCAGCAGAGATTTCCATACCAATTTCTGTTTTGCTTTTTCTCAAGTACCGCCCCCGCGTGCTGGAGGCTTGGGTGGCTGAGCGGATTGACAGCGCCCGCAAGGAATTTGAGATAAAGAAGACGGTAGAGGAGCGCAAGATTCATATTCCCATGCCGGTTGAGCTGAATGGGAAGGTGCTTCAAACGCTGACGGTCAAGGACTTGCAAGAGACTTTTGCCAGAGAAGAGATTCGCTTGCTGATTTGCGGGGAAGGGGGAGCCGGTAAGACGAGTCTTGCCTGTCAGGTCGCTCAATGGGCAATGGCAGAGAAGGAAGAAGACCGGCTGCGGGCGCACCTGATGATACCCGTTTTGATTGAGGAAGAACTGTCCGAGCCGGCGTCGGGCAAATCGCCGTTTTTGTCTGCGATAGCCGTGCAATTGAAAAATCTCAGGGATGAGGAGGAGGCTGTTTCTGAGGAACTGGTCAAGCAGCTTTTGAAACAGCGGCGGGTTCTGGTGATTGCAGACCACCTCTCAGAGATGAGCGAGACAACTCGCGCCGCGATTGCGCTCAAAGACCCAAAGTTGCCGGTGAATGCTCTGGCGGTTACCTCCCGCGTTGAAGACATCCTGGGGAAAGACGTGAATCAAACAACCCTCAAGCCCCAGCGGGTTTCTAGCGGCTCGCTCTTACAGTTTATGGACGATTACCTCAAGCAGCGAGAAAAACGCAGCCTCTTTCCGAATGATTTCCAGTATATCGAGGATTTTAAGCGACTGTCGCAAATCGTCACGGATCAGCGAGATGTCACCCTTTTGTTTGCCAAGCTCTATCTGGAACTGATGATTGCGGCGGCGGAGGGGCGGCGGACAGACGACTTGCCGGCGAATGTGCCGGATTTGATGCTCAGCTATATAAACGAACTCAATGAGAATCTCCGAGATAAAGTTTATGAAGATGCAACCGTACAGCAGGCTTTAAAAGTCGTTGCCTGGAAATGCCTCCAGCAGACCTTTAAGCCAGAAACCGCTGACCGCCAGGAGGCAATCGCTGACCTAGCTGCGTTGGGGGGAGGAGAGGAGGAAGCTAAACACCTCCTGAAGTACCTGGAAAAAAATCTTGCCTTACTCCGCACCCAAATTGACGCCCAGTATATTCGTTTTACCATTGACCCCCTGGCAGAGTATCTGGCTGGGCTGTGTCTGGTAGAGGACTGCAAAGACGACACGCAAAAGTGGCGCAATTTTCTGGCAGAAGCTGAGGGCAAACCGGGCTGTCCGGACGACATTAAAGGGTTTTTGCTGGCGGTGAGAGACTGCTGTGTCACCAAAGACTCCAAAAAAGTGCCCGATTTCGTGGCTGAGGAACTGGGAAAACTGGCTGGGCTAGATTTGGAAGCCCTAAAACAAGCACAGCTCAAACGCCGCATTCAACGCCTGATCTCGGATCTCTCTGTTCCAGAGGTGGGAGACCGGCGGCGGGCTGCTGAAGAAATAGGCAAGATGGGTTCAGAAGCCTTTTTTGCTGCTCCCGCTCTTGTCAAAGCCCTCACGGATGAGGATTCTGGGGTGCGTTCCAGCGCCGCACGAGCATTGGGCGAGTTAGGCAACGCCACAGAGCCGGTGCTGCAAAAGCTGCTCAAGCTGCTAAAAGATAGCGATTATCGGGTGGGTTCGATCGCCGCAAAAGTACTCGGCGACTTGGGCAACGCCACGCCCGCCGGTGCTCGGAGCACTGCAGGCGCTGCTGGCAAATAGCGATTCTCGAGTGCGTTTGATCGCCGCATGGGCGTTAATCAACTTAGGCAACGACTCAGAGCCGGTGCTGCAAGCACTGCAGGCGCTACTGACAGATAGCGATTTTCAAGTGCGTTTCATCGCCGCATTGGTGTTGCTCAAGTTAGGCAACGCCTCAGAGCCGGTGCGGCAAGCACTGCAGACGCTGCTGGCAGATAGCGATTCTGAAGTGCGTTCCAGCGCCGCACAAATGTTGGGCGAGTTAGGCTGCGCCACAGAGCCGGTGCTTCAAGGGCTGCTGGGGCTGCTGGCAGATAGCGATTCTTGGGTGCGTTCCAGCGCCGTACAGGTGTTGGGCAAGTTAGGTAATGCCACAGAGCCGGTGCTGCAAGGGCTGCTCAAGCTGCTGGAAGATAGCAATTCTGAAGTCCGTTCCAGCGCCGCCAGGGCTTTAGGCAAGTTGGGTAACGCCACAGAGCCGGTGCTCGGAGGGCTGCTCAAGCTGCTGGCAGATAGCGATTCTCGGGTGCGTTCCACCGCCGTACAGGTATTGGGCAACTCAGGTAACGCCACAGAGCCGGTGCTCGGAGGGCTGCTCAAGCTGCTGGCAGATAGCGATTCTCGGGTGCGTTCCAGCGCCGCCAGGGCGCTGGGCAATTTAGGCAACGCCACAGAGCCGGTGCTCGGAGGGCTGCTCAAGCTGCTCGAAGATAGCAATTCTCGGGTGCGTTCCAGCGCCGCACAAGCGCTGGGCAATTTAGGCAACGCCACAGAGCCGGTGCTCGGAGGGCTGCTCAAGCTGCTGGCACATAGCAATTTTCGGGTGCGTT
>Ga0185317_100450_pt1 | contig 9557 bp, 9 predicted proteins | sample DevilsHole_FD_128020 | JGI IMG/M metagenome (GOLD analysis project Ga0185317, IMG submission 128020) | Groundwater microbial communities from Devils Hole, Nevada to study Microbial Dark Matter (Phase II) - Devils Hole (SPADES assembly)... | ecosystem: Environmental > Aquatic > Deep subsurface >...
CGTCGGTAGGACCCTGCCCGTCGGGGCCCGCCGGGCGAAATCAAACGACGCGGCTATGCACGTAGAAGCCCTCACTGAACTGTCACGGGACGCGGGTTCGATTCCCGCCGCCTCCACTATAAGAAAGCCTTGCGATTCGTCGCAATACATTCTTATTTGGCAGTTTACGTCATTTTATGCCGCTACTTTTGACGCCCGTTCTGGGTTGGAAATGCCCGATTTTCTTGTAATTCGACGCATTATTTTCTGATAGCGAGTTGCAGATTTTCTGATAAGGCCCTAGAATTGCCTCTATAAGACACGTCATCCAACCTGTGTCAAGAGGCATGGCAATGCGTGAAACTGAGCTTCGACCGTCGCCGGACGGCTACTACCGCAGGAACCTCGGCTATGTCCAAACCAAGAACGGCACGCTGTCGCCGCGTAAGCTCAGCCTGGGCACCAGCAAGAAAACGGCGACAGAGCGGTTCAAGTTGATCTCGGCGATCTGGCGGCGGATCGAGGTCGAAGCGACGAGAACCGACCAGAAACCCGTTTGGGATGAGCTATCTCGAAAAATCGCCAAGGCCATCGGCGAGGGCGAAACGACGTATCGGGTAGAGCGGTTCCATACCGACATGTACGCCTACTGCCGATTCGTAGAAGCGGTCGCCAGTTCCTACCCGGAGATCACCATCCTCCCAGCCGACGAGGAAGCGTACCGGAACGGAAAGACATTTGAGCAGGAGAAGCGAGGGGCGGTCGAGTCGCTGGAACGTGAACTTCTGGCTGAGGCGAACAACTTGAAGCAGGTTGTGCTGGAGACGCCAGGAAATGACTCGAAGTACGTCGATCTCCTGGGCGACCGGACAATGCACGAGGCTCTTGAAGCGTACAGCAAGTGGATCGCTGAAGAAAAGTTCGACAAGTCGGAAGAAGCCGTCAACGATACCGGCGTCACCCGTCAAAACATGGTCAAGCAACTCAGAACGTACATGGTCCCTGATCGACCGCTCCGTTCACTGGACGACTTCGCTTCCGTCGATCAACTGTTCGGCATCCTGCGGAAACGCCCGATCACCTTCCGCTACAAGAAGCCAATGGCGAAGAAGACGGCGAGCAACCTGATCGGCGAGCTTGGCCGCTTCTTCCACTGGTTGCACACGACGCCGGAATGGGAGTGGCGAAAGCCGGTGGACTTCTCCGAGATCAGCCGTGCCCCGTTCGAGTTGGAATCCGATGTCGAGGACGAGTCCAAGGATGTGCCAGTCTACACCAAAGAGCAACTCCGCACGCTCTATACCTACGCCACGCCTCTGGAGCGGCTCTTGATGGCTCTTGCCTTGAATTGTGCCTATGGTGCCGACCAGATCGGTCGGCTCAGGATCGGCGAGGTCATCGAGAAGAACGGCGTCACCTACATTCGGCGGATTCGCCGGAAGAAGAAGGTGAAGGGGTTTCATCGGCTCTTCTCGACCACCGTGGAAGGCATCCAGTGGGCGATCCGTGGTCGGGAGAGCCAAAAGGATGCTCACGTTCTCGTCAACGGCAAAGGGCAGCCACTCTGGAGGAAGACGAAGGGCGGAATACGGTGCAAGGACATCCCGAATGCGTGGTATCGGCTACTGGATCGGGTTCGTGAAGAGATTACCGACTTCCCTCGACATGGGTTCAACACACTGCGAGATACGTCCGCCAATCTGGTCCGCCGCATTGCCGGGCCTGAAATCGCTTCCATTCATTTGACCCACCGGCACCAGACGAGCGACACCAACCTTCGCCGATATACGAACACCCCCAGGAAGAAGCTCTTCAAGGCTCATCGAAAACTCGAACGGCTGCTGGCCGAGGTCTTTCAGGTCGAGGACGCCTGGAAGGATCGAGAGCATCAGTACGTCTCAACCCGGCAGATTCAACGGATGAAGGAACTCCGTAGGCAAGGCGTGTCGGTGGAGAAGATCGCCGAAGAAGTCGGCGTCTCGAACACCACAGTTTATCGGTGGACTGAAAAAGCCAAGCAGTAGAACTCCACAACCTCTTGGTGCCGACTTCTTCCTGATTGCGTCAACCGATAAACGCCCTCAGTGCAGATCACCAACTCCAGATGTTCGAGCCGTCGCAGGAGTTGGTAGAGCGGCTTTCCTAAAGCGGTTGTCGCAGGTTCGAGTCCTGCCGGGGGTACTTCAAAAAGTCTGCTTCCCCGGAGTCATCGACGGTTCTTCGCCCAGCACTCATCTCGACGGCTCGATGGCGATCAGCCGGTCGAACTCCACCCAGGCACGAGCAGCCAGCCCCACTGAGAAGCTCGATTCTGCCCAGGTCTCCAAGTCGGCCATCGAGATTGTCTCGAACGCAGCGGCCTTCTGGTATGCGGCGATGGCCTCGCTGAATTGGCCCGCCTGCTCCTCAGCGTAGCCAAGCTCACGGAACGAAAGGTATATCATCTCCGCTGCCTCGGTGCCCTGCCAGTTGTAGTAGTCGGGGATGCTGGAGCAGATTGCCGTGCCAGTCAAGTCGCCGTTCGCCAGGAGCAGGTTGATGGCGTGACGCAGGTCACTCAGGGCATTCCGTGTCACTGAGCTACATCAAGCTCGTGCTTTGGCGGGACCAGAAGCCGAAGAAAAGGGCGAGGAAAAGACGCCCCTGGCAGAAGCACTGGCCGGTGTCGGAGGACAGCAGGAGCGAAGCGATCCGCCGACTGCTCGAAGGTGACCCCGGCATCAAGACGGCCACGGTCTTGAAGGTACTCAGGAAGGAGGGAATCGAGGTATCTGCCAACCTTGTGAAAGTCGTTCGGCACAACTGGAAGGAGAAGCGACAGGCCCAGGAGCGGATGAAGGCAAGGGAGAAAGAGCGGCGGCGGTCGGGGCTGGAGGACATGCCAGTTGGTGGAAAGCGAAGGAAGACCAACGCCGAAATCGATGCCGAGGTCGAGGAGATGCTGAACCGTTTCAGCGAGGAGTGAAGTGAATGACCATCCGCCCTGAAACCGCCGCCGACTACGCCGCCATCCACGAGGTCAACCGGCTGGCCTTCGGGCAAGACGCCGAAGCGAATCTCGTGGATGTCCTGCGTGACGGCGGCTTCCTTCGGCTCGCCCTGGTCGCCGAGGTCGGCGGGCAGATCGTCGGCCACATCCTATTCAGCCGCTTGCCGATCATCACCGAGACCGGCGTGGTCGAGGCTCTGGCCCTTGCACCGATGGCTGTGCTGCCGACACACCAGCGACGAGGCATCGGCACGCTGCTCGTGAACGAAGGGCTGCGGGCCTGCCGAGAGGCGGGACACAAGATCGTCGTCGTCCTGGGGCACCCCGGCTTCTACCCACGCTTCGGCTTTTCGGCGAAGCTGGCCGAGCGGCTGACTTCGCCATTCGGCGGCGGTGACGCATGGATGGCCGTGGAGTTGGTGCCCGGAGCGTTGACGGGTGTGGTCGGTCGAGTCGAGTACCCGCCGCCGTTTGCGGTGTTCTGAGAAACGGCCCTTCGCTCTCGTCTAGCTGCTGGCGTTGCCGTAAAGTCCGCTATACAATCACCCCTGCTTGAAGTGACACAGAGCCACTTGCTGGCTGGAGAACCGCCGTGCCGACCGTGGGCGAAAGAGTAAAGACCCGGCGATTGGAACTCGGTTTGAGCCAGGATGCTTTGGCCGAGAAAGCGGGGATTTCCAAGTCCTTTCTTTCCGATTTGGAAAACAACCGGCGATCCATCGGTGCGGAGACGCTGCTGGACCTGGGGCGAGCGATGGGCGTATCGCTCGACTACTTGATGACCGGCGAGGCCAGCGACGATCAAGCCGAACGGCAAATACCGGCTTCCTTGGCTCGGTTTGCCGCCGAGAAGGGGTTGAGTGTGCGGGAAACGATGACGCTGCTCGACTTGCAAGAACGGATCACGGCTTCTCGAAGAAAGCCGAAGGCCCGACTGGAGCAAGTGGACTGGAAGACGTTCTACGAGGCGGTGAAGAAGTTCATGTGATCCGTGGCCGACGAATAACGAGACACCGATGAAATCAGGAGCAGTCATGACGGTGCGGAAGCCCTCGAAGAAGAAGGGAGTCTCGGCGTCGGCCCCGCCTCCGTACACGTCGAAGATCATCAAGGCCAGTGCCTTGCTGGATGACACGAAGACGCTGCTCTCGCATTGGGACGTGGACGCCACGGTGCCAGAAAACCTCGACCGCATCCGAAGGGAGAACATTTTCGCCAAGGCGTCACGGTCGAGGGTCGAGGACATCCTGGCCGTCTTCCGGCAGCGATACCTCGTTGAGCCGGATGTGGTCAAGGCCCTGGTCGTGCTGGTGAAAAACCGGTTCCCAGCGGCCAGCCTGGATCGAGTGCTGTACTTTCATGCGGCCAGGGCCGACGCCCTGCTGCACGATGCTGTCACCGAGATTCTGATGCCGAGGCAGACAGAGGGCCTCAGCGACATCGACACCGTGGCGGTTCAGCGGGTGCTTGCAAAGTGGGTGGAGAAGGGTCTGACCACTACGGCATGGTCGGAAAACACGACCGAACGGGTCGCCCAGGGGCTTCTGTCCACGCTGCGGGATTTCGGCGTGCTGCAAGGGGCGGTCAACAAGCGGATCGCCCCGGCGTACATGCCGGTGACGGCGTTTGCCTACATCGCCTTCTATTTGAAGCAGCACCAGCCGTCAGGGGCGAAGCTGCTGGAGCATCCCGACTGGAAGCTGTTCTTCCTGAACCGGGAGCTTGTTGAGCGGTTTTTGTTCGAGGCCAACCAGCACGGCCTGCTCGAATACCATTCGGCGGGCAGCGTGACGAGGCTGACGTTTCCGGCAGACACCCTGGAGGGATATGCGAATGTCCTCGCTCAAAAGTCGCATTGAACTCCTCGAAACGGACCTGAAGGCGGCACCGCCCCGCATCAGCGTCTACCACGATCTGCCGTTCGCCATCCTGCGGTACGACCCGGAGGAGGAATGGGAGCTTCGGCGGGAGATCAACTGGCTCGGTACAAGGCTGGAGAACGTCGGCAAGGAAGTCTACACCATCTCCATGTCGGAGTTCTTGTGGAGGGCGATTGACGAAACAGAAGGCATGGATGTCGTGGTGAGCCTGGAACGAGAAGAAGGCTACCGACGTGCCCAGGATCAGGTGACGACCTACCTTTCCGACAAGGACTTCAAGCCGCTTGCGGAGATGCTGAAGGAGCGACTCGCCTCCCTCGATCCGAAGAAGGCCGTCGCCTTCCTGACCAGAGTAGCGGTGATGTCGCCGGGTCTATACCACATGTCCAAGCTGCTGGATGAGATGAAGGCCAAGACTCGTGTGACGACGATCCTCTGCTACCCCGGCACGCTGGGCGAAGGCAGCACCGAACTGCGGTTCATGGACCTTCGGGACCGGGATGCTCTGGGGAACTACCGGGTGAAAATCTACGGCTGAGACACAGGTGAGCCATGAAGACCGTCGCCGAACTCCTGTCACGAGACCTCACCCGGAGGATCGAGGAAGTCATCCAGGTCGATCAGGCCGAGGAGCAGGCGGTCTTCGCCGAAATCGATGAGTACATCGCCACGGACAGCATCCGTGACCAGTACGCCCATCTACTGAAGGCCATCGCCGAGGCCCCCGCCGACCCGAACGAGGCCATCGGCGTCTGGGTGTCGGGCTTCTTCGGCTCTGGCAAAAGCTCGTTCGCCAAGAACCTGGGCTACGCCGTGCAGAACAATAAGGTGCTGGGCCAGGATTTCGCTGCACTCTTCAAACGGCAGATCAACGATAAGCGAGTCAGCGACCTTCTCGATCTCATTAACTCCCGCTTCCCCACCGAGGTCATCTTCTTCGACATCGCCAAGGAGCAGGACACCCGGAGAGTGACACAGCGGATTTCCGAGTTCCTCTACGTCGTGCTGCTGCGGCACCTGGACTACGCCGAGGACTTCGACATCGCCGAACTTGAAATCGAACTTGAGGCCGAAGGCAAGCTCGACCAGTTCATCAAGACCTGCAAGAAGTTGCACGGCCAGGACTGGAAGATGATCCGCAAGGGTGCCCAGCGGATTTCCAGGGCGAGTGCGGTCCTGCACGAGATCGACCGCAAGACGTACACGACGGCGGACTCGTGGACGCAATCCCAGCGGAACCGGGATACGTCGATCACGTTGACCAAGGTGGTCGAGCGGTGCTTCGAGCTTGTTACTCGTCGCCGCCCTGGTAAGGCCCTCGTGTGGGTTGTTGACGAAGTGGGCCAGCACGTCGCCCGCAGCGACGACAAGATCGAAGACCTGCGTGCGGTCGTGCAGGAGTTCGGTTTGGTCGGCAGGAACTTGGTCAAAGCGAAGAAGCTCAAGGCCCCGGCCTGGATGATCGTCACTTCGCAGGAGAAGCTGGAGGAGGTCGTGTCGGCCCTGGACTCGAAGCGGGTGCAACTTGCGAAGCTGCAAGATCGCTTCCGGCACCGGGTCGATCTGGCCCCGTCCGACATTCGAGAGGTCGCCACGAAGCGTGTTCTGGCGAAGAAGGACAAGGCCGAGCCGATCCTGAAGAAGCTGTTCTCGGAGAACCAGGGGCAACTCAACGACGCCCTTCGCCTGGAGCGGACGACCCGGAAGACGGAGATCACCGAGGCCGATTTCGCTCAGTTCTATCCGTATCCGCCGCACTACATCGACCTGTGCATCAGCATCGTCTCCGGTCTGCGGCTCCAGCCGGGGGCACCAAAACAGTACGGCGGCAGCAACCGCACGATCATCAAGCAAGCCTACGAAATGCTGGTGTCCGACCGCACGGACATGAAATCCAAGGCCATCGGCTGCTTGGTCACGCTCGACAAAGTGTACGAACTGGTCGAAGGCAACCTGACGACCGAGAAACGCACCGACATTCACGACATTAGCCAGCGGTTCAAGAATGACGCCGAGGACCAGGGCTGGACACTACGGGTCGCCAAGGTGATCTGCCTGCTGGAGTTCGTGCGTGATCTGCCTCGCACTGAAGCGAACATCGCCGCCTTCCTCGTGGATGAAGTCGGCAAATCCGCTCCGGTCGCCCAAGTGCAGGCGGCGATCAAGAAGCTCCATGCCGCTCAGTTCATCCGCAACACAGACGAAGGCTGGAAGCTGCAAACCGCCCAGGAGAAGAATTGGGAAACCGAACGCAAGACCCACCTGGACCCCAAGCCTCGTGAACGCAACGAGATTTCCCGCCAAGTGCTACGGGAGGTCTTCGGCGAGCCGTCCTTGAAGACCTACAAGTACAAGGACATTCGCACGTTTCGCATCGGCGTCACTCACGAGGGTACGCAGATCGGCGACGACGGTGATCTCACCGTCACGCTCAGCATCGCCGACGATAACGACGATCTCCCCAAGAAGATCAAGGAGGTCCGTGAGGAAAGCCGTCTCGACGGCCACAAGAACGACATCTACTGGTGCTTCGCCCTCACGCCGGACATCGACCAGTTGGTGGCCGAGCTTCATGCCTCCCGCAAGATGGTTGACAAGTATTCGCAGATGGCGGCACAGAACCGCATCAGCCACGAGGAGAACTCGTGCCTGCAAGACGAGAAGAACGCCGTCCTCAACTACCAGAACCGGTTGCGGGACAAGTTGACCGAGACGATGGAGAAGGGCACCGGCCTGTTCCGGGGCGTCTCGTGGGATGCTTCGTCGCTCGGCAAGGCGTTGAGCGAAATCTACAAGAAGCTCTACGGCAACGTGGTGCCGGACCTGTACCCGAAGCTGGAGATGGGGTCACGACCGCTCAAGGGTGACGAGGCCGAGGTCATCCTGAAAGCCGCCGACCTCAAGGCTCTGCCCCAGGTCTTCTACACCGGTGACAAGGGCCTGGGCCTTGTGACCAAAGAAGGACCGAAGTACGTCCCGAACCCTGCCGCCGATGTCGCCAAGGAAGTGCTGGACTATCTGATCGCCCAGAACGACTACGGCAACCGAGAAGAACGCACAGGCAAGCAACTGGAGAAACGCTTCGGCGGCATTGGCTACGGTTGGGACCGGGACATGCTGCGGCTCATCCTGGCCGTACTGTTCCGGGCTGGGTCCATTGAGGTCTCCCAGGGCGGCGAGAAGTTCAACAACTACAGCGACCCACGCTGCCGCCCGCCGTTCACCAACAACAACACGTTCAAGTCGTCGCTGTTCACGCCGGTCAAGCCCATCGACCTCAAGACGCTGACTCGTGCGGTCGAGAGCTACGAGGCCCTGACTGGCGAGACGGTTGACGTGGACAAGAACGCCATCGCCGAGGCCCTCAAAAAGTTCGCTGCTGAGGAGATGAAGACGGTCCTACCCATCGAGGCCCAGGCCAAGGCTCACCAGTTGCCGGTCCTTGGCACTCTTCAGGGATTTCGAGACGCACTCGCCCAGATCGAATCGGGATCGCCGGACGATTGCGTGAACACGCTGGCCGGGGGCGGAGCCTCGCTCAAGCAGGCCCATGAACGTATTCGCAAGATCGCCGAGTGCCTCGATGACAAGGGCCTCGCCGCTCTGCGTCATGCTCGCCAAGCCGTGGTCCAGATGTGGCCGCAGCTTGAAGCTCGTGGCGAGGTCGGCTTGCGAGAAGAGGTTGACAAGCTCAAGGGCCTCCTCGCCGCCGAGGACTTCTACGAGTCGCTGAAGGCCATCGGTGCCGCAGCGAAGGCCGTCTCGACTGCCTACCGCACGCTCTACGAGAAGGCCCACGCCGAACGTGCCCAGCAGTTCGATGCTGCCGTCGAGAAGATCAAGGGCCGACCGGAGTGGAGTGCGGTGCCCGACACGATGCGGCAGCAAGTGTTGCACCCGCTGGCCTCCCGCTGCTGCACCGAACTCGACCAGCCGGATGGATCGCTGGTCTGCAAGCCGTGTAGTGCGACGTTGAGCCAGATGGAATCGGACCTCGCCGCCCTGGGTGGATTGTTCGCCCAGGTCGTGACCCAGGTGCAAAAGCTGACGACGCCGCCCGAAACCAAGGTGCAGCGGGTGCGGGTCTCGGAGTTCTTCGGCGGTGCGATGGAGACCGAAGATCAAGTGAGGCAGGCGGTCGCTCGGTTGCAGGACCACCTGCTCAAGTTGCTCGATGAAAAGGTCAAGATCGTTGTGGAGTAGTCATTGGTCATTTGTCCTTTGTCATTTGTGGTGGACGATGGCGACTGTTTCGTTTGAAAATCTGGCGGTTTATCAGCTTTCAGAAAAGCTGGCGGACGAGATTTGGACCATCGTTCGCACCTGGGACATTTTTGCCAAGGACACAGTGGGCAAGCAGCTTGTCAGGGCGGCAGACAGCATCGGAGCAAACATCGCCGAGGGGTCGGGGCGTGGCAGCTTTCAAGACAATCGGCGATTCGTTCGAGTTGCCAGGGCGTCCCTTTACGAGACCCGGCATTGGCTTCGCCGAGCCTTCAAACGGGAGTTGCTCAACGAGGAGAAGGTAGCGGTCCTGAAAGCGATTCTCGATGAACTCGCACCCCGGCTCAATGCGTTCCTCAACTCCATTGGCAGAGGGTCCACAAAGGACAAATGACAATGGACCAAGGACTAAGAAACAAGCTGCGAAATGTCGTGACGCAGTGCCGCAAGCTGCTCGAAGAAGCAGTCTCGCAGGTGCTACAGGG
>Ga0185317_100451_pt1 | contig 9480 bp, 6 predicted proteins | sample DevilsHole_FD_128020 | JGI IMG/M metagenome (GOLD analysis project Ga0185317, IMG submission 128020) | Groundwater microbial communities from Devils Hole, Nevada to study Microbial Dark Matter (Phase II) - Devils Hole (SPADES assembly)... | ecosystem: Environmental > Aquatic > Deep subsurface >...
CAAAAGTTCGTAGTTGGGCTTCAGCCCTCCATGTTCGTAGTTGGGCTTCAGCCCTCCATGTTCGTAGTTGGGCTTCAGCCCTCCATGTTCGTAGTTGGGCTTCAGCCCTCCATGTTCGTAGTTGGGCCGACGCCCAAAAGTTCGTAGTTGGGCCGACGCCCAAAAGTTCGTAGTTGGGCCGACGCCCAAAAGTTCCTAGTTGGACTAATGCCCAACTCCCCAATCAGGATCGGCGCAGCGATCCTCCGGCGTGTGGCCCGCGAGTGCTTGTACCGCGCTCGCTGATCCACTCTTGGCAGCGAGTGGCAGTCAGGCGATCCCCATAAATAATGTCTGGGGCGCGGTCAGCTGTCGGAAGCGGGCGGCAGTTTCTCGCACTTGGGCGAGTGCGGAACGCTTTTCGTCACGCAGTTGTTTCGCTCGCAGCGAGCCGCGCCACTGCTGGCCCGAGTTGCGCGGCTGCGGTCTTTGGGCAGGCAGTCAGAAGCACCCCGCTTCACGCACTCTACCGCAACTTCGGCGTTATTGCTGCCGGTGAGTGCCATCAAGGGAATGTCTTCGCTGCTCTCCTGTAAAAGCTGCATTTGCGCACCAGAGGCGTCAAATTGCGGTATCTCCCACGGGCGCGAGAATCGCGTCGAAACTACCGCCCAGCACAGCCAGTAAGTCGGCCTCGGTTTCGACATTTCTGGACTGACTAGATATGCGGCTGGCACTCCACAAGGAATATCAAACTTGCTCTTTTATTCTTTATGATCTCTTAAATATTAGACGCTCTCTTAAATATTAACCTTCTCAAGCCTATTAAACCTGTATAGCTGGTAACTGCGCCCGCGCCCCTCGGCTGCCCGGCTGCTTTTTGGGCAACTAGCCGCGCAGCTAGTGGCTCTGCCGCCCACACTTCCCCTAAAATGCTTTTAAGGTGCGACCCTCACCGGCACCGAAACATAAAAATCTTTCTCCCCCTCCCCCCTTCCCCCTTCCACTCTCAAGACAGAGGCTCTCACCTTGGTAACTAAAACTCCGCTCGCCCCCCAACTCGAAAGCATCGTCGGTGCGGCAGGCGTCGTGTCCCGCACACAGCTAGAAGCGCCTCTGGCGAACGCACTCGCTCAAACCGTCACCCCAAACACCCAGATTGACTGCACCGTCAAACCCAACACCCAGGCGGAACTTGCCGAAATCATCGCCCTAGCTCACCGCAACCGCTGGGGGGTCTTGCCGGTGGGCAGCGGCAGCAAGCTCAGCTGGGGCGGATTAGTTCAAGCAGATCCCCCCAACCCCCCTTATCAAGGGGGGCAAAGGGAGCTCGTTGCTGTCAGCACCGAACGCCTCAACCAGCTAATCGACCACGCCGCCGGCGATTTAACCGTCACGGCGGAAGCGGGGATGAAATTTGCCCACCTGCAACAAATTTTAGCCAGCAAAGCTCAATTCCTGGCCCTCGACCCCGCTTTCCCCCAAATGGCCACCCTGGGCGGCATTGTGGCCACCGGCGATTCCGGCTTCCTGCGCCACCGCTACGGCGGCGTCCGCGACCAACTGATCGGCCTTTCCTTCGTCCGCGCCGATGGCCAGATTGCCAAAGCCGGCGGGCGCGTCGTCAAAAATGTTGCCGGTTACGACCTGATGAAACTGTTCACCGGCTCCTACGGCACACTTGGGATTATTTGTCAAGTCACTTTTCGAGTTTATCCCCTGCCGGCGGCGTCGCAAACAGTGGCCCTCACCGGCTCTCCTGACGCAATCGCCCGCGCCGCTCAAACCCTGCTCGCCTCCGCTCTCACCCCCACCGCCGTTGAGCTCCTCTCTCCCCAACTGGTGGCTTCCTGCCTCGGCCAACGGGACACCGGCTTGCTCGTCCGCTTCCAGAGCATCCCGGAAAGTGTCCAAGAACAGTCAAACCGGCTGCTGGAAGTTGGCAAAGCCCTGGGGTTGCAAGGAACCAGCCTTGGTGGCGATGATCAGGCTCAGCTGTGGCAAAAATTGAGAGAGCAACTGGACGCACCGGCAGCCGAGCCGGCCATTCTTTGCAAAATAGGAGTAAAACCGACCTTAGCTGCCGGTGCTCTTACCCAGATGGACACTCTTTTATCCCCGTCGGGTGCCGGTGCCATCCACTTGGGCAGCGGACTGGGGGTGTTGCGGTTTGCCGGTGAAAACCTCACAGATCGCGTGTTGAAAATACGGTCGGTCTGCCAAGAAAAAGGCGGATTTCTGACAGTGTTACAAGCGCCGGTTTCGGTCAAGCAACAGCTGGATGTCTGGGGGTACACGGGCAATGCGCTTGATTTAATGCGCCGAATTAAGCGGCAATTTGACTCGGAGAATATTTTGAGTCCCGGTCGCTTTGTGGGGGGGGTTTAATTTTTTAACCGCTCAGCCAGCCAAGGACGCCAAGGGAAGAGAAGACAGAGATCCTGGGAACGCAGACCAGGAGGCTCTGCCTCCAGTCTCCCACTCGGCACTCTGAAACGAAGTTTGTAGTTGGGCTTTAGCCCAAAATTGATATTGGGGGTATAATAAAAGAGACTATCTGCGTTTATCTGCGTTCATCTGCGGTTCAAATCACCTTTGTAGAATCTGATGCAAACTATAGAAAATCCTGCAACCAACCCAGAACCGGCAAATCTCAGCGGGTTTGATGCCAAGCACGCCCCGGAGCCAAAACTGATTGATACTTGCGTTCACTGCGGGTTTTGTCTGTCAACTTGTCCGAGTTATCGGGTGATTGGCAAGGAGATGGATTCGCCGAGAGGGCGGATCTATCTGATGGATGCGATTAATGAGGGTGAGGCTGAACTCGGCAACGCCACAGTGCCGCATTTTGATTCGTGTTTGGGGTGTCTCGCCTGCGTCACGGCTTGCCCGTCTGGGGTGCAGTATGATAAGTTGATAGGGGCGACTCGTCCGCAAGTTGAGCGAAATTATGAGCGATCTTTGCCAGACCGGCTGATTCGCGCCCTGATTTTTAATCTGTTCCCCTATCCGAGCCGGTTGCGCCCTTTACTGGCTCCTCTATTTTTATATCAGAAATTGGGGTTGCAGAAGCTTGTTCGCTCCACCGGCTTGTTGAAAAAGGCGTTTCCCCGTTTGGCGGCGATGGACTCAATCCTGCCAGAAGTGACGCCCGACACTTTCCATGAGCCTTTGCCGGAAGTGATTCCAGCGCAAGGTGAAAAGCGCTATCGGGTGGGGGTGATTATAGGGTGCGTGCAGCGTCTGTTTTTCTCGCCGGTGAATGAAGCGACGGTGCGGGTTTTAACGGCGAATGGCTGTGAGGTGGTGATTCCGAAAACGCAGGGCTGCTGTGCGGCGCTACCGGCGCACCAAGGGCAAGAAGAACAGGCTCAAGCTCTGGCGCGACAGATGATTGACAGCTTTGAAGATACGGGCGTTGATGCTATCATTATAAATGCTGCCGGTTGCGGGCACACGCTGAAGGAATACGGCCACATCCTGCAAAATGACGCCAAATATCGGGAAAAAGCAGAGAAATTTGCTGGTAAAGTGAGAGATGCGCAAGAGTTTCTTTGCGAAATTGGTTTGACGGCGAAACTTTCGCCGCTGACGGATGGGGAGTTGACCATAGTGTATCAGGATGCCTGTCACCTGTTGCACGGGCAGAAGATTAGCCTGCAACCGCGCCAGTTGCTGCGGCAAATTCCGGGGGTGAAGCTGCGGGAGCCGGTGGATGCTGCCTTGTGTTGCGGCAGTGCGGGGGTGTATAATATGATGCAGCCGGAAGTTGCGGATGAGCTGGGCCAGCAAAAAGTCGAGAATCTGCTCAATACGGGTGCGGATTTGATTGCGTCGCCCAATCCGGGGTGTTCGCTGCAAATTAAGAAGCACTTGCAGCTGCAAGGGAAGGAGATTGCTCTAGCGCACCCGATGGAATTGCTGGATTGCTCGATTCGCGGGGTGAAGCTTCAGACAAGTTAAACCAGAAAGAAGGCAAATTATATCTGCCTTGGCGTTTTGGGGTTGATTGCTGCAAAAAGTGAAAGCGTAGAAACCGGGTTTCGCCGAAGAAACCCGGTTTCTATCAAACCGGCACCAAAGTCGTTTTAACTTGCGGTTGGCGCTCACCCGTGACAGCCATCGCCATACCTGCCGGTGCAGCTAAAGTTACACCACGGCGCACCGGTTTAACTGGGCGGCTGTCAGCCATTGCCATTTCATAGCGCGACACAATTGTAGCCAGTGCCAGCTTCATTTCAAACAGGGCAAAAGCGATGCCAATGCAGCGCCGGTTCCCGCCGCCAAACGGCAAATATTCATAAGGAGAGAATTGCTTTTCCAGAAAGCGCTCAGGCTTGAAACGCTTGGGTTCCGGATAGATATCCTCCCGATGGTGAGTCAGGTAAATATTGCCAATTACCACCGCACCGGGCTCGAACTCCCAGCCCCCAATCTCCACCGGCGCTTTCACTTTCCGGGGGAAAGTCAGCATCCCCACAGGGTAAATGCGCAGAGTTTCCGAGCAAACCGCATTCAGATAGGGAAGTTTAGCTACTGCATTTGGGTCTAACTCACCGCCGAGAGAATCTAATTCACTTAGAAGCTTCTCGCGCACCTCCGGGAGAGTGTAAATCCAGTACAGCGCCCAAGCGAGAGCAGATGCAGTAGTTTCGTGACCGGCAAAAAGAAGAGTGATCAACTCGTCGCGTAACTCCTGATCCGTCATCGGCTGACTTTCTGCATCCACAGCAGACATCAGCAAAGAGAGAATATCAGTGCGAGAGGCATCTGGCTGTTCCCGGCGCTGCTGAATTTCAGCGTAGATGAGATTGTCAATTTGCTGCTGCTGGCGGAGGAAGCGCCCCCAGGGACTCCAAGCACCTAAATCCCGCTGCAGCCAGCGCAAATATAGCAGGGCGGAACTCCAGGGAGAGCTGATAGAATCAAGCATGGAAGTGAGGAGTGAGCGCAGTTGATCCAAACGCTCGCCCTCGCGCATGCCAAATACAGCGTCTAAAATTACCCGCAGGGTGATTTCTTGGGTGGCGGAACGGACTGGAAACGGTTTGCCGGCACTCCGCTGGGAAATCACTGCCAGAGTGATGTCGCAGATAAGATTGCCATAAGCCCGCATGCGCTCACCGTGAAAGGGCGGCGTCAGCAACTGGCGCTGGCGCTGGTGGCGAAAGCCATCCAACAAAATCACTGACTGATCTCCCACCAGAGGTCGCAAAATCCCGTTTACCTCACCGGTGGCAAACAGCTTGGGATCTGCGGTAAAAAGCTTCTGAATTGCCTGCGGGTCACTCAACATTACAAATTTAAAGGGGCCCAACCGGGCTGTGAAGGTTTCACCGTGCGCTTTTGCCGATGTTTCCAGGTATTCCAGGGGGGAAGCAATCCACTGGAGTTGCTGTATCAAGGGTAGCGTCTGTGGCCCAGAAGGCAGTTTCATACAGGCTTTACTTTTTTAAAATGATTTTCCCTTTTTAAGCTAGCAGAAGTTTCTGAAAATGGGTAGGGCTTGGGGAAAATCTGCCGCCCGATTTCCACTAAGTACTTAAGTGCTGACTCTAAAGTGGGGTGCGGGCTAAAGTCCTTTCTCGTGAACCCGCCGATCGCGGCACCGCCCCTACCACGCACGCAGCTACAGCCATTGATGCTGAATTTTCAAGTCCCGACTTTGCATGATTTTTTCAAACAAATCTGTTGGCAGCGCCCGCTCCACCGGCCACACTCCTGGCTGGTTCAATTTGCCAGAAAGCAGCAGTTCTGCTATCGTGCCGCTGCCAATGCCGGTGGCAACTGCAGCGCTTTCATGTACGGCGGACGACACAAAACGGGCCGGCTTGCCATCCTTGCGACCGGCAACTTCAGCGCGAACCGCCACCCCAGTGCCGGTGAACAGATTTGTCACAGCCGTCATTCGATAGCTAACCTGCGATAAAAATTCGATAGCGCCCTCATTCTTCAGCCAGCTTTTCGGCAACCAATTGGCGACAAGCCAGGTCATGTGATTGTAAAAATCCGGCAGCGTGCCGAATTTGGCAATCACCGTTTTGACGGGAAAAGATTCAGGCAGCGTCATGGATTCTGGCATATCAAACCAGTAGACGCCGGTTTGGCCATAGGGCGGCGGCAATTCAACAGTTTCGCGCTCGCTGTAGGGCGTAACTTGCTGCCACTTGCTATCCAACCAAACGTCAAATGGCTCTTGCAAACCCAGAAAAGTCGTCCGCATTACTGTCACACCGGCACCGCCAGAACCCGCCACCACATAACTCAGGTGAATGCGTTCCGCTGCAGAAAGCTGTTCCACACCCAGGCGAACCAAGCTGTTAGAAACCCCCGGAAAAATGCCGGTGTTGACAATCGCCGTCACGCCGGCAGCTTTGGCTGCGTCGCCCAGCGCCAGAGCTCTGCGAGTAAAGCCACGGCTGTCGCTGACATCGGCATAGTTGACGCCAAGCTCAATGCAAGTCTCCAGAACGCTGGGATCGCGGTGGTGAAACGGGCCCGCACAGTGGACGACCAGGTTAGAAGAAGCAATCGCCTTGCGCAGCGCCTCCTGATCCGCCAAATCCAAAGCCAGATACTGGACTTCCGGGGCTGGCATCGCCTCCGCCCCAGTCGCCCGACTCCTGCCGGTGATCGTAATCTGCGCCTGCGTGTGGGTGGCCAGGTCTTGCGCGACACTGCTGCCAATCCGCCCTCGCCCCCCAAGAATCAAAACCCGGTCTGTCATGGTTCGAGAATCGGTAATAGTAACTTCAGTTCACCATTTTGCAGCCAGCCGGTTCATCCGCACAAAGGATGACTTTATGTTATCTTACCGGCAAGCGTAAAGGTTTACTGCTTTTAGAGTCGGGTACGGGTCGTGAAGTGCAGCTTCCCGATCGGGCGTCCCTTGCGGCAGCCGGTGCGGGCTGGTTTTCCGAAAGGTAGGGTAGCGGTTTACCCACCTCAAACTAAATAGGCTTTCCTTCCTTGTGGTGAGTTGCAAGCTTTTTTCAGCTCCCGCAAAATAACCAGTTTCAAGCGTTATGTAACCCAAGTTGCAACTTTTGGAGGCGGAGCCTCCAAAAGGGCGTTCCCAGCTGCCAGGCTGGGAACGAGAGGAAAAATAACCAGTTTCAAGCGTTATGTAGCAAAGCTGTTTGTTATGGACAAGCTTCTGGCGGAAGCCACCTGAGAATGGCAGAAGGAAGAAGTGCGGGGAGCCATTTTTATCAGGAAATTGTAATGAAACTAGATTTGCGGAGATTTTACAAAGCATGCAACCCCAGCCAGAGCTTGCTCCAGAAAAATGATGCCGATAACCCTTACTATATCGATTTTTCACCGGTGCGAGGTCGCCAGTTAGTTGAGGAATTGAAGCGAACCATCACGCAGGCATCACCGGATGAAGCAACTTGCCAGCTGTTTGCCGCACCTGCTGGATCGGGTAAGTCCATAGAACTGACCAGACTGAAGGCGGAGTTGGAGGAGCGGGGATTTCATGTGGTTTATTGCAAGGCAACGCAGTATTTGAATCTGGGGGATGTGGATATCAGTGATATTTTGCTGATGATTGCCCGTCAGGTGAGCGAAAGCCTCAACAATATAAAAAGAGACCTGCAAGCGGGCAAAATGGCAGCGCTGAGCAACAACCATACAGAGCATTTGCTTGCAGCCACCGCCGGGAGTGGCACAGAGCATTCGCTGTTTGCCTTCAGTGGCAGAATTGCTCATAAAACCAAAGATACTGTGGAACTTGTTTGGCGGTTGAGGATGTACTTGGAACCTCGCACCAATTCGATTGTCAAAAGCATCAACCAAGAACTTCTCGAACCGGCAGCGGTGGAGTTGAAGCGACTGGGCAAAAAAGGACTGGTTACCGTCGTAGATGACCTGGACAGAGTGGAGAACCGACGCCTGCCAAACGGACACCTGCAGCCAGAATATATTTTTGTTGACCGTGGGGAGCAGTTGCGCAAACTAAACTGCCATGTAGTGTACACCGTGCCCCTGACATTGGTTTACTCGAATGAGTTAGGAAAACTTACCGGCAAATTTGGTATGGAACCCCAGGTATTGCCAATGGTGCCGGTGCGGCGGCGAGATGGCACGCACTGCGAAGAAGGAATGGCGCTGCTGCGACAAACGGTGCTAGTAAGAGCCTTTCCTGAGGTTTCCCCAGAGCAGCGGCTGAGTTTAATTACAGAGGTGTTTGACAGTCCTGAAACCTTAGACCGGCTCTGCCGAATCAGTGGCGGTTATGTGCGCTACTTGCTGGGGCTAATCTATCGCTGTCTCCAGAAAGAAAATCCACCTATCTCGCGTCAGTGCCTGGAAACTGTGATTCGGGAACGCTGCCATGAGCTTGTGCGCTCTATCGACGACAATCAGTGGGAATTACTGCGTAAAATTGCCGCAGACAAAACTGTCATAAACGAGACAGAATATCAAATATTGCTGCGCAATATGCGCGTCTTTGAATACCGGGACGAGCGAGGGCGCTGGTTTGATGTCAATCCGATTTTGGCAGAAGCTGAACAATTTAAAACTGGCACATTTAAAAGCTAAAACATATATAGCGTTTTTTGTATGAGTGAGGTACTGAGAAACCCGGTTTCGCCAAAGTTACCGGGTTTCTGGCGTGTACTTCATCCAACTGAAAACCGCTAGAATTTATATATTGCCAATTTTCCGGCTTCGCGCTAGCAAACTTTACAGGAGCTATTGAAAGCAATTTAATAGCATAATATCTGGAGGCCAGACTGTGTTCTCCAGCGAAATTGCAATCACACGCTAATTGAGTGAGATTTTTTAGGCGTGAGATCCCGATCTGACGCCAAGTAAAGAGAATCCCGAAGCTCTGTACTGTATCGATTTGTTGCCGGTGCCCAGACAGCCGCCTCCGCCCTTGGACTGGAAGCGAACGATCGGGCAGGCAACACCGGCCAAACGCGCGAGGACAAAACCGGCCACTGGGTGTACAGTCCCGACATCCGCTCGTCTCTGGCCAAACAAAAGGCAAGGGCGCAACTGAACAATGGGCACAGGGCAGCAAAACCAGCGCCCCATGCCCCATCGCCCCCTGCCTTGCGCCCCGCGCCCCGGGATCGATGTCCACTGCCAGAATCACTTCCCGCCCTCAAATCAGACCATCAAGATAACCGGCAGAATCTTAAATTCTTCCTTAAATTCTTCTACTTCTGGGTCAGGCGGGGTGAGACTTGGCGCACTGCTCACCGTGCGGGTGTTTAGAGAAACGGCAGGTTCGCCATCACTGCTGCTGAACAGATCCTGTGCCGGTGTGGCCGCTGTCAGATGGGGCTGTTGCTGCCGGTCAAAGTGCCCGTCACCTTCAGAGATTACCGCAGGGACAGCGCTCTTAATTTTAGTCTGGTTTTGCAGCTTGTTGGTATACTCAATCCGCTTTGTTTTAGCAGTGATGTAGGCGGTTGTCCCTTCAGGAATCTGTTGCAGCAACTTGAGGGCGGCGGCAAAATTGCCGGCATTCGCCTGACTGTAGGC